>Ga0265798_10010123_pt1 | contig 11673 bp, 10 predicted proteins | sample P3T30metagenome_FD_192430 | JGI IMG/M metagenome (GOLD analysis project Ga0265798, IMG submission 192430) | Plant litter microbial communities from East Loma Ridge, Irvine, California - P3 T30 | ecosystem: Environmental > Terrestrial > Plant litter > Unclassified | place: USA: California... | reverse complement strand
AGCTTTTTCTTCGAGCCGGAAGGTGCCGCTGCGGTGTCCGCTTTCGGATCAGCTTTCATTTTCGGATTCGCTTTCAAGATGTGTCTTTGCCGCTGGTTGGTGAGGGTTCGTCATTATGGCATTGTCGTGGAAAGATGCGTCCCGGCAAGCCCCGAATAGAGGGGAGAAGCCGTGGTAATCCGTGTGATTGTTGCTGGGGCGCGATGACAGAATAGAAAAGGGCGGCCGTGCGGCCGCCCCCGGGACGCCAATGCGGCATCAGGCAAACAGATCGACCATGCCACGGTCACCGAGCGAGACGGTGCGCGTGCGCGGCGCGACCTCGTTCACGGCCGGCGCGGCATCCTGGCCATCGCCCGTCAGGCCACCGGCGCCGCGCTGGCCGCCCTGCGCCCGGCGCTCACTGTCCTGCTGTTGCTGGCGCCCGTCGGGCACGTTGGCGTCGACCGTGGCATTGCCCAGCGCAATGCCGCTTTCGCTCATCATTTCGCGCAGGCGGGGCAGGGCGTTTTCAAGCGCCTGGCGCACGTCGAGCTGGTCGGACGAGAAGGCGACGGTGGCCTGGTCGTTGGTCACGTTCAGCACGATCTGCACCGGGCCCAGGTCAGGCGGATTCAGCGTCAGCGTAGCTGCTTGTTCCTTGCCGACCATGTACACGATGCGCTGGCTGACCTGGTTGTCCCAGGCCTGGGTGCCCAGGCGCGCCGGGATGCGGTCGCCCGGCATGGCCGGATTGCCCGTGGCATCGAGCTTGGCCGCCTGGGCCTGCAGCGCGGCCAGCGGAGCCGGGGCTTCTTCGGCCACCGGCAGTTGCTGTTGCTGGGTTTCGCGCAACTGGGCCTGGAACTGGCCGACGTCCTGCTCGCCCTGCGGCAGCGCGGCGCCCGCGGCCTGCGTGGTGCGCAGGTCGGTGCTCGTCTGCTGCACGCCGCTGGCCAGCGCCTGGCCCTTGCCGCTGGCGGCGTCCGTATCGTCGGTGGCGCCGGTAGCCATGCCTTTCATATTGTCGAGCGCCGTTTCGAGCGCGGTCAGTTGGGCATCGCTTTCGGTGGCGGCGCCGGCTGCGGCGGCGTCGGTGCTGACGGTGGCGGCGTTGCTGGCCGGCTGGCTCAAGCTGGCCATGAAGGCCAGCATGTCCGTCACCGGCGTGGTGGCTGCCGCCGCGGCTGCGGCCGCTTCTGCTGCGGCCGCGTCATCGGCGTCGCTTGCCGCGTCCGCCGTGCTGCTGCTGGCCGCTTGCGTGGACTTGGCGTCGCCGTCGTGCATCGGCGGGCGGATGGTCGAGCGGGTCGGGCCGTCGCGTACCGGATCGCGGTTGGCCGGTTTGTCGGGGGCCGCCGGTTTTGGGCCTTGCGCCGGTTTCGGTTGCGTAGCCGGCTGCGGCGCCGCCGCGGGCTGGCGCGTGGCCATTTCACGGTTCAGCGTGGCACTGAATCCGCCGCTGCCGCTGCTCCGTGCTGCGTCGGCCAGGCGATCCGGCGTGGCCGGGCGCTGCGCTGTGGCATTGGCGCCGGTGATCTGGAACGGGAGGGTGTTGGTCTGCATCGTCATGGTGGACTCGACTATCGACGTTGGTTCAGCGTTGTTTGTAACGGGCGCCACGGGCTGCGTGGTCATCCATCTGCTTCTGGTCGCGCTTGTTCTCGACCTTGAGTGCTTCACTTGCCGCACGTTCGTTCAGCGTGCGGTAGGACAGGCGCTTGCGCTCGCTTTCCTGCCAGGTCGTGCGCTCGAACGTCGCCTTGTTCTGCGCGTGTTTGAGCACCTCGCGCTGGCCACTCAATGCGTGGTCCAGCTTGCCGATGAAGGCAACGAAGTTGTGGTACGCGAAAGGGGTGATGCCGTCCATCTGGGCGGTGTCGAGCTTGCGCGCGTATTCGTCGCGGTAACCGACCAGCATGGCCAGCTTCTGCTCGGCATCCTCGACCAGTTTCAGGGCCGCACCGAGCCGCTTGGCGGCCGCGTCGGAATCGCGTTGCGCCAGGTCGATCAGTGTTTCGAGAGCGGAAGCTTGTGCCATGGTGAATTACATTCTACCGTCATGACGTTGCCCGCAATCACTAGAATAACGTGGTCAATCGCCCCAAGCTCTCGGGAAGCGACGCGTTGTCGTGGATTTCCTGGCACAGGAATTCCTCGATCTCGGTGTTCTTGGCAATCGCCATGTCGAGCACCGGATCGCTGCCGGCCGCATACGCGCCCACACTGATCAGGTCACGCGAGCGCTGGTAGCGCGAATACAGCTGCTTGAGCTTGCGCGCCGCCAGCTGGTGCTCGTGCGTGGTGATCGAGTGCATGGCGCGCGAGATCGATTGTTCGATGTCGATTGCGGGATAGTGGCCCGCTTCGGCCAGGTGGCGGTTGAGCACGATGTGGCCGTCGAGAATACCGCGCGCGGCATCGGCGATCGGATCCTGCTGGTCGTCACCCTCGGACAGCACGGTGTAAAACGCCGTGATCGAGCCGCCGCCTTCCAGGCCGTTGCCGGCCCGTTCGACCAGCACCGGCAGCTTGGCGAACACGGACGGCGGATAGCCTTTGGTCGCCGGCGGTTCGCCGATGGCCAGCGCGATTTCTCGCTGCGCCATCGCGTAGCGGGTCAGCGAATCCATGATCAGCATGACGTTCTTGCCCTGGTCGCGGAAGTACTCGGCAATGGCGGTGGCGTAGGCCGCGCCCTGCAGGCGCAAGAGGGGCGGCGAGTCGGCCGGCGCAGCGACCACGGCCGAGCGCGCGCGGCCTTCCGGGCCCAGGATCTGGTCGATGAATTCCTTGACCTCGCGACCCCGTTCGCCGATCAGGCCGACGACGATGATCTCGGCCTCGGTGTAGCGCGCGATCATGCCGAGCAGGACCGATTTACCGACGCCGGTACCGGCGAACAGGCCCAGGCGCTGGCCGCGGCCGACCGTCAGCATCGAATTGATGGCGCGCACGCCAACGTCGAGCGTGTCCTTGATTGGCGCGCGGTCGAGCGGATTCACGGGGCGGGCATTCAGCGGCGCCATGTCGGACGTGCCGAGCGGCCCCAGGCCATCGAGCGGCCGGCCGGCGCCGTCGACGACGCGGCCCAGCAGCTGGATGCCCACCGGCAGGTGGCGCGCGCGGTCTTGCGGCCGGCGCCGCCCGTGCGGCACGCTGCCTGGCGGCGGCAGCACGCTTTCGACGGGAAACACGCGCGAGCCGGGCACGACGCCTTCGGTGTCGCTTTGCGGCATCAAAAACAGGCGCTCGCCCTCGAACCCGACCACTTCGGCCTCGATCTGGCCGCTGGCAGTGGGGATCGTGCAGGCCGCGCCCACGGCCAGGCGCAGGCCGACGCATTCCATGACCAGGCCCGCCACGCGCGTGACGCGCCCCGAGATCTGCAGCGGCTCGGCGAAACTGACGAGCGTGTCGCAATCGCGGATATACGCTTTCCAGCGCGCCGTATGGCGGTCGTGCGAGGACGCCTGGGGCGGTTGCAGGGTGGTGTGGTCGTCCATATTACGGGCTCAACCAGTCGACGTTGGCGGCCAGCGCGTGGGTCAGGCGTTGCCAGCGGGCCTCGACCTGGGCATCGATCTGGTTGCTGGCCGTTTCGACGCGGCAGCCGCCACGCGCGATCGCGGCATTCTCGATGATGCGCCAGCCGCCGGTGGCCAGTTCTTCGGCCATGCCATGGCGTACCAGCTCGGCATCCTGCGGATTGAGCATGAGAAGGGCGGGCTGCTGCAGGATCGGCAGCTGGTTGATGGCGTCGCGCACCACCGACATGATGAGCTCGGGCCGCACGTCCAGGCCGGTGCGCACCATGCCGCGCGCCAGGCGCAGCGCCAGGTCGAGCACATCCTTGGCGATCGTTTCGTCGGCCTGCGATACGGCGTCGCCAAAGCTGGCGGCGACCGTGCGCAATTGCTCAAGTTCTTGCCTGGCGGCTTGCTCGCCCTCGGCGCTGCCGGCAGCAAAACCTTCGGCATGCCCTTCGGCGCGGCCTTGGGCGTGGCCGTCGGCGCGGCCCTGCTCGCGGCCTTCGTCCAGGCCCTGCGCGAAGCCTTCCTGGCGCGCCGCCTCGCGCATCGCTTCGAGTTCTTCGACGCTGGGCAGCATGACGTTCGGCGGCAAGCCGAGACCGAGGCTGTTCAGCGATACGCCCGCCGACGCTGCGGGGGCGGATGGCTGCTCAGCAGCGCGCCGGGCAAGCGTGCTGGGGCGCTCGTCGCCAAACGAGGCCATTTCCCAGCGCTGGTAGGCGCTCTGCTGTTCTTTTGAAATTGCCATCAGACGAACGAATCCTCTCCTTTACCACCCAGGACGATCTGGCCTTCATCGGACAGTCGCCGCACGATCTGCAGAATCTGCTTCTGCTGGGATTCCACTTCAGACAAGCGCACGGGACCTTTCGACTCCAGGTCTTCGCGCATCATTTCGCTGGCACGCTGCGACATATTCTTGAACACCTTCTCGCGCAGATCCTGCGAGGCGCCCTTGAGCGCAATGATCAGCATGTCCGACTGTACTTCACGCAGCAGCAACTGGATACCACGATCGTCGATATCGATAATATTGTCGAACACGAACATCTCGTCCATGATCTTCTGCGCCATGTCGTTGTCGTAGTTCTTGATGTTGTCCATCACGGCCGATTCCTGCTCGCCGCTCATGAAGTTCAAGATCTCGGCCGCAGTACGCACACCGCCCAGCGACGACTTCTTGATGTGCTCATTGCCCGACAACAGCTTGGTCAGCACGTCGTTCAGTTCGCGCAGCGCCGCCGGCTGCACGCCGTCGAGCGTTGCGATGCGCAGCACCACGTCGTTACGCAACCGTTCCGTAAAGTTTGCCAGAATTTCACAGGCCTGGTCGCGCTCGAGGTGGACCAGGATCGTGGCGATGATCTGCGGGTGCTCGTTGCGGATGAGCTCGGCGACCGACACCGAGTCCATCCACTTCAGGCTCTCGATGCCCGACGCGTCCTTGCCGCCGAGAATCCGGTTGAGCAGCACGGCTGCCTTGTCGTCGCCCAGCGCCTTGGTCAGCACCTGGCGGATGTACTCGTCCGAATCCAGGCCCACGGTCGAGTGCAGATTGGTCTCGGTGACAAAATCTTCGAGCACCGTGACCACCTGTTCGTGCTGCACCGCCTTCATCTGCGCCATCGCAGCGCCCAGCTTGAGCACTTCGCGCGGTCCGAGGTACTTCATCACCTCGGACGCTTCGGATTCGCCCAGGGCCAGCATCAGAATGGCGGCCTTGTTGGTATTGTCTTTGTCTTTATCACTCATTTGAACCCAACCATCCTTTGATCACGTTGGCGACGATGCGCGGATCCTTGTTTGCCAGCTCTTGCGCCATTTTCAGGTTGGCGCGGTAACCCATGTCCTGACGTATCTTTTCTTCTTCCTTGATCGCTTCTTCGGCCGGCGTGTCGGCGACTTCTTCTTCGGCGTCCTCGTCCTTTTCTTCTTCCTTCGGCTCTTCCGGCACGGCGGTGGCTTCGTCGAACTTCTTGATGGCCGGGCGCAGCAGCGGACGCAGGAAGCGGAAGTACAGGAAGGCGATCACGGCAGCCACGAAGGCATAGCGGGCCAGGTCCTTGAACAGCGGGAAGTTCGCCGGATCGCTCCACCAGGTCGGTTCTACCACTGCCTCGGCCGGTTTGTCCACGCCGTCGAACGGCGCGTTGGTCACGTTCAGCGTGTCGCCGCGCGCCTGGTTGTAGCCCATCGCCTGCTTGACCAGCTCGTTGATCTGGGCCACTTCGGCCGCGGCCAGCGGACGCACGGTGACCTTGCCGGTGGCCGGGTCGACGATGCGGCGGTGATTCACGACCACGCCGACCGTCAGGCGCTTGATGCCGCCCATCGGACGCTGCTCGTAGCGGATGGTCTTGTCGACTTCGTAATTCGTGGTCGAGTTCTTGCTGGTCGGGGCGCTCGGCTGCGCGCCTTCGGCCGGTGGTGCGCCCTCGATCGGCGCCGTGTTCACACCCGGCGGCTGGTTCGACAGCGCGCCCGGCACGCCGGATGCCGCGCCACCTGCGCCGACCACTTCCGAACTCTGCGTGCTGCGGATTGCCTGCGGCTCCGGTGGCGAATTCGGCTTGTACATCTCGGCAGCCGTATCGACCTGGGCGAAGTCCACTTCGGCGGTGGCTTCGGCGCGCACATTGCCTTCGCCGACCAGCGGCTTGATGATCGATTCGACTTGCTTGATGATGTTCTGCTGGACCTGGTCGACGTACTTGAGCTGGGTCGGATCAAGCGATTTGCCGCCCGCGCCCTTGTTGCTGGTATCGGACAGCAGCGCGCCGTTCTGGTCGACGACGGTCACGTTACCTGTGGTCAGTTCCGGCACGCTCGAGGCGACCAGGTGAACGATGGCGCTGACCTGGCCCGGATCGAGCGCGCGGCCCGGCTGCAGGTTCAGCAGCACGGACGCGGTTGGCTTTTGCTGGTCGCGCACGAAGACGGACGGTTTTGGCAGCGCGAGGTGAACGCGCGCGGCGGCGACCGAGCCCAGCGACTGAATCGAACGCGCCAGCTCGCCTTCGAGCGAGCGCTGGTAATTGACCTGCTCCAGAAACTGCGACACGCCCAGCTTCTGGTTTTCCATCAGCTCGAAGCCGACGTTGCCGCCTTTCGGCAAGCCCTGGGCCGCGAGTTTGAGGCGCAGATCGTGGATCTGCTCGGCCGGCACGAGAATGGCGTTGCCGCCTTCCGAAAACTTGTACTGCACACCCATCTGGTCGAGCGACGCGGTAATGGCGCCGCCATCACGATCGCTGTAGTTGGCAAACAGGATCCGGTATTCCGGCGCCTGGCTCCACATCCAGACCGCAATCATCAACGCCAGAATGAGCGCGACACCACCACCCACGGCAACGCGCTTGCCCATGGTCGTCTGGAAAAACGACGGGGTAGCGGGGGCCGGCGTGCCTGGTGGCGTGTCGATAAGGTTTTCAGCAGTTGCTGCCATGGTGGAGGGGCCTGGTCAAAATGGGTGGGGACAGCACGCATTATGGAGCCACCGGGCAACATTCAAACCCCGAAATAGCGGGCGTTTACGGGCCTGATTCGCAGGTCAAATTCGCTTTTGCGCTGCTATTCTGCTTCCCTGAGTGCATTTGTAGAGTTTTCTGCAAGGCGAACACAAGCGGAGGGCAAGATGAGTATTGGCGGCATCGGCGGCATTGATACAAGCCGGATCCAGGCCATGATGGAGCAGCTCAAGGCGGCAGCGACGAAGGCGTCGGCGGCGCCCGAGGTGGCCAATGGGCTGGGCGGCGCGAGCGCGATCGGGGGCAAATCCGCGGTCAAGCTCGATTTTGCGGAAGCCCTGCACAGTACGTTGCAGGGCGTGAGCGACCGTTCGGCCGAGGCGCAAGCCCTGAGCAAGCGCTTCACGATGGGCGACGATACGGTCAGCCTGTCGGACACGATGGTGGCGATGCAAAAGTCGAGCATCGCGTTCCAGGCGACGGTGCAGGTACGCAACAAGATGATTTCCGCCTATCAGGACATCATGAACATGCAGGTGTAAGGCAAGTCCGGCAGCAGCAACAGGGATCGTCGGGCAGCCTTTTTGATAATCCATTATCATTATCGTTTGCCCGCAAACGATGCTTCCGTTCGCCGGGCTCACCAGCCAGTCCTGCCGACGCCGTGCAGGCACTGGCATCCCAGTCAAAGGATGCAAGTTGCCGACGTTCCCATCGATCTTCTCCACACCCTTTCTGCTGATGTCGCTTGCGGCATCGGCCAGCACCGCAGCATCGTCACTGCTGCCGCCCGCCGCGCCATGGACCGGCGCCAGCGAACAACTGGTCGCCGCCCCGAACGACCCGTGGATCACGCCGGCCGAGAAATCCGATTTTCAGGATTCCCCTGACGCTGCCCGCACGCTTGGCTATCTGCGTGCCATGGACGCGAAGTCCGATCTGCTCTCGCTGCACACGTTCGGCAAGAGCTACCAGGGCCGCGAACTGGTGTACGTGCTGGCGAAGAAACCCGGCGCCGGCAAGCCGGTGGTCATGATCCAGGCGGGCATCCATGCCGGCGAGATCGACGGCAAGGATGCGGGCCTGATGCTGCTGCGCGACATCGCGTTTCACGGTCGCGATGATCTGCTCGACCGGGTCGACATCGTCTTCATTCCGATCCTGAATGTCGACGCACATGAAAACGCCAGCCCGTTCGGTCGACCCAATATGCGCGGGCTGCGCACCAAGGGAGCGCGCACCAATGCGCAGGGTCTCGACCTGAACCGCGACTACGCCAGGCTGCAGTCGCCCGAGATTGCCGCCGTGGTCGCGCTGCTGCAGCGCTTCGATCCGGCGCTGTACATCGACGTGCATGTCAGTGACGGCACCGATTACCAGTACGACACCACGTACACGTTCGCCGGCTGGGGCAGTTATGCCCGCTCGCGCGCGACCGCCGGGTGGCTCATGAACGACTACACCACGGCTGTCGACGCGGCGCTGGTCGCGCAAGGGCATGTGCCGGGTGTCTATCCAAGCTGGATCGATGAAGACCAGCCGGGCAAAGGGCTGCGCATCAGCGCCGAGGGGCCGCGCTATTCGACGGGCTATGGCGATTTTGCCGGCATTCCGACGGTGCTGGTCGAGAACCACACGATGAAGCCGTACAAGCGCCGCGTGCTCGGTACTTATGTGCTGCTGGAACAATCGATCAAGACCGTCGCCCGCGACCATGCACGAATCGCGCAAGCCAAGTCGCAAGACCGGGCCGCACGTCCGGCGCGGCTGATGACAGGGTGGGAGCCTGACCCGGAACCGCTGGCCACACGCGACTTCAAGGGGTACCGCTACGACACCTACGACTCGAAGGCCTCCGGCGCACGCGAGTTGCGCTGGACCGGAGAGCCAGTCGACATTGGTTTGCCCGTGTACGGTGTACGCTCGACCAGGGAAATGGATTTCCCCAAGGCCTGGTGGGTGCGCCCAGAGCAGCAGGACATCATTGCAACATTGCGTGCCCATGGCGTGCAGATGCAAGCGCTTGCCAGCCAATGCACGCTCCCGCTCGAGGTGGTCGGCTTCGCCAACGGCAAGGATCGGACAAATCCGTACAAGGCCGTCAAGAATGTGACCCTGCTGGCAGGGGCGGTCCGCATCACCTTCGACCAGGCGAAACGATCGCTTGCCGCTGCGCTGCTCGCGCCGGAGAGTGATGACTCTTTCCTGGCACAAGGCTACTTCGACCAGGCGTTGCCGCCCGAATCGCGCTTGCCGAACCACCTGCTGGCACCATTGGCAGACCGGATGATGGGAAGCGACCCGGCATTGCGCGCAAGCTTCGAGCAAGCGCTTGCCAGCGACAAAGCCCTGTCCTCCGATCCTCAGGCGCGCTTGCGCTGGTGGCTGCAGCGATCGGACTATTTTGAGCGCTCGCTGTTCACCTATCCCGTTTTCACTGAGCAAGAGACGACGACCTGCCAGTTCGAAACTGGCACCAGCGCCGACGCCCCTGCCATTCACGACGTGCAACCGGTGAATTCCAGGGAGACGAGGTAAAAGGCCAGGCCCTAGCGGTCGAGCGTATCGAGCTTGCGATCGAGCATATCGCCGCGCGTGCGCATCGTCTGCTCGGCCTGCTGGAGTGTGCGTTCGGTAATGCCGTCGATGGCCGGGCCACTGGACGGCACGATGCGCGGCGTGATGACGACAATCGTTTCGGTGGCCGCGCCGCCGTCGTCGGTGCTGCCGAACGCGCCGCCAATCACCGGAATATCCGACAGCAACGGGATACCCAGGCGCCGGTAGGTGCGGCTGCGCTTGATCAGGCCGCCGATCAGCACCGGCTGCCCGTCGCTGGCCACCAATTGCGTGTTCACTTCGGTCGTCTTCTTCGACGGAATGCCGGCCGATACCGAGCCCGAGCTGACTTCGGGCCGGATCTTCATCATGATGCGTCCGTCGGCGTCCACGGACGGCGTCACGCGCAGGATCACGCCGGTGTCGAGGAACTCGATCGATTCGGACGTGACGTTGTTGATCGTCGTCGTCAGGCGATAACCCAGCTGGTCGCCGACGTTCGTGCTCGCTTCCTGGTCCTCGAGGGCAAGCAGGCGTGGCGTGGCCAGCGTGTGCACGCGGCCCTTGTTGCTCAGCGCGCTCAGGTAGGCTTCGATATTTCCGTTCACCAGATTCAGGAAAAAACGCGGGCCGGCGCGAGTGGCAAAGCCCGTCGCGCCCACCGTGTCGGGGCCGTCGCCGCTGAATACGCGTGACCAGTCGACGCCGAAGTTTTCGTTCTGGTCGAGCGTGATTTCCAGGATCTTCGCTTCGATCAGGATCTGCTGCGGCGCGCGGTCGATTTCGCGCAGCACCAGCGCTGCGCGCTCCAGGCCCGCCGCTGTCGCTTCGACCACGAGCGTCTTGGTCTGGTCGAGCACGGTGACGGTGCCGGGCACGCCGATCTGGCGCGCCAGGATGGCGCCCACCTTGGTCACGTCGGCGTAGCGCACCTTCATCGCCTTCACCTGCAGAATGGCGCCGCGCTCGGGCAGCGCGGTCTTCGGGTCCGAAATCAGGAAGCCGCCCGCACGTTCCGTCACCGCAAAGCCGCCGGCTTCGGCGATTGCCTCGATTGCCTCGCGCACCGTCATGTCGTACAGGTTGATCGAGACGTTGCCGCCAACCCCCTTGCCCAGCACGATATTGATGCGTGCGCTGCGCGCAATCATGTTGAACAATTCTTCGATGGGCGTGTCGCGGAACGTGTACGACATCGTCACCGGGGCCAGCGGTACCGGTGCGGTGGCCGTGCTCTTCGTCACCACGGCCGGCGCGGCGGTGTTCGCAGCTGCGGGCAGTGCGAGCGAGGCCCAGGCTGCGCACAGGGCGACGAGCAGGTAGCGCGGCGTCATTGGGGGTCCTTGTCCTGCATCGTCAGCAGGTGTTCACTGCCTGCACGCGTTAGCAACACGCCGCGCGAATCGATGCGCACGACCGTATAGCCGGCGACACGCTCGCCGGTGGCCACGACATTGCCGTCGAGATTGGCCAGCGACTGCGCGCCGTTGAGCACCACTGCGCGCAGGCGTGGCGGCGTGGCGGGCACGGGCGCAGGCGCATCAGCGGCCACTGGCGCACTGGCCGGGAGCCGGCTCACGAACGGATCGCGCACGATGCGGGGCGGCGTGGCCAGCACATTGGCTGCCAGGCCGGCAAGGACCAGCGCCAGCGCCGGCATCAAGGTGTGTTTCATGGTGGTGGTGTTCCAGTGTCGTGGATGACAAGCTGCAGGGTGATGGCGCGGTCGTCGGTATCGTCGGCGGCTTCCACGGTCAGTCGATGGATGCCAACGGTTGGCTGCTGCCGTTCGATGGCGGCGAGCCAGTCCAGTAGTGCGGTGTAGCGGGCGCTGGCGACGATCTCGACCGTGAGCAGGCGCACGCCGCCCACGGTGCGCTGCGTGCCTTGCGCTGCCGACAACACGGCCACGTCGGCCGCTGCAGCGCTGTGGCTGACCGCCGCGATGAGCGCCAGCGGCTCCGGGGGCGCTGGCGCTGGCGTGATGGCGGCGGCGGAGGCCGACGGTGGCGCAGCGATGGGTGCGGCGGTGCCCGCTGTTTCCAGTGCGGCCAGCGCTGTCTTGTGCTGCCGGTACGCGGCCAGCGGCGCGCGCAGGGCCAGCGTCCATGCCAGCAGCAGCGCGATGACGATCG
>Ga0265798_10010122_pt1 | contig 11674 bp, 17 predicted proteins | sample P3T30metagenome_FD_192430 | JGI IMG/M metagenome (GOLD analysis project Ga0265798, IMG submission 192430) | Plant litter microbial communities from East Loma Ridge, Irvine, California - P3 T30 | ecosystem: Environmental > Terrestrial > Plant litter > Unclassified | place: USA: California... | reverse complement strand
CGACCCGGTACAGGTCCCGGACCTTCGTGTTGCCGGACTGCCGGAACCGCTTGTCGGGGGACCGGTGTACGACCCGGCCGTCGTGGTACTTGTACTCGACGCCCTTCTGCTCGTCGAACAGGTCCTGCATGGACAGGTTGAGCTCGGCGAGGACGTCCGGGGTGGGGTCGGAGTGCGAGTGCATGAGGGTCTGCCCCTCGACCGAGCGGATCGACACCGATCGGTCCTTCGCCGAGTGCCCGGGGGCTTGCGCCTCGGCCGCCTCGTTGCCGCGCATCTGCACGATGAGGCCCCGGTCGTGGAACGCGCCGACGACTCGGTCGAATGATGCCCTACCCATCGGTCTCCTTCCCGACCTCGCCGTACTCGTCCGCGGTGAACGAGCCGGTCACGTACATCAGCCGCTCGCGCAGCTGGTTGGCTTCCTGGCGGTGCTCGGCGGCGCGGGCCCGGGCGTCGTCCCGCTGCCGGCGGAGCTCAGCCCGCGTCGTCATGGCTCGCCTCGAGCACCCCGCCCGGTGCGGAGTACTCGGAGTCGTTCTCGATCGCGTCGACCGCCCACCGTTGCCCTGCCGGCGGCAGCGGGTGCGGTCCACGGGCTTCCCTAGTCCGAGCGAGGCGGATCCGCTTCTGCCGCTGCAGGTGGCCGGGCTCGAGGTAGACGCCGGGGTTGTCGCGGCGGAACTCGTTCATCAGGTCCGCGGCATCGTCGTACGACATGTCCGGCAGCGTCTCCGCCCAGACGATCGCGGCGAGCTGCGTGACCTTGCGGTTATCGACCGCCGACGCCCGGCCCAAGAGCCGGAACGCTTCCTGCTGATCCATCGGGACCTCCGTAGAGTCGCTGGTATTCGAGGGCGGCGATCTCAGCGTTGCTGAGCTGCCGCGGTGGGGCTGACGGGTGCGGCTCGGGTAGCGAGTTCTCCCACCCGTCGCCGCTGAGCCACGTCTTGAGGTACGGCACGAACCGCTGCGGGGTGCCCGCCGCGACGTGCGCGTCGCCGTGCTTGATGATCGCGGCGGTCAGGTCGAGGCTGTGGTGCTTCTTCCGCACCGCCTGCCACTGCTGCAGCGCCCGCGCCTTGTCGTTCTTCCGGGGCCAGTGCGCCCACGCTTCCTCGAACGCTTCGGGGTAGATGCGCTTCTCTGGTGATTCCTCTGGGGGTTCATTACTGGAGGATTCATAAGCGCGGTCATCCTGAACGGTTGAGCGCGACCCAGATGATCGGTTGGGCGCATCAGGTTGACCTGTGGTCAATTTGACCGGTTGTGCGCCGACGACCAGGCGGTATCGGTCGCTGGTCCTCGTTCCGTCCTGACGAGCACGTCGTGCCCGGATGATCAGCCCGTCCCGCTCGAGCTCCGAGAGTGCACGGCGAACCGTGATCACGGCGACGCTCGTCATCTCTGCCAGGCGCTCCTGCCCCGGGTAGCAGGAGTTGAACTCGTCGGCCATGTCGGCGAGGGCGAGGAGGACGAGCTTCCGCGTGCCGGGCAGCTTCAGCTCCCACGCCCACGACGTTGCCCTGTGCGCCATCGTCAGATCACCTCCGCCCGGATGGCCCGTGCGAGCATCGTCGCGACGGCGGGCAGCTGCCGGTTCACGTCGGCGTGCTGCAGTCGTCCCTGCTGCCCGTACACGGCCAGCCGGAGGACGTTCTGCAGCTGCATGAGGATGCCGAACGACACCCCCACGACGTTGTCCGGGTTCGGGAGCTCCGGCGAGCGCTGACGGTCGGTGCGCTCGACGATGTGGTCGAGGAGCAGGAGCGCCGGCACGAGCTCGTCGAGCGAGTCCGTGGGGAGCTGCTGTGGGCCGACGGGGCGGATGTCGAGGGTGAACGTGCCGTCCGTGACGGTACCGTACCCGGCGTCGACGAGTTCCTGCGCGATCGACGCTGCGGCCCCGTCGGGCCATCCTCGGTCGGGTTCGATGATCGTGGCGATCTCGCACGAGGTGGAGAGGAAGTCGGCCAGCGCCTCGCGGGCGGCGGCCGAAAGGGTAGAGCTGACTGCGAGATGGTGGGTCATGCGGGTACCTCGTGATTCGGGTTGATCATGAGTCGGTGTAGGAGATTTCGATGCGGCCGTCGCGACAAGCGGTGGCCTTGCTGCTGAGCGCTGCTGAGCGCTCGTCGGCGCGGTCGGGCGTGAGGGTGAGGGTGAAGCCGTCCCACTCGGGTGTCGCGCGGAGCTGGTCCAGCGCGACGGTGACGGCCGGTGGGTCGTCCTCGAATCGCTCCGAGGCCACGGGGAAGTCGGCCATCAGCTGGTGAGGGTTGCGGGCTTGCGGTTGAGGACGGCGGCGTACGCGCTCGCCTGCTTGTACGCGTCGGTGACGGCTAGGAAGCTCGCCGCCGAGAGGGCGAACGCTGCGTCGATGTCGACGTACACGACCCACTCGGTGTCCTGGTCGTCGTGCCGGCGGACGTCGATCGTCCAGTCCTCGCCGCGGAGGGTGAGGTCCGCGTGGTGCGCCTTCGGGTCGCCGGGTTCGTCGTCGAGCGGGTCGACGTGCAGCGTGTTGTCGCAGCCGAGCACGGGGCAGGGTCGGGGCGGGTCCTTCATGAGGTGGACGATCGCCTCGGTCACCTTCCGGACGTAGCTCAGTGCGGGTGACAGGACGCCGTCCTCGACCTTCGCGAGGTAGACGGTTGACGTGCCCGCCATCGCGGCGACGAGGGGCTGGGGGACCCGGGCTCGCTCGCGGAGAGCCTTGAGGTGAGTGCCGGTGCCGGCGGGTGCGTTCTTCATGCGTGCACCGCCCCGGCGACGCGGCGGAACTGGGTGGTGATCTCGAGCGTGGTCTGGTCGACACGAGCGCCGATGTACTCGTACACGCCGAGGTAGACGAACTCGAACCCGAGCGGGTTGCCTGGCTCGTCGGGGTCGTCGTGACCCCATCGGTATCCGGGCTCCTTGTCCTTTAGATGCAGCATGTGGTCGACGCGGTCGGCGTAGACACTGATCGGCATGACGTTGTCGCGGCGCGTCGTCAGACGGAAGCGGTCGCCGGTCCGGAACTCACGGTTCGTGATGCCCGGATTCGCGTGGCCTCCGATGATCTCGACGATCTCGGTGCCGTACTTGTCGAGCACGGACGCCGCGGTGTCGGCGGTGTGTGACAGAGTGGAAGTGGACAAGTTCGTTCTCCTTTGGGAGGGAAGGCCCTGGCGTTGCAGCGCTGGGGCCTACGTCGTTGCTGGGGTCAGGTATTGGGGGACTCGGGGTCGGCGTCGACCCATCAGTCCGTGATTTCGACGTCGCCGGGCGTGGTGACGTCGAGGTCGCGCTGGGCCTCGCTCGCCGCGACCGGTGGTGGTTGCGCCAGCCGCGCGGTCCGAGGCCTTCGGTCACAGAGCGGACGGCAGGAACAGGGCTGCGAGGACCGCGGCGAAGAGCGCGATCGCGCTCAACCACTCCTTGAGTGCGTGCATGGGGACTCCTTCCACGGCGAGCACCGTCGGTTCGGGGGAGAGGGGACGGACGCCAGGCGTGGGGGAACGCCGGCGTCCTGGTGCCCGCCATCGGGTGCCGATCCCGATGCGCCCCCGCCGCCGCTTGCGCGTCGACTCCTGGGGACGGGCTGTCGCAGCAGTTCGACACCCGGCGCGGTGCGCTCGTGGTGGTGCCCCGTCGCTGCGACGGAAGTGTGTGTCTTGCTGTGTTGCCACGCTGTTGAGTTCTGAAGGTGCGAGTGCGGCGAGGGCATGCCCCTGTGGGAGCCGTTTCCAGGCGCGCCGACCAGCGCCGTCCGTACGGCGCGTTCGATCGGAAGAGGTGGGGGAGCGGCTAGGTGCGCTCGGGGAGGTTGGCCGCGTGGCGGTCGAGATCCTCCTTGCGGAACTTGATCCGCTTGGTGTCCCCGACGGGGATCAGCTCGCCCTTGGCGCGAAGGTCGTCGATGTCGCGGAGCGAGCAGCTGAGGTAGTAGGCCGCGAGTTCCCGGGTGAAGAGCGCGGGAGCGAATTCGATCCGAGGGTTCACGCGACCGCCCGTGTGGCTACTTCGAATGGCGGAGCCAGCAGATCTGCGATCGACACATCGAAGTGCTTCGCGATGTAGCCGGCTTCCTCGAGCGTGAAGGGCGAGTGCCCCAGAAGTCGTCGCTTCAGGGTAGATTCAGCGATGAGAGTTGCGGCTGCCAGTGCAGTGATCGTCTCGCCCCGGCTCGCCAGGAGAGAACGCACCGATCGGGAGACCTTGAGGCTCGGAGCGTCGTAGTTCATGTGGACTACGGTAACTCATGCGAACTAGAAAAGTCCCAGAACTGGACACGGCGTGTCAAAACTGACACGATGAGTGTCGTGCCGAACTACGAAGTCAGTGATCTGACGCGACATGTCGCCTCCCGTCTTCGCGGTCTCATGGCTCAACACCGCGTCACCCAGGCAGAGCTCGCGGACTCGGTGGGCGTCTCGCAGTCGCAGCTCTCGAAGATGGTTCGTGGAGTGCGCCCCATCGATCTGGACCAACTCGACGGGATGTGTATCGCGTTGGGAGTCGACACTGGCGACCTCATCAAGGAAGCCGAGGCGGCGCTACAGAACTACGACTTCGTCCCTAACGCCCGCCTGATCTTTGTGGATGATGGTCTCCGGCTCAGCGAACCCATCGACACCACCGGTTGGGGTGACGGACCGATCGTCCTTCCTCACTCTGGTCGGCGGGAACGCAAGCGATCCGAGGACTAGATTCACCGCCGCTCCGGACCCTTCGGGCTCCGGCCGCCTAGGAACGGTCGGATGTCTTCAGCACTTGGGGCTGGGAAGGCAGGTGTAGACAGCGCTTTGAAAACGTCGAGCCTGGCTGCGACTCGTTCACCTGTTGCAATCCAGACCTGCAGGGCTTCGTCAGATCCGTCGTCGCGTCGTTGGAGCTCATCGACGAAGGCGCGCACCTCCTGATGCCGACGCCACACCGATGCCTGTTCCAGCAGCAGCGCCTCCTCCTGCGCCGCTCGGAAGAGCACGCGAGCCTGAGCCATCGCTGCCTCCCGATCTCGCTCTTTTCGCTCAGCGATCGCGTCGGCACGCTGCCGAGCGGCCCGAGCCTCGAGTCGCGATACCTCGACGAAGCGGAAGACCTCGCCTAAACGATCCTCGGTGCTCAGAGACTTAGTGTCTGACCACTTGCGGCCATCGAAGCTGAATCCAGGCCGAGCGGCCCGCACCTCGAGCTTCCCGGTCGGCACGAACCAGTAGTTGCGGTTCCGCTGCCACAAGGGGAGGCGCTGCACTTGGTCGTACCGCTTCCGATCGAATTCGCCGTCTTGGTAGTAATCGAACTTGTCGCCACCGCGACCCGGCAGCTCACGCACCTGCAGCCGCTGGACCATCTCATCAAGCTCTAGCTCGATGTGCCCACTCCACTCCCTGGCCGTGCCTCCGTTGCGGCGAGTGCGCTCGTCGACGGCGCGTGGATCTCTCGTCGCGATGCCGACTTTCGCTGCGTGCCGAACGATCGACTCGATGATGCGCGCCGCGCGGGGGAGTGACTCCTTCGTCACGAACTGATCACCCTTGGATTCGAGGAAGGCCTTCGCGAGCGGGCCAAGGTGGGACTTTGAGGCGACCGCCTGGACCTCGGGGGCCTCAACCAAGTCCCAGAACCAGTCCCGGTACTCGAGTCGTAGCTGATTCTGGTCGAACCAACCCGGGTAGGACAGCTGCAGTTCCTTGCCACGAGGTCGGTACTCGCTCTTGTTGAAGCGCCAGACGAGTTTCCGGTAGTCGATGTCGTCACCGCGGTCGTCGACGTCGAGTCGCCCCCCGGCCGTCTCGACACGGTGTAGGAGGTCGACCACATCGTCGTCCGACTTACCAGGTCCATCGGTAGGGGGAGAGGGTGCTGGCTTAAGTTGAGCGACGCGTGATGCTCCTGCGTCAGTCAACGTCGCGCTCCACGATGTGCCATGGCCCTCGACCCGCACCAAACCGCGACTCGCCAGCGCCTTCGCGGTGATGCGATGGCCGTAGTTGTCGTCGACGTACTCGCCGTCAGGGCAGCCGCGCTCGACCCAGCGGAGTACGCGCAGCTGCTTGTCGTTGAGGTGGACGGGGGAGTGTGGCACAGGTTGATGATGCCGCGGGCCGCCTACCTCGCACAATGAAAGTGGCCCCGATCAGCTCGATCGGGGCCACTTTCATGGGCTTCAGCGGCGCAAGGTCGCGATGTTCCAGACACCGAAAGCGGTCGGTAAGAGCACCCACCACGGCGATGTGTCGCCCTTCGCCACACCGATGAGGATGAGGACGATGGCTACCAGTGACACCAAAAGAAGCCCCAGGCTCATCAGATCGATGTCATCGAGAGCCGAGTGCCGCCTGTCATGCCGGGAGTGCATCTCCGTCATCGTTGCCTCGTCTCGTTCGCTGCGCATCGATCAGGAACCAGTTGACCTGGGTGACCTCGCCATCCTCCACCAGACGCTCCTCTCGGATCGTCATTTGGAAGATGTCGTCTTTGTGAATGGGCGCGCCTTCGTCGAGACGCTGCAGGAAGTCTTCGTCCTGGATCCTAACAAGCCGGACACCCCGGTTGGTCGACACGCGCCACTTAGCGCCGCGTCGTCGGAAGTCTAGGCTCTGGAACTGACCTTCGGACGTGAAGACCTCTTCCTCCTCCTCGACGTCGTCAGGAGCGGCCACGGCTTCCTTGTAGTCCGACCGAGTCGCGACGGACTCTGGCTGCGACTGCAGGACGAGGTCAGTGGGGGCGTCGATCTCTCCGTCACGCAACTCCAGGCGATCCGCTTCGTCGCCGAGCGGAGCCATCAGCTTCCGCAGCGCCGTACGAGTGGGACGTTTCATCTGGTTCAACCGCTCCCAGACGGGACGCGGCACTTCCGAGACCCCCGATCCGGGCCAGGTGAGCTTCACGTTTCCGTTGGGAAGGTCCTCCATGTTGGTCGGCTCGTCACCGCGGAGCTTGCGCAATCCGACGTCGAAGGCCTTGGTGACGATGCCGCCGACGGTCCCCGAGATCGCGACAGCAGCGTCCGGATTTTCTGCCGCCCACTGTAGGACGGCTTCGATGACGAACGAGCCCTGTTTCACTGGGCGAACGCGCACCTCCGGAGGCATGCCATCGCCGAAGAGACCTCGCTTGCCCATGTCCGTTGTGAACTCGACGAGCCCCTGCAGGACATCGGCGAACTCAGCGGCGTTGATCGCGTGTACCGAGTTGTCGTCATCAGCGAAACGCAGCTGAAGAACTCCGTCCTTCAGCTCGCCATATTTTCCACCATGGTCGCTTGTCATGTTGACACCCTCTCGATTAAGCAACCCTGAGAGCCTATGGAGACTGCACCGGGCGTCCCACCCCCCTAAGTAGGGGAGTCATGCCAGCGCGAAGTGTGACCCGAGCTTGTCCATCGCGTCGCGGGCGGCTGCGGACGACACGTGCTGGTACCGGCGGGTGACGGCTTCGGACTGGTGTCCGACGATCTCGCCGATGATCTTCGCGTCGACACCGAGCTCCATGAGTACCGTCGCTGTCGTGTGCCGCGCCCAGTGCGTGGTCGGCACGGGGGAGCCTGGTGCCCGCTGGTCTTCGGCGATGATGCCGGCTTCGAACAGGAGGTCGCGCCAGGTCTGCTCGTCCTCGCCCCAGAGGTACGGCTCGCCGTTTGCCTTGCGCCAGATGAGCCCGTACGGGTTCGGCCGATCGGCGGTCTTGATCAGGTAGCGGCGGAGTGCTTCGGCGAGCGCCGGCATGAGCGGCACGTACCGGGGCTTGCCGGACTTCGGGCGGATGAGGCAGAGGCGGCCATTGAGCTGTTGGTACTCGAAGCCGTTGGGGATCCGGAGTCGGCGGTTCGAGCATGAGCCAGCGCGGGTCTTGCTGCAGCGCCAGCTGCCGTCGTCGGTGCGTCCGCAGCCGTGTTCGAAGGGCACTTCCGACAGCGCCCACTCGACACCGATCGTCGGCTGCTCAGAGTCAAGGTCGAGGGAGTCGAGGCGAGCCCCGATGCGCTCGCCTTGGCGCAGACCGCTCAGTAGAGCGACCCACCAGCGGGTGCCGTCGTCGTGCTCGGCAGCAACCTTCAGGACGGACAGCGCTGCTTCCGTGCTGAGTGCGCCACGGTTCGACTCGCCCTGCACCGGTGCGGTCACGTCCTCGCACACGTTGCGCGCGGCGATGCCCTCAACCCGAGCCGACTCGAGCATGAGTGACAGCACCTGGTACGCCTTCCTCGCCGTCGCGGAGGTTCGGCCGGCGTCGGCGACGGCCTTCGTCATGATGCGCACGTCGGACGGCTTGAGGAACGAGACCTTCTTCGCGCCGATCGTCGGGACAATCCAGTTCCGGCTCACCGACTCGTATGACAGGAGCGTGTTCGGCTTGAGGGTCGGTTTCCCGACCGTTTCCAGCCAGTGCGTCGCCCACTGCTCGAGCGTCGTCTTCGTGTCGAGTGCGGTGCCGTGCTGCTGGATCTGCTTCTTGATCGCATCGAGCTTGCGGCGCGCGCCCTCCTTGGTCTTCGACGTCACAACGCGTTGGCGACGGCGGCCATCGGGGTGGAAACCGTCGTCGATGACGCCCCGGTAGAGCTTGCCGCCGCGGATCGCGTAGAGCCCTCCGTCGCCGGAATCCCGCTTTCTCGGCACTGTTCCTCCCGGTACACACATCGGTACACACACTTAACCGCAACCATGTGGTTGCAGTTGCTCTTTTTGATGGTAGCCCGATCCCCACCATTCCGGGGATCCGCCGCCAGTTTCAGCGCTCGCCGAGTAGCCCCAGTCTACCGCTCCTATTCACTCGTAATGAATAGGTCGTCGGTTCGATTCCGACAGGCGGCTCCGTGAACACCCCGGTCAGGCCCGCTCGAAGTGGCTCTGACCGGGGTTTTCGTATTCCGGACGAAATCCGTGTCCCTCACCCGAGGGACAGACCCCTGGCGTTCGCGCGGACTAGCCTTGTCCGCGATACGGGGGACACCATGACCGAGCGCCAGCTCATCGCACCGACGGCAGTGACGCCGTGTTGAAGCGTGTGCTGGTCGTCGTCCTGGTCGCCGCCACCGCCGGAGCGCTTGCGATGACCGCAGCGGCCGTGCCCGAGTCGCGGGCGACATCTGCGTCGACCGCGTCGCCGGGTGCCCCATCGTCCGCGACGCCGACGGGGTCCTCGACCGGGCCGGCGTACCTGGCCGACCGTGAGCCGACCTTCTCGGAAGACTTCGACACCCCCGCTGCGGCCGGTGGTCCCTTCGCCGAGACGTACCGGAACTCGTGGCAGCCCTACCCCGACGGCGCCGGCGGCAAGTACTACTCGGACGAGCTCATCAGCGCGCACGACGGCTACCTGGACGTCGCGTTGGACGGTGAGCGGGGCGCCGCCGGCACCTTCGGCACCCCCACCGGCGCCTGGTCGCACGTCGGCGGCACCTTCAGCATCCGTGCGCGGGCGACCGGGGGCGACGGCAACGGGATCGCGGTGATGCTCTGGCCGACGTCCAACGCCTGGGCGGACGGCGAGCTGAACTACCCGGAGGGCCAGTTCGACGGCTCCCCGCGGGTCTTCCACCACTCGATGCTCCAGGGACTCGAACGCCGCACCGAGCACTACAACACCCGGGTGTCCTGGAACGACTGGCACACCTACACGACGGAGTGGGTGCCGGGGAAGATCATCCGGTACTACCTCGACGGCAAGCTCGTGTTCACGGTGCCGCGGAACGTGCCCACCACCCCGCACCGCTACATGTTCCAGATCGGCAACTGGGGCGCCCCGGGGCACGTCCAGATCGACTGGGTCCGCACTTACGACGCGGAGTGACCAAACCCCCCGGACGGGGGCTCCGAATCAGTCCGGTCGTACGACCCGACACCCGTGTGCTCGCGTCGATGACCCGAACCTCGACGCGGGTGCGCGGGTGGGGCCGTTCCCCGTTCTGGGGCTGCCCGTCGTCGTCGGGGCGGTCCACGATGAGTGGGAACCCGTTCCGTCGTCACCGAGAGGTCGTCATGCTGCTGTCCCTGGTCTACATGAGCGCGGCGAACCAGGTGTTCGACCAGGAGCTGCTCGACGCGTTGCTCGAGCACGCGCGGGAGCACAACACCGCGTCCGACCTGTCCGGCCTGCTCGTCTACAAGGACGGCCGGTTCATGCAGCTGCTCGAGGGTCCCGAAGCGGCCGTGCTCGAGACCTACCGGCGGATCACCGACGACCCGCGGCACACCGAGATCGGCCTGCTGGTCGAGGAGCGCATCCACACCCGGCGCTTCGGCGAGTGGAAGATGGCGTTCCACCGCGAGGTCGATGGCGACCTGCCCGACGGCTTCGACGCGTTCCTCGCCCAGGGCGACGCGAGTGCGGACACCAGCCGCGCGCGCGAGCTCCTGCGCTGGTTCCGGAACCACCCGCTGGCCGCTCCCGACGCCGCGCTCGGCAAACACCGCCGCTGACGCACGGCACCGGCCGCACCGCGCAGCAGCCCAGCACCGCGCAGCACCGGCAGCCCCGCGCAGCAGCCCAGCACCGCGAGGCGCCACCGCCGCGGCGCTGGTAGACAGGACCCATGACGGTTCGCTGGGGAGTCATCGGTACAGGCGGCATCGCACGCTCCTTCGTGGGTGACTGCACCGCGGCAGGCGTCGTGTTCACGGCTGTGGGCAGTCGCACCGGCGCGCACGCCGAGGCCTTCGCCGCCGAGTTCGGCGTCGAGCGGGCGCACGGGTCGTACGAGGACCTCGTCGCGGACGACCAGGTCGACGCGGTCTACGTCGCGACCCCGCACGTCCGGCACGCCGAGGACGCCCTGCTCGCGATCCGCGCGGGCAAGCACGTCCTGGTCGAGAAGGCCTTCACGATGACCGCGGCCGAGGCCCGGACGGTCGTCGACGCCGCGAGGCAGGCGGGTGTCGCGGTGATGGAGGCGATGTGGACGCGGTTCCTGCCCCAGATGGCGATGATCCGCGAGGTCGTCGCCGAGGGCCGCATCGGCCGCCCGATGGTCGTCGAGGCGACCCACCACCAGGCCCTGCCGACGGACCCCGACCACCGGCTGCGCGACCCGGCACTCGGTGGGGGAGCGATGCTCGACCTCGGGATCTACCCGGTGTCCTTCGCGGTGGACGTGCTCGGGGTGCCGACAGCGCTGGTCGCGGCGGGCACGCTGAGCGAGCAGGGCGTCGACGAGCAGATGGGCCTGGTGATGACGCACGAGGGCGGCGCACAGTCGATGATCCACTTCGGCATGGACCTGCGCAGCCCGAACACGGCGTCGGTCATCGGTGAGTCCGGCCGCATCGACATCGACTCCACCTGGTACACGCCGACCACCTGGCGGATCCGCGATCGTGACGGCGTCGTGGTCGAGGAGTTCGACGGTCGCGAGGAGCTCGCCGGCTACGCGCACGAGGCGCGCGCCTTCGAGTCGATGATCACGTCCGGCCGCCACGACGGCGGCCCGATGGACCCGGACGAGACGGTCGCGATCATGGCCGTGCTGGACGAGGCACGTCGCCAGGTCGGGGTCCGCTACCCGGCCGACGGTCCCGTCTCGGCTCCCTGATTCGGCTCCCGTCCGCCACGGATCCCGCATCCGGCCTGGAGGCTCCTGCCGCAGTTCCGTAGGATCGGTCGCGATGTCCGAGCAGCAGCCCACCCCGCCTTCCGTCCCGGAGCGGTTCCACGCCGCCGTCGCCGCGGTGCGTGCCTCCGC
>Ga0265798_10010121_pt1 | contig 11675 bp, 12 predicted proteins | sample P3T30metagenome_FD_192430 | JGI IMG/M metagenome (GOLD analysis project Ga0265798, IMG submission 192430) | Plant litter microbial communities from East Loma Ridge, Irvine, California - P3 T30 | ecosystem: Environmental > Terrestrial > Plant litter > Unclassified | place: USA: California... | reverse complement strand
TTTCTCTATACGTAATACACAGGTGTAGCGACGGAACCCAAAGCGCCCCGTGTCCTTGGCTCGTACAAGTCAAGAGGGATAGATCCATGGTACAGATATGACTGCGAACCGTTCGAATCATGCCGCCACCCTCTCTAGAATATAAACATCTGAAGCGAATAAAACCAAAGTCGTACCGCCAAATCAGCTTTGCAGATCAACCGGGTCAGGGGATCATCGCTAATAGTTACTCTTACAAACACACACACACACACACGTCCACGCACATCCATCATCATCGTCCTGCTATTTCTACTGGCGCGTGGCCTCGATGGCCTTCTCTAGCCCGACGATCCTTAGGCTCTTTCCGCGACCCAACTTTCCGCTCATTAGCCCCGCGGCAGGTATCAACTTGTCATCCCAGTGCCTGAACAGGACCTTCATGTCACGTGGGACACCCTCTAGCACGACCGTGGTGACGGGCATGAAGGGCCGATCTTCTTCCGACACGGCGAGCATACCATAGGCTTGGGCGAACATAAGGGCAGTCGAGAAGGCTGGAGCTTGCGAGCGAGACAAGGGGCCGACGATGCTGGTGGAGGGCGGTCAGTTCAAAATTGCCACCGGTAAATATGGGCAAACATCGAATGGTAAAAACTTACATGTACATCTCGAAGAATGCATCAAGTACGTAGATGTTCTCCGGCTCCAAATCTCTCTGTGAGAAAGGCATGATCTCCTTGATCTCCGTTCTGATGGTCCCCACAGGCGACTTGGGCGTAATCGGCGTCTGTGGCCTCTGTTCAGCAGCGTTCCAAGATGGTCTTCGTAGCAGCGGCGCGAAAAAGGAGCTGCTCACCTGGAGTGCTTGGCCCCATCCTGCCGGCTGGCCCGTAGTCTGTTCAATCTTGTAGAGGCGTACTCGATACTTGTCCGACGTGGCCTTGTAGCGCCAGTGGTCTGCGGAACGCGGGATGGCGGGACCCTTGTTTGGAACCAGCGAGGGTGGGAAAGTGTTGAGCATGTCCTGGGGCTCAGAGCCTTCATCAATCTCGGCGTAATCGCCAGTCGGTGCTAGGTCCATGCCCATAAGACGCGCGCCAGAGACTTCCTCAGCGGAGCAGCCTCGGCCCTTCCAGAGGTAGACTCGACCGGTGGATGTGGTGATCAGGTAAGGGAATGCAGAGCAGAGACTCTTGAGCGAAAAGTCAACTTCGTCAAACGCAAGGTGTCCGAGGTGGCGACGACCGCACAACATGAACTCTTTTGCTCCTGGCTTTGCACCACGTCTTGTGATGACAATACCGCCCAGGGCTTCGAAGAAGTTGGGTGTCTCTTGACCCTGTCGCAAGACGATGAGGCGCCCCTGATTCTGACGTGCATGGTTCTTGGCAAACAACTGTACGTCTTCTAGTGTTGGTTCTGGCACACCATTGCCTGCCCACAAATAGACATCGGTATGCTTAGCGCCCCTTGAGTCTTCGTATATGTGGGTGCACAGGTACATTGAGTCTTGAAACAATATATGCTCCTCCTGAACTAAGACAGGCGAGAGTCTTCCATCGCCTGATACTTCTTGGATTTGCTTGCGCAATGTACGAATTTTGCCTGTCGGACCGAGATCAAGCGGTGGCGACTTCAGGGTGTACATTGTGTCAATATTCTCTGGGAGCTGGGAGTTTGTCACTGGGGCATCATCGAAGAAGTCTGCAAACATTCCATCCTGCTTTTTGACTGGCGAGATGGGAGGTTCGGAAAAGGGCCTGTTTGCACTCCCTGGTGGTGACATGGGCGCATTCCTAGGAAGCTGTGGAGTCGAGTCACGTGATCGTGATGCTACCAGCCCACCCAAACTTCCCAAACTGAAACCTAACCCAACAGGCTTCAGCTTTGGCGGCACAGGCTCCGGCCGGGGAGATTCGGGCAAAGCCTTCTCCTCCGACACTGGAGAGCGGACAAGGCCGGCATCCTTCATCGCAGCTCGTTCATCCGCTTGTGTAGGGAGTTTGATTGGTGATTTTACTCTCACTGGTGCGGGTGATGAAGATGCCGAAGGTCTACCCCACATGGTGGTAGCGCTCTTGACTGATGAAAACCCAGTCTTTTGAGGTGAGGGCTCATTGGTGGCTGGTGAGATCTCTACATTGGGAGTTGAAATTTCCCTGAGTGGTGTTGTCTTGGGGCTCTCTACTGTTGGCTTGGTAGGTAATGTGGGCAATGGGCGCGAAAATCGAGAATGTGATGTTGGCGACGGCGAAGGTGAGCTCGCTTTTGGCGTTTCGACCTGCTTTAGCAGAGGCGACTTTTGCGGCGTGCTATGCGCTCCGGAGACGCGTTTATCAGATTCCAGGGTTACAGGTTTCTTAGGAACTTCTGGCGAGGAAATCTTGGGAGAGTTGATGGACTCTGGACGAGGAGAGGGCTTGGGTGTAGTTTGGGATGCAGATACCCTTCGGTCCAGGTCCAAGGGCTCTGTCTTCTTAGGAGGCTCAGGAGTGGCTACCTTTCCAAAGTTGCCTGAAGATATACGTGGAGACTTGGCTGGTGGGGCAGGCTTTTCAGTCGATGATCTACTGACTGGCGTTTTGGCTACTGATCGCTGCTCTGGGTTTCCGTTAGTCTTGGAAGGCTCAGAGCTTGCAAGTGCACGCTCAGAATTTACCAAGGGGACAGCAGCAGCAGTATGTACCTTCTCTTCAGCCTTTTCCTGTTCATTGGCCGTTTGTTTCGAGGCGGGCGCTCGCCGCTTGGGTCCGCGGGCGCGACCCTTGGTCATGTGTTGCAGCTCTGGTGCAGGTCCGGTCTTCTCTTGCGCAGGCCTGGTAGGTGACGCATCTACCTCAGCACTTGATGTAGACTTGTTCGTCGCTAAAGGGGGCGGGCCTCGAGCGAGCATACCAGCTAATGCAGGGTTGAAGCGTCCCGCTAGCTTACCAGACATGACCGGCTCCTTGGTTGGAGACGAGGGAGCAGGCGATGCTGGCTTATCGTTCATGACGGGTCTGACGGCGCTCAAACTCTTCTTCCTGGCGAGAGCCTCTGGTATCGGCTCCTTCTCCTTCGGCGCACTCGTAGTCTTCGGGTCGCTATCTGCCCGGTGGAGGCCCTTTTGCTTCAAGATGGCTTCTGGTGTAGGGGCTGGCTTTGATATGCTGTCTGACCTTTTCAAAACAGAGCCCTCGGCTTGTGCCTTATCGAAGATGACCGACTTCTTCTTGAGGAGACTCTCCTTGAATTCATCCTTCCTAACGGTAGGCTTGGGACCACCAGTTATGTTCAAAGCACCCTTGCCACGCGTTATGTTGTCTTTGAGAACGTCAGGCGCCACATAGTTCTTGGTCTCTGTCTTTCTCAGCCTACCAAAGACGTTTTGTAGTTCGTTCACTTCGTTCGTCTTTGAGTTGTCTACTGGCGGTTGACGCGGCTTGAGCCCGGCGCGGAAGTCCTTCTTCGGTGCCATCTCTGACTTGGCTACTGGGAAGCCATTGCCCATATCCTTGTTGAATCTTGCTGCTACCGGTTTCGCGTTTGCCGGAGCTGATGGCTCTTCGTTCGCTGGAGGAGAGGTGGGCGACTTGACAGAATCTGATGCGGACGCTTCCTCTGCAGCCTTTTCAGAAGGTTCTTTTGAGACTTCGGGCTCGTCCAATGCTGGCGGTGTCTCTTCCGCAGGCTTGGGCTTTTGTGCTGATACAGACAAAGGCCGTGGGGACTGCTCCTTCAGTGTCTCCATCTTCTTAGGCTCAACATGTTCCTCCTTCTTTGGAGACTCGGGCCTGCGGAAGCCTACGGGTTTCAACTGTACGTCTTTGATGGGTGACGTTCGACCCGACCCAGGCGGCTCACCAAACGGACTACCCTTGCCCAGGTCAACACTACTGCGTTGCTGCTTGATGCGATTGAGTTCAGCCATCCATGCGGGTTGCGCTGGTGGCGGTTGCTTCATCTTGGGCGACTCCGGCGGCTTGCTCAGCGCACTCTCTAACCAACTTGACTTTGTAGGGCTCCATCGCTTCGAGGGACTTGGTGGGGACGTGTCGTCTTGTCGCTGTGCATCCTTTTCGCTAAACGTCGAAGCGACAGACTTTGCTCTGCTGTGGCGGGGCAGGGCTGGCTTGACGAATTCTTCTTTGGGCGCGGCATCCTTGTCGGCACCGGTGATGGTAGCATTACTATAGCTCGAGGTTGGGCGCGAGGAAGGCTCGCCGAAGTTGTCTCTGCTCGCGGGCCGGTCGAGGTGGGAGAGGGAGCCATAGCCTGCCATGGCGCTTGAACGATTGCTAAAGGAGGAATTTTGCCTGCTCAGAACTGGCGGTGTCTGTGTGCTCCACCGCTTGCTCACGCTGTCGCTGCGCTTGAGCATGGCGCTCTGAACGAAGCCGCCCATACCCTTTGTCGGTGACGCAGAGCGCTCCCTTTCTGGCGATATCCTCCCTTGGGTTGGCGACATGGCCATTCCGCGTGCTGCGCGCTCGTTGTCCCCACCGTCGACTGACGAGGCCGGCTCGGAGGGCAGGGCAAACTTTTGTGACTCAAGCACCGGCAGCGCCGACCGCGCCTTTGCACTCGAGTCTGCATCGCCGCCGGATATCGATGTGCTCGTGGAGAAGCGGTTGCTCATGGCGGTGCTCCCTCGCATGGAGCCACCACGTGAGCCCGGCGAGCTTGAGCGCACGCTCTCAGCGGGTGGACTGCCAACCTCAGGCTCTACAGTCGAGTCGCGTGACATGCCTGGAAGCTGTCTCCTGGCCGAGACGGGGTCTGGGTCGGAAGCGGTGTCGTCCTGGGATTTCCTAAAAGCAGCCGAGCCCCTCCCTCCGTCGGCCGACTGTCGAAAGAAAGCAGGGTCCTTTGCACCTAGCGAGGCGGCAATGGAGCTTCGTGAGGGGTTTGCCTCGGGTGAGGAGGTGGGCTCTGGTGTTTGTGTAGTAGAGGCTCGTTCGGGGGAGCGCGATGCTACCGAGAGCGGGCGCCGTATGCTGCCGGACTGCGGCCTCTGCTTCCACGAGAGAGTGCCTGATCGTCCCAGTGCGGCAGCGCTGGTCGCAGGCTTCTTGGGCTCCACGTCTTCGAGCGTCATGGGCTGGACATCGTCGCCGCGGGTGGCATCTTGTGAGGGCGGGCTCATGGTCGGGGTGGGCGTGCTGATGGCCTGTTCCTGTACCGCTCTTGGGGTGCCGGTTGTGGAGCGTGGCGATTGCGGTGTATATGGCTTGTCGGGGGAGATTGACCGCGCTCGCTCTGTTTGGGGAAATTGTCAGCAGCTGTGACCATGTGTAAGGCGGGTGTAGAAAAAAACAAACCTGCTCGTCGCGCTAGTCTCTCACTGCGGCCTTGTATCAAATCTTCTTCCAGCTTCTTTACCCGCTCGGCATCCTCCTGGTCTCGCTGGTCGCCGAGGCGTCGGATGCGCTGCACAAACTCGGAAGGGTCGATTTCCTTGTCCTCGGACGACATGGTGGAGGGAGAGACGAGATGAGATGAGAAGGCTGGGCAGAGACACAGGCCAGTGTGCGCTACGCGACTACCTACGGGACTCGAGAGCAAGGGTTGAAGCTGCTCGGCAGTGAAATGATTCCCAGGCTGATCGCAGAGCTAGACGGTCGTTAGGTTGCTTGGATTCGGTTACCTCATGCCCGGATGTGTTTCAGAAAGTACAGTAAGGAGTGGAGAGATGCAACGACGCAGCCACACGTAAAAAGATATTCTGGTCTTGTGGAGGAGAGCAGACACAGGCAAGCGGGCAAAGGGCAGGAGAGGGCAATGTGGAGATGGCTCAATGCATGTTTGTTTATGTCGTCAAGTCCAGCTGCAACATGAGCGCTTGGAGCTTGTTCAGACTACCGCTGCACTATCCGTAGCTAGCCTTTGGGCTGCGTCGCCCCTTGCACATACATCCGTCGGCTGCAGTATCATATCGTGTCTGGACACCCATGGCAATCAATACAGGAAGAGTCTGGCTTTTGCGTCCTGTACCACCCACTCGAGGCCCTGCTGCAAGTTCAGGCCCGTCATGGCACTGCAGGTCATAATGTGCCATTTGTGTGTCTTGATGGCGTCGAGTCGCAGTCCCTGTACGCCGTCAGCATTGGCCCGCCAACAAAGTCTCAGCATCCCGAGCCGTCGCCCACCTTGCGTATCTCGTCCTCGCTCATCGAGCCCGGCACGTCGCTCTTGTTCTTGAAGACAAGCAAGCTGGCGCCCGAGAGACGCTGCGTTTGTCAGTTCGATGAGCTTGCCCGACACTTGGAGGCTTGCGCAAACCTCTTCCAGCAGCAACCCCGCCAACTCCTGCCGGCAGTCGTCTATCCGCTCACGGTCTGTTGCATCCACCACCCAGATGAGCGTGTCAGTCTTTTCAAAATAATTCTTCCAGTACGTGCGCAGCGTCTTTTGCCCGCCAACATCCCCTGGCCTGTCAGTATGCGCTTGTCCGGGAGCAAGCAGGTGGTGCAGTACATATGTTCAGTTTGTAGCTTGCTCATCAGTCTCGGGGCATGGCACACATGGCGGCTCACACATACCCGTCGTACTCAATCGTCTTTATGATAAAGCCAAGAGTAGGGCTGACGCTGTTGACGTCCTCGTTCATAATCTTCTTGACAATGGTAGTCTTCCCAGCATTGTCCAGGCCCCTAGTGCAGTAAGCCTCCGGACTTGCAGGCACACGGAAGGTACACACAGCATCAAGATGCGCATCTCCTTGTCCTTCAAACGCGCTTTTCGTAATATCGACAGCATCTTGTCCGATTTGGAATCTTGGTACGCGTTTGGTCTTTGATGGGGTGGTGAGTGGAACCAGGGATAGGCCCTTCCAAGCTTCGCTTAGGTACCTAGGTAGCAGCAGCCTGGGGAGACGCTTACACTCGATGGCAACGTCTGGTGGAAATGTATACGAGAGCCAGGACAAACCTTCTCTTCACCATCTCTGGATCCTGTCGTGTCCCAGACGTTTGGTACTACTCTCTGCACCAATTATGCGCAGCTGCAAAATATGGGATTGAACATGTTTTGTGGGCCCGTGGGTACAATGCGCTTCTATCGCCCATGGAACGGCTACTCAATGAACCATGCGGTTCGCCATCTGCCTTTCACTCGTATTGTTCACCGCAACGAAAATAACGCGAGAAGCACGGACTTTTGGAGGAGAACAATAACGAGGGCTTGAAATGTGTGAAGGTGAGAGGGAGTCAGTCTCTACTTTCCTATTTGGTCCGCTTGTCGAACCTCGGAAGCAGTATAAATTCTCAATTGCACATACATATTCTCACATTCTTCTTCCTTGTTCAAGTTTCCTACATTTCAGCATATACTGCGGCTTCCATTTTAGTGACAATTTACGGGAGCTTGCATATCATGAGCCGCGGAATAACACGAACGTTCTGTCTGCGCAGTACGCTCCCACCCACGCCTGAACTTGAAGGAGCAGAGCTGGAATGTAAACACTACTCCATCAATCCTTTGGTGCAGCCGGAGAACGAGCAGAAAGACGACTCTGCGCAATCCCCTGTAAGTAGATACAGCCTCACACTCACTCACCATCCCTTTCACGTACCGGCCCCACACCGCTGCGAGAAGTCTCATATAAGACGTTTCCTCTCTCTCCATATCCAAATTGTAATAGAGATTCTAACATGGAATAGAAACGAAAGCCCACCACCGGTCGTACTGAGTGGAAGCCGTTCGACGCCGAGGCTTTTGAATCAGCGCAGACAGCAACAGCGCAAGCCAACAATAGCTGGGCAGCACAGCAAGCCGAGTTCTGGACTCAAATTGAACAGCCGCGTCATAGTTCACGTGGCAAGGCAGCTGCCTCAGCCTCTCTTGCTCCACCTGCATCTGCGCCTTCATCTGCACCTGCACCTGCCAACCCTTTTCTTCCAAAGACATCACACTCCAACAACGCACACGAACTTCCAAAGCAGACACCCAAAAAAACGTCGCGCAAAAACTGGAAAAAGTCCAAAGACAGCAGCATGGCTGCACCGCCCAAAGGAAAGGAATATGTGCCTCCTCACCTGCGCAACCACAACTCTGCCAATGGCTCGCCTGCTGCGTCGCAAAAGTCCAAGCAATCGATGACTACCAAGCTTCATTCGTCTCCGTAAGTCTTCATGCATTCATACCCACAACGCCCTTGTGTCTTGGACTTTCAACAGCTGTCGCTTCTTTGGACCCTCTAACAGCGATACAGAAATGGCGCAAACCAACATGGGGGCGCACCACCCTCACCGCCGACCACTCCACAAGAGCCAGAGCAGTGCCGGAAACATGCTTCTGCAACGCCAAAGGAAGTCGTCTATGATGGCTGGCAGGCTCGTAAACCCAGCCCTCCAGCTGTGACAAAGAACCTTGGAAACCCTCGATGGCCCCGTGGTCCGCAACCATACAAGAAGACAGTCTGGCCAAAGGCAAGGGACATGAAGTACAAACCCTCCAGCAGCGACGATGGCGGAGGCGTCACGTACAAATCCAACAGCAACGGAGACCCCGACTATGACGTCAAAAAGTTGCTTGACTGGAATGGTGACTGGTTACCTGCTCCCGAATCATGGTGTGCCCGTAAAAGCCATGCAGACCGCCATTTTGGTGACCACATTGAGCAATGGATGAACAAGCAAGCTCCAGAGTGTATCAAGCCAGTCTACTACCTCCAGCACACATTCAACGGCCACGCAAAGACTACAAAGGTCGGCGATGAGGAACACATTGAGTACATTCTCGAAGAGGGTCAGCTTTGCAAAGAGCTGGTACCACATTACTGGTCTAATGCGATGGCGGAGAATGAACACATGAGTGAGCTTTCGAAGCTCCTCCCCAAGTCTGACTCCAAACCTGTGGTTGACTCCGAACCTGTGGCTGAGGACGAACGTATGGTTGAGGACGATATAAATGATGATTTGCCATGGTGGGAGCGATACGAGGACGTATTCTACATCGACGCGGAAGAAGATGGCCAGAACGAAGCGCACCTGAAATACGCAAGTCCTTATATCAACGCCCTCGAAGTACCAGAAGCCAAGACTAACCTCGCTGATCCGATTTATCCCGCCGAAGAGTGGCAATTGGCGTCTACTGAAGACAAGGTTCAGCACAAGATACGACGCGCAGAGGCAAAGCAGCGAAAACTGCTGGCGAGGCGCAATCGCCATATTCCTGAGTCAAACCATCCAGTTACACCGATGGAAGATCGACGTCTGCGCCCGAAAACAAACATGTACATTCGTCCTGTACAGCCAGCGGATGTTAGAGGCATCGCTGTAAGTTCATACTAATTCTATATATTATCATGCATAAATTTGGCAAGTACTAACATTCTTTCAGGATATATACAACTGGTACGTCGACAACTCCATCCATGCTATCGAGTTTGACAAACGTACCGAAGCGCAAATGGGTCAGCGTATCAGCGACATTACCACCGCAGGCCTACCCTACTTGGTGGCAATTGACAGAGGTAACCGCTCCAGACTCACCAATCAATACGTCAATGAGAGGATTGTCGGATACATCAAACTTGAAGATTACTGCGGCCAGTCAACCTTGTTTCGCTACACCTTCGAGATGGAACTCTTTGTCCACCCAGGTTTCCTCAACAAGGGAATCGGCAAGTGTCTTATGGATCGAATTTTGGAGATGGCCGACACGAGCTATCGTCCCCGGGGTGGATACCAGTACATCAATGAGTATGAGTACCTCAAGGCTGGGCCGTCGAGGGTCATCAAGACCATCTTACTCAATGTCCATCATGAGAACAGCGACGAGATGGAGAACGCATGGCAGAGCAATTTCCTCAACGCTTTCAAGTTCAGCCGCTCTGGCCGACTTCGGAAGGTAGGGTACAAGTTGGACAAGGTTGTTGATGTTTCGATCTACGCACACCACACGAAGGAAGACATTGACGCGAACGGCCGTCCGACCGTTGCGGGTTAAACTCTAATATCAAGAATTGCTGCAGGTAAGCTGCCAATGCACTATGGCTAGAAAGTTGCTAACAATTCAAGTATCAGCTACAAGCTCTCGACCACTAGGCGATACCGCTATTCCATGGGTTGTTCCTTCTGCCATGAACGTGGCTCACTGAGCTAGCCTGCTTGTCTTTCTTTCTGTTCAAAAGCTCTCACATACTTTCTTTTCTTGTTTTGCTTTTTCTGAACTCATAGCAGAGCTGTCTGCGAAGGCCTCTTCTTACCTCTCTTGCGTTTCGGCATCGGATCTAGCGGAGTTAGGTTGGTGCTGAAGCGACGATACTCCGAACTGGCCCAGGAATCTTTTGCATTCTAAGCTTGCAGTATATCATATTTCCTTCCCATTTCCTCAGAAGAATCTTGCTCTGTACACACATTTGTCATTTCCTGCGTTGATGTAAATCGTGGATCCCCCCTTGTCGCGTTCGCGCGTACCCCGCCCCAAAAGGAAGTCGTCGCGTCCAAACCCGCTGACGTCACAATCCCCTCGAAAGCCTGGAAACGCGACCGACCCTGTGAAACCCAACCGCAAGCTAACATAAAGCTGATGGAATCTGCCCTTGTCCTGTATTCTTCTCTATTTCCAAGCTACACTGCATTAAGATTCGTATACTACCACTACCTACCACTCAGCATATAGCAAGACTAGCAGGCAAGCAAGCACAGAAGCCAACATGTCCGACAAGAACGAACCCGAGCAACAACAACAACAACACATCCCCACCGACGCCAAGCAAGAAGAAGGGGAATCTGGAGAAAAGAGTCAAAAGGGACTGCTTAGTGCAATCGGTGATCCTATTGGTACGTTCCCGCCTTGCACTCCTTGACTCCCCTCTACTCCCCCTAACACAACGACGCTGCAGGAAACGTGCTAGGCACTGCTCTTCGCCCCGTTGGCGCACCCCTAGAGAAAGGTGTCACCGGCCCCCTCGGAAACGCACTTGGCGGCACTACGCGACCAGCTCTGGGGCCGCTGCTGGGCCATGAGGAAGAGCGCAGCGAGCTGCTCGGGGGCCAGAATAAAGATTCGTACGAGAGCCGACCGGAGAAGATTGCGGGAAAGGAGCAGACGGGGAGCAACCCATTGGGGTTGGATCAGACTGGTAGGTGGGGGTTTCAAGACGATGCAAAGAAGTAGATGTAGTATGAACCCTTTCTATCCCTGGGAACCAGAATACATAAAAATATTGGCTGTAGTTGAGAATCGTTGTATGTAGGTGTGATGGTGTTTTTTTGTTCCCTTTTTTTGGCCATGAATCAAAACATCTCACTCATACCACTATCACCTAACACACCAGCGCCGTCGCCGTACTCTTCTTGTTCTTCTTCCCTATCCATCACAACTTCCTGCTCCTGCTCACCAACATAAACACTGCCACCACCAACTGCCCTCTTCCCCCTAAACGTATCATCCAACCCCCTCACAGTCCCTACACTACTCCCAAGCTCGTCCTCAACCCCACCATCCTCCATGTCCTTCCTACCGCTGCCACCTCCACTCATTGCCCCACTCTCATTCCACTTATTCGTCCGACCCGTCAAAATCTCATACAAACTATCATCTGAGCCCTCGCCATCATCATCATCATAATCATCGATACCATCGATACCGGCGCCATCACCATTACTACGTTTGAACCTTAGTATTGCATCTTTGCCCTCTGGCCACACAACCACGTAAGCGGTTTGGTTTGCAAAATGGAGAGCTGGTTTCTTGTTCGGGGGCGT
>Ga0265798_10010120_pt1 | contig 11675 bp, 7 predicted proteins | sample P3T30metagenome_FD_192430 | JGI IMG/M metagenome (GOLD analysis project Ga0265798, IMG submission 192430) | Plant litter microbial communities from East Loma Ridge, Irvine, California - P3 T30 | ecosystem: Environmental > Terrestrial > Plant litter > Unclassified | place: USA: California... | reverse complement strand
CCCTCGCGCCTCGGCTACCTGCTCGACATGGCGCCGAAGGACCTCGAGAAGGTCATCTACTTCGCCGCCTACATGGTCATCTCGATCGACGAGGAGGGCCGTCACGCCGACATGCCCGGCCTCGAGAACGAGCTCCGCCTCGAGATCAAGACCCTCGAGTCGCAGCGCGACCAGCGCATCGCCGACCGCCTGCAGAAGCTCGAGGACGACCTCGCCGCCCTCGAGGCGGAGGGCGCCAAGAGCGACCAGAAGCGTCGCACCAAGGACGGCGCCGAGAAGGAGATGTCGCAGCTGCGCAAGTCCTTCGACGAGGACATCTCGCGCCTCGAGCGCGTGTGGGAGGACTTCCGCACGCTGAAGGTCGGCGACCTCAAGCCGGAGGACGCCGTCTTCCACGAGCTCCAGGACCGCTTCGGCATCTACTTCGAGGCCCACATGGGCGCCGAGGCGATCAAGAAGCGCCTCGAGGCCTTCGACCTCACGGCCGAGGCCGAGACGCTGCACCTGCAGATCGCCGAGGGCAAGGGTCAGAAGAAGATCCGCGCCATCAAGCGCCTGCGCGTCGTCAGCTCGTTCCTCGCGACCGGCAACTCGCCGGCCGCGATGGTCCTCGACGTCGTCCCGGTCATCCCGCCGGAGCTGCGCCCGATGGTGCAGCTCGACGGTGGCCGCTTCGCGACCAGCGACCTGAACGACCTGTACCGCCGCGTGATCAACCGCAACAACCGCCTCCGCCGCCTGCTCGACCTCGGTGCCCCCGAGATCATCGTCAACAACGAGAAGCGCATGCTGCAGGAGGCCGTGGACGCCCTGTTCGACAACGGTCGACGTGGTCGTCCGGTCACCGGCACCGGCAACCGCGCCCTGAAGTCCCTGAGCGACATGCTCAAGGGAAAGCAGGGTCGCTTCCGCCAGAACCTGCTCGGCAAGCGCGTCGACTACTCGGGCCGTTCGGTCATCATCGTCGGCCCGACGCTCAAGCTGCACCAGTGCGGCCTGCCGAAGCAGATGGCGCTCGAGCTGTTCAAGCCGTTCGTCATCAAGCGCCTCATCGACCTGTCGCACGCTCAGAACATCAAGAGCGCCAAGCGCATGGTCGAGCGGTCGCGCCCGCAGGTGTGGGACGTCCTCGAGGAGATCATCCGCGAGCGCCCCGTGCTGCTGAACCGTGCGCCCACGCTGCACCGCCTGGGCATCCAGGCCTTCGAGCCCCAGCTCGTCGAGGGCAAGGCCATCCAGCTGCACCCGCTCGTCTGCGCCGCCTTCAACGCGGACTTCGACGGCGACCAGATGGCCGTGCACCTGCCCCTGTCGGTCGAGGCCCAGGCCGAGGCGCGCATCCTGATGCTCGCCTCGAACAACATCCTCAAGCCGTCCGACGGCCGCCCGGTGACCCTGCCCGCGCAGGACATGATCATCGGCCTGCACTACCTCACGACGGTCACCCCCGGTGCCGTCGGCGAGGGCCGTGCGTTCTCGTCGGTGGCCGAGGCGATCCTCGCCAACGACCAGCACACGCTCGACCTCAACGCGGTCGCCAAGATCCGCATGAGCGGCGTGCACTTCGCCGAGGGCGAGGCTCCCGAGGGCTACGAGCTGGGCGACGACGTGCTCGTCGAGACCACGCTCGGCCGTGCGCTCTTCAACGAGAACCTGCCCGCGGACTACCCGTTCGTGCAGCAGGTCACCGACAAGGGCGTGCTCTCGGCGATCGTCAACGACCTCGCCGAGCGCTACCCCAAGGTGGCGGTCGCCGCGGCGCTCGACAACATCAAGGACGCCGGCTTCTACTGGGCCTCGCGGTCCGGTGTCACCGTCGCCCTCTCGGACGTCCTCACGCCTCCGCGCAAGCCGGAGATCGTGGCGGGCTACGAGAAGCAGGCCGCCGCGGTGCAGGGCGAGTTCGACAAGGGCCTCATCAGCGACGCCGAGCGTCGTGCGGACCTGATCAAGATCTGGACGGAGGCCACGAACGAGGTCGCCGCCGAGATGCGGTCGAACTTCCCGGTCGACAACACGATCAACCGCATGGTCACCTCGGGCGCCCGAGGCAACTGGCTGCAGGTGCGCAACATCGCCGGCATGCGAGGCCTCGTGAACAACCCGAAGGGCGACATCATCCCCCGCCCGATCATCTCGTCGTACCGCGAGGGCCTGTCGGTGGCCGAGTACTTCATCGCGACGCACGGTGCCCGCAAGGGACTGGCCGACACGGCCCTCCGTACGGCCGACTCCGGCTACCTGACCCGTCGCCTCGTCGACGTGTCGCAGGACGTCATCATCCGTGAGGACGACTGCGGCACCTCGCGCGGCCTGGAGCTGCCCATCGCGGCCCCCGACGCCGACGGCGTCATGGTCCGCGACGCGACCGTCGAGAACACGGTCTACGCCCGCACCCTGGCCTCCGAGGCGACGAACGCCGCCGGCGAGGTCCTGGCCGAGGGCGGCGACGACGTGGGCGACGTGCTCATCGACAAGCTGGTCGCCGGTGGCGTCGAGAGCATCAAGGTGCGCTCGGTCCTCACCTGCGAGGCGGCGGTCGGCGTCTGCGCCAAGTGCTACGGCCGTTCGCTGGCCACCGGCAACCTGGTCGACATCGGCGAGGCCGTGGGCATCATCGCGGCCCAGTCGATCGGCGAGCCCGGCACGCAGCTCACGATGCGCACCTTCCACACCGGTGGCTCGGCCTCGGCCGACGACATCACGCAGGGCCTGCCCCGCGTGACGGAGCTCTTCGAGGCCCGCACCCCCAAGGGTGCGTCGCCGATCGCCGACCTCGCCGGTCGCGTGAACATCGAGGACACGGACAAGGCGCGCCGCGTGATCCTCACGCCCGACAACGGCGACGAGCCGATCATCTACCCGGTGCTCAAGCGCTCGACCCTCCTCATCGAGGACGGTCAGCACGTCGAGCTCGGGCAGCAGATCATCGCCGGTGCGGTCGACCCGAAGGAGGTCCTGCGGGTCAAGGGCGTCCGCGCGGTGCAGCAGCACCTCGTCGGCGGCGTCCAGGACGTCTACCGCTCGCAGGGCGTGCCGATCCACGACAAGCACATCGAGGTCATCGTGCGGCAGATGCTGCGCAAGGTCACCGTCGTCGACCACGCCGACACCGACCTGCTCCCCGGTGAGCTCGTCGACCGGGCGCGCTACAACGAGATCAACCGCGCGGCGCTCACCGAGGGCAAGAAGACCGCCTCGGCCCGCCAGGAGGTCATGGGCATCACCAAGGCCTCGCTGGCGACCGAGTCGTGGCTCTCGGCCGCGTCCTTCCAGGAGACGACCCGCGTGCTCACGCAGGCCGCCATGGAGGGCAAGAGCGACCCGCTGGTCGGCCTCAAGGAGAACGTCATCATCGGAAAGCTGATCCCGGCCGGTACGGGCCTGTCCCGCTACCGCAACGTGTCGGTCGAGGCCACGGAGGAGGCGAAGGCGGAGCGGTACCCCAACCGCGTCTTCACCGACGACGCGTCCTTCACCGAGGCCGACCTCAGCTTCGTCGACTTCGACTCGTTCTCGTCGGACGACTTCACGCCCGGCACCTACAACTGAGCACCGGGGGGAGCGTGACCCGCTCCTCCTGGTCCTCCCCGGAGGCCCCGTCCCCGCGCAGCAGCGCGAGGGCGGGGCCTCCGTCGTGCGCCCGACGGCGACGCACCGCCCGGGGCGCAGGGCCGCCGGGACGGGCCGGCACCGACGACGGAGGCCCGCCCCGCGCTGCGTGCGCGGGACGGGCCTCCGGTCGGTGCGAGGGGCTCAGAAGGCGAGCTGGCCCTCGACCTCCTTGGTCTTCATGCGGGCGAGGGCGAGGTTCGCCTTGGCGCGGTCGAGGACGAAGTAGATGAACACGTCGCGGTTGCTCACGAGGGGGCGGATGATGTGGATCTGCGACGACAGCGTGATGAGGATGTCCTCGATCGAGTCGGCGAGGCCGAGCGACTTGGCGGTCTTGAGCTTGGCGCGGACGACCTCGGTGTTGCCGGCGGCGGCGAGCTCGAGGTCGATGCCGGTGCCGGCACCGCCGAGCAGCATGCCGCTGGCGCTGTCGACGACCGCGGCGGCCATCGAGCCGTCGACGGTGAGGAGGCTCTCGAGGGATTCGTTGATGCTTGCCATGGTGGTGGTGTCTCTTTCGTCTCGGGTGGTGGCGGGCGACGACGGGGCGTCATCCGCCTGACGCGGACGCCTGCGCAGGGGCGGGCGGTGCGGGCGGGTGGCCGGGGCGCGGTGCCTGGCCAGGATCAGGAGGCCGTGACCGGCGAGCCGACCGGCGACGGGTGCGCCGGGGCCGGGTAGGCGAGGTCGCCGGGGGCGGCGTGGTACGCGGCGGAGGTCTCGCCCGGGGCGGGCGACGCCGGGGCGGCGGGCGACGCCGGGGCGGGAGCGGCGGGCGCCACGGCCTCGGCGGTGCGCGCGTCGAGCGCGGCCGCCATCTGCTGGGCGCAGCGCCGGGCGACGCTCAGCGCCTTGCCGAGGGTCTCGTCGTCGTCGAAGAGCGCGCCGAGCACGATGGGCTGCCCGGCGACGCGGAGCTGGATCACGTGCCCGCGCTCGGCGGCGATGATGACGTACTCGCTGGCGCCGATCCGCACCTCGCGGGCGACGGCCTCGCTGAGCGCCTGGATCGAGCTCGCCATGCCGGCGAAGCGATTGGCGTCGGCGACGCCGTCCGGCTCGTGGACGATCTCGAAGCCGTCGTCGGTGAGGAACGAGCCGTAGACGAGCGACTTCGAGACCTCGCCCATGTCGAGGAGGGCGCGGCGGCCGAGCTCGACGACGACGGGGTCGAGGTGGGGCGCGACGCTCACTCGGCGGCTCCCACGGGCAGGGGGGTCGCGAACATCGAGCGCATCTCGAGGGTGGCGACGAGCGTCATGAGCACGGTGCGCATCTGGTCGTCCTTCCGGGGGTCGACCGTGAACACGGGGACGACCAGGTCGGGGCGGTGCTCGGCGAGCGCCGCGGCGTAGTCGGCGACGGTCGGCGTGGCCGAGACGTCGGAGCGGGTGGCGGCGACGATGACGCCGCCCTTGTCGTAGAGGTCGCGGAACTCGTCGAGGAACGAGAGCATCTCGCCGATCGGGTCGGCGGCGTCGTTGTTGACGAGCAGCACCATGCCCTCGGCGCGCTCCTTGAGGATCTGCCACATGAAGTCGAAGCGCTGCTGGCCGGGGATCCCGTAGAGGCGCACCTTCTCGTCGGCGGCGATGGTGATCTCGCCGTAGTCGAGCGCGACGGTCGTCGTGGCCTTGTCGGCGGTGACGCGGTCGGTGTTGTGGGCCTCGGTGCGGACGACCTCGGTCTCGCTGAGGGTCTCGATGGCCGTGGTCTTGCCGGCGCCCATGGGGCCGCCGAAGAGGATGACGTGCTCGGCCATCAGAGGCCCAGCCTGTCCCGGAGGCGACGGAAGAGCCCGCCGCGCTGAGCCTGCGGGGCGGCGGTGGGCACCGGCTCCTGCGCCGTGGCGGTCTCGACGACCTCGGGGCGCTCCGAGCGCAGGAGGCGCATGAGGCTGAACGCGTTGACGAGGCGTCGGGCCTCGGCCGGGTCCGTCTCGCTGGCGTTGGCGAGCTCCTCGACCGGCAGGAACGTGTAGCCGAGCATCGCGGTCATGCGCATCTGGTCGGGCGTGTGGGGCAGCGTGGTGAGGTTCGGCCAGCGCACGAGGCGGTAGCGGTCGTGCCGCTGCAGCCACCAGGCGAGCTCGCCGAGGAACGAGTGGTTGCCGATCAGCCACAGCAGGCCGTCGAGGTCCGTGCCGGGCGCGCGGGCGGCCTCCTGGGCGGGGTCCTTGGCGGTGGTGACGACCTCGAGGTCCTCGGGCTCGGTGGGGAAGGCCGTGAGCGGCGTGTCCCACCAGTAGGCGTTGGTCTCGACGTCGATCGTCAGCGGCAGGTGCCCGGCGACGCGGACCGTGACGATCGAGGGCGACGGCTCCTGCTGGAGGCGGTGCAGCGCCATGGCGACGCCGGTCCAGCCGAACGACGGGACCGTGATGCCGGTCGTCGCGGGGCCGGAGCCGTGCCGCGGGGCGGCCGTGCCGAGGGTCGGGGGACTGGGCCACCCCTCCCCGGTGGTGGTCTCCGTGTGCTGCATGGGTGGTGCTCCTCCTGGTCGTCGCGGCCGTCATCCGTGACTCCTGGACGACACATGTCGTGCCCGTCCTGGCTGCGCGTCGACCATCACACCAGTGCCCCGGTGCCGCGACCATCCCCCGTTCAGGGCGGGGGCGGCCCCTCTTCGGGCGTCGACCGGGCGGTCGCCCCCGGGGTCCGGGCCGGCGGTGTCACGCCCCTGGGGGGCACCCTCACGGGGACCTGTGCACCGGCACCGGGGGCCCGTAGCGTGGCGTCGCCCGGGACCCGACCGGGATCGACCGCCGGTGCCCGACCACCCCGTGCGGACGCACCGGGAGAGGTGCACCCCCATGGCTTCCCTGACCGAGATCCTCATCATGAACGGCGTCCTGCCGATGGAGCACCTCGACCGCATGAGCCGTCGTGCGGGCGACGAGGAGTCCTCCCTGCGCGAGCTCGTCGCCGAGGGCACCGTCACCGAGCTGCAGGTCACGCGGGCCCGCGCCCAGGTGATGGGCGTGCCCTTCGTCGAGCTCGTCGACCACCCGGTCGACCGCCAGGCCGTGACGATGGTGCCCGCGGCCGTCTGCCGCCGCCACAACGTGCTGCCGATCGGCCTCCGCGACGGGATCCTGCAGCTGGCCATGGTCGACCCCGGCGACGTCTTCGCCGTCGACGACGTGCGCGCCGGCCTGAGGATCGGCGTCGACCCGGTGCTCGCCGAGCGCGGCGACCTGCTCGCGGCCCTCGACCGCTACCTCCGCGCCGACGACGAGCTCAGCGACCTCACCTCGACCCTCGAGGAGGAGACCGCGGCCGCCGACACCACCGACGTCTCCGAGGGCCCCGACGACGACGTGCCCATCGTGCGCTTCGTCAACCTGCTCGTCAGCCAGGCCATCACCGACCACGCCTCCGACATCCACATCGAGCCCGGCGAGCACGACGTGCGCATCCGCTACCGCATCGACGGGGTGCTGCACGAGATGCAGCCCGCGCCGAAGGCGATCCAGAACGGCGTCATCAGCCGCCTCAAGATCATGAGCGAGATCGACATCGCCGAGCGCAGGAGGCCCCAGGACGGCCGCATGTCGGTCCGGCACGGCGGCCGCCAGATCGACCTCCGCGTCGCGACCCTGCCGACGGTGTGGGGCGAGAAGGTCGTCATGCGGATCCTCGACAACTCGAACACGTCGATGAGCCTGCGCGACCTCAACCTGCTCGAGCGCAACTTCGACGTCTACGCCGCGTCGTACTCGAAGCCGTACGGGATGATCCTCGTCACCGGGCCCACCGGCTCCGGCAAGTCGACGACGCTGTACACGACGCTCAACGCGGTGGCCCGCCCCGAGATCAACGTCATCACGGTCGAGGACCCGGTCGAGTACCGCATGCCCGGCATCAACCAGGTGCAGGTCAACCCCAAGGCGGGCCTGACGTTCGCGGGGGCGCTGCGCAGCATCCTGCGCTCGGACCCCGACGTGGTGCTGCTCGGCGAGATCCGCGACCACGAGACCGCGCAGATCGCCATCGAGGCGTCGCTCACCGGCCACCTCGTGCTCTCGACCCTGCACACGAACGACGCGCCCAGCGCGATCACGCGCCTCACCGAGATGGGCATCGAGCCGTTCCTCGTCGGCTCGGCCATCGACTGCGTCGTCGCCCAGCGCCTCGCCCGGAGGCTCTGCGACCGCTGCAAGCAGCCCACGTCGTACACGCCCCGGCAGCTCGAGCACCTGCGGTTCCCGGTGCGGCTCGACGAGGCGACCCCGCTCGTCTACCAGCCCGTCGGCTGCGCGCACTGCTCGAACACCGGCTACCGCGGGCGCATCGCGCTGCACGAGGTGATGAACGTCTCCGAGGAGATCGAGCGCCTCGCCGTCGCCAGGGCGTCGAGCGCCGAGATCGCGCGCGTCGCCACCGAGCAGGGCATGGTCAGCCTCCGGCACGACGGGTGGGAGAAGGCGAAGCTCGGCCTCACCAGCGTCGAGGAGATCCTGCGGGTGGTCGTGTGAGCGCCGCCCTCGCCCCGTCCCGCACGGCAGCTCCGTCCCGTACGGCAGTCCCGTCCCGCACGACCCCGCCGTCCCGCACGACCACCGAGCACCGCACGACCCGAGGAGCGTCCGCATGAGCGACACCGTCTTCGAGATCCCCGACGAGGTCGAGCCCGCCGCCGGGTGGACCCCCGGCACGCCGGGCAACGACCTCGGCACCGACACCCCGGCCAGCGCCTGGGAGCTGCCGGTGCCGTCGGCCCCCGTCTCTCCGCACCGCGACGACGAGCCGTGCGGCACCGTCTACAGCGTCGAGGCCGGGCAGGAGGCCGTGCTCGGCTGGACGCCGACCCCCGCCCCCACGAGCCGTCGCGCCGCGCGGCTCGCCAGCGCCCTGCAGGGCGGCGGGCAGCCGGCCCTCACCCCGTGGAACGACCCCCGGGTGACCGGCTCCCTCGCCTCGTCGACGCCCGCGTCGGCCCTGCCGGTCCCCGTGCCCGTGGTGGCCGCGGCGCCGCAGGTCCTCGCGAGCGCAGGAGTCGGTGGTCCCGCCCCGCACGCCGGCCTCGGCGACGCCGTGCTCGCCGCGCCCGCGCCCGTCGCGACGTCCGCCCGGAGCGCGTCCGCGACTCCTGCCGGGTCGTTCGCCGCGTCGGCCCGCGCCTTCGCGGCCGGCGGCGTGCCCGTCTCGCCGCAGCACGTGGCCGACGCGCCGACCTCGGTCGGGACCTCCGACGACCGGCCCGGCATCGAGCTGCACGAGCACGCCCGCACGACCGCCCACCAGGGCCTCGTCGCGGCGCTCTGCGAGGTCGTGCACCGGGGCGGCTCCGACCTGCACGTGACGACCGACGCCGTGCCGACGCTCCGCGTCGACGGCGGCCTGCAGCCCGCCGTGCGCGGGGCGGCGTGGGACGCCGAGACCGTCCGCGACGCGCTCACCAGCCTGCTCACCCCGGCGATGGAGGCCCAGTTCGCCGAGGCCCTCGAGCTCGACTTCGCCTGGTCGCTGTCGGACGAGTACCGGTTCCGCGTGAACTTCTACCAGCAGCGCGGGTCGATGGGCGCGGCGTTCCGCCTCATCCCCACCGAGATCAAGCAGCTGCACGACCTCGGCGTGCCCGAGGTGGTGTCGCGCTTCGCGAAGCTGCCCCGCGGGCTCGTGCTCGTCACCGGGCCCACCGGCTCGGGCAAGTCGACGACGCTCGCCGCGCTCATCGACCTCGTCAACCGCACGCGCACCGACCACATCGTCACGGTCGAGGACCCGATCGAGTTCCTGCACCAGCACAAGAAGGCGATCGTCAACCAGCGCGAGGTCGGCCACGACACGCACAGCTTCGCCGCGGCCCTCAAGCACGTGCTGCGCCAGGACCCCGACGTGATCCTCATCGGCGAGCTCCGCGACCTCGAGACCATCTCGGTCGCGCTCACCGCCGCCGAGACCGGCCACCTCGTCTTCGCCACCCTGCACACGCAGAGCGCGGCGCAGACGATCGACCGCGTCATCGACGTGTTCCCCCCGCACCAGCAGGACCAGGTGCGCACCCAGCTCGCCTCGACCCTGCAGGGCGTCGTCTGCCAGACGCTCGTGCCGAAGGCCGGCGGGACGGGGCGCGTCGTCGCCACCGAGATCATGATGATGACCCCCGCCATCGGCAACCTCGTGCGCGAGGGCAAGACGTACCAGATCGCGTCGGCCATGCAGGCCGGCCGCGACCTCGGCATGCACACCATGGACCAGAAGCTCGCCGACCTCGTCAACACCGGCGCCGTCACCCACCGGGCCGCGCTCGAGAAGGTGCACGACACCGACGGCTTCGACCGCCTCGTCACGCGCGTCATCGACACGGCCGACACGCAGGGCCTCGACGCCGGCATCGACTTCGGCGACGTCTTCTCGGGAGGGCAGGACTGATGGCGACCGCGACCGCATGGGCCTACAAGGGCCGCACCGCCGAGGGCAAGGTCGTCAAGGGCAAGGTCGACGCCTCCAGCGAGGGCGCCGTCGTCTCGCGCCTGCGCACCATGGGCGTCTCGCCCATCTCCATCTCCGAGGCCGGTGAGGGCACCGGCCTGCAGCGCGAGATCTCGTTCGGCGCCCTCGGCGGCGGCGGCGTGAAGATGAAGGAGATCGCGGTCGTGTCGCGCCAGATGGCGACCATGATCGCCTCCGGCCTGTCGCTGCTGCGGACCCTCACGATCATCGCCGACCAGGTCGAGAACAAGACCCTCGCCAGGGTCATGGCCGAGGTGCGCGACGACGTCGAGACCGGCGTCTCGTTCTCGGACGCCGTGGGCCGGCACGACAAGCACTTCCCGCCGCTCATGGTCAACATGATCCGCGCGGGCGAGGTGGGCGGGTTCCTCGACCAGGCCCTCGAGTCGACGGCGGACAACTTCGAGAAGGAGGTCGCCCTCCGCTCGACGATCAAGTCGGCGATGACCTACCCCGTCGTCGTGCTCGTCATGAGCCTCGTCGCGGTCGTCATCATGCTGACGTTCATCGTGCCGATCTTCCAGGACATGTTCACGAACCTCGGCGGACAGCTGCCGCTGCCGACGATGGTGCTCGTGTACGCGTCGCGGGCGATGCCGTTCGTGCTGCCCATCGCGGCCGTGCTGGGCGTCGGCTTCTCGATCTGGTGGCGCACGAACAAGAACTCGGTCAAGGTGCGCTCGGTGCTCGACCCGCTCAAGCTCAAGCTGCCCGTGTTCGGGCCGCTGCTGCGCAAGATCGCCATCGCGCGCTTCGCCCGCAACTTCTCGAACATGATCGGCGCGGGCGTGCCGATCCTCACGGCGCTGCGCATCGTGGGGGAGGTCTCGGGCAACTACGTGCTGCAGGAGGCGCTGGTCGAGGTCGCCGAGTCGGTGCGGCAGGGCGAGTCCATCGCCGTGCCCCTCACGGCCTCCGGCGTCTTCCCGCCGATGGTGACCCAGATGATCGCCGTCGGCGAGGACGCCGGCTCGCTCGAGCAGATGCTCACGAAGGTGGCGGCGTTCTACGACCAGGAGGTCACGGCGACCACGGAGTCGCTGACGTCGCTCATCGAGCCGCTGCTCATCGCGTTCCTCGGCGTCGTCGTGGGCGGCATGATCGTCGCCCTCTACCTGCCCATCTTCCAGATCACGTCGCTCATCCAGTAGCGCGACGAGCGGCACCGCGAGCGGGGCACGGCCGACCGGCCGGGCCCCGCTCGTCGTGCCTCCGGGCGACAGGTGTCGCTTTTCCGACTCGTCGGTCACTGTCGGGTCTTTCTACCCCTGATCTGGGGTTCTGTCCCGTTCGGGGGCTCCCCGGACTGGGGTCGGCGCCCCGGCGGAAACCCCCCGTCCGCGGGATTCTGTGCCTGTGCATCGACTGTCAGAGTCATCGCAGACGGGCGCGACCAGCCGCCTCGATCACCCCCCACTCGAAACGGATCACCATGTACTTCGCGCTCATGGGCAAGCTCTCCGCTCGCCGCCAGAACCTCACCGCCGACAAGGACAAGGGCTTCACGCTCATCGAGCTCCTCGTCGTCGTCATCATCATCGGCATCCTCGCCGCCATCGCGATCCCCGTGTACCTCGGCGTGCAGAACAACGCCAAGGACTC
>Ga0265798_10010119_pt1 | contig 11675 bp, 11 predicted proteins | sample P3T30metagenome_FD_192430 | JGI IMG/M metagenome (GOLD analysis project Ga0265798, IMG submission 192430) | Plant litter microbial communities from East Loma Ridge, Irvine, California - P3 T30 | ecosystem: Environmental > Terrestrial > Plant litter > Unclassified | place: USA: California... | reverse complement strand
CGACAAGCCAGGGGCGGCGTGCACGTTTTCAGACGTCCGCAGTCAAGCATTTCCAACAAGGGAGTTCCCATGTCCAGTGATACGCTCGGGTCCATGCAGTCGCGCCGCCGCTTTCTCAATATCACCGCCGCCGGCATCACGGCCGGCGTCGCCAGCGACCTGCTTGCGCAGACCGCAGGCCAGGCTGTCACGAGCGTCAGCGCGCCGCCTGGCGGCGACAAGAGCGCCATCCGCACGCTGCGTGTGCATGTGCCTGATGCGGAACTGGCCGACCTGCGCCGCCGCATCAAGGCCATGCGCTGGCCCTCGCGCGAGACGGTGACGGACTATTCGCAAGGCGTGCGGCTGGCAACCATGCAGAACCTGGCGAACTACTGGTCCGGCAGTTACGACTGGCGCAAGGTCGAGGCGCGCCTGAACGCCCTGCCCCAGTTCGTGACCGAAATCGATGGCGTCGACATCCACTTCGTTCACGTCAAGTCGAAACAGAAAAATGCGCTGCCCATGATCATTACGCACGGCTGGCCCGGCTCGATCATCGAGCAACTCAAGATCATTGGACCGCTGACCGATCCCACCGCCCACGGCGGCGCCGCGACCGACGCCTTCGATGTGGTGATTCCCTCGCTGCCCGGCCACGGTTTTTCAGGCAAGCCGACCGCGCTCGGCTGGGACCCGGTGCGCACCGCGAAAGCCTGGGTGGTGCTGATGCAGCGGCTCGGCTACAAGCGCTATGTGGCGCAAGGGGGCGACTGGGGCAATGCGGTCACCGAGCAGATGGCCGCGCTGGCGCCGCCCGAACTGCTGGCGATTCACACCAATATGCCGGCCACCGTGCCGGACGATATCGCCAATATCCTGAAGCTGGGCAACCCGGCGCCGGCCGGTCTGAACGCCGACGAAAAGCGCGCTTTCGACCAGCTCGACACCTTCTACAAGCATGGTCTCGGCTACGCGCTGGAAATGGCCAATCGCCCGCAGACTTTGTACGCGCTGGACGATTCCCCGATCGGCCTGGCCGCATGGATGCTCGATCATGACGCCGCCAGCCAGGAGATGATTGCGCGCGTGTTCGACGGCAAGGTTGAGGGCCTCACGCGCGACGACGTGCTCGATAACGTCACGCTGTACTGGGTCACCCGCACCGGTCTGTCGGCGGCGCGCCTGTACTGGGAAAACAAGCTCAATTTCTTCGAGCCGAAGAAGCTGGCGTTGCCGGTGGCGGTCAGCGTCTTCCCCGATGAAATCTACGCGGCGCCCAAAAGCTGGGCCGAGAAAGCCTATCCGAAACTGGTGCACTACAACCGCTTGCCGAAAGGGGGGCACTTCGCCGCCTGGGAGCAACCTCAGGCCTTCACCGATGAACTGAGGAAGAGCTTCCGCAGCTTCCGCTGAACGCCGCGGCTTTTTTAATCAATCGATGAACGGAGAATGGCAATGAAGATCCTGCTGGTACTGACTTCGCACGACAAACTGGGAGACACCGGCAAGCCGACCGGCTTCTGGCTGGAAGAATTCACCGCGCCCTACTACACCTTCAAGGACGCCGGCGCGGAAGTGACGGTGGTGTCGCCCAAGGGCGGCCAGCCGCCGATCGATCCCAAAAGCGACGATCCGGCCAACCAGACCGACTCGATGACCCGTTTCAAAAATGACGCCGCGACCCAGAAGGTATTGGCCAACAGCCTCAAGCTGTCCAGCGTCAAGGCGGACGACTACGACACCATCTTCTATGCCGGCGGCCACGGCCCGATGTGGGATCTGAGCAACGACAAAGACTCGATCGCCCTGATCGAGGCCTTCTACAACGCCGGCAAACCGGTCGCCGCCGTCTGCCACGGTCCCTGCGTGCTGCTCAAGGCGACTTACCAGGGCCAGCCCCTGGTCAAGGGCAAACGGGTCACCTGCTTTACCAATGATGAAGAAGAATCCGTCGGCCTCACCAAGGTCATGCCCTTCCTCGTCGAAGATGAGCTCAAGCGCCTGGGCGGCCACTTTGAAAAAGTCGCCAACTGGGAAGTGTTCACGATTGTCGACGGCCAACTGGTCACGGGGCAAAACCCGGCCTCATCAGGGCCTGCTGCGCGGGAACTGCTCAAGTTGCTGAAGTCCTAGTATGAAGGGGCGCGGACCACGCATCCGCGCCCCGGCTTGGCCAAATTCACACCGGGAATGTCCCCAAAGCGCACCAGCCTGGCAGCCACACAAAATCCCCACGACATATAGTTTTAGCTGATGGTCCGCGGCGTTCCCGCCGGACCCGCTTCAATGTGTCGTTTTCTTTTATTGGGGGTTTTATGAGCAAGGTCGATCAAGGCGGCGTCAGTGTGCGCGAGCTGGGCCACTTTATTAACGGGCAGCACGCCACGGGCCTCAGCGGCCGCTTCGAAGATGTCTTCGATCCGGCCAGCGGCCAGGTGACGGCGCAGGTGCCGATGGGCGACGCGGCCGATGTGGCCGCCGCCGTGGCAGCAGCCAGCGCGGCCTTTCCCGCCTGGAGCGCAAGCTCCCCCCTGCAACGGGCCCGCCTGATGTTCAAGTTCAAGGCGCTGCTCGACAGCCACATCGATGAGCTGGCCGAACTGGTCACGCGCGATCACGGCAAGCTGCTGTCGGACGCCAAGGGTGAAGTCATGCGCGGCATCGAGGTGGTGGAATTCGCCTGCGGCATTCCCAACCTGCTCAAAAGCGAGTATTCCGATCAGGTGGCCGGCGACGTCGATAACTGGAACCTGCGCCAGCCGCTTGGCGTGGTGGTCGGCGTATCGCCCTTTAACTTCCCGATGATGGTGCCCTGCTGGATGTTTTCGCTGGCGGTCGCCTGCGGCAACACCATCGTGTTAAAACCCTCGGAGCGCACGCCGCAGGCGTCGATGCGGGTGGCCGAACTGTTCATCGAGGCCGGCTTTCCCAAGGGCGTCTTCAACATCGTGCACGGCGGCGGCGCCACGGTCGATGCGCTGATCGCCCATCCTGACGTGGTGGCCATCACCTCGGTCACCTCGACCCCGGTGGCAGAGCACATCTACCGCTCCGGCACCCACCTCGGCAAACGCGTACAAGCCCTGGGCGGCGCCAAGAATCACCTGGTGGTGCTGCCGGATGCGAATATGAACCAGGCCATCGAAGCACTGATCAACTCCTCCTACGGTTCGGCCGGCGAGCGCTGCATGGCCACCTCCGTGGTGGTGGCGGTGGGCACGATTGCCGACGAACTGGTCAAGCGACTGGCCGAGCGGGTCCGTACGCTCAGGATCGGCGGCGGCATGGAGCCGGACCTCGACATGGGACCGCTGGTCAACGCCGCCCATCGCAGCAAGGTGGCGGGCTATGTCGATGCTGGTGTCGCCGCCGGCGCCAAACTGGTGGTGGACGGACGCGATCACAAGGTGCCGGGCCACGAACAGGGCTTCTTCCTGGGAGGCACCCTGTTTGACGACGTCAAGCCCGGCATGAGCATCTACTCGGATGAAATTTTCGGGCCGGTGCTGTCGGTGGTGCGGGTGCCGGACCTGGCCAGCGCGATTGCGCTGATCAATGCCCACGAACTGGCCAACTGCGTCACCCTGTTCACCGGCAGCGGCGCGGCGGCACGCACCTTCTCGCGCCAGATCCAGGTCGGCATGGTGGGCATCAACATCCCGAGCCCGGTGCCGTCGGCATGGCATTCCTTCGGCGGCTGGAAGCGTTCGCTGTTTGGCGACCATCACCAGTACGGCCAGGAATCGGTGCGCTTCTACACGCGCTACAAGAGCATCATGCAGCGCTGGCCGGAAGAGACACTGTAAAAAATGCCGGCCGGCCCTGCAAGAGGCTGGCCGGCTTGGCGTGAAACGGCCTGCCAATGGTTAATGCCGTTCAGTTAGCGGCGTCCGTATCAATTCGTCGGAAGACAAAAATGGGGACAGGCACCTGCGGCGCCAGTCCCCATGCTGCAGGCGTCCCGCTGGCACATTCAGCAGGGGGACTGGCGCCAACGGGCAACTGCATGCAGTTGCGTCCCATTGTTCGCATTTCGTCATACGGCTTCCTTAACTGAACGGCATTACTGGCAGTCGTGGGTTTTACGCCGCCGCGGGACGGATCATTTCCACCTTGACCCGCGCCAGTGCGCAGGCGTCGCGCAGCACCGTCATGTCGCCGATGTGGTTCGACAGCAGCAGCAACAACTGCGAATTGAAGATCTGCTGCTGGCCCACGTCAAAGCCGGCATGCGAGTCGTCCAGCAGCATGTAGAGCGCCTCGAAATCGTCAAGATTCTGCGCCAGATTCAAATTACTGCTCATATAGTTTCTTCCTAAGCTGTCATCAGGGCCGGGCCAAACGTATTGAAGCCGGTCCAATTTCCGTTCGTGCGGGGGCGATTCGGCGCCGGCCGCCGGGCCGCTTCGTGTGCGCGCAGCCCTTCCCGGTAGATCGCCGGCGTCGTGCCAAGTTGCCGCGCAAAAGTCATGCGCATCTGTACCGCGTTGTGAAAGCCGCTGCGAAAGGCGATCGTCTTCAGGGGCAGCGCCGTTTCCTGCAGCAGCTTGCGGGCAAAGTCGACCCGGATCTGATCGACGAACACGGATGGCGTCACGCCCGCATGCTTGGCAAACGCGCGCGAAAAAGTGCGTCGGCTGATGCCCATGGAGTCGGCGATTTCTTCAATCGTCAGCGCCTGCCCGATATGCTCGGTGACGTATTTGAGCACCCGGGTGGCGAGCGTGTCCTCTTCCGGCTCCACCGCCAGATAGGGACTGTGCTGCGACTGTCCGCCCTCGCGGCGCATGCTCACGATAAGGCGCTTGGCCACGTTCAGCGCCAGTTCCTGGCCCCAGTCCTGGCCCACCAGCGCAAGGCACATATCGATGCCGGAACTGACCCCGCCACAGGTGAACAGGTTACCGTCGCGCACAAAAATCTTGTCGGGACTGACGTTCAGGCCGGGAAACTGTTCGGCCAGCCGGTCGGCATGGCTCCAGTGGGTCGTCACTTCCCGTCCTGCCAGCAGGCCAGTGTGGGCCAGCAGAAATACGCCATTGCAGACGGCGCCAAAGCGCACGGCGCTTGCAGCCTGGCCGCGCAGCCAGTCAGTGAAATCGGCGTCCGGCTGGTAGTCAGGAAAGCGCGGGCCGCCCGCCACCAGCAGCAAGTCGGGCTCGCCCACCACGTCGCGAAAGCCCTGATGGACCTTGAATTCCACCCCGCTCGAACACGTGACGGCGCCCGGGCGCGCGCCCACGAGCGTGACCTTGTAGCGATCCCCTGCTTCCAGGAATTGATTCGCTTCGCTGAACACATCCAATGGGCCTGCAAGGTCGAGCGCCTGCACCCCATCCAATACCACCAAACTAACGTTCATTGGCTTAGTCCTTTGATTGTCTGGGGCGACTGATTTAACGGTAGCTCAGGTCTGGCGTGACGTAAACCTTGACACCGTCGGCGTGCAGTTCCTGAGGCAGAATGCTGGACAGCTGCACCACGCCTTCCTGGTGCAGGACATGGAAGGTCCAGGTGAAATCGCGGCCGTCGATCTTGAAGGTGACGGTATCGACCTCGGTCACGTTGACATACTTGGTCGCGGGCGTGATCTCGACGACCCGGCCGGCGCTGCCCGCTGGCGCGTTGTTGCCGTACGCGTTCGGCGAGGTGTCGGCGGCGCTTGCGTTCAGGCCGGCCACACTTGCGGCGATGGCAAGGGCCACCAGGATTTTGTTGCGGTTCATAAAATAGTACTCCTTCTTGAAACTACGGCTAAAAAACAGGTCGAAAACAGCTTATGCAATGCTGGGGCTGCCGGCGCTCTTGCGTCCGTCCAGCCAGTGGATCAGGCCGGCGGCGGCGGCCAGCACGATGCCGAAGATGGCAACGCCGGTCCAGCCGAAGTGCACCATCAGCCAGCCGCTGGCGGCCACCCCGGCGGCGCCGCCGGCAAACGTGGCGGTCATGTAAAGGCTGTTGAGGCGGCCCTGGGCTTTCGGGTCGACTGAAAAGGCCCGGGTCTGGTTCGACACCAGGCCGGCCTGCACCCCGATATCGAGCACCACCACGCCAATCACCAGCAAGGTCATGGACGAGGTGGCGCCGGCCAACAGCACGTAGGCGCCGGCGACGATGGCGATACTGGCGCCGATGACGTTGCGCGAGCCGATCCGGTCGGTGGCGCTGCCGCCATACGAGGCCGCCAGCGCGCCGGCGGCGCCGATGATGCCGAAGCCGCCCGCCCAGGCGCTGTCGAGATGCCAGCGGCTGCTGGCCAGCAGTGCCGCCAGGTTGACCCAGAAGGCGTTGAAACAGGCCCACAGCAGCGCCTGCACGATCATCGACTGGCGCAGGGGGCGATGATCGCGCACCAGCGGCCACATCGAAGCGAGCAGGCGGCCATACGGCAAAGTGGTGCTGGGCACGCCGCGGGGCAGCAGGAAGGCGGCGGCAAAGAAGACGGGGACCATGAAGGCGGCCTCGACGCCATACACGGCGCGCCAGCCATACACGGCGCCGACAGCGCCGCTCACGGTGCGCCCCAACAAGATCCCGACCATGATGCCGCTGACCACGGTGCCGACATTGCGCCCCCGCTCGGCGGGCGCCGACATCACGGCGGCAAACGGCACCAGTTGCTGCGGCACGCAGGCCACCGCGCCGAGACCAAAGGAGACGGCAATCAGGTTCCAGAAGCCATGCCCCAGCGCCGCCGCCAGCCCGAAGCAAAAGGCCAGCACGATCTGGATCAGGACCAGCTTGCGCCGGTCGAAGCGGTCGCCCAGCGGCAGCAGCAGGCCCAGGCCAGCGGCAAAGCCGAGCAGCGCGACGCTGGCGACCAGGTCGACCGTGCCGATGTCAATCTGCAGGTCGGCCGCAATCAGTGGCAGGATCGGCTGGATACAGTAAAGATTGGTGATGACCGCGCCGGCAATGATCGACATCATGACGATCTTGCCGCGCGACACTGTCGGCGCTGGCGCGGCGGGCTGCGCAGCGGCTTGATTCAAAGGGGAGTCCATGGTGAGTCTTTTCTATGTTGCTGATTATTTTTGAAGCGCACCCTGGAAAACAGAATGGCGAGCGAAGATGCGATGGATACGCGTTCTCCACAGTCAGAAACCAAGTGTAGACACTTGCGCCTGGGAAGAGAATCCCCTAATATTGAAAAACATACTTCCAATTTTTGAGAGTCTCGATGGACCGTCTGGAATCGATGGCCGTACTGCTTGCCGTCGTTGACGCCGGCAGCCTGTCGGCCGCGGCGCGCCGCCTCGGCAAACCCCTCCCCACCGTCAGCCGCAAGATCGCCGAACTGGAAGCGCATCTGCGCACCCGCGTGCTGCAGCGCACCACCCGCCAGCTCTCGCTCACTGAAACGGGCGCCGCATACGTGGCGGCCTGCCGGCGCATCCTGGAAGACGTCGGCGAAGCCGAGCGCATTGCAACGGGCGAATATGCGACGCCCAAAGGCGAACTGGTGGTCACCGCGCCGGTCGTGTTCGGCCGTCTGCACATGGTGCCGGTGGTGGCTGAATTTCTCGAGCAGTATCCCCAGATCAGTATCAAACTGGTGCTGACCGACCGCGTGGTGCACCTGATGGAAGAGCAGATCGACGCCGCCCTGCGCATCGGCCAGCTGCCTGACAGCAGCATGATGGCGACCAGCCTGGGCATGGTGCACTCGGTGGTCTGCGCCAGCCCCGGCTACCTGTCCCGCCACGGCGTGCCGGCCGCGCCGCGCGACCTGGCCACGCACAACTGCATCAGCTTCGAGGTGCTGGAATCGCGCCGCGCCTGGGTATTTGGCAGCGGCCGCTCGGCGTTGTCGGTGCCGGTGGTGTCGCGCCTGGAAGTCAACACCGCCGAGGCCGCCATCGGCGCAGCCGTGCTGGGGGTGGGACTGGTGCGCGTGCTCTCCTACCAGGTGGCCGATGCGCTGGCCACTGGCTCGCTGCAAGTGGTGCTGGAAGACTTCGAGTCCAAGCCCTTCCCTGTCAGCCTGGTGCACAAGGGACAAAGCCCGCTGCCCTTGAAACTGCGCGCCTTTCTCGACTTTGTCGCGCCGCGCCTGCGCGAGCGGATTGCCCAGGAGCCGATTACGGCTGTGCAGCACGCCTGAGCGCCGCGTAGGCGTCCACCAGTTGCGCCAGGCTGAAACCTCGGTTGAGGCCGCTGGGATTGGGCAGCACCCACACCCGCGTCCCGGCCAGGCAGTCTGACTGTTCGCCCCACGCCACCTCGCGTTGGCCAGCAATGTTCTGGTAAGCCGCCTTGCCGAGGAAGGCAATATGGCGCGGCTGATACAAGGCGAGCTTCGCCAGCAGGGCCGGCGCCGCGCTGGCATATTCGGCCCCGTCGACCTGGTCCGCCCGCCGGGTTGGGCGGGCCACCGCCGCCATCAGACCGATTCCCCAGCCGAGCACACTTTTGTCGTCCTGCGGCGCGACCAGGTACGGGGTAAATCCCGCCAGGTGCAGCACGGGCCAGAAGCGGTTGCCGCGGCCCAGGAAATGGTGGCCGGCGGCAGCCGCGTCCACGCCGGGATTGAGGCCGCAAAACACCACCTGCAAGCCGGGCGCCAGGATGTCGGGCAATCCCTGCGCTGCTGCTGATTCGGACATGGCTGCAACTCCGTGTTGAAAGAGAAGCACGATGGCCGACATTGCCCGCGCGATCAAGCCGGGTTCGCGCGGCTGTCCCCAAATCGATCCAAATCGACCTCCACCCGCCTCAGCCATGGATTTCCACCAGGCGGCGAGCGGCACATACTTGTGTGTTCGACGTGGCCTTCGATGGATCGGGGCTGCAACTTTGATATTTTGGAGAAATCATGCCCAACAGACCTATCCTGCGCGGCGCTGTCATCGCCGGCGCCGCGGCCCTGTTAGCGGGCTGTGTGAGTCACGGCGGCCTGGCGCCCCAGGCGCATTTGCAGGATCCCGATCGCCTGAAAGCGTCCGCCACCCTGTCCGTGGCGCAGGTGACGCCTGCAGCGTGGCCGGCGCGCGACTGGTGGCGCCGCTACGGCGACGCGCAACTGAACCAGTTGCTCGACGAAGCCCTCGGGTCCAATCCGACCATGCGCATTGCCGAGGCGCGGGTGCGCCAGGCCAGTGGCGCAGCCACCGCTGCGGGCGCAGCGTTGCTGCCGCAGGTGAACGCCAACGCCCGCAGCAGCCGGGTCGAGTTCAGTAAAAACAGCAATATTCCGCCGCCGCTGGCCGGTAACTGGCGCTGGTCCAACGAGGCCAGCCTGGGCTTTGGCTACGAGCTCGATTTCTGGGGCAAGAACCAGGCCGCGCTAGATGCCGCGGTCGGCCGCCAGAAAGCCGCCGAAGCCGAGAGCGAGGCGGCCCGGCTGGTGCTGACCGTGGGCGTGACGCACACCTATCTGAAACTGTCGCAGCTGTACGCCCAGCGCGACCTGGCAACGGATGTATTGAAGCAACGCCAGCAGGTGCTGACCCTGACCGAGCAGCGCCTCAGGGCGAAAATCGATTCGGAAGCCGACCGCAGCCAGGCTGCGCTGGCGATTCCGGTTGCCCAGGCTGATATCGCGGCGCTGGACGAAGCGATCGCGCTGGTGCGCACCGAGCTGGCCGCCCTGCTGGGCGCCGGTCCCGACCGGGGCGCCAGCATTGCCCGGCCCCAGTTGCAGGCGGTCAAGCCGGCTGGTGTACCCACTGTGCTGCCGAGCGAATTGCTGGCGCGCCGCACCGACCTGGTGGCGCAGCGCTGGCGGGTCGAGTCGAGCCGGCGCGAGATCGATGTGGCCAAAACCCTGTTTTACCCAAGCATCAACCTGCAAGGGCTGCTTGGCCTGCAGACCCTGGGTTTCAGCAAATTTTTGCAAGGCAGCAGCACGTTTGCCAGCGCCGGTCCGGCGCTGAGCCTGCCGATCTTCGATGCCGGCCGGCTGCGCGGCAACCTGGCCGTGCGCGATGCCGACTACGACCTGGCCGTCGAGGCCTACAACCTGACCCTGATCGAAGCGCTGCGCGACGTCGCCAGCCAGCTGGTGGCAATCGATTGGCTGAGCACGCGCAATACGCTGCAGGCCCAGGCCCTGGCCAGCGCCCAGCAGGCCTATGACTTGTCGCTGCAGCGCTACAAGGCCGGGGTCGGCAACTACCTGCAGGTGCTGGCGACCCAGCTCCAGGTATTGCAGCAGCAGCGGGCCCAGATCGAGCTCGATACGCGCGCTTTTGAGCTCGACATGCAGCTGGTGCGCGCGCTCGGCGGCGGCTATTCCAATTCTTCTACTAATGAGCATCATGACGCAGACAAGTCCTAAAAAAATCCATCCCGGCCAGATCGCTGTCGCCTGCGCCCTGCTGATCGGCGCGGCCGTGGCCGTGTGGCTGACGGTGGCGCCTACCGGCCAACAGGAAACCGAAGACGCCTATGTCGATGGCAATGTGGTGCAGCTCACGCCCCAGATCACAGGCAGCGTGACGGCCATCGGCGCCGATAACACCGATTACGTCAAGGCCGGCCAGGTGCTGGTGCAGCTCAATGAAACGGATGCGCAACTGGCGCTGGCGCGGGCCGAAGCCCAGCTGGCCAAGGCGGTGCGGGCGGTGCGGGTGCAGTTCGCCAACGCCAGCCAGTTCCAGGCCAACGTCACCTTGCGCAGCACCGACCTGGCGAAAGCAAACGCCGACCTGGCGCGCCGCACGGGGCTGGCGGAAAGCGGCGCGATCTCGGGCGAGGATGTGCACCACGCCGAGGATGCCGTGAAATCCGCCCGCGCGGCCCTGAGCGTGGCCGAGCAGCAATTGGTCAGCGCCGGCGCCCTGGTCGACCAGACCAGCGTCACCAGCCACCCCGACGTGCAGGCCGCCATCGCGCAACTGCGTGAAGCCTACATTGCCAACGCGCGCACCACCCTGCGCGCGCCCGTCTCGGGCCTGGTCGCCAAGCGCAGCGTGCAACTGGGCCAGCGCGTCAATGCCGGCGCGGCCCTGATGTCGATCGTGCCGCCCGAGCAGATGTGGGTCAACGCCAACTTCAAGGAATCGCAACTGGGCGAAATCCGCATCGGCCAGCCTGCCACCCTGACCGCCGACGTCTACGGCAAGGCGGTCAGCTACACGGGCCACGTGATCGGCCAGGAAGCCGGCACCGGCAGCGCCTTTGCCCTCTTGCCGGCGCAGAACGCCACCGGCAACTGGATCAAGGTGGTGCAGCGCGTGCCAATCCGCATTGCGCTCGATCCGAAACAGCTGGCGGCCCATCCGCTCAAACTGGGCCTGTCGATGCACGTGGAAGTGAACACGGCCGACCGCAGCGGCCCGGTGGCGGTGCACACCGTGGCAACGCGCCCGGCGTACACCACGGTGGTGTTCGAGCATGAACTCGAGCAGGCGGACACGCTGGTGCAAAAGGCGATTGCAGCGAGTAATGGCAGCGCTCAGCCAGTCGCCGCCAAAGGCAAGCAAGGGCAAATGAGATGAGTGCGGCCAAACACCCGTACGAGCGCACCCTGCTGGCCACCATCTTCCTGCTGTGCGCCCTGGAATTTTTGCAGGGCGGGATGCTGGTCTTTGCCGCCGGCCCCATCATCGGCGAGATCGGCGCCTCGCCCGAGGAGTACACGCTGGTGACGATTGCCTATGCTGTGGTGGCGATCGCCAGCCTGTCGAAGCAGCGCTGGCTGATCGAACGAATGGGCTGGCGGGGTTTCATCCAGATTTCCGTGCTGGTGT
>Ga0265798_10010118_pt1 | contig 11680 bp, 10 predicted proteins | sample P3T30metagenome_FD_192430 | JGI IMG/M metagenome (GOLD analysis project Ga0265798, IMG submission 192430) | Plant litter microbial communities from East Loma Ridge, Irvine, California - P3 T30 | ecosystem: Environmental > Terrestrial > Plant litter > Unclassified | place: USA: California... | reverse complement strand
CGGTCGCGGCGCTGCGCAATAAATGCAGCGACCTCACTGATGACCTGAACGGTCTGGGATAAATTTTAACAATAAATGAGCAGCAGCCCGGCAAACTCTGCGGGTGGCCGCTACCCGGTTCATCTTCTGTTTAGCGTCTGTTTATCTTTTGCCTGAGTTTATTAACGCGTCAGGCGCGCAAAACCGGCGTCCAGGTCAGCCAGCAGATCGTCAACGTGCTCCAGACCAATATGCAGTCGCACCAGCGTACCGGTGAAATCGACTCCACCCGCCGGACGAATCGCGGCCAGCTCTTCCGGCTGATTCGCCAGGATCAGCGATTCATAGCCGCCCCAGGAGTAAGCCATGCTGAAATGATGGAAGTGATCGAGATATTCCGCCAGCTGAGGCGCGCTGAGTTTTTCCTGCAGGATAAAAGAGAACAGGCCGCTGCTGCCGTTAAAATCTCGCAGCCAGAACGGATGACCTTTGCTCTGCGCCAGCGCCGGGTGATTAACCCTCGCCACTTCGGGACGCGCCGCCAGCCACTCTGCCACCTGAATCGCGCTCTCTTCATGCTGACGCAGACGGGTGCCCAGCGTGCGCAGACCCCGGCTCGCCATGTAGGCGCTGTCGGCATCGACCATCTGGCCCATCAGATAGGAGTTCTCGCGCAGCTGATCGATACAGCGCGCATTAGCGACCGCCGTGCCGATCATCGCATCGCTGTGACCAATCAGATATTTGGTGCCCGCCTGAATCGAAATATCAATGCCGTGTGCCAGCGCATTAAATAAAATCCCGGCCGCCCAGGTGTTGTCGATCATAATGATCGCCTCAGGCGCTTTGGCGCGAACCGCTGCCACAATCGCCGGAATATCCTGAACTTCCATCGTGATAGAGGCAGGCGATTCCAGGAAAACGACCCGGGTATTGGGCTGCACCAGCTCACCGATTTCACTGCCGATGCAGTGATCGAACCAGCCAGTGGAAACCTGCAGCTTCGTCAGGATCTTAGTACAGAAGTCCTGTGTCGGTTCATAGACCGCGCCACTCATCAGCACATGATCGCCCGCCTCGACAAACGCCAGAATCGCGTTCGCCACGGCAGCCGCGCCGCAGGGGTAGAGGACACAGCCTGCGCCGCCTTCCAGCTCCGTCATCGCATCCTGCAGCGCAAAATGCGTCAGGGTGCCACGACGGCCATAAAAGAGTTCGCCTTTTGCCCGACCGGCGGTGGCGCGTTCTTTCTCCGCGACCGTATCAAAAACCAGCGAGGAGGCCCGTTGAATCACACTGTTCACCGAGCCCTGGGTATAACGCTTGCTGCGTCCTGCGCTGACGAGCGTGGTATCAATTTTTCTGGTGGTCATGAGTCGCCTTTGCCGCTTCTGACTAAGCCTTCACGTTACCACGAAACAGCCAGCAGGGTTGAGACTCAATGGTGATTATCAGAGTGGGTCGCAGGATGAAAATCGGGTCCGCTACTGGACCCGATTTTGCCGACGCTACATCACGCCCATCAGGCGCGGTAACCAGAGTGAAATGGCGGGAATATAGGTAATCAGCATCAGCACGATAAACAGCATGCCGTAAAACGGCAGCATGGCGCTGACCACCTGTTCTATCTTCTGCTTACTGACGGCGCTGGCGACAAACAGCACTGTTCCGACCGGCGGGGTGATCAGGCCGATCCCGAGGTTGGTCAGCATAATCATGCCGAAGTGAACCGGATCGACGCCAAGCGCGGTGGCAACCGGCAACAGCACCGGCGTCAGGATCAGGATCAGCGGCGCCATATCCATCAGCGTCCCTACCACCAGCAGCAGGATGTTGATACACATCAGGATCACATATTTGTTATCGGAGAGGCTGGTGAAGGCTTCGGTGATAATTGTCGGCAGTTGCATAAAGGTCATCACCGCGCCAAACCCTGCCGCAAAGGCGATCAGCACCATCACAATAGTGACGGTTTTAATGGTGCGGAACAGCAGGATATGCAGCTGGTTCCATTTAAAGTCGCGGTAGATAAACATGGTGACGAAAAAGGCCCAGATACAGGCAATCGCGGCGGACTCCGAGGCGGTAAAGATACCAGAGAGAATGCCACCCATAATAATGACCACGGTAAACAGTCCCCAGAACGCGTCGAAGAAGATTTTCAGCGCCTGACGAAACGGAATACGTTCGCCTTTGGGATAGCCGCGTTTATGGGCAAAGCCGAGGCACATTACCATCAGGCAGCCACCCAGCATCAGGCCCGGCAGGATACCCGCCACGAACAGTGAAGAGATAGTCACCAGCCCACCGGTCGCCAGCGAATAGATCACCGAGTTGTGGCTGGGTGGCGTCAGCACCGCCTGCACTGAGCCGCTGGCGGTCACTGCGGCGGCGAAATCACGCGGATAGCCTTTCTCCTCCATCTGCGGAATCATCACCGAGCCAATCGAGGCGGTATCCGCCACCGATGAGCCGGAAATCGCGCCGAAGAAGGTCGAGGCGACAATGTTCACCAGAGACAAGCCACCGCGGATAAAACCAACAAAGATATAGGCGAAGTTGACCAGCCGGCGAGCAATGCCGCCCTCCGCCATGATCGCCCCGGCGAGAATAAAGAACGGGATAGTCAGTAGCGAAAATTTGTTAATGCCGTTGGTAATCTGAATCACCACGGCTTCCAGCGGCAGATCGATCCACCAGGCACCAATAAAGGCGCTCAGGCCGACCGCAAAGGCGACCGGAAACCCCACCAGCAGCAACACCAGCAAACTGCCTATTAAGATCAATGCATCCATTTTTCTGCTCCGCTTTAGTGGGTGCCGCCCAGCGTGACAATCGGCCGCTGGCTCTGATCGCCGGTCAGCAATCGCTCAATAACAAACAGCAGGGTAAAGATCGCGCCAATCGGGATCGGCAGGTACATCTCGCCATAGGTAACGGCGGGCAGCGAGGCAAGGTTCTGAACCCACATCGCTTCACACAGGCTGAAGCTGGCCTGAAAAATCACCAGGCAGGTGAGGATCATCAGCACATCACAGACCAGCAGCAGCCACCGCTGCCGCACCGGCGACAGGCGATCGGTCATCATGGAGACGCAAATGTGAGTTCCGGCGCGTAAGCCGACCGGCGCACCAATAAAGGTAAAAATGATCATGCAGATAATGGCCACCGGTTCCGGCCAGGAGAGCGCACCGTTCATGACGTAGCGGGCGAAGATCCCGATCGGGATCACCGTCACCATAATCATCAGTGCCACGGCGGCAATCAGCATGCACAGCAGATAGAGCCCATCCATCAGACGTGTATAAGCAGCCATAATTGATACCTGATTAAGCTCGCCACACGGCAGTGTGGCGCGGAAGGGTTATTTCACCTCAGCGATCCGGGTCATCAGATCCTGATATTTGCCGCCAAACTGATCGCGCACCGGCTGGGTCGCTTTGACGAAATAGTCGCGGTCGGTCTGCTGGAAGGTAACGCCGCCTGCCTTCATTTTGGCAATCGACTCTTCGGTATAGGTCGCCCAGAGCTGGCGCTCCTCATCCTGCGCCTCTTTACCGAGTTTTTTCAGCAGCGCCTGATCCTCGGGTTTCAGTCGATCCCAGGCGCGTTTTGAAAACAGGATCATCTCTGGCTGGATAAAGTGGCCGCTGAGGGTGTAGTACTTTGCCACCGGCATATAGTTATGGGCGACAAAGGTAGGTGGGTTGTTCTCAGTGCCATCGACCACGCCAGTCTGCATCGCACTGAACACTTCACTGACGCCCATCGCCACCGGATTCGCGCCCATCGCTTTCAGGGTCGCCAGTGAGATGGCGCTGTTCTGCACCCGGATCTTCATGCCTTTGAGATCTTCCGGTTTTGCCAGCGGCTTTTTAGTGATCATGTTGCGCTCACCGGCATCGGTCCAGCCCAGGAATACCATGCGGGCGTTGGGATCTTTATCAAACTTGTCGGCAATCTCGCGGCCTATCTCGCCATCCAGCACTTTGTGCATGTGGTCAATGTCGCGGAAAATGTAGGGCAGGGTCAGCACGCTGGTTTCCGGGGCGATCGAGGTGACCGGCGCCAGCGACACACGGATCATGTCGATTGCGCCCAGCTGCACCTGTTGCAGCGTCTGATCTTCGTCCCCCAGCACGCCACCGGCGTAGAGCTTCATCTCCAGCCGTCCATCGGTGGCCTGTTTGAGTTTGTCGCCCATGTGTTGCAGGGCGACTACGGTGGGATAACCGGCAGGCTGGACTTCAGCCACTTTGATTACCTGTGCCGTGGCGGTGGCGCTCATCATCATCGCCGCCAGGGCACTGGCCAGGCATGTTTTCGTCATTCTCATTATTTTGTCTCCCGCAGAGGTAGGACGGCGTCCGGCGTCGGGGGCTAACCGGAGAGGGCCGTGTGGAGCCAGCATAGTGAAAACGCGCGCCAGTAAAATGCGGGAATGCTGATTGAATGAATGCCATCACATTTTGAAACGTTGTTTTAATAAATTTTCATGCAACTTCACATTTTAGAAACATCCTTATCAAAAGTGTTTAAACCTGGTCAATTGCGGGTAAATGGCGGCGATCAGGTTTGTAAATACTAATGAGAACTACTATCAATTCGCCATCGTTTTGCTATTATTCGCGCTTGTCTCATCCCTGAATCAGAAGTTGGAGAAGCAGCGTGGTAGCCAGTGATTTGATGCAAACGGACCTCTCCGTTTGGGGCATGTATCAACATGCCGATATCGTGGTAAAGGTGGTCATGATTGGCCTGTTATTGGCCTCAGTGGTGACCTGGGCGATCTTCTTTGGCAAATATGCCGAACTCAGCGCCGCTAAGCGCCGCCTGAAGCGCGAGCAACTAGCGCTGGGCGAAGCCCGCACTCTGAATGACGCCGCCCGCATTGCCCAGTCGTTTACCGGTCACAGCCACAGTGTGGTGCTGCTGAATGATGCGCAGAATGAACTTGAACTGTCGGCTGGCGTGGAAGATACCAACGGGATTAAAGATCGCACCAGTTTCCGCCTTGAGCGCCGCGTTGCTGCGTTCAGCCGCCATGCAGGCCGGGGTAATGGCTTCCTGGCAACTATCGGTTCGATTGCGCCGTTTGTCGGCCTGTTCGGCACCGTATGGGGCATCATGAACAGCTTTATCGGCATCGCTAAAACCCAGACGACTAACCTTGCGGTTGTTGCTCCGGGTATCGCCGAAGCGTTGCTGGCGACCGCGATTGGCCTGATCGCTGCGATCCCGGCGGTGGTGATCTATAACGTCTTTGCCCGCATGATCGCCAACTATAAAGCTTCGCTGGGTGATGTTGCCGCTCAGGTGATGCTGCTGCAGAGCCGTGATATTGATCTGGGCACTGTCGCCACGGATGTTCCACGTCCTGCGACGGCCCAGAAACTGCGCTTAGGGTAAGTTCTTATGGCAATGCGATTAAACGACGATCTGGAAACCGATAGTGAAATGCATGAGATCAACGTGACGCCGTTTATCGACGTCATGCTGGTTCTGCTGATCATCTTTATGGTGGCCGCGCCGCTGGCCACGGTCGACGTACGCGTCAATCTGCCCGCCTCAACCAGCGCGCCGCAGCCACGCCCGGAAAAGCCGGTTTACCTGTCGATTAAAGCGGATAAGCAGCTTTACGTCGGTAACGATCAGGTGACGCCGGATTCGCTGGTTAATGTGCTGACCAACCAGACCCAGGGCAACAAAGAGACCACTATTTTCTTCCAGGCGGATAAGTCGGTCGATTATGAAACGCTGATGAGCGTGATGGATAAGCTGCGCACGGCGGGCTATCTGAAAATTGGTCTGATGGGCATGGAAACTGTGAAGAAATAGCGGGTTATCCGGCTCAGGAAAAAGGCGACTGTTCAGGTCGCCTTTTTTATGCCTGCTCTCCAGCCCTATAAAATCAGGCAAATCAGGACCAGGGTAATCACTTATGCTACCTGAGCTGTATTGTTAATTGGTTGTTACTTATGTACATAGATTTGTAAAGTGCAATGGTGAGCCAGGTCACATTATTCCCACGTCAGGCAGGCTAAAACGGCTAAAAAACAACAGGAAGCCGTTATGAGTCACACCTCGTCTTTACAAAAGCCGCCGAAAAGTGCCGCCCGAACCATCTTCACCGTTACCAGTGGTAACTTCCTGGAGATGTACGATTTTATGGTATTTGGCTACTACGCCACCGCCATTTCAAAAACCTTCTTCCCCGGTGATGACCCGTTTGCCTCCCTGATGCTGACCCTGATGACTTTTGGTGCCGGCTTTCTGATGCGCCCGCTGGGGGCGATCATTCTGGGTGCCTATATCGACCATCATGGTCGTCGTAAAGGACTGTTGCTGACGCTGGGCTTAATGGCGATAGGTACCCTGACCATCGCGCTGGTGCCGGGCTACGCCACCCTGGGCGTGGCGGCGCCGATTCTGATCCTGCTGGGCAGGCTGTTGCAGGGCTTCTCGGCGGGCGTGGAACTGGGTGGCGTGTCGGTCTATCTGGCCGAAGTCGCGCCCAAAGGACGCAAAGGCTTTTTCGTCAGCTGGCAGTCGGGCAGCCAGCAGATTGCGGTGATCTTTGCCGCCCTGCTGGGTCTGATGCTGAATCATCTGCTGGCGAAAGAGGCGGTGACGGAGTGGGGCTGGCGTATCCCGTTTGTGGTCGGCTGTCTGATTGTGCCGTTCCTGTTCTATATCCGCCGGATGCTGGAAGAGACCGAGGCGTTCAGCAAACGTAAACATCATCCCAGCATGACGGAAATCATGCGGTCGGTCGCCAGCAACTGGGCGCTGGTGCTGGCGGGGATGCTGATGGTGGTCACCACCACGGTGATGTTCTACATGATCACCGCCTTTACCCCGACCTTTGGTAAAACGGTGTTGATGATGAGTGACAAGCAGGCGTTCCTGGTGACGCTCTGCGTCGGTGTCTCAAACCTCTTCTGGCTGCCGCTGATGGGTGCGTTGTCGGACCGCGTCGGACGCCGTCCGCTGCTGATCATTTTTACCCTGCTGATGATTGTCACCACCTGGCCGGTGCTGCACTGGCTGGTGGGATCGGCCAGCTTCGCCCACCTGCTGGAAGCGGAACTGTGGCTGTCGTTTCTCTATGCCAGCTATAACGGTGCGATGGTGGTGTATCTGGCGGAGATCATGCCTGCCGAGGTGCGCGCCGCCGGTTTCTCTATGGCTTACAGCCTGGCGACGGCGCTGTTTGGCGGCTTTACGCCAGCCATCTCCAGCTACCTGATCCATGCCACTGGTGACAAAGCGATGCCAGGCGTCTGGCTGACCTTTGCCGCAGTCTGTGGGTTGATCGGTACGTTGCTGATTGGCCGGATGGTGAAGCAGTATCAGACCCGTCACAGCGGCACGCCGGTCAGTGCTTCACTCTAAAACGACAAATCGACCACCACGCTGTCGCTATAGTTTCCGGCTGGCGGCGTGTTCTGCGTGGTCAGGATGCGCGCGGTGTAGTTAAAACCGCGCGTCAGTCCATCCGTGGATACCGCCGTCGAGGTGGTACTGCTCCAGCGTTCAGTGCCTGCGGATCCCCAGCGATTGCTGGTGGTGCTTTTATAGATCTCATAGCTCAGACGATTTGCGCCGCTCGCCATATTCCTGACGCTGCCCACCGGATAACTGCCGTTGCTCAGCCCGACGGTATAGGTGCTGCCTTTGCTGCACAACACGTTGATGGTCTGTGATACGGCGGAGAAGCTGCCGACCAGCGGCGCGCTGCCAAAGCTGATATTGGGCGCGGTAATGGTGGTGCAGTCATTGGTCAGAATGGCGGTGATATTAATCGGGATGACACCGCTGCCGTTCTGCTCGCTTAAACAGAGATTGCCAATCGAAATGCTGGTGCAGATGCGGTAAGTCACGGCCAGATTCAGCGTCAGCTGGTAGGTCCCGGCGGCGACCACCTGACCGGGAACGGTGCGCAGATAGACCGGGATGGCGAAGTTAAGGCTGCCCAGCAAGCCCGCCAGGTTGATCAGGGTCTGCGATCCATAGACGAACGGCGTGCCGCCAATCGTCAGTTCAGTGGCGCAGGCCGTGTCGGTGCAGAGCCGCACCGGCACATTATCGCTGCCGGTATCACCGCTCCGTTTCAGCGTACCGCGCGTGCCGTTTCTATTGGTCGCGCCGGTCAGCTGAAAGGTGATCTGGTTATTGCCCAGCAGCGACAGCCCGGCGCCCGCGCCACAGTTGACGCTGGCATTCGTGGTGGTGGAACTGACGGTGGTGTTAGCTACAAAGGTCGTGACTGAACCGAAACTGGCGGTCGATGCGGGCAGGGCGCAGGCGGCGTAGCCCAGCGACGGCAGTGACAGCAGCAGGCCAGCCAGTATTAAAGATTTCATCATGGTCGGTTTCCGGACGTGAAAGATTCAGCGGGAGAGGGGGCGCTGCCTGCGGCCGATGCGGGCAGCGCACAGGTCAGGGGGCCGTAAGTTTTCAGCGCCTGCGGCTGACCGCTGGCGATGCGCAGTTCGGTTTCGCACTGGCGGCCATCGGGTGTCACCACCTGCATCGGGTTACTGGCGGTGAGATCTTCCATCCAGACGATGCCATCCCAGCCCACATACTCGGTGGGATGATCGGGACGCTGCACCAGGCTTGATACCGGCAGTGGCTGGCCCTGCGCATCGACCAGGACCACGCTGGCTGAGCGCAGTTTCTCCACCGGAAAGTTGAGCAGATAGCCGCTCTGGCGTTTCACCGCAAAGCGCTGCTCAACCCGTGGTGTGGTCATATCTGCCGGCAGGTCGAGGGTGTCGATATCATATTTGGCCGGGTAGTAGCTGCTGATGGCGGGCACCAGCAGATAGCCCTGTTGATTGGTGCGTCCCATCGACTGATTCTCGTAGCGCACGTTAACGTCGGGATAGTTAGTCTTCACCAGCACAAAAGCGTCGTTGATGGCGTTAGCGGCAAAGACGCTGTTGTCCATTAACACCAGCGCACCTGAGAGATCGGCCCACTGGGTGAGGTTGTCATCGTCGCCATAGAAGCCCGCCGAGGTGTCAATCTGGTTGTTGCGATAGCGCAGACTGCCCTGACGATAATCGCCACTGTCTCCGCTCTGATTCGCCCAGGAGGCATCCCAGGCGAACCCGCCGTCGCTGGGCATGGCGCGTGAGGCATAAACGCGCTGACTGTCGCGGCCACGCTGATCGCGTTCGGTGCTGAGAGCAATGCTGCCCTGTTCGCCAAACGGGATCACCAGCGAGATCGCCCCGGTCCAGCTTTTCTCCTGCTGATCGCGGCTGGCCGAGACATACAGACTGCTGTTGCCCCACAGATTTTTACTCCATGAGAGGTTCCACAGACGGGTGCGATCGCCCTGACCGTCGGTAATGTCGATGAAGGCGGCGCCAACGCTGCCAAAGCGGTTCAGCGAGACGCTGGCGCTGTACTGAGCACTGCGGCGTGATAGCGCGTAGCGGCTATCCGCCTGGCTACCGGCACGGCTGCCGACCAGGGCCAGATTGCCGAAGTCGCTGCTGCGCTGGGTCTGCTGAGTGCCGATGTTGAACCAGCGGTTGTTGTACTGATATCCCCAGCTATATTGTCTGCCGCTTTCGCCATCGAGCTGACTTTGCGCCACCGCGCCGTTGACCACGCCCCAGCTACCGACACGCAGCTGACCACCCAGCCCGCCCATCGCCAGCGTTTCGCTGCCTTCGGCGTGGCTCTCCAGCGTCAGCCAGTCGGTCATACCGTAACGGTAAGAGCCACTGGCCGCTGCCTCACCATAATCGAAGTTCTTTATGCCGTAGTTTTCGCGGATCGCTCCGGCAGAGAAGGCGTAGTCCGACAGCCCCGATTTCAGCAGGTTACTGGAGACGTAAAATGGCATGGTGGTGGTGACGCGGCGGCCAACCGCATCGGTGGTGGTGATTACGGCGTCACCCGCGCCGTTAACGAATGGCACATTGGTCATCGACCAGGGGCCAGGCTGCACGTTCGCCTGGCTGGAGCGATAACCGTTGATGAAGAGATCAACGGTGGAAGGCACGGCGGCCTGACCGGAAAAAGCGGGCAGCGGATAGGTCACCAGATCGGGACGGACGCTGAAATCACGACCAATGCGGATGCCACCGAGCCGCACGCTGCTGCTCCAGGCCAGCGAGTCGGTGACCAGATCGCCGACCCGCCAGCTCACCGCCGCATTCTCATCTTCATTGCTCCACCAGCTGTCGTAGCGGATATAGCCATCATCCTGATAAGTGGTACTGCCCTCCAGCTGCTGTTGCCAGACGCCGTTAGTGGAGAAGTGTCCGGCATCACCAAATAGCCGCAGTTCGTTCCAGGCGGACAGGCGAGAGCCACTGTTATCCGTGCGGCTGGCGTAAAGATCATAATTAATCAGCGCGCCGCTGCTGGTTCGGCCCGGATAGCGCGGTCCGTTTTTCGCCTCGCCAATCACCTGACCGGGCAACCACTCAGGCGGTACGGTCAGCAGCAGACGCTGTCGCGCAGCGTCATACTCCACTTTGATGGGTTGCAGGCTGCTGACATCGACCTGCGGCTGCTCGCCCAGCTTTTCCGCAGGCAGGCCGGCACGCTGCAGATCGCCACTGCGAATCCAGAAATGACCGTCGCGCTGCTCTACCGGCACAATGTTGCCGTTCTCCTGCTGGTTAATCACCAGCTCCAGCATATATTGCTGACCGTTGCTGTTGGTCTGCAGGCTGGGCGGCGGGGGCAGGGATGAGTAAGTTTCCGCCAGCACAGGATCCGGCGTAAAAGCGTAAATGACGCTGGCCACGGCCAGCGCGCAAGGATGCAGGTAAAACGGTCTCATTCAGCGCTTACTTCTGGGCAGCGCTGCGCCACTGGCTCTTGTTAACCTCTGCGGTGAGTTCGCCGCTCACCGGCGAGGTGAGCGGCCAGCGGTGATAGCTGTCAGCCAGCACATAGCCGTATAAGCCTTCGCCCAGTTTGCGACCGCCAATCGCCACATTGCTCAACCGGGCGTGACCGCTGCCGCTGTTGGTTAACTGGAGCCAGCGTTTGCCGCCCTCGCTGATCTGTTGCCAGCGCAGAGTCGGGCGAGCGCTGTCTGTGTTCAGCCCGGTACCATAAACAAACAGCGGCACCGAATAGCGCATCTGGAAGGTCAGCCCGGCCTGATTCTCGCCGGGATTACGCGGGGTCGGGATCTCATCCAGCACCACCCGATAGGCCAGCTCTTTACCGGCCGCAGGCGGCGTCTGTTTAATCAGCCTGACCAGCTGTTTCTGGCCCGGCTCCATCCGCACCATCGGCGGGCTGGCGACCACCTGCTGTTGAGTCTGATACTGCTCCTGGCCGTTGATCTGCTGCCAGCTGAAGACGCGGATCTGCATCATGGTGGTGCTGTTACCGCGATTCTCCAGCCAGAGTTCGCTGGCTTTCTCTTCAGGATTAATCGCGGGATCGATGGGCCAGATCATGACCGAATTCGCGGCCAGGGCCGGAGAGAGCAGGGTAGAACTTAGCAGCAGCAACAGGGCACGCAGTGGCTTCATGATCATATCCTTGTTTTCTATCACCTCACCAGCTCAGGGTGACGGTCAGCGTGTCGGTATAAACGCCGGCGCGCGCAGTGCCGGGCAGTTGTAGCTGACCGTAGATCGGCAGCGTAATGTTATTGGCATTGCTATAACTCAGCGGCACCGCCTGGTTCACCGGGATCACCGTGGTGCGGCTG
>Ga0265798_10010117_pt1 | contig 11681 bp, 8 predicted proteins | sample P3T30metagenome_FD_192430 | JGI IMG/M metagenome (GOLD analysis project Ga0265798, IMG submission 192430) | Plant litter microbial communities from East Loma Ridge, Irvine, California - P3 T30 | ecosystem: Environmental > Terrestrial > Plant litter > Unclassified | place: USA: California... | reverse complement strand
GGTCCTGTCGCAGGCCGCTTCCGAGGTGAGCCTGGACCACCTGCACGACCTGTATTTCGCGCGTTGACCGGAGTTTGTTGAAATGAGTCTTATCGAAGAATACGGCCCGCGCGAGTCGATGGAATACGACGTGGTGATCGTCGGCGGCGGGCCTGCGGGCCTGTCGGCAGCGATTCGCCTGAAGCAGCTCGCGCAAGACAAAGGCCAGGAAGTGTCGGTCTGCGTGCTGGAAAAAGGCGGCGAAATCGGCGCCCATATCCTGTCGGGCGCGGTGATGGACCCGATCGCGCTGAACGAACTGTTCCCGAACTGGAAAGAACTCGGCGCGCCGCTGCACACGCCGGTGCTTGAAGACCAGGTGCTGTTCCTGACCGAGACCAAATCGTACCGGACGCCCGGCTTCATGGTGCCAAAGATGCTGACCAATCACGGCAACTACGTGATCTCGCTGGCGAACGTGACGCGCTGGCTCGGCCAGCAGGCCGAAGCGCTGGGCGTGGAGATTTTCCCGGGCTTCCCTGCCGCCGAAATCCTGTATACCGAGGATGGTTCGGTCAAGGGCGTGGCCACCGGGAACATGGGCGTGAAGCGTGACGGCGAACCGGGCGCGGATTTCCAGCTCGGGATGGAGCTGCATGCGAAGTACACGTTCTTTGCCGAAGGTTCGCGCGGCCACCTCGGCAAGCAGCTGATGGCCAAGTATGAGCTGAACAAGGACGCCGATCCGCAAACCTACGGCATCGGCATCAAGGAACTGTGGGAGATCGACCCTTCGAAACACAAGCCGGGCCTGGTGATCCACACCGCTGGCTGGCCGCTCGACAGCAGCACCTACGGCGGCTCCTTCCTGTACCACCTGGAGAACAACCAGGTGGCGGTGGGCTTCGTGGTGGGGCTGGCTTACCAGAACCCGTATTTGTCGCCCTACGAGGAATTCCAGCGTTATAAAACGCATCCGGCGATCCGCCACTTCTTCGAGGGCGGTAAGCGCATCTCGTATGGCGCCCGTGCCATCACTGCAGGCGGCTTGCAATCCTTGCCGAAGACCGTGTTCCCGGGCGGCTGCCTGATCGGCTGCGATGCCGGCTTCCTGAACACCAGCCGCATCAAGGGCAGTCATGGTGCGATCAAGACCGGCATGCTCGCCGCCGAATCGGCGTTCGCGGCGCTGGGCGCTGGACGCCAGCACGATGAGCTGGCGAGCTACCCGGCCGCATTCAAGCAGTCCTGGCTGCACGAAGAACTGCACGTGGCGCGCAACTTCAAGCCGTGGATGAGCAAGGGGCTGTACATCGGCACCGTCATGACCGGCATCGACCAGATGGTCTTCAAGGGCAAGGCGCCCTGGACCCTGCGCCACAAGCACGCGGACCACGAGTGCCTGCGCCCTGCTTCCGAGTTCACGCCCATCGTGTACCCGAAGCCGGATGGCAAGCTCACCTTCGACAAGCTGTCGTCGGTGTTCATCTCGAACACCAACCACGCCGAAGACCAGCCGGTGCACCTGACGCTGAAGAACCCTGATGTGCCGGTGCAGATCAACCTGGCCAAGTATGCGGGACCGGAGGGGCGCTACTGCCCTGCCGGCGTCTACGAGTATGTGAAGACGGATGCTGGCCAGGATCGCCTGCAGATCAACGCCCAGAACTGCGTGCACTGCAAGACCTGCGACATCAAGGACCCGACCCAGAATATCGTCTGGGTGACGCCGGAAGGCGGCGGCGGCCCGAACTACCCGAACATGTGATTTTAAATTTTTTGATAAAGAGACCATCATGACCAAAACGGCATTCCACTGGGACGACCCGCTGCTGCTCGACCAGCAACTGACCGACGAAGAGCGCATGGTGCGCGACGCCGCGGCCGCCTATTGCCAGGACAAGCTGCAGCCGCGCATCCTCGAGGCCTTCCGCCACGAGACCATGGATACCTCGATCTTCCGCGAGATGGGCGAACTGGGCCTGCTCGGCCCGACCATCCCGGAACAGTACGGCGGCCCCGGCCTGAACTACGTTGCCTACGGCCTGATCGCGCGCGAAGTCGAGCGCGTGGACTCGGGCTACCGCTCGATGATGAGCGTGCAGTCATCGCTCGTCATGGTGCCGATCTATGAGTTCGGCAACGAGGCGACCAAGCAGAAGTACCTGCCGAAGCTGGCGACCGGTGAATGGATCGGCTGCTTCGGCCTGACGGAACCGAACCACGGTTCGGATCCGGGCTCGATGGTGACCCGTGCGCGTAAAGTGGACGGCGGCTATGCGCTGACCGGCTCGAAGATGTGGATCACGAATTCGCCGGTGGCCGATGTGTTCGTGGTCTGGGCGAAGGATGACGAAGGCGCGATCCGTGGCTTCGTGCTGGAAAAGGGCATGGAAGGTTTGTCGGCGCCGGCTATCCACGGCAAGTTCGGCCTGCGTTCGTCGATCACTGGCGAGATCGTGATGGACAACGTGTTCTGCCCCGAAGAAAATGCCTTCCCTGACGTGCGCGGCCTGAAAGGTCCGTTCACCTGCCTGAACTCGGCGCGCTATGGCATCGCCTGGGGTGCGCTCGGTGCGGCCGAAGCCTGCTGGCACACGGCGCGCCAGTACACCATGGACCGCAACCAGTTCGGCAAACCGCTGGCGGCGAACCAGCTGGTGCAGAAGAAGCTGGCCGACATGCAGACCGAGATCACGCTGGGCCTGCAAGGCTGCCTGCGCCTGGGCCGCATGAAGGACGAAGGCACGGCGGCGGTCGAGATCACGTCGATCATGAAGCGTAATTCCTGCGGCAAGTCGCTGGACATCGCCCGTACCGCACGCGATATGTTGGGCGGGAATGGTATTTCGGACGAGTTCGGGATCATTCGTCACATGGTGAATCTGGAAGTGGTGAATACCTATGAAGGCACTCACGATATCCACGCGCTGATTCTGGGTCGTGCACAGACGGGGATTGCTGCGTTCTAAAACTTCCCTTGAAAAAAACGCCGGCAGCGATGTGCTTCGCTGTCGGCGTTTGTTATATTAAGGTATTTGCTAACGCCTTCCCTCCTAACCTGTCCGTTCCACCTTATTCCTTCTTGTTGACATTACCGCATTAACGTGCGCGACAAAATTATTACTTGCTGCAACTGCAACAGTCTAATAGACCGAGGCATATCCTCGGACTGCTATCGGGTGGGTAACAGATGTACAAGGCGATTCGTATAACCAGGCAGCAAAGTTATCGTACAATCCAACCATGGAATACCATATTGCCCGAGTAAATTACCACTACCAAAAGCTGCAAATGACACGCGTACGGCTACCGGCGACGGAGGCAGGTGCGAATGTCGAGTTTGAAGCCTATGTGTTCTTCGAAGTTTGTTTTCACTTGAAGGATTGGATAAAGACTGATCCTACATACAATACGCGTCGGGACGACGTTGACGCCTACATTAACCAATCAGAGCCGCTTCGCATACTTCATGATTTGTGTAATAGGTTGAAGCATCGCACGTTGAGCAGACCTAAAACAGATATTGGTCCTTTCAGCATGACGTCTACGATTGATGTTGGTTCTGATGGCGCATACCAGCGCTTGAATCGGCTAGAAGCGGAAGTTGACGGAAAAACCGTATGTATGTACGAACTAGCTGACCAGGCTATGACTTCCTGGGCAGCGTACTTCGATGCTCACCCAGCTCTTCATCCAGCGGCGGGATGCACGCTTGCGCAGGTGTCACGTTCTCACTGAAGAGCAGTTAGCAACATCTTTGACCAGCGGCGAAGAACTAAAGATCGAAGACTGAATTCTACGTTGAGTAGACCAAGCATGTTACGGATCAAACTGATTATGACTGCAATTGGCCAGAAGCGGTCAACGTTTTGTTCTCGTCTACTCTTCAAATGTTCGCAAGTAAGTGGACCACAGATATCGGTTGCGGACAAGGATATTCTTGTTTACAGAGACCATGCCGCGGAGGCTACTCAACAAAAAGCTGAAGATTTACGGATATGACGCTGTTACCATCTGACGGAACTTTCTTACTAAGGTTGGCTGCTTTCAGCAAAGAGCAGATTCAGCAAGCCGGGCAAAGGTACACTCCAGGGATCGATCCCCAGGCGCCGAACCTCAGGATCGAGTCCCTCGTTACCGCAATCGAAAACGCTGCGTGTGGTTCGAGCGCTCTTGCCAGGTTCAAGTCCTTTCTGAGCTCACTTTCCGAAGCGTGGGACCGCGCAAGGTATTACAGTCAGCGAGCCGGAGAGATCCAACGCCAAGTTGACGCCGCTGTCGCGTTCTTGTTGCCGATGATGGAGCGTCTGCGCGCTCGCGATGCAAGCGCTGGCGAAGAATGGCGCGGTCGCCTGTTGACAATCGATTCTGAGTTGTCGGCGGATATGGAGCATTGGCGCACAGAGGAGGCTAAGCTCCATACTGAGGGCAGCGACGGAAGCTATTCTTCCGCGCACAATACTGTTCAAGGCAAACTGAACGCCATCGGCCAGTGCCTTTCTGCTCTGCGCGACGAACTCGAGTACACACGCGAACCCGCCTTCAAGGCCCTATTCGATCCACAGCTTCTGATTAGCGGCGAGTGGGGTACAGGAAAAACCCATTTGCTGTGCGACATCTCTCAGGGCAGAATTAATAGCGGCCAGATTACCTTACTGGCGCTTGCGAAGAACTTCGAAGGTCACGTTGTCAATGACCTGTGCGCAAGGATCCAGGCAGAGCTTGCCGCGAATGCAGTATTCGACCGGCTCGATAAACTGGCTAAGCAAAGTAGCGAGCGGGCCGTGGTCTTGATCGACGGCGTGAACGAGGGCCGCCGCAAGGAATGGCGAGAGGCCATCGCTGCACTCCAGTCGTTGATTGAACGTCGTCCGCACATCGCATTGATTGTGACCTGTCGTACGCCTTTCGAGCCTATCGCCATCAATGACGAGAACCTACAACGGTTCAACCGAATTGCTCATAGGGGTTTCGACGATCAGGAATTTGATGCCCAGGCGGCCTTCTTTCAACACTACAAGCTTCCGTTGCCGGAAGTGCCGCTGCTCGACAGGGAATTTTCGCGGCCGCTCACTTTGAAGCTGATTTGCCAGTCGCTACGATACCTTTCGAGCAGCAAATTTGCCAAGGGTTTCGAAGGCATTGCATCAGGGCAGAGGGGTATGACGTTCGTTCTTGAGGCGTTTGCAAAACGGGTTGGCGAACCGATTGAGGCCGAGTACGGTTTGTCCGGCAAGGCCTGCTGGGTAATGCTGAAGGGCAATGATGGGATTGCCAACACCCGTCAGGCAGGTTTTGCTCCGTGCATGGCGGCAAATATGCGGGGTCATGTATTCCCAACTGAAGCTGACCGTATCGTTTCCGCAAATTTTCCCGCGCTAGCGCCAGTCCAACGTAGAAAGCTTTTAGAAGCGCTGCGCACTAGCGGCCTTATAGAAGAGGACGTCATTTGGCACTCGACGAAATCTGGCGTCAAATCCCGGATCGTCTTTCGGCTTCCGTACCAGCGATTCAGCGATCACCTCATTGCACGGCACCTGCTCAGCGCGTATCTCGATACTACGAGCGCCGAAACGATCAGGCAGAGCTTCGCCGCCGATGCGCCTCTCGGCCGTATCTTTCACATTTCGAATCGCTACCAGCGAGAGTATGCAGAACCAGGCTGGGCGCAAGCACTAATTACGGAGTTTCCTGAGCGGGCTAAGCGGCTGCCGCCGGGTGAACGAGAACTCATTTTCGTTCTGCCTTCGCAGGCCCAGGATCTCAACGCCTATATCGGACCGTTCATAGAGGGGCTGTTCTGGCGAGCACCATCTGCGTTTTCCGATGGAACTAACGCGATCATCAACCAATGCCTGAACCTCGGAACTCGGGCGTGGGAGAAAACTGTTGACGCGCTTGCAGCGGTCTCGACTAAGCCAAAACACCCGTATCACGCGCGTCGCCTCTACGCCTTCCTGTCCAGGCTCACGATGCCGGATCGCGATCTCACATGGTCGGAATATGTGCGGCGAAAGTATGCGTCGCCCACTATCCATAGACTGCTTATATGGGCTGCGAAATTTAACGCTGCCAATATGAAGCAAGATTCTGCGACAGAACTCGTGGTGTTGCTCTCTATGGTCCTCACGACCGTCGTACGGAAGGATCGTGACACCGCGACGAAGGCGCTGGTTCTGATCGGGGAGAAGTTTCCCAACGTCCTGTTCGCTCACGTTGTGACGAGCCTTGAGTTCAACGATCCATACGTGCCCGAACGCTTGCTCGCCGCTGCGTACGGGACGACGTTGTCCCTGGTTGATTCCGAGTGCGCTCCGCAGTTCTTGCCTGTTCTGGGCGATCTTGCTGAAACTCTGTATTCGAAGATGTTCGCCGCTGGTTCGCCCTATGCGACTCATCACACCCTGATGCGCGACTACGCCCTAGGCATCATTGAACTTGCCCAGAAGGCACATTGCGTAGAGCTCCCCGAGGACGCAGGCGAGAGTCTTTCCGCACCCTTCCCCAATACCACGTCGACGTTCGCTAGCGACGGCACTCCTGATGAGGCTGTCAAGGCAGCTTTGGGCTATGCCATCCAAATGGACTTCGGCAACTACACCATGGGGCGATTGATCCCAAATCGAGCAAACTACGATGATAGCAGCCCCAGCTATGTCCAGGTCCGTGCCAAGATCGAACGCAGGATGTTCGATCTTGGCTACCGGGCCAGTACCTTTGAAGCGGCTGACCGCGAAATCGGTAGAACCTCATGGAACGCTGACGACGAAGAAAAGGTTGACCGATATGGGAAGAAGTACTCATGGATCGCTTACTTCGAAATGTTTGGCGAACGGGAGGCGACTAAAAAGCTGCCCGACTGGCGTCTGGGCGAACGAACCTCCGATTGCGGCGTCGATCCAAGCTTCCCGAAGCGCCCGCCCGACTGGACGCCTCCAATTCCGGACCTATTCGGAAATCTAGAAATTGGGACCGAAGCTTGGGTGCAGGGAGGGTTCACTCCGAAGTGGGACCAGTTGCTTGTCGTGCCGGAGATCAACGGGCATGCGGGCCCATGGGTGCTCGTCGAAGGATATATCAGTGGTGTCGACGAGGAGAAGGGTTGCGAGATTTTCGCCTTCCTTCGTGGGATGTTCGTTGCGAAGAAGGACGTAGGCCAATTGGAAGCCAAGTTTCTATCTGCCGAGTATCCCGGGAACGATAAGATTCCAACGGGAATTACTGAGCACTACCTATATGCTGCCGAAGCCGGGAGACGGCAGAATTACGCGCGTAGCTTGCTTCAACGAAACGGCCAATACCGGAGGCAAATCGTGGCGACCTTCGACGAATACGTGCCAGATGCAACGGACGCAGTGAGCATAACGAACAGCGACTTGGACGAGCCTATTTTTGAGGAAAAGGAAGGGGTTTTCACGGTCTCTATCGAACTGCTCGGTCGGTTCCCAACAATGCGTTACGTTCCTGGAATTCGCGTGGAGCTCCCCCATATCAATTTTGCGTGGGAATCTTATCATTCCGTCTACAATAAGTTCTCGGGCTTTGACCTCCCTGCGCCTAGCCTGATCCAGCGTTTAGGTCTAAAGAGCAAGCACCGAGAGATAGATTTTTACGATCCGTCGGAGAGCGCAGCCACTTTGTATCGGGAAGCTGGGAGCGGCTGGGGAGGAAATCACCACAAACTCCTTTATATTCGTGCGGACCTCCTCCAGCGGTACCTGCGAGACACGCGGCAAGTTCTGGTATGGTGCAACTGGGGAGAGCGCGATTGGTTGAAAAAAATGGATGGGTATAACGTCATTCCGAATCCCGCCCGCCAGCGGATATATCAAGCTCACGGCCACATTCACCGCTCATTTCATCAGTGGTCTGCAAAAGATTCAATGATCAAATAGGACAATAGTTGAACGTTATCCTACTTGCTACGGGTGCAGTTTCCACGGGAATAGTCGTCGAATTAGCTGGCCGTTGTTCTTGGCAAAGGCTATGCTGAGTTCCGCAACCCCAGCATTCAATCGCATCGGGAGCGGTTCGGATGTATGAGTTCACGCATTCATCCGCAAGCGCATACTACGCATGACGTGCCGGCGTCGCCTTGACCAATAGATGCAAACTGGCGTTTGGCAGCGAGTCCATGAGGCGGTATTAGGGCGTCTCGGCGAGCATGACCAGATCGCGTGGGACGCAGTCGGTGTCGATACCGCTAGCATGCCATCATCGGCCTGTGGCGAGTACACCGGCCGAGACCCAACTGATCGCGGAAAGCTCGGCTGCAGAGATTGTCTACGGGCAGATCAAGGTGGGCTGCTGCCAGTAGCGCAAATGTCAAGCGCGCCGGTCAATGACTCGCAACTGAGCAAACCGTTCGTAGAATCGACCCTGGTTGTTAAGGGCTGTTGGGCCGCACTCGCAAACATCGAAGTAAGCTGGATGCTGATCGAGCGTATGCTTCTCGAGCACATTAGATCTGGCTCCGCTGGCGTGTGATCTCAGCACGAGTCGCACGCTACGGTGTGGAATCACGCGAATAGCTCGGACAACAGGGGCGAGTCGTTGAGCGGACTCTTGGATGGCTTCATCGCTTCCAGAGGCTATCCATCCGTTTGGCGTGATGCTTTCGATCCGCAATCTCGGTGCATCGCTCCCCATCCGCCCAGTAGCAGTAGATGCTCATCCCTTTAAATGCGCACGAAGAGACTTCCGCAGCGCGGCAACGTGGAAAGTTTCGCATGACGTCAACGCGCTGACCCTGGGCTGTGCGCAGACGGAGCTTGCCTGGATCTCGGCTACGCTCGACAACACCGACTACGATTTGGTTTAACCGGCACCTTTGACTTCTAGCGTGCAGCACCGAAGGTGGCAATTGCGGTCAGTGCTGAGGCTTCTGTTTTAGTTCTAGAAGGCGTGGCATCGACAATCAATGCTAAGCCAGCTTCTTGAAAACGACATAGGCAAGATAAAGCGACGTCTCGCGCCATAAGAAGTTGCTCCAATACCGCCATGACTGGTAGCGGCTAGACGTCGTGGGTGCCGGCTTTGCGTGCAAGCCGATATCGGTCGCCATACGCATGGCTCTGCGCATGTGGAGCGGGTCGCTCACGAGGAGCACCGTGTCCAGCTTCGCTGCTTTCACCAATTTCTTCGCATTGGTCAGGTTCTGCCACGTGCTGCGAGATTCGGTGTCGAGCAGGATGGCCTTGGCGGGGATGCCGTGGGCCAGTGCAAATTTCTGGCCTACTTCCGCCTCCGTCGGATAGCCCGGTTTCGGTGTCCCACCCGTGAAAATGATCCGACGTACCCTTCCGGTCTGGTAGAGGATGAGTGCTTCGTTGAGGCGCTCTCGGTACACAGGAGACGGCTGGTCTCCCCAGGCGGCAGCGCCGAGTACCACTGCCGCATCGGCCGGTTCGTCTGAACGTTCGTTTCCAAACTGCGCGACTCTCCAGGCGGCTACGGCGTAGCCCAGGACGATAGCCAACACCAATAAAAAAAGAAATTTGCCCAAAATAAGCCAGGGTTTTGAAATCATCATCTTATTCATTCGACGCAGCGTGCCAAGCTTGTCATCAGAAGGGTGACCTCCGCTGGCAAACGCATTGTAACAATGCATCAACCCGGCTGCCGCTAAGGGTCGACGCGGACGCTCTGACTCACGGGAGGCGCTTCGGCAGCGAGGCGCATACCGTGCCACGCCAATTGTTGCGCTATCATTGCGCCCTTTGTCCATACAAGCTGTCCAGCAAGGTAACAACGTGTTCGATGTCCTCACTCTCGACGTAGACGCCGCCATCAAGACCCTCGTGCTCACGCTCGACCTGGTCGGCACCTTCGTCTTCGCCCTTTCCGGCGCCACGGCCGGCGCGCGCCGCCGTCTCGATATCTTCGGCGTGCTGGTGCTCTCCTTCGTCGCCGCCAACTCCGGCGGTATCGTGCGCGATTTGCTGATCGGCGCCACGCCCCCTGCCGCAATCAGCGACTGGCGCTACCTGGCCGTGTCGCTGCTGGCGGGCGTCGTGATCTTCTTCTGGTACCCCATCATCAACCGCCTGCAAAGCCCGGTGCTGTTCTTCGATGCGGTGGGCCTGGCCCTGTTCTGCGTGGCCGGCTCGCAAAAAGCGCTGGTGTTCGGGCTGGCGCCGGTGATGGCGGCCCTGCTCGGCATGTTGACGGGGATCGGCGGCGGCATCGCGCGCGATGTGCTGCTGTCGAACGTACCGGGGGTGTTCAGGTCGGATATCTATGCGGTGGCAGCATTGGCCGGCGCCAGCGTGGTGGTGGTTGGCCACGTGCTGGGCTGGCCGACCACCGCCACCGCTTGCGCCGGCGCGGCGATCTGCCTGGGCCTGCGACTGGCGGCAATGCGCTACGGCTGGCATTTGCCAACGGCGCGCTGGCCCGAAAAGACCGAAGCACACCGCGACGAGGAACGTTAAAGCGTCGAGACGAAATCCGCAGGCCGCGGCCGTTCGCGCGGCGGCCGTGGATCGCTAGCGGTGCCGAAGGCGAGGAAGCAGATCGCCCCCTCATGCGGCGCAAGGAGCAGCAGTTCTCGCATCCCACTGAAGCCCATCGCCGCGCCACTCGCCAGGCCACTTGAAAACCCGAGCGACTGCGCCACGGTCAGCATGTTCTGGACCGCGCAGCCGAGCGAGACCAGCTTTTCGGCGCGCGGCACCTTGTTCTCCGCAGGGGCGTCCACCAGCACCGCCACCACCAGGCAAGGCGCATGAAACGCCTTTTCACGCGCACGGCCACGCGCCGCCTCATCGCTGCCGGGATCGCGCTCGGCCAGGGCCGCAGCAAACACTTCCCCAAGATCGGCACGCCGCGCATCCGGCACCACGATGAAGCGCCAGGGCCGCAACAGCCCGTGATCAGGCACCTGCGCCGCCGCCTCGAAGATGCGTTCCAATGTAGCCGCATCGGGGCCAGGCGCAGACAAACGCCGCGGCGGATAATTGCGCCGCCCGGCCAGCGCCTCCCACAGCTCCTCGTTCACCGACGTCATTGCGCAGCGTCGAGGCCGAGATGCCTGGGATGGGTGTAGCAAACAAAATCACGCCCACGCGCAAACGCCAGCAAGGTCATGCCGGCCTTCTCCGCCAGTTCGACCGCCGCCAGCGTGGGCGCCGACATGCCCACCAGCGCCGGCACCCCGGCCATGACCGCCTTCTGCGCCATCTCGAAACTGACCCGGCTGGTGATGAGGAAGAAGCCATCGTCAGGCGCACACTTCCCACGCGCCATGGCCCCGATCACCTTGTCCAGCGCATTGTGACGACCCACATCCTCGCGCACGATGCGCAAGGAACCATCCATCCCGCACCACGCAGCCGCGTGGGCCGCACCGGTCAGCCGCGTCAGATGCTGCTCGGCGCCGATCACACCCAGGGCCGCACGCACCCCTGAAGCATGAAACCCGACAGCCGGCGCCAGCACGCGTTCCGGCCGCCTTACCTGCTCCAGGCTATCCACCCCGCACAAACCGCACCCGGTCCGCCCGGCCAGCACGCGCCGCCTTTCCTTCAGCCCCATGAACGAAGAAGACGCAATCTCCAGCTGCACCGCGATCCCCTGCGCGCCCTGCTCCACCTCGATCCCATAGCAGGCTGACGAAGAATCGATGATCCCCTCGCTCAGCGAAAACCCGAGCGCAAAGTCTTCCAGGTCGGCCGGGGTCGCCATCATCACCGCATGCG
>Ga0265798_10010116_pt1 | contig 11682 bp, 10 predicted proteins | sample P3T30metagenome_FD_192430 | JGI IMG/M metagenome (GOLD analysis project Ga0265798, IMG submission 192430) | Plant litter microbial communities from East Loma Ridge, Irvine, California - P3 T30 | ecosystem: Environmental > Terrestrial > Plant litter > Unclassified | place: USA: California... | reverse complement strand
GTCCTGGTCGGGCAGGTTGACCATGTGGCGCCGCATGTCCTGGCGCGCCAGCTCGATGAAATGGGTGCCGATCGCATTGCCCACGCCGCGCGAGCCGGAATGCAGCATCAGCCAGACGAAATTGTCCTCGTCCAGGCAGACCTCGACGAAATGGTTGCCGCCGCCCAGCGTGCCCAGGTGCTTGTAGTGGTTCGCGTGGCGCAGCTTGGGATACTTGCGGCAGATGACCTCGAATTCATCCTTGAGCCTGGCCCAGCCGGCATCGACGGCGGGCGGCGGCGTGTTCCAGGAGCCGACGTCGCGGCCCTTGGCGTTGCGTGTCTTCGGCGTCATGCCATGCGGCACCGCCTGCTCGATGGCGCTGCGCAGCTTGCCGAGGTTGTCGGGCAGTTCGGCGGCGCGCAAGGTGGTCTTGGCCGCCATCATGCCGCAGCCGATGTCCACGCCGACCGCGGCCGGGATCACCGCCCCCAGGGTCGGGATCACGCTGCCGATCGTCGAACCCTTGCCAACATGGACGTCGGGCATCACGGCGACGTGGTGGAAGATGAAGGGCAGTTGCGCCAGTTTCGCCAACTGTTCCTTGGCTTCGGCCTCGACCGGCACGCCCTTGGTCCACATCTTGATCGGGCGGCGATCCGCGGGGCGGCGATCCGTCGGGCGGCGATCCGCGGGGCTGGCGCCAAGCACTTCGTAGTCGTTCTGTTCCATGCGGCGCATGATGGCGCAAATCGCCGAAGAAGGGTGTTCGCCTGACCAAAATGGCGGGGCCCTTGTCGCTATTGCTATACTCGATACAACCTATGAATGAACAATGAAACTGCCGATGCGCCTTCCTCTCATCTTCCTGGCTCCGTTGCTGCTGAGCGGCTGCTTCATTGAAACGTCCACCTATTCCATCGATATCAATACCGATCACGCGATCACGCTCAGGGTGGAAAAGGGAACTTTCTGGGCCAAGGACGGAACACTGCGCGTAATCATGTCGCGCTTGCCGGAATGCCAGCGCCAGCTCGAGCTGGGCGAGGTCTTGCTGTCGGGCTTGCAGGTCGAATTGTTCGGCAACGGCAACAACGTGTACACCTTGCGCGCCGACGACCAGGCCTGGCAGCTCGATACCACCGACTGCAGCGCGCAAGAGTTGCCCGATGCCGACGCCGTGACCGGCCTGCCGCTGGGGATTTTTGAACTCGGCGACGACAACAAACTTACCTTCGAGAAGCCGGACGCTGCCGTGGACTGATTCAGGGCGACAAACGATGCGGCCGGCGCCTAGCGCTTGTGCAGCAGCGACCGCAGCTGAAGGAGTTCGGCCTGCCGGCCAGATCTCTCGAGTACGCTTTCCAGCAAGGACTGGCCGTTCTCGCGCTGCATGGTCCACTGGGTGAAATACTCGTGCACGGTGCGCCACGGGGGAAAGCCGGGCGGCATCGCGCGCCAGGTGGTACCGGTGTGCAACAAGTACAGGACGGCGCAGAACACATCGTACAAATCGTGCTTGCGCGGACGCGTCTTGCGGCGAGCGGCCTCGAGCATGGCGCGCACCGCCTCGAACTGGTCGCGGGGAATATCGCTGGGGAAGGCTGGACGATCCATGTTGACCTCCAAAACAACTTGGAGGTCCTGATCTGGAACAGGTTCCCGTTGTATTTACAACTTACCCCATTCCCGACATCTCAGTCGCGCGCCAGCGCGAGGAACTCGGTGCGCAGCGCCAGGTTCGGCTGCAGCTCGCCCAGCAGGGTCGAGGTGATGGTTTCTTCGCCGATGGCGCGGATGCCACGGCTTTCCATGCACATATGGCGGCACTTGACGACAACGCCAACGGCCTTCGGTTCCAGCACTTCCATCAGCGCATTGGCGATCTGCATCGTCATGCGTTCCTGCACCTGCAGGCGCTTGGAGAAGATATCGACCAGGCGGGTAAGCTTGGACAGGCCGACGATCTTGCCGTTCGGCAGGTAGCCGACGGTAGCCTTGCCGAAGAACGGCGCCAGGTGATGTTCGCAATGGCTGTACACCGGGATGCCGCGCACCACGATCAGTTCATTGTATTCCTCGGCGCCATCCTCGAACGCCTTGAGTACTTCCACCGGATCCTGGTTGTAGCCCGAGGTCCAGTGTTTCCAGGCTTTCGCCACGCGCGCCGGCGTTTCGACCAGGCCCGGACGTTCAGGGTTTTCGCCCAGGCTGGTGAGCAGACGACGCCAGTCGTGTTCGGTGAAAGCTTCTTTGTCAGACATGGTGCACCTTAAAAAAACGAGTGCCGCAAGTATATAGAAAAGCGCTGTAGCCAGTCGGCGACTGCCCTATTCTTGAGCAAAATTAAACCGGATATGACACAGATGACTTAGCGTTGAGCGTGGTACCACGCCTGGGAGAGCGCCATGTTCGGTAGTACGGTTCTGGAAGTCGCCATCGGCCTGGCATTTTGCTACGGCACGCTGGCGCTGGTCGTCACCACTTTGCAAGAGGCGCTGGCCGCCACCTTCCACCTGCGCGCCGGCATGCTGCACGACGCCATCAAGCGCATGCTGGGCGATCCACGCTTCGACGGCGCGGCGCGGGTGCTGTACGCGCATCCGCTGGTCAATTCGCGCGCCGGCGCGCTCGACCCCGCTGCGCCGCTGCCAGCCAGGCTACGCCCATCGTACATCGAACCGGCCAATTTTGCGATCGCTCTGGTCGACGCCATCCGCGGCGGCCACGGCTCGCTCGAGGCCGATATCGCCGCCATCCCCGATCCGCAACTGCGGCGCACCCTGCAGACCCTGTACCAGCAGGCCGGCGGCGACCTGCAGCGCTTCCAGGCAGCGCTTGCCGGCTGGTTCGAGAGCGCCATGGAGCGCCTGTCGGGCGTCTATAAACGACGCCAGATGCTGATCTCGTTCCTGGTCTCGCTGCTGCTCACGATCCTGTTCAATATCGACAGCATCCACCTGTTCCAGACGCTGTGGCAGCATCCGGCCATGGCGGCCCACATCACCACCGTGCCCGATGGCCTCGATGCCGACGTGATGGCGCAGCTGTGGGTGCTGCCGATCGGCTGGCAAGTATTTCCGCCGGTGCTCGATGCCGACTTCGCCCTGCAGGCTTCCGGCTGGCTGGTCACCGCCAGCACCACACTGTTCGGCGCGCCGTTCTGGTTCGACGTCCTGCAGCGCGCGATCAACCTGCGCGGCACCGGTGCCAAGCCGGCTCCGATCAATGTTGAACAAGCCATGGCGCCCGCACCTGTCTCAACTACAGCGTCGCTGGTCGCCACGCCGGCGCGCAGCAGCGATGGTGTGACCGTGATCGTGGCGCCCCAGTCGTAGTCTTAGCGGCCGGGCGAGCGGTGGGCGTCCACCAGGACGCTCGAGATCGACATCTGCGGCACCCGTTCCGGCCACTCGTCGTCGGGGCCGAACCAGCGTGCTTCGGCGATCTCGCTGGTATCGACCCGGATCTCGCCGTCGAGATAGTCGGCCGTGAAGGCCAGCATCAGCGAATGCGGGAAGGGCCATGACTGGCTCGAAAAATAGCGCAGATTGTGCACGCGCAGGCCCACTTCTTCGAACACCTCGCGGTGGATCGCTTCCTCGATCGACTCGCCCGCTTCCAGGAAACCTGCCAGCGGCACGAAGCGCTGGGTCGCATGCAGCAGGTGCTTGGCCAGCAACACCGAGTCGCCCTTGCGGATCAGCACCATCATGGCCGGCGAGATGCGTGGATACGCCATGTGGCCGCAATTGACGCACTTGAAGCAGCGCTCGCCGACCGCCAGCACGGTGCCGCTGCCGCACACGCCGCAGAAGCGGTGGGTGCGCGCCCATTCGGCCACTTGCGCCGCGCGGCCGGCCACGCCGACCTGCGCCTCGTCGAGCACGCCGAACAGCGCGCGCAGGCCGCGCCAGGCATGGCCCGGCGGCAGCGCGGGCTCCTGGTCGAACCAGCCGGCCTGGCAATACCGTCCATCCAGCAGGCCGAGCGGTTGCAGGGTGTCGGGTTGCACGCCCATGCCTGCCAGGGTCGCCGCGTCCGGCAAGGCCGGCCCGTCTTCGCGCACCAGGAGCTGTCCCTTGTGGAACAGGAAACTCAGGGGTTCCGGGTCGGGCTGGGCTGCGAACAGCGGTGTGAAGGCGGCGGGTGTCTGGAGCATGGTCGATGTGATGGTGGCGGCAGTCTGGCGATGATACCGTCTTTCCGGGCAGTCTTCAGGCGGCCCCGGGCCATCACCGGCGCCGCTAGCCGATGTGCTGCCAAATTCGGCGCGCAATCGCGAACTAATCCTGAACGGCCGCGCTCAAAGTATGGCTGACCCGCTGCATGCAGCACCCTGTTTCCGGCCCACCCTTTGCCGCTGCACCAACCAGGAAATGACGATGGACGATACCCCCGTTGTGCTCGGCATAAACCACGACCGGCATGCGAGCATCTGCCTCATGCACGGTGCGCGGGTGCAGTGGGCAATCCAGAAAGAACGCCTGACGCGCCTCAGGCACCATCGCGGCGAACCGGACGACCTCGACGCCTTCTACCTGCCGCGCCTGTCCGGGCTCGAGCGTCCGCTCGACGTGCTGGTCGAATGCCATGCCGCACGCGAACCTGGCGCGCACGATGACGACTACGCGGGCACGGGGGATGGCGCGGCTGAGGCAGCGATGGAGGCCAGCCACGAGACAACGGGAGAAACACATCAAGCGCTCGCCTTCGCCCGTGGCGCGCGGCGCGATCGAATTTCGCAGCGCCTGGCCCAGGTCTACAGCGCCTTCTACCCCTCGCCCTTCCGCGAGGCGGCCGTGCTGGTCCTGGGCAGCCAGGGCGGCGCGCAGCCGGGCCACGGGCAGGCGTTGGCCTCGGGCTATCGCGTCGACCGCGAGCGCATCACCTGCATCGGCCAGCAGGTCACGGCCGGCGGCGACCAACTTGCAGCCGGGCTCGGCATGTTCTACTCGCGGCTGACCCAGGCGCTGTTCCCGGGCGAGGGCAACCAGGGCAAGGTGTCCGACCTGGCGCCCTACGGCGACCCGCAGGCCCCCGGCCTGCCGCCGCTTGCGGTCGAGGGCCTGCAGGTCGACATCCCGCAGGCCTGGCAATCGGTATTGCAAGAGCCCGCGCGTTTTCGCTTCGGCGCGCCCCAGGCCAGCTTCACCGACTGCGCCAACCTGGCGGCGGCCGGCCAGCGGGCGTTCGAAGAAGCGCTGCTGGCGCTGGCGCGCTGGTTGCACCTGCGCACCGGCCTGGACGAGCTATGCCTAACCGGCGGCGGCGCCCTCAATAGCGCGGCCAATGCGCGCCTGCTGCGCGACGGCCCGTTCCGGCGCGTGTTCGTGCCGCCGGCGCCGGGCGCGGCCGGCGCCGCCCTCGGCTGCGCCATCCACGGCCTGCTCGCGCTATCCGGTCGCAGCGCCGACTTTCGCTGGACCCACGACTATCTCGGTCCGGCGCCCCAGCTGGCCGACATCGAGGCGGCGCTCGATGGCGCGAGCGACCTGATCGTCGAGCATCCGCGCGGGCGCGACGCCTTGTGCGCGCGCATGCTCGACCTGCTGTGTTCGGGGCGGGTGGTCGGCCTGTACCAGGGCCGCAGCGAATTCGGCCCGCGCGGACTGGGCCATCGCAGCATCCTTGCCGACCCGCGCCGCGAGCGCATGCGCGACTGGATCAACGCCCGGGTCAAGGAGCGCGAGTGGTTCCGGCCTTTCGCGCCGATGGTGGCGCAAGAACGCGCTTCCCAGTATTTCGACCTGCGCGCGCCCTCGCCCTTCATGGGATTCGCGGTGCCGGTGCGCAGCAGCGTCATGCCGCTGCTGGCGGCGGTTACCCACGTCGACGGCAGCGCACGCCTGCAGACGGTCGGCCCCAGCGACGACCCGGTGCTGCGCGCCCTGCTGGCCGGCTTCGAGGTGCGCACCGGGGTGCCGGTATTGCTCAGCACCTCCTTCTGCGGCAGGGGTGAACCGCTGGTCGAGACGCCGCAAGAAGCGGTCGCCGCCTTCCGCCGCATGCCACTGCACGGCCTGGCCATGCCGCCCTACCTCGTCATGAAGCGCCACGAACCGGGGTTGCCGGCGTGATCGGTCAAGCGAGCGCGCGGCAGCGCGACCGTCGTGTCGGGCGCATGACACACAATGCGCTCGACCGCCTGCTGGTGTAAAGCCGCGCGCAAGCGCGCCACACGTCACATGCCACACGCCACACGCCACACGCCACACGCAAAATGCAACATGCAACACGCAACATGCAGCAAGGCGGGACATCGGCGAACGACAAGAATTCGCCGCGACGACTACGATTGCGAGAGGAGCATTCCATGCACCGGCGACCATTGCTGCATCGTCTCCCTATCCAGTCCGCCGTGGTATTCCGTGCGCTACATCTGGGCGACATGCTGTGCGCGGTTCCAGCCCTGCGCGCCCTGCGCACCGCCTTGCCGAAGGCCCACATCGCCCTGGTCGGCCTGCCCTGGGCGGCGCAATTCGTCGATCGCTTCTCGGCCTACCTCGACGAGTTCCTGCCTTTCCCCGGCCATCCCCTGCTGCCCGAGCAAACCGTGCACCACGACGACCTGCCGCCGTTCTACGCCAGGGTCTGCGCGCGCGAATTCAGCCTGGCGGTGCAGCTGCATGGCAGCGGCGACATCGCGAACCACATCGTCTCCGGTTTCGGCGCCAGCGCCATGGCCGGCCATTGTCGCGGCAAGCCGTTAATCACCGACAAAACCGTCCTCACGCCCTGCCCCGAAACCGGCGCCGAACCGGAGCGCCTGCTGCACCTGGCCGGCCAGCTCGGCGCGCCGACCGCCGGCGCCTATCTCGAGTTCCCGATCCTGCCCGAGGACGAAGAAGAACTGGCCGCGAGCGGCGTGGCGACCGGCCTCGAACCACGCAACTATATCTGCGTGCATCCGGGCGCACGCCAGCGCACCACCTGCTGGCCGCCGGAGCGCTTCGCCAGCGTGGCCGACCGACTCGCCGACGAGTTCGGCATGCGCATCGTCCTGACCGGATCGGCCGACGAGGCGCCGCTCGCGCAAGCAGTCGCCGATCGCATGCACGTGCCCGCCGTCGTCGCCGCCGCGCCGATCTCGATCGGCGCCATGGCGGCCCTGATGAGCCGTGCGCGCCTACTGATCTGCAATGACACCGGGGTATCGCATATCGCGGCCGGCCTCGGGCTACACAGCGTGGTGATCTTCAGCAAAGCCGACATCGCGCGCTGGGCGCCGCTCGACCGCCTGCGCCACCGCTGCATCTGGGATCCTGGCGCCGAACGCGCCAGCGTCGTATTGCAGCATGCACGCGCCTTGCTCACCGGCGCTGAGCCCAGCAGGCAGCGGGCGGCAGGGATGTGGCCGTATTGGTAGGCAGGCACGCTTACTGCAAAAGCTCTGGCCCCGATCGGAAACTTACTTCAGGTAATGAACAGGCTATGAACCGATATCGTGTGCAGGCCTGGCACCACATCACCATGTTCCGGGTTATGTTGCAGGGTCTACAAGGTTTTTTATTCACCCACTCTTGCTTGCCATTGCATCGCGGGCCGGCCAAGTCATTCATTTGTCGAAGAAAATTGCGAAGTATCGGGCAGCTCCAGCAAGCGTTGTAATCACACCCGGATTCTCACCAATTTCCACACGACAAACACTTTTTTCGTCCAGAATAGCTGGAACAATTCGACACTTTTATCTTCATGGACAAACTGTCACTCCTGGTCGGCCGCCATTCGTTCAACGCCCGCATCTTCTATAACGGGACGTTCTGCGACGCCAATCAATTTACAGAAGACGGCGTTTCCGGCCAGCTGCACGTGGTACGCGATGGCCCGGTGGACTTCATCCATGACGATGGTGTGGTGACCTGCATCACCGAGCCGACCCTGGTGTTCTATCCGCGCGGGGCCAGCCACCGCTTGCAGGTGGTCCCCGGCCATAGCGCCACCCTGCTGTGCGCGCACATCATGTTCCAGGACGGCATGAGTAATCCGCTGGCGCGCGTCCTGCCAGCGCGCCTGGTGCTGCCGCTGAGCGAGATCGCCGGCCTGCAAGGCACGCTGTCCCTGCTGTTCGACGAAGCCGCGCGCGCCGAACCGGGACGCGAAGTGATTCTCGACCGTTTGTGCGACGTTTTGCTGATCCAGGTCGTGCGGCGCGAATTCGAGAGCGGCAGGCTGTCGCTGGGTTTGCTCGCAGGGCTGTCCGACCGCCAGTTGTCGCTGGCCCTGGCTGCCATCCACGAGCGGCCGCACGAGCCATGGAGCCTGCAAACGCTGGCCCAGGTTGCTTGCATGTCGCGCGCTGCCTTCACCGAGCGCTTCCGCGACGTGATGGGCATCCCGCCGGGCGAATACCTCACCCGCTGGCGCATCGGCGTCGGCAGCCGCCTGCTGCGCCAGGGCATGCCGGTCAAGCAGGTCAGCAGCCGTGCCGGCTATACCAGCCCGTCCACGTTTACGCGCGCCTTCACCACGATGATGGGCGCCTCGCCGCGCGAGTGGCTCAAGCAGGCAAGCGCCTGAGGCCGGTTCCACATAGTCCATGAACGACAACGCAGACGGTCCTTGCGGACGCGTCTGCGTTGTGATGTAACAGAGCGGCCGCTACGGGCCGCGACTGCCGCTTATTTCAGCAGGCGGGTACGGCAAGCCACGGTGGCGATCACCAGCGCCAGGCCACCTACGTAGGCGATGGCGGCCTGCATGCCGACGAAGTGGGCGACCGCGCCGATTGCCGGCGGGCCCATCAGGCTACCGCTGTAGGCCATGCTGGCCACTGCCGCCAATGCTGCCGGGCCCTGGGCGCCGGCGGCGCTGAACACGAAGGGGAACACCAGGGCCAGGCCGACGCCGGCGATGGCGAAACCGCCCAGGGCGATGTAGGCATTCGGCACCAGCACCGCGAAGAACAGGCCCGATGCCGCGACCAGCGCACCCATGGTCACCAGGCGCTTGGCGCCGTGGCGTTCCTTCATCTTGTCGCCGATCATGCGCGACATCAGCATCATCACCGAGAACGAGGACAGTGCCAGCGGCGCCAGGCCGTCCGACGCGCCGAAGTGTTCTTTCAGGAACAGGCCACTCCAGTCGGCGATGCTGCCTTCGGCCATCGAACCGAAGAAGCCCAGCAGGCCGAGCAAGACCAGCGGACCGCGCGGCAGTGCGAATTTTTTCTTCTCAACCTTGACGCCGACTTCGTCCGCTTCCAGCAGATTGACGGCAAGCCACAACAGCACGGCCACGGGACCGGCCAGCATCAGGAAGTGGGTAGCCGGCGCGATCTTCATGCTGGCCATCAGGCTGCCGAGAGTGGCGCCGACCAGGCCGCCGGCGCAGCACAGGCCGTGCAGACGCGACATTTCCGACTTGCCGCTCTCTTTTTCGCGGCGGGCGGCGGCCGAGTTCATGGCGACGTCAAAGGTGCTGGCGGTAATGCCCAGCATCAGGACCGCCATCATCAGGCGCGACACATCCGGCGCCATGCCGATCGCCACCAGCACGCACAGCAGGGCCAGGCCCGCCGCCAGGACGGTCTTGCGCGCACCGAAGCGGCGCATCATGAACGACGAGATCGGGTACGACACCACGGCGCCCAGGCCGCCACACAACAGCACCATCGACAGTGCGGCGTGCGACACGTTGACGCCGGCGGCCAGGGCCGGGATACGGCCCGCCCACGAACCCATGATCAGACCGAACAGGGCGAACACCAGTGGCAGCGAATAGTGCTGGGCGAGTACGAGTACGGAAGAAGAACGACGTGGAACTGAAACAGTGGTGTGCATGGAGCCGCGAAATGTTAAATTGTTTGAGGTATAAAGTGAATGCCAGAGTGCTTTTACAGCCCGGACGTATTGGAAATATTTACGTCAGGAAGCTGATGGACGGCAATTCTAAACACCTTTCTTCGCTTTTCTTTTCCGTGCGGAAAAATATTTGGAGACGTTGTATTGCGCTGACGCAAAGAAGACAACTTCATTGCCAGGCACATACAAAAACTTGCTTGCCGACCAAGGTCAGGCTTGGCAGAAGTCAGCATTTAGGGGGAGATGTAACTATTTATTGCTGAGGTAGCCGGCTCACAGAGCAACGCATCATGAATCTAAAAATGCTGCACGCAGTAAAGTCGGAGCAAAATGACGTGACTAATTGGCTAAATGAGCAAGCTTTGAAAATCAATTCTCATTCCGCTCAAGCCAGGCTGGATCAGCCCGAATTTATAGTTGAGCTTGCTAACAGCATGTCGTCAATTGTTAAATCTTTGTGTGAGTTCGACACCGATTTACACTCAAGAATTGAGCGGATATAAAAATGGGCCGCCCTTAGGCGGCCCAATCAGGGATCAAGCAGGAATTACTTGGCCAGATGCTTTTTCAGCTCGGTACCAGCTTGCAGCACTTGCGAACGCACGCCCGGCACCGTGGCCAGTGGGTTCAGCAGGCCGAAGTCATGGATCATGCCGTTGTAGCGGGTAACGGTCACGTCCACGCCGGCCTGGTCCAGCTTGCGTCCGTAGGCTTCGCCTTCGTCACGCAGCACATCGTTCTCGGCCACCTGGATCAGCGCCGGCGGCAAGCCCTTCAGTTGCGGCAGGGTTGCCTGCAGTGGCGAGGCGTAGATTTCCTTGCGCTTGGCGGCATCCTTGGTATAGCTGTCCCAGAACCACTGCATCATATTGCGGCTCAAGAAGTGGCCATCAGCAAACTGCTTGTATGAACCGGTCTCGAAGTTGGCATCGGTCACCGGCCACATCAGCACCTGGTAGCGCAGTTTCGGGCCACCCTTGTCCTTGATCATCAGGGTCAGTGCGGCTGCCATATTGCCGCCGACGCTGTTGCCGGCCACGGCCAGGCGGCTGCCGTCGATATTGAGTTCCTTGCCATTTGCCGCCACCCACTTGGTCGCAGCGTAGATCTCGTTGATCGCCACGCCGTAGCCGGCTTCCGGCGAGCGGGTATAGTCGACGAAGACCGCCACCGCCCCCGAGCTCTCGACCACGTCGCGCACCAGGCGCTCGTGGGTCGGATAGTCACCCAGCACCCAGCCGCCGCCGTGGACGAAGATGAAGGCCGGCAGCACACCCTTGACGCCGGCCGGGCGCACGATCTTGAGTTTGATCTGCTTGCCGTCGACGGTGATCACCTTGTCCGACACATCGGCCTTGGGCAAGTTCACCTTGACGCTCGTCTGTGCGCCTTCGAGCACCTTGCGGGCATCCGCCGGTGACAGTTGCTCGATCGGCTTGCCGGCGCCCGAATTGAGCGCGGTCAGGAATTCGGCGGTACGACGTTCCACGGTGGGGGCGATGTCGGCGGCTGCTGCGGCGCCATACGTCAGGGCCAGGGAGGCTGCGATGACTGCTTTGCTCAGGGTGTTCATGGTGGTTCCTTTCTTGTTGGGTTCTATCGGTGTGGGCGGGGGCCATCTGTCACATTAGCAGTGCGCCGCGCGCCTTCATTGCATAAACGGATCATTCGCTGGTGGTGTGCGGCACAGTGATTATATTCACGATTAAATCGCACACTACCTATTCATTCTGGCCAGTTGCGGATGGCGAGGCCGGCTCCCCGATTGCCCGGGGAGCATGCAGGCCTTACACCAGCTGCAAAGTCACATCGATATTGCCGCGGGTCGCATTCGAGTAGGGGCAGACAATGTGCGCGCGGTCGATCAGGGTTTGCGCCTGGTCGGCCGGCACGCCCGGCA
>Ga0265798_10010115_pt1 | contig 11682 bp, 5 predicted proteins | sample P3T30metagenome_FD_192430 | JGI IMG/M metagenome (GOLD analysis project Ga0265798, IMG submission 192430) | Plant litter microbial communities from East Loma Ridge, Irvine, California - P3 T30 | ecosystem: Environmental > Terrestrial > Plant litter > Unclassified | place: USA: California... | reverse complement strand
CCACCCAGAATTCGTAAGGTATTTTGAGCACGTGCGGATTATGTCAGATGGTCAAGGTGCTGGAGCTTAGCAGCCGGGGGACAGGTGTTAGCGGCTGTGTGCGAGCCCGGAGTCTTCGCGTGGGAAAATAGGCTTCACAAGCGAGGTAGCCATGCGAACCTTCAGCATCCAGGAATTGCGAGAACGCCCAGACGACCTCTGCGAAGAAGCCTTGGAGGGCCGCCTGTCGCTTGTAACGCAGGACGGCCTGCCGCTGTTTGTCAGTGTTCCTTTTACGGAAGCACTTTTGCAGGCCGGGGTGCATCACGCCCTGGCCGTAAATCTGTTCAAGAGCGGCGATCTGACGCCAAACCGCGCGGCCAAGCTGGCTCGGATGAGTCTGCCGCAATTCCTGGAATACGTCAGCGCGCAAGATATCGCCGTAGTGACGCACGAAGCAGGCGAGCTGGAACAAGAATTGGCAGCGTTCGATGCTCACGGCAGGGCACGACTTGGCAATGTCAGTTAGGGACTCAAGCAGCGCTTGCGTGAAACCGTAGTCCCAGCGCCTTGATGACCTTCAGGATCGTAGAGAAATCCGGCTCGCGTTCGCCGGAGAGCGATTTGTACAGGCTCTCACGCGACAAGCCGGTTTCCCTGGCGACCTTGCTCATTCCTTGCGCCCGGGCGATATCTCCCAGTGCCTTGGCAATGAATGCGGCGTCACCGTCACTCTCAGCAATGCAGGCGTCGAGGTACAAGGCCATTTCTTCCGGGGTGCGAAGTTGCTCGGCAATGTCGTAGGGACGGGTTGGGGTCTTGGTCATGATGGCTCCTCTTCGCATGCCGGAACATAAGGCACTGTAGCCACGCGACTACAAACGGAGCAAGCATGTTCATGGCTAGCCCCGGCGTATGTCAGGCGAGCACAACTAGCGCACCGGTACAATCAGAGCACATCATCCCTCCCGGTTCCACGTGCCCGCCTCGTCATCCCTGACCCTTGTGCTACCCGGCGCCCTGCCCCCGTCCAACATCGCGGGTGATATAGCGGCTGCCCTGCGCGCCCCGGTCTCGCCGACACCGGGCAGTTCGCCAGTGTTCAGCGCCTGGCTATCGCGCGCCAAGCCAAAAATCAGCGACTTCGACGTGTCGCAGCAAGGCTGCTCGCCGCACGAAGGCTGGTGGCTGGCCCGCGCCGGTTACGACCTGGACGCCGCCCGCACGAACCGCCCGGCAGAAGCCCCCGCCCCCGTCTTCGGCGCAGGCTTGGCCCCGCTGCTGGTTGCGCCCAGCGCCGACGGCACGCCGGTATGGGTGGGCCGCTTGGCGCACATCCGCATCTCGCAAGACCACTTGGCCTTGGCCGACCCGGATGAATTGCAGGTAACGGAAGAAGAATCCATCGAACTGGCCAACGCCGCCCGCAGCGTCTTCGAGCTGGACGGCTTCTCGCTGCAACGCGTGTCGGCACAAGACTGGCGCATCACGCCCATGACGGCCGGCCACCCCGGCATCCCCGGCGCCACCCCCGCCGCCGCAGTAGACCGCGACATCGACGCCTGGTGGCCGCAAGGCACCGTTGCCCGCCCCTGGCGCCGACTCGTCAACGAAATCCAGATGGAGTGGTACGCCCACCCCGTAAACGTTGCCCGCCGCGACCGCGGCCAGCCCGAGATCAACACTTTGTGGTTGTTCGGCGGCAGCCCGCAGTGGAAGCCCAAACTGGACGCCACCCGACTCGTGGGCGGCCCCGCCTGGGTGCAAGGCCTGGCGCAAGCCGCCGGCCTGCCCTGGGAAGCGCTGACTGACAACGTCGCCGCCCCCGGCACCATCGCCTGTGTCGGGTCACTGGACCTTGCGCACCGCGAAGAAGACTGGGGCCGCTGGCTGATAGAAATGGCGCGCCTGGACAGCACGCTGTTCACCGCCGCCCAGCAAGCATTGACTGAAGGCCGGGTAGAGAGCATCGAACTGATCCTCACCGGCCACGACCGCATCGCCCAGCTCGTCATTCCGTCGAAACGCGGTCTGGCCCGCTGGTTGCCCACCCCGAAACACGATTGGACTACCTGGTGGTCAAGCCCCAACTCCTGACCCGCCGCGTCGACGCGGCGGCACGCGCCGCGCTGGAACGCGACGGCGCGCATCCCCTATTGGCTCGCCTATGGGCATCTCGTGGTGTGACCAACATCGCAGAAACCACCGCCGAGTGGACCACCATGCTGCCGCCGGCGCATCTGACGCAGGCTACGAGAGCGGCGGGGATTCTGGCGGATGCAATTGCTGCGCGCAAGCGGCTGCTGGTCGTTGCCGACTACGACTGCGATGGCGCGACTGCGTGTGCCGTGGCACTGCGTGCGTTGACGCAGATGGGTGCAATTGTCGACTTCCTGGTGCCGAATCGGTTTGAGACCGGGTATGGCTTGTCGCCTGCGGTGGTTGAACTGGCGGTGAAACACCATGCCGGCAAACCAGACATGTTGGTGACTGTGGATAACGGGATTGCCAGCGTGGATGGGGTGGCTGCGGCGAATGCTGCAGGGATTGGCGTGCTGGTGACGGATCACCACTTGCCTGGGGATTACCTGCCGGATGCCTTGGCGATTGTGAATCCAAACCATCCCGACTGTAATTTCCCGTCGAAGAACCTGGCTGGTGTGGGGGTGATCTTTTATTTGATGCTGGAGCTGCGGGCTGAGCTTCGGCGTCGCGGGGTTTATCCGTCGAATGGTGGGCCTCGGTTGGATGCGCTGATTGATCTGGTGGCGTTGGGTACCGTAGCCGACGTGGTGAAGCTAGATGCGAACAACCGACTGTTGGTTGCGCAGGGCTTGAAGCGGATGCGGGCTGGGCGGATGCAACCTGGGCTGGCGGCGCTGTTCTCGGTTGCTGGGCGGTCGTTTCGCGAGGCTGGTGGATTTGATCTGGGCTTTGCAGTTGGTCCGCGGATCAATGCTGCCGGGCGCTTGGCCGATATGGGGATCGGGATTCGCTGCTTGACGACGGATAACGAAGACGAAGCGCTGACCTTGGCGCGCGAGTTGGACACGATGAACCGTGACCGTCGGGAAATTGAGACGACGATGCGGGAGCAGGCGTTGGCTGCGGTGGAACTGCTGGATGCGAGTCCGCGGGCAACTCTTTGTGTTTATGACGCAAGCTGGCATCAAGGCGTGGTCGGGCTGGTGGCTTCTCGGTTGAAGGAGAAGTATTGGCGGCCTACCTTGGCGTTTGCGAATGCTGGGCATGGGGAGCTGCGTGGGTCTGGACGGTCAATTCCGGATGTGCATTTGCGGGATGTGTTGGATCTGGTGTCAAAGCGGCACCCGTTGTTGATTCCGAAGTTTGGGGGTCATGCGATGGCGGCTGGGTTGACGCTGGCAGAGCGAGATTTGCCGGTGTTTCAGGTCGCGTTTGAGAACGCTGTGCAGGAGATGACTGGGAAGACGCAGTTTGATCCGCAGTTGGCCACCGATGGCTCTCTTGAAGATGGGTATGCGAATGTGAGTGTGGCGGAGATGATAGACGAACATGTTTGGGGATCAGGGTTTCCCGGGCCAGTGTTCTTAGATAAATTTAACGTGTGCAATCAGAAACTTGTCGGCGCGAAGCATTTGAAACTGGTGCTGGAACGCGGAAGGCAAAGGTTTGATGCGATATGGTTTGGTCATGAAGAACAATTACCAGAATTCGTAATCGCCGCGTACAGGCTGGCTAAAAATAGCTGGAATGGCGTGATATCAGTGCAACTCATTATTGAACACGCAGAACCAACATAGCAGAAGATTGTTATCCAGGGCCAGGGGCGTGACCTTGCCCTGAATTTTCTTAATCGGGTTTGCTTAGCCAGGAAGGGACTGATAAGGGCGGCAGGACCTCATTTTCTCCGAGAGATAAGTCGACGTCCAACCAATCATAGAATGCCGGCGACGAAAACACGCCTTTAGAAGATGCAGACGCAGAAGGCTGCATTCCGCCATTGTCCCAATAACACTGGCTACGGGAGCGGACGGAGTCAGCGTCTGAGAAAAATCCAGATACCTCAGCAAAACCTCCTACACCGAATTCGGTATTTGCATGACTTATAGCAGCCCAGAACTCGCTCTTTTCCGCTAGACGCCTCGCTTTAATTTTCTCTTTACCGACCAGATCCGTTGGAACAGGAAGTGACTGATAGAGATTATTCGTCAGCGCCTGCAGATCCGCAGTTTCGACCAACGGCAAATATGCCACGAGCTGGAGTGGCGGAGGCAGCATCTGAGGTCTAGGCTTACCCTCAAGCATGTTATGCGGGTCAATATCAACAATAACGAGGGCCTGATCATCCTTACTCAAGGGGTCTTGGCTACTACTATAGTAAATTCCTTTCGACCAGCCGTGATAAGGCGTGGAACTTTGTACATAACCGATAGCATTTTCTGCAGACTTCCAACTATCTCTACCAATAACGCAGCTGCCTCCGGCCAGGCCCTTACCAACTCCGTTGCAGAAAACTGTCGTTATGCCAGCGGCCAACTGCCCTGCCTGACCAACAATCCAATAATCTGCGCTGCGAGTGGTCGCAGCCGGAACTACGACAACTGAACGTCGATCACTGATCCCGTCGCCTCCACCAATTACCATAAGATTTGAGATATTTGCAAGATCATTCCAGACTTCGGCTTCTTCCCCCACTTCCCCAAACCTACGTCGCATCTCTACATAATCACGTGCCATGTTTTTATAATTTGCGGGATTGGTAGCCAAAAAAACTTCGGAGCAGATTAGCTCAAGAAAATACTTGAGAGGAAGCCGAGTACCAGCGAGCAACTTAGTGAGCGCCCGTCCATCCAAAACCTTGGAGTACTGCTTAAGAATTTCCGCAGAAAGATCTATCGGGATGAATAACGGGGCAAGAGGCTGCGTACCTGGACGAATAAATTCATTTAGCCCAACAGAGCGATACTTCTTGGAACGAGACAACTGAAGCACAAGCCCTCTGTCGATATCACCCGCCTGAGAGCCCTCCGAAAACCCAGTTTTTTCAGAAAGATTCGAGCTAAAAAGAACGGCCAATTCATCAGGAATAGGCCAGAGCAAATTCATCTGCGCGCTCAGACGCTCGCCCCCTACGCCAGCCTCGAAATTCATGTAAGTACCGGCCAACACGGAGACTCTCTTCTTTGCCAGGAACTCTTTAAGCCACACCACAGTCTCTTGCCTCATCGAATATTCCGGCAAGACAAGCAAGTCCACCCTGAAGGTCTCACAGGCGTCAATGGCTCGCTCTAATATGCGGCGTCTACGATGCTCCTCCCAACTAGGCAGTTGAACTGATGTAACGCCATGTCCCCGCCAAATATGTGCTCGGCCCGCACCCGCCGTGGCTTCAAGTAGAGAGGCATAGGTAGTATTCCCACGAAGATGGCGGCATATTTCCATCTTATTTTTTTCTGAAAAAGGCCAGCAGTTCGGCGCAGTCTCGACCATTGGATGCAAATAGCTAACGCCAACATCTATCTGCAGGATGGCTACACGAACATGCGCCAAATTTTTACCAGGCCCCGCGCGCACGCTCCATGCATCGGATTGACGGCGCCGAAAATCGCTAATTTTTGCGCTATTAATCTTAACCGAATCGTTGGTGCCAATAGACGCTGGCAGGTTTGAATCGAACCTTTCAGCAGGCTCTTTAGGCACAGCCAAATCTGTACTTTCATTAATAGCGCCTGCGTTGGGGCCTGCCTCATCGTTGACCAAGCGATCCCGTTGGTCTTTCGCTGAAAGCGCCGCGCCTTCTAACTGCTCCGCCTCATTCGTAGCCGCAACTACCCCAGCGTCTTCTTTTTTAACTGATATCGCTGCAAAGGGTTCACCGAGAACCGAAACCGACAAAAGTCGTCCGGAATTTCGATCATAAACTTCCGACCATATCCGGAATACCTCTCCACCATGAGCATGCTCTTCAACATGCTTAGCACGTCGAGGAAACTGCGAAATCATCCAAGGGTTAGTTTCCCAAGATCGTCCCCGAGAATCAGTAAACCTCCGTGTCTTTGCGTTAAATCCATATGAATACGCTTTGACGAAAACTACATCAAAACCAAGCTCTGAGTCGAGTTGCTTGACGAGAAAAACGACCTTCCGCAAGAGTTCTACGTCTAAGCAAGCAATATCCTCCTTCGTCAACTTATCGAACGGCCAATCAAATTTCTCGGCACTTTCATCATGGCTAAGCCAATCAATTTTCGACAACACCACAGCAACTTCTCTGATGGCCTCCTCGGCGCTCGGAGATATGCTATTTCCGGGCGCCTCCGTCCCGAGCCGGTGTCCTAAATGCTGCACTATCTGCCTGAGCTTTCCGAGTAGGTTTACCTCGCAATCCATTGGCAACAGAGCGGCTCCTTTAACAGGGTCGCGAGGCATGCGATCGTCCTGCGCAATACACCACTCAACAGGAAAATCAAACCTATCATTTCGTTCAAAATCTGGGTGACTACGCAGAGTTGCAAGAAAACCATCGAGAGCGACCGCGACTCCGGTACATGCGACCGCAGCGCAGAGCACATTCCAGGAAACAAGAGATCGAAGCCTACTGTCACTCTTTACTACAGCTAATCGATTCGCCAAACATAGAAGGCCAACCACATCCCGGCGCACGTCGTCGACAGCTTCTGGCGCGTGCGCTAAATTTTTGGCGAGACTTAGCGGAAGACGGCCCAAAACCCGTTCCGTCACCTCCGTAAGAAAGCCGAGCACACCCCTTTTGAGGGACTGGTCGTTTAAAGCGATATGCATTGCGGAGGTTTCTGCTTCGGTGGCGAGAACATGCATCAACTGCATATCATGCCCTTCCTCATCCGAAGGATACTGCTCAAGCAGAACTAACGCACGCTCAATAGTTCCCGGAAACCGTTCACCGTCCTTGATCCACCTTCCAAAATTCGACGTGGAAAAGGCACCGCGCAATTTGCGAAGTTGACTACGCAAGACATGCCTTGCGGGGTCACTTAAGGCAAGCGCATCAAACGGAACATCCTCGCTAATTGAGCCATACTTTGCAATGTCATCGTGAAGACCAAGATAATCTGTCACCGCCATTCCAACACGCCAAAAACCTGCTCCGAAAATTGGCACCTCAATGGTCCTCAAGGCGCGCCCACCATCCTTTACAAATGCAGAGTTTCCGATTTTATGCTTTGAAACTCCTTCACAAAGCAAGAACGTCTTCTCTCCGGTGAGATCGGTGGCTATGTATGGCCAAGCGGGCACTAGAGACAAACCTTCAAAATCACGCTCGTACTTTTCCACTAAAGAAGCTAGCGATCTAAATAAGCCAGCTGCGGATTTTAAATCTGCGGCACGAAGTGCGTTAGTATTTCCAACCTCACGCCCACGCAAAAGCAGGCGATCCTCATCCACCAACGGCGCGTCTAGTTTCTTCAGTACGCCATTTGCGCCCGCGATGTCGCTGGCACGCCAATCTGGGTTAAGAGAAACAAAACCGTCGCTACAGATCCCTAAAAATGTAAGTGGAAACAAACTGCGCCCTTCTTCCACAAGTTCTATAGCGCTTAACTCAGATATTAATTTTCGCCCTCCTTCATTCTCCGCCGCCCGACACACCAAAAGACGGGCCATATTAATTCCTGGCAACGGAGGAAAAATCAGCACGGAGGGAGAAGAGGACTCCGACCTTCCGAAATCGAGGATATGCGGGCGTCGACTCAAACAGTTTAGGAGCTCATTTCGCGGGACCAACGTCACTAATGTCTGCAGCGCAATGCCGGTAATATTGACGTCAGGCGGGCTCGCTTTGGAATACTGAATAGGAAATAGTGCTTCGAAAAACTGGATTCCCAGAGTCTTGGAAAGGTTACGCGTCTTTATTGAGAACGGTGCAATCAAAGGATTTAAAGGATCCTCCCCGTTTGGCCCGCCCTGCGTTAGTAGCTGCACCGTAGCATGCAACCATGAGAATGGCCGCCAGCTCTCAACCAGCTGGGATAACTCCGCGTCGGCCACGCCCAGATGCGGGTATTCGATATTCAGCGTTCGACGAGACTTCCACTTTAGGAGCTCTATTCTCTGAACGTACTGGCGCAGCGGCAAATAAGAACCATCAGACTGCTGTCCCGCAAATTCATTGCTTACAACCATGCGAGCTAGCGCAGCAGTGCGTGCTCGTCGGGATATATTTTCGGATGCAGTAAGCTCGCGCAAATCGCTGTTCTTGACATCAACTAACCTCTCGAGCCCTTCAAGGGCGAACAGAGTTGGTGCTTCCCAAGAATTCTTCTCCGGGTTTAACTTCCATGGGCTACCGGTAGTGCAGAGGTTCCAATATTTGTAATATTCGTCCCACGCCTCGTGCGAATCAAGCGTTACAGCAGATGAATCCCCGAGAATCTTCGACGCAACTGCGTACCATAGCAAGCGGGCCGCCTTAGCCAGCTCAGACGCCCGCAGATCCGGTGCCAAAAAAGCGGTTCTTACTGTCTGAACAATGCTTTCTGGCGATGCTTTATACAACTCAACATCGTGGAGCAGTTGAAGTGCAGACTGCCGGTCCGATTCGACTACGTTAGCCCAAAAACCCCAGCCACTTTCCCCGTCTCCAACCAGCGGAGCTTCCCAAGCTAAGCCGGAAACTTCTAGCGCTCTACCTTGGTTCGCATAGATTGAAAACTCCTCCGATGTCATCGGTGGAATTTTGCCTGCTTTCGCTAAAAGAGATAGCTCTAAGCCTCTTGCTTTACTCGATAGCACATCTCTCAACTCGTCAAGAAGAGAAGTGCTCTCAGCAAGTAAGACTATGTCATCAACATATCTCGCATAGCCAATCCGCACCTTTCCGTCAACATTGTACTTTTCCATCAACTCCAGCGCTGCGGCATCCAAAGGAAACAGCGCGACGGAGCCTATCCAAGCGGATAGAACCGGGCCTTGCGGAATACCGCACACTGGATCGGCAGCTACTTCTCTTCCGGAATCAGGCAATAAATAACGAAGACCGTACAGTTGTTCGCAAATATTATCTACAACGATAGCCGCCTTCGCTGACGACGAATCGCTAGCGTCGAAATCTATCAGCTCGCAAAATTTCGGCGTATCACCTGCCACTGACTCAAGAGCAAGTTCAATTGAGTTCTGAATGCTGTCCCTGACGACGTATCGCCTAAGACGATCGTAATATCGCGCGACATCCAACCTGAGCGTGTAAACAAAACCTATCTCGGTGGCTTGAGCTTTTATGGACGACATAAAATCTCGCCAGCACTCATGAAACGGACGATACATCCCTTGATCGGAAGCGGGTTGCCGCCCCTCTAGGACATCCATGTCAATTTGGTATGCAAAGCTTAGAGGAACGGTTCGGTCTAGCCGCCTTGGAGCCGCATGGCCACCAGAAACAAATCCAGTAGTGATTGTCTGTCTCGCTTCCCGATAATACCTAACTGCGGGAATGCGATTACTGAACGGGGACACTCCATACGCAGCCCCATCCCAACGCTCAGTGAGAACCTCATTCATTAAATACTGCTGATGTATTAAATCTTCCGGCCTAGGCATCATTTTTAAGCGCGGCTCGGCGCCACCAAATGAACGCGGCACCCACACCGCATCAGCAGCGCCAACTTGCCCAGCATCAGCATTTCTGATCTTATCCATAATCAATAAATTAAACGCCGTCGCCGCTATATCTAACCGCTCCCATGCTGGCTCATCGCAAGGCAACTCACCTCTTCTAGAGCCCATATACGCCAGAACTCGAGCATGATTTATTCGCGCATCGGAATCTACAAGGAAAAACTCGGAGAGCGAAGACTGGGTCAACGTATCTTCGCTAAGGAAGCTTAGCCAGTCTTTGGCGGCTGACAGTGTAGACCCGGTGCCTATCAATTGCCGGAGAGTGCTCGCATCGAAACCTACAGCATCAGTAAGCGCGTTTTTAGCGCGAGCAATGGCACGGTACTTCTTCGACCGAGGGGCGGTTTCCCAGTTTTCATTAACTAAAACTGTTTCTGCGCTAACTGCGAAGAAATTTGAAAGAACGCCAATTCCAGGCGCAAAGGAGGAACGGTCAATAATATCTAAAGCAAGTTCGGACGATAGACCAGACAAATAGTCATCGGGATCCTTATAGCTTGGTCGCCCAGGATTTACCGCACGAATGTCGTGCAGCACGGGCCATACGAACCTAACGTCGAGTCGCCGGCCCAGTAGCTTTAATATGGTGTCTGCAGCACCTCGCAAGCCAGCCTCGTCTCGATCAAAGCAAACAAACGTGGTTAGCGTGGCCTCCTTCGCCAACGAGTCGTTAAGATCTTTGAGAAGTTGAATTTGCTTACCGCTGAGCGAGGCGCCCATAGTAGCGACCGCAGCCAATCCATAACTCTCAAGCCGAAGCGCATCCATAAACCCTTCGCATAGATACAAATTCAGATTAACTTCACCTGCTTTTGCATCGCACTTAAGTTTACTGAAAGCGACATCTGCTCGATAAAGTATTTCTCCCTTGCGGAACCCTTTGGTAAATAAGTACTTCGGTCCGGAAGAAGGCATGGAGCTAACTGCTCTCCCCGCTAGGCCCACTAGTTTTTTCTGTTCGTTGAGCAATGGAAATATTATTCGGTCGCCAGTGAAGGCGTCCTTATATAAATTCTGACCTATTCCAGCATCCGATAGGGGCAAATCAAGGGACGCCGCGGTACGTGAGCGCACTTTACGCACCAGCCCGGCTTCCTCAAGCAGAGCGGCTGCGGTCCGTCCTTCGTACGGATCTCGCAGCTTTGACAGCCATGCCGACAAGGTTTGGTGCTTTGAGAATAGAACTCCCGCCTGCTGATATGAAGCCAAGCTTATCGACCGCCTCTCCGCCCATTCGTCCAAGCGCCCAGATTCGTTATTTTTTTTATATTGCGTCATCGCTAGATCGAGTCCGGATGACAAATTCTTCGTCGACGAACGGACGGGACTTTTCCCGCCAGAGCCGCGATCCATTTGCACCGAGTACGCCGACGCCAGCCAGTCGATCGCCTGCCGGAACTCTAGACCGAGCAATTCCTTGACTAACTCAATCGCATCGCCATTAACCCCGCAGCCGAAGCAGTGGTAGTGTTGCCGTCCTTGATTCCGAGATGTATCGATGAGAAGCGACGCAGTCTTATCGTTATGAAAAGGACATTTGGCCATGTACCGGGAACTAGACTCTGCCTTCAGCTCTAAGCCAAGACGTTTCGCGACATCATCTATATTCACACTACTAAGAAGCTTATCTGTATCGATCTTTGCCATGAACGCCCTAACAGCGAAATTAATATTAAATAGAGTGGTATGAGCTGCGCGCCCAACAATAAGGCGTAGCGAGAACTTTGCACAGGCCCCAAAAGTCTCCGACCTAAGCACGAAACCCTTCAGTGCCTGCGTAAAAAGATTTCGCCCCAAGCTGTGTTTTAGAACAGAGTTTGGAGTACAGAATCCAGTTCGCGCTGTCCTTTTTAGCGCTAGAGCTTAGCCATGTCTTCGGATGCAGGTCCAGTTATCCTTGCAAACGCCGCCGGCTCCCGGCACAACTCCCCCCCACACTGTAAAATCCCCGGCTACCCCCAATTTTCACCTCTGGATCCCCTCATGGAAGCCGAACGCATCAACGCCCTGTCCGCCCTCATCGACGACCTGCGGGCGCGCGTGACCGAACTTCGGAGGTATCTTTGA
>Ga0265798_10010113_pt1 | contig 11682 bp, 5 predicted proteins | sample P3T30metagenome_FD_192430 | JGI IMG/M metagenome (GOLD analysis project Ga0265798, IMG submission 192430) | Plant litter microbial communities from East Loma Ridge, Irvine, California - P3 T30 | ecosystem: Environmental > Terrestrial > Plant litter > Unclassified | place: USA: California... | reverse complement strand
TCTCTATTGCGCGCCTTGCGGGCCAAAGTATGGCTGTGTGCAACATCGAATAGTGTTGCCCTTTCGCTTGGCCAGGAACTGATCTTCGACATCGAATTAGAAAGGACCGGAAGTATCTCCACCACTTTTGGTCAGGTTCACATACGTGATCCAAGTATGAACAAGAGTGACGCAGTGATCGGGCTCGTCAAGCACGTCTCGGACGGCAAGGATGGCGATGTGGTCCTCGGCTACCTGCAAAGAGCCGGTAGGCAGGAGCCCGCCTTGGTCAGATTGCCCAAAGATATTGATTCGGGCGAAAGCGAACAGCGGAACTTGACTCTTACTATTCCGGACTGCAGTCTCCTCTACGCAAAGTCCTGCGGAGATCTCAACCCAATCCATGTGTCAACCACCTTTGCCCGCTTTGCAGGTCTCGACAGCACCATCACGCACGGCATGCATACACACGCTTGCGTCATGCAGCTGCTCAGAGATGCCCTTGGCGCGGGCTGGCGCGACGGGATCCAAGTCGCCAAAGCAAGCTTCACTGGCAAGGTCGCGGCGGGGGATGTCCTCCGTGTGTCGCTGAAACACGTTGCAATGCAGGAAGGATCAAAGGTCTTCAGCTTTACGGCGCGTAACGAGGCTACCGAGGAAGCCATTGTGACTGGTGAAGTCGTCGCCTCTCCGCCTCGAACAGCCTTCCTCTTCACCGGCCAGGGCAGCCAGTTCCCTGGCATGGGCATGAACCATCTTGCAGGGAACGCCGTGTGCCGCCAGATATGGACACGTGCTGACGGGTATTTCGAGCACCATTGGGGTAAGCCGACTCTCTCTCGCTATCTACAATTCACTCATTGACAGAACCCAGGCTTCCGCATCACGGAGATCGTGAAACAAAACCCCAAGTACCTAACAATTACCTTCTCGGGCAAGCGAGGCTCGCAAGTGCGGCAGAACTACCTCGACTTTCAAACCGCCCTGCAACGCCACAGCGGCTCCAAGTCCACGTCCGCTTTCCCAGGTCTCCACGCCTCGTCGCGCTCATACACCTTCCGGGGTGACAAGGGCTTGCTCGCCACCACGCAATTTGCCCAGCCTGCGATCTGCGTTCTCGAGTTCGCGGCCTTCAAAGGTCTTGAATCTCTCGGCCGGTTGCCCACGCCCGGCAAGCTCGCCGCTTTCGCCGGTCACTCGCTCGGCGAACTGGCCGCCCTGGCTTGCATGACGGACGCTTTCCCCCTGGAGACCATGCTCAAGGTGGCTTTCGCGCGAGGCGTGTGTCTGCAAGTCGCCGTGTCTCGGGACGAGCAGGGCCGCAGCGACTTCGCCATGGTGGCCGTCGACCCCAGCCGCGTTGGGCGCGCGTTCACGGAAGTCAGGCTGACTGAACTGGTGCACGGCATCATGGCAAGCACAGGCTCGCTGCTCGAAGTCGTCAACTTCAACGTCGCGAGAAAGCAGTACGTTTGCGCCGGCGACAAACGTTGCCTCGACACTCTTCGACGGGTCACAGACGCCCTGCACGCGAACGATCGGCTGCTAGAACAGCCTTTGGCCGGACTGGTCGCTGCCCATCTGTATGATGCCGACACTTCTGCCGCTTCGGTCCAGCTCGTTCGGGGCAAGGCGACGATCCCGCTGCAGGGCATCGACGTGCCTTTCCACTCGAGCTTGCTGCAAGCACAGAGGGGCATGTTCTTTGAAATGCTCAAGGAGCTTGTGCCGGTCGGTGCGATTGATCCTGTGCAACTAGAGGGCAAGTGGGTGCCGAACGTTACTGGTAAACCTTTCAAGATCGACGTCGCATATCTGGGAGAAGTCGCGAGACTGACAGAGTCAAAGCATCTGCTTACACTCTTGGAAGACCTAGGGGACTCGGTTGGATAAGATGTAGAATGTTCGATGGTACAAGTGCCGTGGTCTCCGGATCAGTTTTTACCTCTAGACAGAAGCTATCTAGGTCGTTTACAAGTCTTTGGCTATAGAAAAACTTGGAGCTACTCTTCAGTTAGCTTGTTAGATCGTAGGTCTAATGTTTATGATCCCTCTTCGCATCCACGACTGTCGCCTCGTCTCTCGGGGCTTCCGTGTTGCCACAGGGGATACTACGGTTGAGATTTGTCGTAGATCATAACAGGCAACTACCATCAAAACAGATCAATCGATGACAGCCAGGCTCGGCGGCTCCGCAACAGCCAATTTTCGGTTTGATTGAACACTTGTAGACGATTGATTGGTCAAAATTGTCCAAGCCAGACGATCCATTGAACAGCATTTCGGTACTGGCCTCATGAATTAGGGTTGGGGTTGGGGCTGAACGATCGTCACCTGGAACGAGGAAACACAATCAGTACCAGTTTATCAATGTCCAACAGCTCCTCGGAACTGATTGAGTATCTTTGGAAGGTTTATTGAACACATCAGTATCAATCGAGCACCTATCTAATCCCCGAATCAACTGGCTCATTAATCGGATCACCTCACCGAAATTGCGGTTGAAGGTAAACTAGCGGAGTCCTTTGTCAAAGATCTCCGAGCTCGCAAGAAGCGACAACATGTCGGTATTCCGCCAAAACTACAACCGCCTCAGCTAACTCACACCCAAGTTTCCGAGTCCGGATGGGTTCGTACATCAAAAAATACGTCGCCTGAGTAGCTGCGGAGCACAATACAAAGCATCTCCACATTGTGTTGTGCCCGAACACCCCACCTCATCCGAGGAGGACTCCATCGGCATAGGTGGGCGTGAGGAGTAGTATAATACTTTTGTTTTGTTCCAAGCATGTGAATTATTCTCCTCGCCTGGCATCACGATCGCTTCCGCTCGATCACCAGACGCATACCTTTTCGCCCTATCAAAAAATAAAACAATAACAAGAAAAATGGGCGACTACCCCAAAACAAATGTAGACTGGCAAGGCGCCAACCCCGTCCCAATCGCCTTCAAGCCCGTCAGCCCACCCACCATCGGCCACAACAGTTACGAAGGCTTCCACCCGGGCCGACAAGACCTGCTCAAAAAAGGGCACAGCAAAAAGCAATGGGATGACCTAGACGGCAAGAAACTCGAATGCGACATCATCCGCGACAACGACGTCGAGATCGTCGTGCGCGATGGCACCAAACTGTACGCCGACATCTACCGCCCCGCGGACGCACAGGGGAAGAAAATCCCTTGTATCGTGGCGTACGGGCCGTACGGCAAAAAGTACAACATGGCCGGCATCGCCGTGCACTTGCCGTGGAAACTCGGGCTCAGGGCAGACGACACGTCCGGGTACGAGACGTTCGAGAGCGTGGACCCCAAGGATTTCTGCGCGTGGGGGTATGCGGTCGCGAATGTCGATTCGCGCGGGACGGGGCACTCGGAAGGGTTCATCTGTATCATGGGCGAGCAGGAGGCGCAGGATGGGTATGATGTGGTGGAATTCCTGGGCGCGCAGGAGTGGTGCAATGGCAACGTCGGCATGGCCGGGAACTCCCACCTGGCCATCACGCAGTACTTCATCGCGGCGAAGAACCCGCCTTGTTTGAAAGCTATTGCGCCCTGGGAAGGGTGCTCGGATCTGGGCCGCGAGCAGTTTACCAGGGGCGGCATCTTCTCCATCTCGAACAACAACTTCATCACCAAGTTCACCGTGCGAGGGACCAACGGGTACGAGGATTTCGAGGAAATGTACGCGCGCTACCCCCTTTCGTCAGCGTACTGGGAAGACAAGCGAGCGGCCCTGGAGAAGATCAAGTGCGCGGCCTTCATCACCGGCACCGACTTCGCCGCAATGCACACCATGGGCTCCATCCGGGCCTACATGCAAATCGACAGCGCCAACAAATGGATCAAGTGGAACGCCTGGCAGGAGTGGTTCGACCTGTGGGCGGTGGAGGAGTCGCGCCTCGAGCTGCGCAGGTTCTTCGACCGCTACCTCAAAGAAGAAGCCAACGACTGGGAGCAAACGCCCAAAGTCCGCTGGGCAGTGCTGCAGTACGGCGACAAACCGCCGATCGAAAACATCACCCTCCCGGCCTTCCCTCACCCGGAAACCAACTTCACAACCTACTACCTCAACGGCGAAAACAACACCCTATCCCCCACCCCCGTCCCAACCCCATCCACCCTCTCCTACAACTCCGAAACCACCGACCGCCTCAAATTCACCCACACCTTCTCCACCCCCACCACCCTCCTCGGCCCCCCCAAAATCACCCTCCACATGTCCTGCGCCGACCACGACGACATGAACGTGTACGTGCAGCTGCGCAAGCTCGACAAAAACGGCCACCCCTTAGTGCACGTGCAGATCCCGCAAGAACGCTGGCAGATCAAGAGCACCTACGACCTGTCCGACGCGCAGACCAACAACGGCGCGCTGTACTTCAAAGGCAGCGTCGGCATGCTGCGGGCGTCGCAGCGTAAGATCGATCGCAGCAGGACCGAGCATGAGAATATCCCTTTCCACCCGCACGACGAAGTGCAGCGGGTCCCTAGGGGGGAGGTTGTGGAGTTGGAGATTGGGATTTGGTCTGGGGCCACTCACTTTGAGGCGGGGGAGACGCTTTCGGTGCAGATCTTTGGGTCTATTTCGCTGAATCCGGAGCTGGAGCATTTGAACAGGCCGAGGCCGGCGGAGGAGAAGAATCATGGGAGACATCTTGTTCATGTTGGCGGCAAGTACGAGAGCCGGATCGTGCTGCCGATTGTCGATTTGGGGCTATAGGGTAGAATGTCGATTATAAACGTTTAACTATGACATGGAGTGAAAAGATCGAGCAGACACATGAAGCTGAAATCCTGGAGTTGCGGGTTGCGGATGCAGGTTGATTCCGGTTGAACATCACCTTCGTTGAAACATCGCCTTACTGACTTGTTTGTTTCACTCCCGCAGCAAATCCACTCCCACGCCCAACAGCGCCTCCACGGCCCACGAAGGGAACTTGCCCTTCTCGCCGGCATACATCTTGTCAAAGTAAGCCTTCAGAAACGCCGGGTACTCGTCGGCCAGGATGGCTTCCCGCGCCCGCCGCATCAGATCAAGCAAGAAGAAGACATTGTGCATGCTGAGCAAGTGCGCGCCCGCCGTCTCCTTGGCCGCAGTATGATAAATGAATGCCCTCGTGATCCCCAACCCGCCCTGCTCAACCGGGCGACAGCAAACGCACCGGCAGCCTTCTTCCACAGGCCTGAAGTCCTCGGCAAAGACCTGCTGGCGCAAATTGAGAGTGCCGATCGACGTGACGGCGTTGCCGAAGCGGGCGGTGCGAGTCGGCCACACGCAGTCGAACATGTCTGCACCCAGCGCCACGCTCACGACCAAGTCGTCGGGGAAGCCTACGCCCATGACGTAGCGCGGTTTTTGCTCGGGGAGGAGTTCGGTGCAGGCGCGCACAACTTTGCAGTACTCTTCCTTGGCCTCACCGCCGGAAAGACCGCCGATGGCGATGCCGGGGGTGTCGCGGGCGAGCATGGCGGTGGTGCACTCGCGGCGCAGCTCGAGATCGAGGCCGCCTTGGATGATGCAGAAGAGGTTTTGGGTCGAGGGGTTGGCGTGGGCGGCGATGCAGCGGTCGAGCCAGCGGATCGAGCGGGCGGTTGCTTCTTGTATGCGGGCGTGGTCGGGGGAGGTTGTGGCAATCACGTCGTCGAGTTGCATGATGATGTCGGAGCCGATGGAATTCTGGAGGGAGATGGAGTGTTCGGGGGTGAGGAGCCTGGTGTGTTGCTGTCATGTCAACTTGGTTGCTTCGTCTGGGCCGTTGGATTGGGGATTTGATGCTACGGACATGGGCGTTTTGTCGTGCGGGCTTAGGAAGCGAACGCCTTCTTCTGTGACTTGTGCGAGTTGTAAGAGGGAGACCATTTGGAAGCTGTTTGTCTCGATGGTCAGTGCTTGTCGTGTGCTGCGAGTTGACGAGATGTCTGGATAGCGTACCCTCCACTGTCTGCGTGTATGTCATGTCAGCCAGAGGGAAGTTCACGTTCTCAATCGGGACCTCCCAAATTACCTGTCAAGATGTTATGCGGCCATGACTGCAACTTGTGCGCACCGCCAATCGCATCCAGTGTCTTTTGTCCCGGTTTCAATCCTCTGCATGGTATCTTGGTCAGCGACTAGGAGTCAGGGAGGCAAAGTTCGGCAAGTAAACGAGAAAGAGGAAGGAAGTGGCAATCCAAGCAAAATCACACCACCATCAAAGAGCCCTTTCGATATCTCTTCAACACTCACAAGTGGTAGGTGTTGTTCAAACACAGTCGACAACCCGTCTCCTCAAGCTGCTTCGGAGTCAAACCCTTGAGACTGGCCTGCGTAGCCACGGGCATGAAGATCGGCAGCTGAACGGGACCATGTGGGAGGTGCAAGACCGCCGCTCGTGCTCTGGTGGTCTACGGAAGAAGAATAGCGGTGCGTGTTAGCCATTGACTGCTGTTGAACATCCCGCGTTGTCCTGAGTGTGTTGCGTGGTAGGAATTGTGTTTCCACATGTGTGTGCGCAGTGCGAGGCGGACTGGCGGTGAAACAGGTCGTGGATGCTACGTTGAAAGAAAGCCTTTGGATGTACACACCGAGCATTTTGCCAATAACTCGTACCTCAAGGCTGAGGTTGTGTTGGCGGGAGGTGATGGCATTTGAGCGTCGGGATGTAAGGGCATCATTTGCTGTGTTGGCGAGTTGGCGCAGTGTTGGAATTCCGACGTTGGAACAGCGCCGGCCCGACTTTCTCCTTCCACAACGCCTCGTCTCGCTCTTTCCAACTCGTTGGCCGGGCTTCTCATGATACTACCTCTCTTCATTTCGATGCTACAGTGGCCGCTCAAATGTTATGGAAACGTGAAGGAGAATCACAAGGCGGAAATTATGATTTTCTGTCGAAGGGGCAGACGATTCAAGATCAGCCAGCCGGGAAGTGATACCTTTTGATTTTGTTTTCTTTGCAACGCTCCCAAATTGACAGAGAGCGGACCGCGCTTCTGATGGTTCATTCAGCGATCTCGAATTACACTAATAATCCTCCTTCTCATCATCGCTGATGTCCTTCACCATGTCGAACCAGCCCCCGCCACCAAACTGTGCAGAACTCTTGCCCTTGTTCTTGAATCCAAACTTCTCATAGTAAGGAATCATCTCCTCGTGAGCGATCAGAGCAGCCTTGTCAGCAACATCCTGCTTCGCGAGACGGTCGAGGTAGGCCTTCATGATGGTAGAGCCGAGGCCTTTGTGTTGGAACTCGGGCAAGACGGCGAGAGAGTGGATGGCTACAGTACGGCCTTCCTCCTTGTTTCCTAACGAAGAGTCGGAAGGATCGTCGGATGGGATACCCATGTCGCTGTCGTCTACAGTGCTTCCATTGGTTTTGGTGGCGACGATGTGACCCAGCAAGACGCTCTTCCGGTTCGGAGCGCCACTGTAGACCGGGGCGGCGGAGGCGTATGTGGGGATGGACGAGGACTCAGAGGAGGTGAAGATGCCGAGAGACAGTTCGGAGCATTTTCCTAGGCGGTATTGGAACTGGAAAGTGGGTATGTTAGGTTTCTGATAGATTGTTCGATGCGAAGGTGAAGCTGGTGTCGTGCTTGCATGCGTTGGATGGGTGAAACGGTAGGTGACACGATATCGGGGAGGGAAATGTCAGGTAGCGCATGTGTTTGCATAGCGTGCAACATGCAGAGCGGATCTCTTCTCATTCGGAAAGCCCTCACGTGCGCGCTCCCGGAGGATAATAGCCCGGTTCCACTTGAGGCCAAGAAAGTCAAGCGCTAGGAGGAAAAGGCCAGCGCATGCAGGAGTCTGAGTGACACCGGGATGTTGAGAGGAAACCCGATGAAAGTTTGGGGTGCCGATTGGAAGAGTAATGGCAGAAGAAGAACAAGCGGAAGGAAAACAAGAGGCTTACCTTTGCTCTTGTTGCGCGCTCGTTGGGTGGGAAGGCGAGATCTTCTAGTACCACACAGGCGTCGACGTCTCTCAAGGTGAGAGTCTGGGTGTAGGGATGCACTTCGTTGCGCTTGGAGCTGGTCTCGGAATCGTGAGCTGCTTGAGCGCCGAACATGATTCCCTCGGGCGCGGGTTCGCTGTCGGCATTCCCTTTGACGAGGGAAGCAAGGTCACGAGGCATGATCTGTTTGCGATATCCCGAGGTCGACGCGGTTGTCGGATAATGTCTAGCAGCAGCGGTGTCTGTAATGCTTTATGGTGGAATTTGTCGAGAGGTGGCGGGGTGGTGAGATTGGAGTGGTCTAGTCTGGTCTGCGGCCCAAGGTTGCACGTCGCGCGCGTACGAGGATGGAGGTGGAGTCGGGCGTGGAGGGTTAAGCTGCAAGACAAGATCATTCACAAGAGAGGGGAAGGGAAGATTTGCTGCATGCAGGACATGATTATTCCATGCGATTAAAGGGAGAAATGACACGCATGAATTCCACTCGACTTACCTAAGGCATCTGGCCATGCCCTATCTTCAGGCTCGGTAGTTTAGTTTGGTGTTGCAGTACTGCACAGCTGTATTTCGCCACGTTGAATGACGAGCAGTTTGAAAGGCGGGGCTTTTCTTTTAGAGCAGCACTGAGGCAGGTCATCGTGGCGGGGTGGTGAAGAAAGATAGAGGTACATCGACGATGCGGATTAGTGATGGGAATACTCCTGATTGTGCAAGTGTAAGATGGTTTCTTCCGCAACGATACATATACGCTCACTGCACTTATCCGATGTGTGCAGGGAGAGCAAGCATGATAACAGCACAAACCGGGCACATGGAACGAGATGAGGCATGACCGCCCTTTTATGTTCTTGGCCTGGTCGATCACATAGGTATGTAGGTAGGTTGACGAGCAGGTCTTTTATATACATATCTGATCGTCTCCTAGCATATCTAGACACATTACATTCGATTGACATGTCATGCTATTGATGCCCAATCATGGCTGACAGTACCTGAATTGTGGCCCGTATACAGTAGTATGCATCATGGTCAACACGCCTGTGCGTACATACATACAGTACAAACAAGCTACATGTATGCGTTATGTCCTGCATGTGCAGTCGAACAATAACAACTCTTCTTCACCCAACCATAGCCGCGCAACATTAGTCATGTGCCCGTCATCTCATCTCTCCAAATAATCCATCAATAATACTTCCATACATCCAGACGCTTCCATACCTAGCCTCCGCCACCGACACAAACAATACCCATCCAAGACTCCACTCTTCCTTTCCTCCCTCCCACCCCAACCAACCCTCATTCTATCCACCCTACATACCGCATCCTCTTCCTCGCCGCCCCAGGTGTTACTCTCAACCTCCTCCCCGTGCGCACGACCAAGTCTCTCCAGCGTCGGAAACCCTACGGCGACCTGTCACTTCCACTCCGATCGAGCGACGTGCATACGAGCTATTCCCACGCAAGGCACACACCACCCGCAACCCGCAACCGCACCAACTAAACCCCAGTACTGTCCGAGCAGACACCGCCGAAATGTGAGTACAGTCCTCTCCCATTGCCATCCTTTTCCACTGCTTTCAGCGTCCTCATCCGCCCGTCGTCTCACGCAGACCGGGCCTGTGTGACGACCATGCAACAAGACACATGCACTGACCATTCACTTGCCCAGGCCGCGGGTCACCATATCTATCATCGCGCCCAACCATGCCCTCGATCAGGAGCTCCTCAACCTCGACCTTCCACCCGGCCTCACAATCCTGGACCTCAAGGCTTTTGTCAACGCAGAGACCGACTTTCCGCAAAATCAGCAGACCTTCTACCTCAACAACGCCGTCCTTCAGCCAGATTCGAAAACATTGGAAGAGGCGGGAGTGAAGGATGATGACATGCTGGTATTGTTAACCCAACCACAACAACAACAGCGGCAGCAAAGACAACAACCATCCCAACAGCAGTCCAACATGGGAGCCCAACAGAGGCAACAGCAAGGTTCGCCAGCGGACATTGAGAGGACAAGACTGAGCATACTGGGTAATGCGAACGCCATGGCGCAGGTGAGGGAGCAGAGACCCGCTTTGGCCGAGGCCATCAACGACAGCAACCGCTTCCGCGAGGTCTGGACAGATATGATGCGCGAGGATGAACGTAGGGAGGGCGAGCGGATGGAGCAGATGCGTCTTCTCAACGAAGACCCCTTCAACATCGACGCTCAGAGGAAGATTGAGGAAATGATCAGGCAACAGTCGGTCCAGGACAACCTCCAGCACGCATACGAGCACAACCCGGAAGGTGAGTCTTGACGGTTCTTTTCGCGTCCACCCTCCATCCAACTAGCTAACACGGCGACAACACAGTCTTCGGTCGCGTGACAATGCTATACATCAATGTCGAAGTGAACCGCCACCCTGTGAAAGCCTTTGTTGATTCTGGAGCCCAAACAACAATCATGTCACCTTCATGCGCCGAGGAGTGCGGCATCATGCGTCTGATCGACAAACGCTACTCCGGTGTTGCCCGGGGCGTAGGCACAGCCAACATCATCGGCCGAGTCCACTCCGCCGACATCAAGATTGGCAACGCCGTCATGCCCTGCTCCTTCACGGTCATGGAAGGCAAAGACGTGGACCTCCTCCTAGGACTGGACATGCTGAAGCGCTTCCAAGCTGTGATCGACCTCGCACAAAACAAGCTCATCTTCGGCCAAGGAAACGAAGTCTCCTTCTTGGGAGAGGCCGACATCCCCAAGAACCTCGAAGAAGCCCAGGCGAACGAACCCACCGTTCCGGGACCGAACGGCACAGCAGTCGGCGCGGAGACAGGGACCGTGAAACCCTCGGATGCGTCTCCCTCTTCATCAAACAGCAAAGCCAAGGTCTCGTCGGGCCCGAGTGCACCTGCTGGTTCTTCCTCTTCCGCTTCCGCTCCTGCGAACAACAACGGCGGCCACAAGAAGGAAGACGTCGACCAGCTGGTCAGCCTCGGCTTCTCGGAGCAAGAGGCTATCAATGCTTTGAGTGCTTGTGACGGCAACGTGGAGTATGCTGCTGGTTTGCTTTTCCAGGGCTGATAGGGATGAAGTGTCTGACGTTAAGAACTAGCTCAGGGAGATGACCTCTCGTGGGCCACGGTGGAAGTTGCATCAAAATATTTGACTTGTTACACTTCAACGCTACATGTGGTCACGAACGCGATGCGATACGATGGGACAGGATCGGATGGGTTAATGACGGGTGGGAATGAAATGCGCCCAAGTCACGTCGACACGCCTCACGTTACGAACCAATACCACCAATACATCAGAGCAGGACATTTAACGTTACGATGTATGAGAGATCCTTGATCGATGTCGTGGGCCTTCTCAGGTTCAATGCTTGCTCAAAGATGATTTCAGGATCCCGCTGTGAACATGCCAGTGCTTGCCTGCACGATTGTACTCCTGATCGTGTTCGTTCGTTTACATTGGCCAAATCTATCTTCATCCAACGTGTGTTGGACCAAATTCGTCCAGTTCGTGTCGCAACAGATTCATCCTTCATACAACAGCCCAGAGTGGTCTCGGAAGCTCGCTCTTGACGAGACTGGGCCTTCTCGTGATCGGGTCTTCTTTCAGGCCGACATACGCTTCCCTTCGTCCGTCCGTTGTGCTGACTGACCAGGTCTTGAGACCGTAGTAAATTGCGATGGCGTGCACCAGGTAGCGGCTGGGAGAGAGGATTGAGTTAGCAACAGTTCAGCGGAGTTGGTAGAAGAAAAGAAAATGGGCAC
>Ga0265798_10010112_pt1 | contig 11683 bp, 7 predicted proteins | sample P3T30metagenome_FD_192430 | JGI IMG/M metagenome (GOLD analysis project Ga0265798, IMG submission 192430) | Plant litter microbial communities from East Loma Ridge, Irvine, California - P3 T30 | ecosystem: Environmental > Terrestrial > Plant litter > Unclassified | place: USA: California... | reverse complement strand
GTGTGGCTGGTCGTCCTCTCAGACCAGCTACTGATCGTCGCCTTGGTGAGCCTTTACCTCACCAACTAGCTAATCAGATATCGGCCGCTCCAGGAGCATGAGGTCTTGCGATCCCCCACTTTCATCCATAGATCGTATGCGGTATTAGCGTAACTTTCGCTACGTTATCCCCCACTCTTGGGTACGTTCCGATATATTACTCACCCGTTCGCCACTCGCCGCCAGGTTGCCCCGCGCTGCCGTTCGACTTGCATGTGTAAAGCATGCCGCCAGCGTTCAATCTGAGCCAGGATCAAACTCTTCAGTTTAATCTCTGTTTGTTGACTCTTTCGAGTCACCATCCTTGCGGATGGGTCGCTCACTCAAGATACTGACCGTCGCCTCATTGCTGAGACAACGCTTAATACTTTTGTGAACATTTGATAATTTAAGTAATCGACTGAACGAATCAGCCGGCACCTTCATCAAACGCCCACACTTATCGACTGTTAATTTTTAAAGAACTTATTCGGTACTGCTTTGCCGCTTTGCGTCGAATCGTTTTGTTCGTCAGCAGCAGAGAAGTGAGATTATGCAATGTTTCGCTTAACTCGTCAACCCCTCGTTTTCTTCAGCGGTTTCGGAACTTGCCGAAACTTCGAACTCAACTACTTGATTTCGTTCGAGTTTTACTGCGCTGCAGAAGCAGGAGGCGAATTATAGCGAACCGGCACCCTACTTCGCAAGGGTCCAATATCACTTTCAAATGTATTGACAAGACAAGGCATTCATTCAAGCCTCAATCAAACAACGTGCTATGTGAGTGGCTTAACGGAAGCGGCCCGGCACCGGCAGATAATGCAGAGCTGCTGCTTCCCGTCCGCCGTGCCACTTCGAGAGTCCGCCATGCCAGACCAGCCATCCGACTATCCCCTGCCAAGCGAAGCGGACGTGGACAGTGCCCGCCGCGGCTTCATGCAAACCGCCCTGATTACCGTCGGCGCCACCCAGCTGCCGCTGCAGGCCGCCCAGGCTGCGGCAACGCCTCCGCCTGCGGCGGTGCCGGCGCGGCCGCTCACCCTGAACATCAACGGCAAGGACCACCCGCTGTCGCTCGAGCCACGTGTCACCCTGCTCGACGCCCTGCGCGAATCGGCCGGCCTCACCGGTACCAAGAAGGGATGCGACCGCGGACAATGCGGCGCCTGCACCGTGCTGGTCGACGGCCGCCGCATCAATGCCTGCCTGACGCTGGCCATCATGCACCAGGGCGCGAAGATCACGACCATCGAGGGCATCGCCCAGGGCGAGCAACTGGCACCGATCCAGGCGGCCTTCATCGAACATGACGCCTTCCAGTGCGGCTACTGTACCCCGGGCCAGATCTGTTCCGCCGTCGCCTGCATCGACGAGATCCGCGCCGGTACCGCCAGCGCGGTCACGCCCGATGTGCGCGAACAGGTCGTCGCCTTCACCAATCCCGAAATCCGCGAACGCATGAGCGGCAACCTGTGCCGCTGCGGCGCCTACAACAACATCGTCGCTGCGATCCGCACGACGGCGAAAGCCTGAGGAGGCGCCATGCGCAGCATCGAATTCGATCAAGCGATCGATCCCGCAAGCGCCGTGCGCCTGGTCCAGCAAGCGAACACCAAATTCATCGGCGGCGGCACCAACCTGCTCGACCTGATGAAAGGCGACGTCGAGCAGCCCGCGCGCCTGGTCGACATCAACCACATCGGCCTGGGCGAGATCACCGAGCTGCCGGGCGGCGGCCTGCGCATCGGCGCGCTGGCCCGCAACAGCGACACCGCGAACCATCCGCTGGTGCGCACGCGCTACCCGCTCCTGTCGCAGGCCCTGCTTGCAGGCGCCTCGCCGCAGCTGCGCAACATGGCGACGGTCGGCGGCAACCTGCTGCAGCGCACCCGCTGTCCCTATTTCATGGACACCGCCTTCGCCATGTGTAACAAGCGTGCGCCAGGCAGCGGTTGCGGCGCGCGCGAGGGTTACAACCGCATGCATGCGATCCTGGGGATAAGCAGCGCCTGCATCGCGGTGAACCCGTCGGACATGAACGTTGCGCTGGCCGCCCTCGATGCGGTGGTGCAGGTGAGCGGCGCCAAGGGCACGCGCAGCATCCCGATCGGCGACTTCCACCGCCTGCCGGGCAGTACGCCGCAAGTCGATACGGTCCTGCTGCCGGCGGAGCTGATCACGTCGGTCGATCTGCCGCCCCCGAGCTTCGCGCGTCACGCCCATTACCTGAAGGTGCGCGACCGCAGCAGCTACGCCTTCGCGCTGGTCTCGGTCGCGGCGGCGCTCGACATGTCGGGCGGCACGGTGCGCCAGGCGCGCATCGCACTGGGCGGCGTCGCGCACAAGCCGTGGCGCGTCCCGGCGGCGGAAGCGCTGCTGGCCGGCCAGCCGCTCGACGACGCGCGCCTCAAGCGCGCGGCCGCGCTGCTGCTCCAAGGTGCGCAGGGCTTCAAGGACAACAGTTTCAAGATCAAGCTCGCGCAGAACGCCATCGTGCGCGCATTGAAAGAGTCGGCAAAGATGCGGGGAGAAAGCGCATGAGCGTCATCGGACAAGGTATCGACCGTCTCGACGGCCGATTGAAGGTGACGGGCCAGGCCACCTATTCGGCGGAGCACAAGCTGCCGCGCCTGGCGTATGGCGTGATGGTGCTATCGACCGTGCCGAAGGGACGCATCACGGCGATCGACAGCGCGAGCGTGAAGCGCATGCCCGGCGTGATGGTCGTGATGACGCACGAGAATGCGCCCAAGCTGCCCAGGCAGAAGGATGAGCAAGGCAAGACAGGGGGAGGCAAGGCGCAATCGAAACCGGACAACAAGCAGCAGCCGCCGAACCCCAAGCTCTCGCTGCTGCAGGACGACCGCGTCGAATACAACGCCCAGCCGATCGCGGTGGTGGTCGCGGACACCTTCGAACATGCGCGCGACGCCGCACGCCGGCTGCAGGTGCGGTATGCGACGGCCCCGGCGCAGCTCGATTTTCAAAAGGCCAAGCTGAATCCGCGCCGCCCCGAGCCCCAGCCCGAGCGGCCGTCGGAAACCGGACGCGGTAACGCCGCGCGCGGCCTGGAGAGCGCGACCATGAAACTCGACGTGACCTTCACCACGCCGATGGAGAACCACAACCCGCTCGAGCCGCACGCGACCATCGCCGCGTGGGACGGCGATCAGCTTACGCTGTACGATTCGACGCAGAATGTATCCGGTGTGCGCCGCACCGCCGCGCAGAACCTGGGCGTCGATCCGGAAAAGGTGCGCGTGGTCTGCCCCTTCGTCGGGGGCGGCTTCGGCAGCAAGGGCACGACATGGTCGCACGTGATCCTGGCGGCGATGGCGTCGCGCATGGCCGGCGTGCCCGTCAAGCTGGTCCTCGAACGCACGCAGATGTATGGCCCGGTCGGCGCACGGCCGCTGACCGAACAGCATTTGAAGCTGGGCGCGGACCGCGACGGCAAGCTGCTGGCGGTCACCCACGACACCATCTCGAGCACCTCCTTCGTCGACGATTTCGTCGAGCCTTGCACGGCGGTGACCCGTAAAGCCTATGCGAGCGACAGCCTGCAGACCTCGCAGCGGCTGGCGACGCTGAACGTGGGCGTGCCAACCTATATGCGGGCGCCGGGCGAATCGAGCGGCAGCTTCGCGCTGGAGTCGGCGATGGACGAGCTGGCGTATGCGCTGAACGTCGATCCGGTCGCGCTGCGCCTGAAGAACTACGCCGAGAAGGATCCGGAAAAGGACATTCCCTGGTCGAGCAAGTCGCTGCGCGAATGCTACCGCGCGGGCGCCGAGCGTTTCGGCTGGGCGAGGAGAAACGCCGCGCCGGGGTCGATGCGCTCCGGCCGCACGCTGGTCGGCTGGGGCATGGCGACAGCCGCCTATCCGGCCAACCGCAAGGGTGCGAAGGCCTCGGCCACGATCAACCCCGATGGTACCGTGGTCGTGCGCAGCGGGACGCACGACCTGGGCACCGGCACCTACACCGTGATGTCGCAGATCGCAGCCGACGCGCTGGGCCTGCCCGTATCGCGCATCCGCTTCGAACTGGGCGACACCCGCCTGCCCGAGGCGCCGGTGTCGGGCGGCTCGCAGACGGTGGCCAGTGTCGGCCCGGCCGTCCACCAGGCGGCGCAGGCCGTGCGCGACAAGCTGATCGCGGCGGCATTGGGCGACAGCGCTTCGCCATTGCATGGCCTGAACGCGAACGACGTCGATGCGGTCGACGGCTGGCTGGTCGCCAAGTCGGATCCGAAGCGGCGCGACGCGATGACGGCCGTGCTCGCGCGCGCCGGCGGCAAGCCAATCACCGCCGAAGCCAGCGCGGAACAAGGCGACGAAAAGAAGCGCTACGCGATGCAGGCCTTTGGCGCCGTGTTCGTGGAAGTGCACGTCGATCCGGACCTGGGCACGATCCGGGTGCCGCGCATCGTCGGCGCGTATGGCGTTGGCCGCGTCATCAACAAGAAGACCACCCATAGCCAGCTGATGGGCGGGATCGTCTGGGGCATCGGCATGGGGCTGATGGAAAAGACGGAAATGGATTGGCGTGTCGGGCGCGCTGTGAATGCGAACCTGGCCGATTACCATGTGCCGGTGAATGCCGATATCGGTGCGATCGACATCATCGTGGTCGACGAGGAGGACAAGCACATCAACGAGCTGGGTGCCAAGGGTGTGGGTGAGATCGGGATCACGGGTGTGGCGGCGGCGATCGCGAACGCGATCTATCACGCGACGGGCAAGCGGATCCGGGATTTGCCGATTACGCCGGACAAGGTGATCGTTTGAGACTGGACGCCGGCGCCATGCCCCCCGTTCAGGCCGAGCGGATCGCGGCGACCGCCCATTCGTAGCCGATGCGTTCCTGTTCCAGGCGCAGGCGTTCGCCATGCACGCCGTCGCGCAGCGCATGGAACAACTGCCGTTCCGCGTCGGTCGCGTTTCGCAGTTCGCCGGTGTAGCGTTTGTCTGGCTCTTCCTGTCCCCATACATGGCGATGCGCCAGCAGCGTCGCCGCGTCCATGAGCAGGGAGCGGGCATGCGGCACGCCGGCGCGCAGCCGGTCCAGGATCGCGAAGCCGTGCGTATCGATGTCACCCCAATACAGCACGTCGCGCTCGCGCAGCCAGTCGACCTGGGCAAGGCGGTCGATGCCGTAGCCGCCTCCGAACACGACCATGCTCGAAGGGACATCCGGAAACGCCAGCGCATTCACTTCGTTTTCCGTCACGAATACCCGCGCCACACGGCTGCGCAGCGCCGCGAATTGCGCGACCGGTACCGTCAGGTCCGACAGGCCGCAGATATGATGCGCCTCGTCGAGCAGACGAAACCGGATCAGCGCCGGCTTGGACAGCAATCCATAACGTGCCTCGAACTGACGCGCCCCGGCAGTGCCGGCCACGATCGCCGTTGGCGGCAGAACCTGGTCGAGCAGTTCGACAAACAGTCCCTTGCGTGCCTCGATGAACTTGGTATCGACGCCGGCGGTATCGAGCTGGCGCAGATAGATGCCCGGCTGCGGATGGGCCGCGAACCAGCGCAGGACGGCAAGCACGCGCTCCCATCCGTCGCCGTGCTCGAGCAACTTGAGCGGATGGCTGCGCACCCAGGGCTGCAAGGCGGGAAACGCATCGAGCGTCGCGGCCGCGAGGCGGTCGAAACGGCGCGCCTCGGCGCTGCGTCCGATCATCCGCAAGGCATCATCCTCGCCCGGGATCAGCGCCGCCACCGGTACGCTGTTGCGCCCGAGCTGGCGATGGTTGATCTCGCGCCAGACCAATTCGTAACCGTGGCCGCGCTGCGGCCGTGCCTGCGACACCAGTGCGGCGATCCAGCCGCGTACCTCATCGAAACGCTCACCCATCTCGGCGGCGCTCGGCTGGCGCAGGCGCACTTCATGCGGGAATATCGCACTGCTTTCGAGCCGCGCCGCCAGCATGGCGCCACTGTCCCACAGCTTGCGCACGGCCGCCACGATGTCGTCCGGCGCCGACCAGCGCGAAGTACGCGTACCCGTCATTGTCCGCGCGCCTCGCGCTCGGCTCGGTATTCATCGATGCTCAGGTAGCGCAGCATCGATTGCCGGCCCTCCTCGCTGTGGACGAAGCCGAGACCAGCCACGTACGGCTCGATGATGTGGATCTTTTGCAGCGGCGTGACGATGAGCAGCTGCAGGTTCATGCGCCGGAACAGTTCCAGGCCGTAGCGCGCCGATTCGTCGGAGCCGCGGCCAAAGGCTTCGTCGATGACCACGAAGCGGAAAGAACGCGAGCGCACCGCGCCCCACTCCAGGCCGAACTGATAGGCCAGGCTGGCCGCGAGCACGGTATACGCCAGCTTTTCCTTTTGGCCGCCCGACTTGCCGCCGGCATCCGTATAGTGTTCGTGTTCGCTGTCGTCCTCGCGCCAGCGCTCCGATGCCGAAAACACGAACCAGTTGCGCACGTCCGTGACCTTGCGGGTCCAGCGCTTGTCCATCTCGGCGCTGCCCTCGCGGCCGCGGAAGCGCTCGATGATCTGGCGCACGCGCAGGAATTTGGTCTCCGTGTACTCCTCGTCCGACGATCCGGTCAACGCGCCTTCGGTGCAAGCGCGCAGGTCCTGCTGGAAGTCGCGCAGGTCGGCATCCAGGCTCGGTTCCGCTTCCAGCGCGATGTAGCGGTTGGGGTTGTAGTCGATCGCCTGGAGCGACGCGTTGATGGTCTCGATGCGTTCGCGGATGGTCTCGCGTTCACGCTTGAGCTGAGACTGGAAACCGGCAATCTCGCGGATCGTGTTCTCGTTCAGCAGCTCCTTGAAGCGTCCGGCAAAGCGCGGCAGGTCGTCGGCCTGCAGCACCTGCAGCATGCGCCCGAACTCGGCGGCGGCATCGATGTTCACGTCGACCTCGCGCGCATCGAGCGGCCAGGTACGCACGTAATCCTGCATGGCGGCGATGATCACGTCGCGCAGGCGTTCGATCTTCTTGCTTTCGGCGTCGATGCGCGCCTGGATGAGGTCCCGCATTTCGCGCTCGCGCCGGTCGCAGGCCTCGACGGTCAGCACGTGTTCGCCGAGGGCTTCCACGCGCAGCGCCGTCAGCGCCGGATAGTATGCGGCATGCGCCGCGCTATCCGCCGCGCCGGCCAGCGTATCGCATTCGCCGCGCAAGCGATGGGCCTGGCGCAGTTGCTCGGCCACCGTCGCCTGTTGCGCCGTGGCTTCCCTGTCCCTGGTCTCGGTGTCCGCCTGGGCCGCCTCGAGTTCCAGCAACTGCGCTTGCAAGGTGCGCAGCAAGTCGGACGATGCCGCCAGCGCCGCCTGTTCGCGCTCGAGCCGGTCGATCTCCACCACCAGCGGCTTCCAGTCGAGCTCCGCGAAATTCGCATAGACCGCCAACTGCTGCCACAAGCCGTGGATCTTGTTATAGTCGGCGACTTCGCGCTTGAGTTCTCGGATCTGGTCGCCATGCGCGAGCACACGCGTATTCAGATCGCGTTCCTGCTTCGCCAGCGCAGCGATCTTGGCCTCGTTCGACCAGCCGAGCACGTAGCGAGTGCGGTCATCGATCCGGTGGCGGTCGTCCTTTTCGTGGCGCTCGCCGCCGGCCTTCACCTGGCCGTTGCGCGTGACGGCGCGCTGCTCGCGGCGGAACTGGTCCATGTCGTCGCAACAGGCGTAGTCGAAGCGCCGCGCGAGTTCGCCTTCGATCCACGCATAGAAGGCGGAATCCGGCTGGATCGCCAGCTTGCGCACGAGCGACCGGGGATGCAGGGAACGCTGCTCGCTTGTCACCACCTGCCGAACGCGGTAGTAGACCAGGCGCTCACCCAGGTGGGTGCGCTCGGCCCAGGCCGCCACCTGCGCATAATACGATTCCGGCACCAGCAGCGATACGCCGAACGCATGCAGCAGCCGCTCGGCCGCACCTTCCCAGGCCCGCTCGTCGTCACGCACCTGGATCAACTCCCCGATGAACGGCAGCGCGTCCGGTGCGATGTCCAGCGTGCCGCACAGCGCCTCGCGCACCGCGAGCATCTGGCGCGGAATGTTCGAACGGCGCCGGCGCAGCGAATCGAGTTCGCCCGTCAGTTCGCCATGCAGGCGGCCCAACTCGCGCACCGTAACGCCCGCTTCGGTCAGCCGGTTGCTGCGATCGTCGCGCTGCGCAATGCAATCGGCCTGGCCCTGCTCGATCGCGTGGCGGTTGGCCTCGAAGGTGTCCGCATCGGCGGCCGGCAGGCCAAGCGAGGCGGCGATCAATCCGTATTGCTGGGCGCGCCCATGCTTGTCCCGGCTTGCATCCTGAAGACGGGCAACCTCGCTCCTGATCTGCTCGATGCGATTGCCGCCATTGGCCGAGATCGCGGCCGCCAGCGCGTCGCGTGCTTGCACCTGGTCGCGGCGCTGCTGCTGCAACTGGGCGAGACGGGCGGCGGCGCTTCGTTCCTCCGCTTCCAGTTGCTCGACCTGCCGGTCCAGCAGCTCTCCCTTGAGTCCGGCGAACCAGGTGCGCAGGGCGTCCCGGCAGCCGCGCAGCGTCTCGACTTCCTGGACCAGGCCGGCGTGCCGGCCGCAATTGTCCGTCAACGGTACGAGGCGTTCGATCTGCGCACGGGCTTTGAGTACCGCTTCATGGGCGCGGTTCAGGTCGTCGAAGTGCGCGATCAATGCGTCGATGCGCTCTTGTACCGGGAATGGCTCCAGCATGTGCTCGCGCACGAATTCCGTCAGGTTGCCAACCGATTTCATCGACACGGTCTGGTGAAACAAATCCATGGCCTGGTCGGAAGCGATGCCGAAACGGCGCCGGAACTCGGCCGCATACGATGCGAAGCTGTCGGGCAGCTGCAGTCCGGGCAAGGCGCGCAGGCGCTTGCGCAGTTGCGCGATGTCGCTGCCGAAACCGGTGAAGTGCTCGGCGATGGACAGGCTGCGGTCGGCGACGACGTAGAAGCGTTCTGGCTGGCCGCGCGGGTCCTTGAGCCAGAATACCTGGGCCAGGGTAACCGTCTGATCGAAGCCTTCGTTGCGGAATTCCCCGAGCAGTACCGAATAGCTGTGCTGGTCGCGCAGGGCGACCGCGCGGGCGCTCATGCCGGTGTCGCCGCGCTCGGACTTGTAATGGCCGAGCACATAAGTGCGCAAGCTGCGCTCACGCGCGTCCGCGCCGGCCGCCTTGTTGTACGAGATCTTGTTGGCCTGGACCAGCAGCGTCGTCAGCGCGTCGACGAGGGTCGACTTGCCCGAGCCGATGTCCCCGGTCAGGAGCATATTGTCGCCGCCCGGATGCACGCGCCATACGCGCTGGTGGAAGGTGCCCCAGTTATAGACTTCGAAGCGATGCAGGCGAAACCCCGCGCGCTGTTCGGCAGGGACAGGGGCCACGGCGGAGAGCAGGCCTGCGTCGCTTTCGGCTTCCGAATTCATGCCTTGTCCTCCTCCCCCGCGTACTGCGCGTAAGCGTCGAGCCGCTGCGCGAAATCGTCGAGCCACTGTGCGTCGACGAATGCCTTGAGGATGCGGCGTACTTCATATTGACCTTCCTGGCCGCGCAGGCGGCGCAGGAATCCCAGCTCGACGACCTTGCCCAGGTGCGTGTCCATGCGGTCGAGCAGGCGTGCCTCGTTCGCGGTATCGGGCAGGAACAGGCGCAGCTGGTCGACGATGCTCTCGCGACTGACGACCAAGCGGGTGTCGCCGCCGATGGCATCGAATTCGGCCAGCTTCTTGCGCAACAGGACGAGGATCAGGCTCACCGGGAAACTGAGCGCACGGCGCTGGACCAGGCGCGGCAATTCCTGTGCCTCCGGCGCCGGTGGACGCTGGCGCAGGTAGGCGTAGCCTTCCGCTTCGTCGAGAATCAATTCGAGGCCGATGATGCCGCAATGATCGCGTACGCGTGCCTGCAGGTCGAGCAGGGCTTGCCACGCCTGCTCGGCGTTCTCGCGATACAGCACGCCCTGGAACAAGGCGACGAGAATGCCGCCCAATCGATCGTCTTCGCTCATGCTTGTTGCCGCTCTTGATTGGTAAAGATGATCAGTGGAAGCGTGGCCTGGCGTCCGCGTCCGTCCTGATCGGTCCAATGGACTGTCTCGGTGCGCTCGTCGTCGATCATGGCCGCGAGATCCTGTGTGGCCAGCTTGAAGTAGGTTGCCACTTCGGCCAGTCCCTGTTCGATCGGACGATCGGCGGTCAGGGTTGCAAGCGACACCTGCTGCCTGGTTTGCAGCGCACGGCGGATATTCGATGTCAGGCGCAGTTCATCGACATGGACCTGTTCGAACAAGGCGTCGGTTGCGATCGCGTCGATGGACTCGTCGATGGCGTCCGCGCGGAGTTCGGCCTTGAAGGGCGGTGTGTAAAGCAGTCGCTCCATCGGCAAGGCGACGTCCGGCGCGGGTTCGTCGATCTCGATGAAGCCCTGGTCGGGAATCTGTCCGCGCATTGCCAGTGCTTTTTGCTCGACGTTGCGAATCAATTCCATGATGCGGCGATTCTCGAGCCAGGCCTGGTCGTCCAGGTAACGGCGCAGCTGTTCGGACAAGCGCGCCACCGTCCGCTGCGTCACTTCCCCGGCCTCGAGCCAGTCATAATGGATACGCCGGAGCCGGCTGTCCGGCTCCAGCTCGCGCACTGGCGTCATTGCCATGACGCGCTCCAGCAACTTGCTGAGCTCATCCTGCCTGGATGGTGACATCAGCAAATCCCAGAATGCCCGAAAGCTTTTCCCCTCGTCGGAATCGGCAATCAGGTCACGCCAACCGAAGACTTGCTGCAGCAAATCCCCTTTTCCGCCTTCCCAAGTTGCGATCCGTTCGCGTACGCTGCGATCGAGTGTACGGAAGTTCTGGTCGAGCGCACGGAAGTCGGAGAGTAATTCGCGTGCAGTCGATGCCATTTGCAGGAAGCGCTCGCGAATCTGGTTCGGCTCCATCAGTTCCAAGTGTCCAGCCTTGACCCGGACAATCTCGGCATCGATATCTGCCTTGCGTTTTTGAAGTTCCGCGATGCGAGCACGCGGATTCAACTCCGTGCCGTCGACGATTTGCTTGAGCAAACCGAATACCGTCATCAGGCGCGACTCGGTGCCGATGAATGTTCGTTGGCCCAGCCCTTGCAGCCACTCGATCGCCTGCTCAGCCGGCGGTGTAAGGTCGTAATGAGGTTCGTCCTGGCCTTGCGGGTAATATTTACGCAGCCAGCCACGATCATCGGAGGCCCAATCGTCCAGATAAACAGCGGCCGGTTTCGGAAACAGATTCTCTCCAGCCAACTCGTGCAATTGGAACAGGTGATCGTCGAGCTGCGACACCAACTGCTGCCTGGCGATCGTACGTACGTTCGGAACGATAAAGCTGCGATGCAAAAAACTGGCCACCATCGGCGCGTGGTCGGCGGCAAGCAGACGCCAGGCGGGATGGGATCGGCGCTGCACAAGGAGCTGCTGGTAATCCATTATGTCGAATCTGTTCGCGAATACCACCACTGTAATCCGGCTCGTGCGGTTAGACAAACATAATGGCTTTTGTATCTTCGAAGGGCCGGCTCCAAAGCAAAAAACCCCACTCGGTTCACCGAGTGGGGTTTTTTAGCTTGCAGTTATTCACTGCTATTAATTAGCCTGACGATAACCTACTTTCACACTGGTTGCAGCACTATCATCGGCGCAAAGTCGT
>Ga0265798_10010111_pt1 | contig 11684 bp, 8 predicted proteins | sample P3T30metagenome_FD_192430 | JGI IMG/M metagenome (GOLD analysis project Ga0265798, IMG submission 192430) | Plant litter microbial communities from East Loma Ridge, Irvine, California - P3 T30 | ecosystem: Environmental > Terrestrial > Plant litter > Unclassified | place: USA: California... | reverse complement strand
CAACGGCCAATTGAAGCGGATACAGGATGCTCAAGACCATCAGATTTCGGAAACTACCACACGAGACGTTCTCATGCCTTTTCGAATCCGCTTGGAAGGCGTTCTGTCGAGTGCCGACGACTCAGAGCCACCACTCAGTACAGAAGACGACTGCCTGCTCAGCCTCGCGTTAGCAAAAGTGAATGAAGAACTCAGGACCTACAGCAAAGGAATGATTTCTATCACAGGGCATGCCCTTATCTCATACGTTCATTGGCGGACGAAGAGGACGTTGATCGGTTTCAGAAGTTCTTGTTGGGCAGCCCCTTGGAGTGTCATGTCACTGCGATGCTAGAATACTTTGACTTCGCCATACGGACGTTTAGAGATCTGACTCTGGTCGAACACATGCTCCGCACGCTTCCATGGACATCCAGTCCTGCGATAGATAGGCCCGTCATTCGAAGGAATTCCTTCTACATCACCAGAGTGCTCAATGCTCAGCACATGCACGAAGAGGTATCCAGGCACGACAGAATACACACTAGCTTTTGGAAGCCAGATGCATACACTGAAGATGGTGCCCATCGCCATGAGCAGGGCATTTTTCTAGCGGCTTTGGGCTCGCATGCCGAAGCCCGATGGGTCTTCGTCAAAGCGTTGACCATAAGCTCAATTGTGAAAGGGCTGTGGCATCGACAAACATTAAACATCATGCTTGATCTGGGCAACGTGCTCAGAGAGTGGCATGAGCAGGCAGCTGCCTTGCGCGTGCTGGAAGAGTGCTGCCAGGGACTCTTTTACCGGTTCGGCAGGGACCACCCGATTTCCGTCCGGGCGTGGTCGGAATTCTCTCGCTGCGAAGGCTCACACCAGCGAGAGCAGGACTTGTGGCGATTTGGTCATCCAGAAATCTGCCCCAAGAGACGACTATCGTTAGCTCACGAACACACGCATATACATACGATCATCGACACTCTTAGGCATATACCCAAAATGGACTATAGTCGGTTGCATGGTGCACTTGAGACTTTATCTGCATACATTAGTCCGGGGCGTCAGGCCATGAATTTTCGTCGGACGGAATTGAGCTGCAGGACGGAAGTCGGGCCTCGACAACTCTTCAAAGTTGCACCGAGGTAATATTCCTTGACGGGCGAGTGGAGATCGAGCTCTCCTTCAGACCTTATGTGTGACAGGTTGCAAGAGATGGCGTTTGACATCAGACGCGGAATTGGGGCCCCAGACACCGCCATGATCAGGGCCATAAGCTTACTTTTCGAATGGAACAAGCTCAGAACCGACGAACAGATGGACTGGCTGGGGGCAATTCACAGGCACCTCACAGCCATGAAGCTCACGCATTTCACGCGAGAATTACTCATCAAAAGTCACAATTCTGTCTTAGAAGAAACGTTCGAGACCCTGGGCACAGGAGCCCACGCCATCGTCGACGCGGTTCGGATCGGGAACAGCACTTATGCTCGCAAGTCAATCGCTTTGCCACGTTATCGCCAACAGCAGACGCGCAAGGCGATTGAGCAAGAAATTTCCGTCATTTTTGCTCTTGATCATCCTCATATTTTCGAAATCCATTTGACGTACGAAGACAAGGATCGTTTTCACATCATAATGGAGCCTCTCGCAGACTGTGATCTGGAAGATTTCCTAGCAATTCACACTTCAACATCCATCACGTCAGCGCAAAGATCAATGATTTGGAAATGGTACCTTTGTCTGGCCAACACGTTGGCATATAAGCTATACACTCCAAGGGAATACGACACAAAGACATCAAGCCACGCAACATCCTGATCAAAGGCGAAGAGATCATATTTGCCGACTTTGGCTCCAGTCATATCTTCATCGACGAAGGCAACAGCACAACCGAGGGGCCTTCCCATGGGCACACCAAGATGTACTGTGCTCCGGGAGTCATCGCTCAGGGTAAAAGAAACCGCTCTGCAGACGTGTTCTGACTAGGCTGCGTCTTCACCGAACTCGCTGTATGGTATGCGGGTAGCAACATTGTCGAAGGGCATAAGTACAGAGAGACTGTCGTGGACGGAGTCACGACCAGCTGCTACTACGCGACCATTGATAAAGTGAACTCATGGCTTCTGAACTTTAGGCGCAGGAGTGCCCCTTGGTACATGTACAGAGACATTCTACGTCCCATGCTGCACAACGATCCCACCCTTAGATTCACAGCCGTACAAGTAAGCCAGGGGCTTGCGTTCCTCTCGGAACTTATCAAACGATCACTCCAGAGAGTAGTTTGTACAGTAGTTTGTACCGACTGTCGCATTGACATGTGGGTCGACCTTGACGACCATATGATCGACAAGTCTGATGTGAAGCACGACTCTCTAACCAGGCACAAAACGGCGTCGACGGAATATGTCGGCCCTACTCTTTCTCCAAAGGTTTCATCATCCAGCGCGCTGGACATCTCGAAGCTCGATCCTGTCGAGAAACCAAGGGAAACACATGTTCATGATGGACGTGTGCCGTCTGGCCTCGAGAGCAGTAAGACGGAGAGAATAAAGACGCCTGCGCCTGAACCATTTTTCAAGTGGGCGATTGGGCCGAACATGGCGAAGAAGAAGTAGGACATCTTCATTGTGAAGTCTAATCCATTGGTTGCGATCTATCCGTGAATTGTCCGCTGCAGAGCAAGAGCTTTGCGAGCAGTACTCTTACCAAGCGGCAGATTCGCTAGCTGGCGTGTACGACATTCTGCAGAGCGCAGTCTAGCAGGTCTTGACGACCCTCTTCAAGGCACAATGCTAAGCGAAGTTATGCTATACGTGGCTAATGCTGAGCGAAAGCGACCTATACACGCGTGCGACATCAACCAAGTCGAAAGATTGCTTTGGGAAGAGGAGATCAGGGCAGATGATGCTAGACCGGGCAATATCGCGAGACAGGACAGCCATTTCTCATGACGGACACGAACGATCTAAACATTGAGCATCGTAGTTGAGGTTTCCACTGTTCACAGATAATGGCAAGACCAAACGATGATCGGCACTTTCTGAAGACGACGATCGGCGAATGACGGACGCGCTTATGGTCAGACGCTGCGTTGGGCGGCTACAGACAGCGAATTAGACAGTGAATTGAAACAACCCTTCTTTCTGTGTCATTACTCGACCTAATTGCTTCGCAACCGCTTGTGGAGATCAGCTAGCGAGTGACGAGCTTCGGTTCTGGCGGGACTCCATTGACCCTATTCCCAATAATGCTAGATACAGTGGGTTGCATCAAAGACTGAGTACCTTACGACTCTACTTAGTATCATGGTCTTCGCTGTCACTACTAAATGCGGTCACTTTCCCGCTGAGTCGCATCCAACAACCAATGAGCCCACATGGCATATGTGCTGAAGTGCACTTCGTCTCCATCGCTCACAATCACGACCTAGATCGCCGACTAAGAAACAGCCTACCGACGTTCACATAGTCATCTCATTTCTCACAGGGCACTTCCTTGCGAGCGGCCTCAGGGTTGGCTGAACGTTGCGGGCCGGGCTCCACAAGGCTATCCAGCACTTCCCAAAGGTGATTCGCACACGAATCTAGAGTCGTTCCGTACCGCCGTCCCACAACGGATGCTCAAGCGTGGTGCTTAGCTCTGGATGCTGGTCCACAGATGTCATTTCTTTTACCCAAAGTTTGGGGCGTCAGCGCTTACCGAACGCTTCTGGTTCAAAACGGGTGATTGTCAACGGTGCGAACGGTGCGAATGCAGGTTGAGTTGAGAACGGCGAATTGGCTTGAACTCAAGAGGGCGATCGAGGTGGTGATCGAGGAGGGTTCATACGATACGACAATCTAACAGATGCTACTTGAGAAGTTGAGAGAGTCGTGATGGCTCGTAACAGTGCAGGCTCATGACCGCGCGGTGAGGTGGATTGCAATCGCGTAGCTATTGCTTCGCAGTTGATGCTCATAAGCTCAGTCCGTTCCCAACAGGCAGGTCTCACGAGCTTCTTGTTCTTGTTGAAGAGACCTGGCGCGTCAAATGTCGTAGTGTTACCACCCCTGCTTTGGATCCACAACCCGTGATCACGGTGGGGCGCTTTTGCACGACCTCATTGGTGAAAGATACATATAGAGCCTGCTTCATCGAGTAAAGTGCCATCACATGACTGAAATCGTCTGCGGTCTATTCATACCATCACCTGGGTATCGGACCAATGAGCGTGCAGAACTGGGATGGGTCAAGCTGTAGGCTAGGGCTAACCTGGATGGCGGGACGAGTTCGAGAAAAGCCGCCATCCACCCGCTGCGCGACTGAGACCTTAGAAATTGTTGAGATTAGCAGGAATCGATCTTTCGTCGTGTGTCCAGGTGTGACTCCCATCTTGAGCATGAAGGCGGGCGTTGCGACGCTCTTGATGTGTTGTCAAAGTGGCGAGGTCGATCAGACGCTCAGCCTCTTTTTCCTGCAGCTACTCGACGCACCTAGCCACACTTCAGCTTGCCTGAACGGGCTTGCCGGCTCTTTGACATCTGAATGCATACGAGCGAATCCTCCAACGTTTTTGACGTCGCATGGAACCGGTCACGAGAATAGCAGCATGTTGTCATCGAAAGTCGTTGGATATGCCATGCGGAAACAAACCTGGAGAGCCATGTGACTCTTTGCATGAGGAACCTAGCCCTTTTTCTAGGCCATGGGCTCTGATTGAACGGTTGTGATATACCGCACATCCTCCGCAAGCCCACAACCGCGAGGAGGGTTCCCAACGAATGCTCTTGCTAACTTCCTCTCCACTCTGGGAGACGTGCATGCAGCCCGTGAAGGTGCCAGAGCGATCCTCCTCTCAGGCCAAGGCAAACAAGCGAGGGCTGATCGTCCAATGGCTGAAGGGAGCAGAGTGAGCTGAAGGCGAAAGCAATCAGAGCGAGTGTTGCTGTAGTTTTGAGGCCGTCTGTATTGATGTCTCGTTTCTTGCCTCAGCTCTTCACAGTGAGCGCCTGTCACGGGACAATACATCCGCGTGTTGAGCTACCTTCTCTTGGAGCGTCATGCGGATTTGCAAGGTCTATGGACAGAGGCTCTGAAACGGCATGAAGGTGTGTGGGTAAACGACCTCTAGCGACTGTGGTCCAACCAATGGAAGACCGCGTCTGGCCGCCACCAGCAAGGTCTCTCTACGAATCGTCGGCCTCCAACGCACTTCAGCAACGCAACTGGCTGCCCTTCTTTCGTCGCGCCTCCACCCGCCCACCAAGCGCAAGCGCCCGTAGGTAAACCAGTAAACCAGAATGCTCCGTGCCGGGTCAGTCAGCCCAACACGCGCAAGGCCGCAGGCGTCGAAGTGGACGCTGAGATTTTCGCTTGTCGCAACGGATGATGCTGTGTACATATCCAGCGTGCCGGCATGTCTTGTCACCTCGCAAAGAAGCGCGCCATTTTGATCCAGCAATTCTCAGAATTCAACTGCGTCCTGGCCATTCATCTTACATGATCTACGACTGTCCCAAGAGAGCCTCTGGACCGGTTATACGACCCTCGAGACGGCCTTCCCGCCAAAAGCCCCACTGAGGCAAGAGACGGTTGGATCTCCACACTTTCACAGACCCCAAGTGCGATAGGACGCATTAACTAGCACGGAGCAAGCAGGGACTGGGGCGCAAGTATATCATCACCTCGCGTCTCGTTGCTGCTTGCACGCGTTGCTGTCGCTTTCGTCCCAATTCGCGTATTCTTGCACAGCCCCAGCCAGCATCGGGCATTGCCGACACCACGCCACAGCCTTGGGATACTCCACACTCGGACCGGCCGTCAAAGTGGCGCACGAAGAAAAGTATCAGGAACAAGTCTTCACCGAGATTCTGCATGCCAGCGTGTACTCTCTTGGAGGCCACCTTATCACATTGAAGGACTTGCAACCTTGGGTACCTAGATTACATCGACTTTGCCACCCCCGTCCCGCATCTTAGTCCTCCCGCCGTCACCCGCTCCGTCAAATAGCTACACGCCAAACCTTGCGAGCTTATTCTTGCTGACGCCCCAAGCCCACCATCGATCCGGCACTCCAAAATCCTAGGTAGCACTGCCGTGTTCGGTTTCCCCACCCAGAGTCTTACAGGTCAACAAGCACATGCCTTCATGAGTTACTCAGCACGCACAAGCTTTACCAGTACATCCTGTCGGGTCACACAAGGCTGCCCGACATGGCATCATATAAGTCACAAATCATCCCCCCAAGAAGAATGGAGGACCGAGTGTCGGCCACACGATTGCCGCAACGTTCGGTCACTCCTACCACAGTCACATCTCAAGCGCTTACGGCCAGCCAAGCCAAGTTGCAAAAGAGGCGGCCGTCGCGAGATGAGCAGGTGCACACAGTCAGGGTTGCTGCAACTCAGAGGGCTCCTGTACGAGGAACGACCTCACACCAGGGAAGTGGTGCAGCTCTAGCTCCGGTCTCTCAGCATCCGACTGTGCCAGCCTCGAGGAGTGGGCCTCAAAGTCAGACTTCTCGCCTACCCAAACTCGAGGTTCCGATAAACATCCGCACGCCTTCTCTTGCATCAGGATCATCCGCATCAACCATCGAAAGTCCGCGACCAAACGTCCTGAGGAGAAAGCAGACTAGTGTTGGAACTGCGAGTATTCAAGCAGCTATACGAATCAGGGACGACTCAATGTCCTCTCAAGACGAGAGGCAACAGGTAGAGAGTATCCCTGGTGGCTACAAGGATCCTTTTTCTGAGACTGTCCTCGGAATCTCACTCCCGCCATCATCGTCGATACTCTCTCGATCCGAGTCACAGATCGAACTGTTCAACAGTTCTTACGACTACGACATCGGACCAACGGATATCCTCCCGCTTCCCACACCTCAATATGCACTGTCTGCAACACCTTCGACACGCTACTCAGGATCCCCAGGGCCCTTTAGTGTCTCTTCAACACCTACTTCCATGTCTTCATACTCGCCAGGCACCGCTATGTCACTGTCTCGGAACTCTCATCGGACAAAACAGGCCAGCCCGCTGCAGAGTCGGCCACCAGTCACGCGACACAGAACTCCGGACGAGGTCAATAGCCGGACAACTAATGCGTTGTCTACAGTGCGAGAGTCTTCGACCTCTTCGTCCTCGGTATCTACAGTCATAACCGACGGCGGTCGGCCAAAAGAAAAACACGCGCCGAGCGGACTTGCTCCTCTCGCACAAAGTCCACCAGTTCCCGATATTCGACAGGCTTTCATCGACAGGCCACGTGTGCAGGCTCCTCCTGAGTTCGCTCATCTTGTCGAACACTCTCCGGTATCAGTCCCTTCACGTCGTCCCGCTCGACCCAGTAGAGATGGCACTCCCGAGATCATGGGTATACGCGGACCGTCACCCATTGTTCAAAGCAATATGATGGTTTTCCCTTCAGTTCATAAACGAACGAGCTCAACGGAATCCAAAATTGCCCCGGCTGTAGCATCAAGGTCTCAAAGAAGTCTGCCCACAAAAGTATCGTCTCGAATTCCTTCACCAGGGCCCACGCCCGGTATGCCACCATTTTCGCGTGGAGCAACCCCGGACGCCCAATCCGATAGGGATATAAGAAGGTCCAGCACCCTTCCAGCGCCTGTTCCAGCTCCAAGTCCTAGCAAGACTACCAGGTTTGGTTTCTTTAGCCGACGTACCAAGACGGACCCGGCGCCAACAGCAACTAAGTCTGAGAGCAAACTTCAGAGAAAAGGTCCAGTGGCAGGAACAGGGCATGAGGGCTATGGAAAGTACGCAGGTAGAGGGCGAAGCGGAAGTTCCGTCAGTGCAGCCAGCATTGGGCGGTCAGCGAGTGCTGGAACAACGTCCGAAAGTCTCGATCGTACCCCTTCGACCCGCAAGAGCAGCATGACCAGCACAACAAGCACGGACATGGACGACTTCTTCCTCGACCGACTTGCGCCCCGAGTGATCCGAGGTGGTAGCAGCACAGAACTGTCGCGCAGCCCTGATCCTATGCAGAGCAAGAGCAGTTTAGACTTATCGTCGAAGCACGGAAACGAGCTGAGGCAAATTTCTAGCATCACATCCCAGTCAGCTGCTGAAGGCAAGCCAACTCTGTTACCGTCAGCGATGCCAGATACCGGTCGCCGCGGATCTCCAACGAAGAAGACGCCTCTTGGTCGACAAAGGCCATCAGAGAGCGACGAGGAGTCGAAACGGTCCTTCCTTCCTGGTCTTGCATCGAGACGCACTTCTCGAACCTTGAAGGCGGCTGAAGAATCCAGTGCTCTACCCACTAGTGTCAAAGGTCGCAAGGATTCTGCAAGCGGCATTACACGCGAGGGCAAAGAAGGACGGTGGCTGAAGTCTTCAAAGAAAAGCAAGGTTGAGAGGGAAGAGCCAAAACCCACGAAGAAGTGGAACTTCTTCCAACGCGCGCATGCTGCTCCGCGTGTCGATACACCAGCCGTCGCTCCCACCATTACTACCACCTCGGTATCAGCGTCTCGCTCTGTTGCGCATTACGCTCTGATGGACCAGGCGGGGCTTGATATGCATGATATTGAGGAACTGATGAAGGAGGCCAATACACAAGATGATGGCACCGAGAGCGCCCTTTCCGACGATGAGCCGGAGAGAAAGGAGCGGATGCAGTCCATGCTTCTGCCACCAAGACCGATCCTCCCGTCAATCCATGCCACACCCTCTCGGTCTGCATCTCCAAAGGTCTCGTTGCGCTCAGCTTTACAGCCGGAAGAACAGGACACTCAAAAGTTGACACTCAACACCAACATTCGCTATGTGTCTCGTCCTTCCGCGCGCGAGTCACTTGCTGATCTGACTCCTGTCACCGACCTCTCACCTCCTTCGTCGCCCTTCAGTATGCCTTCGCGACTGCAGCAAGATATCGTGTCGCCAGCAGATCCACCTACATTTCAGCTTCCACTTGTCATGCCATTCCAGGACTCCGAGACTCCGGCTCAAACACTGCCTCCGCCTGGGCCGCCACCCACGAGCCCGCCTCCACGACCTAGTCGCCTTCCTCAGGTCGGACGTATACCTCAAGTTGTCTCGACTCGCCGTCCACCTCGCGGCCCTTCAGTTCAGTCCTTCTCGCGGCCTTTCGCATCCAGCCAGCCTCGTCCGACTGCAATCCCTCGTACATCCTTTGACTCGATTTGCTCTGTAGTTGCTACTTCTGGTCCAGTCGAGCCGTATCCCATCTTGCAAGGGCTGGGTGCGCTTGCTCATGGATCAGCTATTGCAACAATGAGTCCCCTCTCTGATGACTCGCGGCGAAGCGAATTTTTCAAGTTCCCGCCTCGCAAAGACTCCGAGGTGTCATACTCGAGCAGCTCTGGCATCTGGAGTTTTGCACCTGCTTTTGGTACTGCAGTCGTCCCTGGGCCCGGAGCTCCGATGTCAGAAGACGAACTCTGGAACGAATACGATGACCTCCTTGACGAGGTTCTCACTCCGGTCAGCTCCCGTACGAGTCAAGACCCAGCCACCGTGCGAATTTCTGCGGTACGAAGCCAGCACCCTTCTCTCGAGCCTCTGCCTCTGAAGACCAAGACGAACAACGCGCGCGAATCAATCCAGTCAGACTGCTCGGCCAACGAAGCCTCGCGACCCTCGCTTCACCTTCGTCGTTCGCGCTTGCTTGCGGTCCTTCACTCGACGCAATCGCCTACGTCATCAGTGTCCTTTTCTGAGTTCCTTGAAGATTATGGCGAGCGGAAAATTAGTGTGATCGATCCTGTCACTGGCCGATTAAGCCTGCCGGTCAGCCCCCGACTCTCTGTTGGCTCCAACGCAAAGCGCTCCACACGGTCGAGTCTACCCGCGTCCTTGCCCCAAAGCGCACGCGAGTCAAAGGCAACTGTCACATCTAGGTCAAGCAAAGATCGTGACAGTGCAATCGCCAAAAGATACAGAGACTCACGCCTGATGGAGATTGCCGAGCACCAGTCCGATGGACTTGTATCGATGGCCAACCTTCGCTTTGGCGCACTTATGACTAGCAAGTGGCTGTCGTTTGGCCGCGTCCTCTTCAGCCCTGTTCACTTTGAGTTGAAGGACCCAAACGAAGACCGCGTGCTTGTCATTGATAGTCTCGGCAAAGACTGGTCGTACTACTGCGCTTTGACCTACCCGGATGCGACCATCTATGACATTGGCCCCGGAGCATCATCGGCAGCTGCCTCCAGCGACGGGACGACTGAAGCATGGTCAACTCTTGGAAATCATCGTCACATCTGCCACGAGTCTCTCACGAACGCACTGCCATTTCCAATGCACTTCTTCGCAAGCGTCGTTCTTCGCTTCCCAACAGCACTCCCTACATCGGTACTCCGCTTCGTCCTATCAGAAGCCAAGCGCGTCCTGCGACCCGGCGGCTACCTCGAGTTCAGTGTTCTTGATCTTGACCTAGTCAACATGGGCAACCGCGCCCGTCGCGCTGTTCGCGGCTTGAAGATGCGAATGCAAGTTGCTGACGAGAACACCTCGCTGCGGAATATGAGCGACGAGATAATGGCTGGCATCGGCAGGAAGGGATTTGTCGAATGCAATCGATGCATCGTCGGCGTACCCGTGGCTGGCAAGCTTCCCCACCCCGATGACATGAATGCAACGAAACGGACTGGCAGCAATGCCAGCTCAAAGAGCAAGACGAGCGCTTCCTCCTCAACAAAACAGCCAAAACCAGAAGTGTCCTTCTCGGACCTCCTCAATGTTTCTTCTCCCTCCGAGTCCACCGACAACGGCATCACTGACATGGTCGCTCGCGTTGGTCGCTGGTGGTACTCCCGCTGCTACGAATCGCTCGTGCTACCTGAAGCCGGCGAGCCCGGCGCAGCCAACTCAGGCAACCTGCTCAAGAACAGCATCTGGCGCGACGCCAGCCTCATCAACGAGTGCGAGAAGCGCGGCACAAGCTTCAAGATGCTCATCGGCTACGCACAGAAGCCCGAGATTGGTGTTCGACGCACCGTCTCCGTCTAAATGCACCAACATTCCATTCTCACGAGCTGCGCTCCCATTCGGTCCTGGAGGCTCCTCACCATACGATACCATTTTCTCGATGCCATAATGGGTTCATGTCTGTTCATATCGGCGTTCATTTCCTGCGTTCAAGCGAGCGCCTGCTTTTTCTTTATACCCTCATTTGTTTTATCTATTTCGCACTTGCATAGCGGTGGGACTGCATCACTACATCCACTATACATGGCGCAAGCCTACGACTGCATCGACTACTACATCACCAGGCGCAAGCCACAATTGCATCTAAAATGTAATATCTCATCTACTTCACGCCGGGTTGCGACATGCTGGTAATGGGGCAACTATTTTGGTATATCTTTTTGCTTGGATGAAGGTGGACGGTCACTACTATATACCCCTGGGTGAAATGTTGATATGGGAAGTTTTATGTAGATATGAAGTCACGGATGTATATGGATATGAAGATTGGTCGGAATACGAAACAGATGCTCTACTCTATCTTCACGATCGTTGGTGACATGCGTTGAGCATATCGCACTTTCGCCCTCAAAACACTCGTGTCCGCGCCTTGGAGATACCGCGCCGCATGACTGCAGCAGGTGAGATACTGCTTGCCCCGCAACCTGGTTACTGGTGCCTGAGGGCCCTGCCTGGATGGCCCGACGTAGGCGTGCTAATTGCTTAAGAGCTGAGAGTCGCATATATATATCCCAGCCGCAGCGGATTTCTAAT
>Ga0265798_10010110_pt1 | contig 11684 bp, 11 predicted proteins | sample P3T30metagenome_FD_192430 | JGI IMG/M metagenome (GOLD analysis project Ga0265798, IMG submission 192430) | Plant litter microbial communities from East Loma Ridge, Irvine, California - P3 T30 | ecosystem: Environmental > Terrestrial > Plant litter > Unclassified | place: USA: California... | reverse complement strand
AGACAAAGTCGAAATTCAAGATCCAAAGCAAATGATCAAGACCTACATCGACTCTGCCACGGACAGTGGGAGAACCATCGAGAGGAACTTCTGCTCGAATTGCGGTAGGTGAGTGCAAAACTTAAAACCTCCAGTGATGTTAACAATGGTGACTGACTGTCAGCAGCGTAACTCACTTCGCCATCCCACATTGGGAGCAAATGTGCTCTGTCCCGCTCGGAATCTTTCCCAAGATACCTCAGCCGGAGTACGAGTTCTTCGCAGGGCGCAAGATGGACTGGCAACCGAAGCTCGAGGGAGTGCAGTCCTTCGAACTCATGCCGAACACCAAGCTTGTTGGGAGAGAAGACAAATAGGGCGTTGGTTCTGGCTCAGGAGTGCTTGAAGTATGCGAGGTGGCTGCAGAAACGATCACACTTAATGCTGTCTCGGCATTTGTGGATTGATAGATGTTTTTCTCGATCCTTTAGTGTCGAATGGTATCTCAATGGAGATACTGAAACAGTACGGTCGACATCCGAATATAGTAGCCTTCGTGGGTGTGTTGCCGAAGGTATGAGACCAACACGGTTGGGCGATCGGAAATGTCAGACTATGAACCGAGAAATCAAGTGATCAAAGTCTTTACTCTAAAAATGTATCGTTAAAAAGGCAACCTAACATAGGTTTGGAGTATGCCAAAATGGATGGCGCACGGGCCTTTGCGGCCAATACCGCTCACCTCCGTCTAGACATCTCAAGCCATAGCGAATAGCAGGCAGTGGGCGAGAGCACATCCCATAAGGTACTCAGCAACCATGGCCGCCACAAGATATTGCCCCTCGTGCCTAACCAAGGCATCGCCGACCACCCTCTTCCGCTCCGCTCCTCGAACAGTTGCCCCAGCGCCTTTCCTCCGCCCATTCCACACTTCATCACCCCTCGCCGCCGTACAGTCTGCCAACGCCGCAAAGTACAAGCGCAAAGACCAGCAAACCACATCCAGCAAGAAGAAGAAGAAGACCTCCACAAACTACGCCACTCCCGATCTGCGAGATGCCATACAGTTCAGTCTGGTGGACGCTATGCGGTAAGAAATCCCGGCGCATGCTTCAATCAAAGCGGTTCTGATCCTCTCTTCTTAGCTACCTTCGCGCTACCGAAGTAGGCCGCATCCCAACATCCTCCAAATACGAGCTTCATGTTCGCCTCAAGACACCCAAAAACGGCGCCGTAGTCCGTAACCGCATGCGCCTACCCCATCCAGTCAAAACCGACCTGCGCATTTGCGTGATTGCACCAGAGGACAGCTCCGCTGGAAGAGCCGCTAAGGCTGCCGGCGCTTCGCTCGTTGGAGAGGATCACGTCTTCGACATGATTAGGGAAGGGCGCATTGAATTCGAGCGCTGCTTGTGTCACATTGATAGTTTGCCTAAGCTCGCCAAATCTGGTGTCGCAAGGATTCTGGGTCCTCGAGGCTTGATGCCGAGTGCAAAGACGAACACGGTTGTGAAAGATGTCTCGAACAGTGTGAAGGATATGGTCGGCGCATCGGAGTACAGAGAGAGGATGGGTGTGATAAGAATGTCCGTGGGACAGCTGGGTTTCACGCCAGAGGAGGTGCAGAGGAACATCAAGGCGTTCATTGATGCGCTGAAGAAGGACATTGCCGGCCTCTCTGACCGGACGGCAAAGGAGATCCACGAGGTCGTGCTGAGCAGCACGAATGGTCCTGGAATGAGCTTGAACGGCGAGGTCAGGAGCCCAAACAGCCCTCCTACCAAGGACTTGAGCACCATGTAAGATCTGGATGATGCATTGATACCGGAAGGCGTTGCGCGGAAAGCGCTGTACCAATCATCTATTATGTTTTCATTTAAGGCTAGTCTACTGGCCGCCTGTATTCACACCCATTCGTCAATCAATCACATCTTGGACTCTGGTCCTACGAAGCCATTGACCACACTTGTGATCAGCTGGTTTGCAATGGCAGTGCTAGGAGGAAGTCTCAAGCCGCCCTCCTTGTAATCAGCGCCAGCGGCCTCGCTGAGACCGCTCGTTCCAATTCTGAGTGCCTCTCTTACTTCAGCAAAGTCATACCATTTGGCATCCTCAAGTTCAGGATCGTTGCCAAGATTGATAACCTCACCATCTGGCACCGATTGACCAATGGCACCAATCATCAAGTTCGCAGGATAAGGCCACGGCTGCGTGGAGTGAATTACGACTCTGCCGACAAGAATGCCGGATTCCTCGTATACCTCGCGACGAACAGCTTCTTCAATACTTTCGGCGGGCTCTGCGAAACCGGCGAGCGTCGAGTACCAATACTTCGGGAAGCGCTTGGAACGACCAAGCAGGATCTTGTCGCCCGCGTGGTTCACGACGGCCATGATGACTGTGGGATCCGTGCGAGGGAAGCTGACGTTCGATACACCAGTGCGAGTTGCACAGGGAGGGCGTTCGTTCTGGGCTACTGGTGTGCCCTCAGTGGTCGACATGGGCGCTGCGGCTTTCTTCGCGAGGTCGGTGGAAGGGCAGGCTCGCTTGAATCCACCGTTGATGGACATGGTCGGCTGGCCGCATTGACTGCAGTAAGGGTTGCGAGCGTTCCAATCTAACATTTGACGAGCTTCAGCGTAGATGGCAGCTGTGCGCATGTCAGTTCAAAGCACTTTCAACAAAGTCATCTCCACGGCTCGACATACCATCACTGGCTTCCAACTCCATGATCCTTCCTTTTCCAAATGTAACGCCGTCCTTCTCAACCTTGGCAATCAAATCCTCACAAGCGCTCTTCACGCTCCCCTTCGGCGACACATCCAACGCGAAGTATGGCGCTCCGATATACCTGTTCTTTCCCTGATAATCCAGCCCATTCTTATCGCTCTCATCAATGCCCAAGAAGATCATCTGTGGCACAGTCTCCTCAGAATTATACTGTTCGTACATCTCTTTCTCGTTGCGCGAGTACGGATCCTCTCCAACGACCGACTTCACGTCCTCGAACTTGACAAAAGCAAGCTTCTTGTTCTCCGAGGACTGCACGAGCGGCTGCAAGTCTTTGCACAGCATGAACTTCGTGGAAGGGTGCTTGAGGCTTTTGCTCAAAAAGACATGGTCGTTTCGCAGGAAGCCTAGTCGGTTCAGAGGAGAGCCTGAGAAGTAGTTTGCTACTTCGCGGCCGAACTTGCGTGCGAGCATTGAGTCGACGTCCGGATGGGCGGGTTGTGGGAGGTCAGGTTGCTTGGTAGACATTTGGTGATTCGTTGGTTTGTACGGCGAAGCGAAGTTGTGATAGTTACGGTTTAGGAGATGGCGTTACGTTTCTTGTTGTTGGATGTCTAAGGTATCAATATCTTCTGGAGTGTTATGGAATGACGTCTACATGAAGAGACTATGGCTTACGATGGGGCTGCTGTGTAATCAATGCGATCGCTCTCGGGTATAACGATCATTGATGTGCCGAGGATACCTATGCTGTGATCCTTCTGAAAGCGGAAGGTGCGGCTTCCAATGGCTTCAACACCGAACTCGCCGGACCGTTTGCCCTTCTCCCCTTACAACGCCTTCGTGGACGACACGTTCCGTTCCTTCGCCGCTCGCCGTTTGGACCGGGTTGTCGAGTCAAGTGACTTCACCCTTGAGCAGAGAATGGCGATTTGCAACATCTAAGCACCTGCTTTGCAACAACAGTCAAACCAGAGGTACAACAAAGATACCGCAAAACGCGCCACTGGCCCAGTTCAAAGATTCAAGACTGGAAATGCTACCTGACCATGTCTGTGAGCTATTAATTATATGGTAAATACAGAAGGAATTCAGCAATCTAAGGCCGAGAACGTCGGTTCGATGTCTCGAGAGTTGTCTCTCTCCCCACTCGAATGCCATGCAAAGGGATCTCGTCTCCACTCTCCTCATCCGGTCCAGTCGGTGCCAGACTCTTTACTGTGTACTGGTATGACTTCCCCTCGGGTCCGAGAACCTTGTCGCAGTCGCCTGAGCCCGCGGAGTCGTTCTCATCTGGTAGACGATAGAAGGCGGTGGCGCTGACCCGCTTGTTGTCTGGCGCAGCTACTGCTCCATCGGCTTCTGCCCGCGATACGTTCGACTTGTTCCCTCTGCTGGAGAACAAATTCATTGTACTGCGTTGTGCGCTTGACCCGTTTTGGCTCTTGATTCCCACCGCGCGGAGGAATACGTTCAATGCTGGCAGCATGGTCGGGAGGCAAGCGGAGACAATGCCAGCAGCCATCTCGATTTCGGTCCAGCCAACCGTTGGAGCCAGGGTGTAGCTCGGATCGGTTGCCGTGTAAGTGAACAGGACGCTGGTGCGGTATGCGGATGCGAAGACAACACTGTAAGATGTGGTTAGTGCGGTCCGAGGAGGGTGTACGTCGACCGACTTACAAAGATCCCAAGCCAAAGGCAGCCGTAATACCGATCTTCTCTCGTTTTGCCAGTGTAAGGCCCCAGATTGGTGGGATGGGCATGAGTAGAATGATAAGATCCGTAAAGATTGTGGATGCCGCGTTTGCGATCCACGTCGCGACCTGGTTGATGCATTTGCCAGGAATATCGGGATACCACATCTTCTGAACCGGCACGCAGATGAATAGGAAGATGAAGCTGATGGTGACAACCCAGACCATCACAAATGCTCCGACTCCCCATGCCATCTTCTTGAAATAGGGCAACCGGAAAATGCGGTAGTACATCAAAAGAAGGCTGATCTTCGTCCAGCCGAGATTCCATGCGTACAGGATCTCTGCCACGACGAGCCATTTGGCCATCATCACAATCTTCGCTGGGTCAAGGAGATCTGCGTGGATGCCCATGCCGCTCGCATGCATGGCGAAGATGAAACCGACGACGACCAGGTTCCATCCCTTCGTTTCGTTAGCTCTGCAATCTGTCCTGGCGATTGAAACTCAGCAGCTTACCATCGAAAACAAGATCATGTAGTCATCCCACCACAACGGTTGGCCTTTGATCCGACGACTGACCAACCGCAAGGCAACAGACATCAACGCCAGTATGGTCATCGACACCACGACTGCCACTGTCCATGGCTGTAGGTTGTCCGGATTGAAGCCTGGTAACCCAGGTAGGACAGACTCAGCCATTGTGTTGCAAGTATTTCGTAGGAGTGATGTGGTTAGCTTTCAGGGCAGCTTTCGAACGACCGATGGCTTTTGCTTCCGGGGACTCATCTGATATAGCTCGAACTCGACTCCCCTGTCGAGCTACCACGTGCACTCTCGGCAACTTCGAGTTTTCTGCTGTATACATTGTATGTCTAATGGTCGGGAGCTGTCTTAGTGTGAACATATTGACTTTCGGGGACCTGTCAACAAACGTTTCCGAATAATGCAACCCAATCAGCATTTCCGATCGCTGGGAAGACTGACGGCGCGCAAGGCCCGTAAACTCAGTAACCGAGTTAGTCTAGCACTGGTGCGAAAGGATGCCCTCATAATCTATCGAGAGACGGACACCGACGCTACGCTTACATGTCTATACGGCTTCAAGTCTTAAGCATTGGCAGATAATATCTCCAATATAGGTGTGCATGCACTCCTGATCATCAGTGCATCACTGCACGGGAAGATCATATGATCTCCTCCCACCCAAATCGAGCCGCAGTGCTTTTGGCGACAGCCTCAAATCCTTGTAGGCTTGCGTTATCTAACGTCTTCACAACATCCAGCCGGGGATTTCTGACACGCGTAGTCGAAAGCCAAGCCTAGCGACGTCTCTTAGCGTGATGCGATACTATATCATACCCTTAAAACATGATCCTTCGCCTCGTGCAACCCCTTACGGTATGCGGAATACTAGACCGACGGCAGTCTTGCAAGTACCGCCTTTGAGCCGTAGACTAGGCGTCGCGGATTGGGCGACTGCCAGGCGCCGCCAAACTACTGGAGTCGGATAAATCCCACGGTTCCCACCCAGGGCGAAGATCTCCACAGAGGTCCCACGACGCTTGCATGGGTGTCGACACACACTATTGATGGCCGGGCTCGAGGCGACGAGGCCCAAGAGATCACTTACTAGTTGTTATGCGTCATCAGCTCACCCCTACACCCTGACCAAGTTGTGGCCTAAAGGCTCAATCTCGCAATCTAGCTATTGATCCTACTTACCAATCCAACATCGGAAATCATCACTCAATATATTCTTGACACTGCCCTGGCCTGTATCATCCGGAAACATGGCTGCCAAAGCCACCATCAACGTGCCCCATCTGGGCGGCATCAGCGCCGGCTACAGGTCGACGGGCATTGATCCCGCGAAGCCAACAGTTGTCCTCATCAACTCCATGTGCACGACCTCCTCGCTTTACAATGACCAGTTCAACAGCAAGTCCTTGACGGATGCTGTCAACCTCCTGGCCATCGAGCCGCTCGGTCATGGTGCCACTAGCTCCGCCACCGAGCACTTCACCTACTGGGATTCCGCCATCATGGCTCTGCAGGTGATGGAGGCTCAGGGCGTCAAGAAGGCCTTTGTATTGGGTACCAGCCAGGGAGGTTGGATAGTAGTCCGCATGGCGCTACTGGCACCCGAAAAGGTATGTGTATACATCTTTGTCCAGCAAGCAGTGCTTTGCCTCTTTCAAGCTGGCTGCATAGGAGTGGTATGAACTGACCTCGCAAGATTCTCGGTGTGCTGCCTCTTGGAACCTCCATGGACTACGAGTCTGCCAGCTCTCGCGAGCTCGGCGCCTGGAACCCCAAGAACGACCTCGCCCCTTTCTTGGAGTCGTGGTCTACGCCTAACCCTGACTTCGTCGTCGATGAGGTCTGGAGAGGCATGGTGGCCAGCCTTGGCTTCTCCGGCACAGTGAGCAAGGACGTCCTTTCGTTCTGGGATCAAACCGTGAAGGACGTGTACAGTGGCGAGGAGGGCAGGAAGAAGCTCCGCATGGCTACTATCAACCTCATGGAGCGTGACGGCCTCCTACGTCGTGTGCGAGACGTCAAGTGCCCGGTCTACTGGCTTCAGGGCAAGGAAGATGTCGTCTTCGGAGTGAAGATCCCGGCCGAGCACATCAAGCTCTTCACTTCTTCGCCAGAGGCCACTCTTACTCTCGTCGAAGGTGGAGGCCACTACCTCAATGCCACTAGCCCGAAGGAGGTCGAGGAGGCCATCCTGAAGATGGTCAGCAAATACGCTTAGATTCCCGTTTGTAGACGAATAAACGACTTGCAAGGACGTTTCTTGCTAACCGCGCCGTGCTGACTGACTAGTTGGCGATTTCAAGTAGCAGAAGCACGCGCCAGGCCAGCATGTCTGAGACGCGGGATGTGCTTTTGCTATTCCATGCCATCGCGCTCGTTGCCGCAGAGCCGAGAGTCAAGCCTATAGGCTGCTGCGGTTCACTTACATTTCCTAGATCAGGATACAACTCATCTAACGCTACAGCCAAGTCCTGGACACGTCCCAGGTCTCATAGCACATCTTCAACAATGCATGGATGTTCGCAAGGTTGTCGACCCCAGCTTCATGTGAGCCGCTTTCCGAAAGACCACCGCTATACCAGCGGTCTGGAGACGGTGATGGGTAGTGGAGCGAGTCACCCAACGCATCCGCCGTTCCACTTTTTCGTACAGTAGTGACATGTAGATCCTAGCCAGACCCGGTAAACTTGGCGGCCTTGTCTAGGGTCCTCGCAAAAGATAAGGCTAAGTGTACGAGCCGCACCACCACCACCACTTCAAGTGCTCACCTCGACGACTCCACGAGTAGTAACTTAGTTGCTTTTACATATCGAAACCGAGCAAACCGGCAACTCTTGCACATCCGCGACTCATTTCCACCCCTCCTCTCCACAGTAGATCATCATGCGTTCCTTCCCTACGAACAGTGCCACCCTTGTCACCCTCCTCCTCCTGGCTCTCGCAGGAGCAGGCCAATCCTACGCGAAGCTTGAACCGAACTTCACCTCTAACGCCGGTGTCAAGATCTACAACCCGTCTTCCTTCTTCAACACAACCGGGCCATGGAGTCTGATGTCCCAGGCTGGTGATAATCTCTACATAGCCGGTGCGTCAAACGGCGGCTCCGACTTCCGAACGGCAGTGGTAGCCAAGGCATTCTGGCTATACTCTACCAGGACCATTCAATCACACTGACTTGACCAATTGAACAAGGCATGCGCGGCATCCACCAAGAAAACAGCACCCTCGCCCCGAGCGGTCTACCTCGCGTCCACAAGGCGTTTGAGAACATGCGCGATCTTGCCGAGATGGCGGGAGCGGAGCTGGCGGATTGCGTGAGGCTTGTGGTTTATACGACTGACATGTATAGATATAGGCCTATGTGTAACGAGGTGCAAGCTGAGCTTTGGGGGGCGGATGCGAATAGGTATCCGCCGCGGACGATTGTGGAGGTTGATCGGTTGAATGAGGATGATATCGTGGAGGTGGAGGGGACGTTTTGGAATCCGGCAAAGGTGTAGATTGGTGTGAAAGAAGTGAGGGTCAAGGTGGATGTTGAATCTTGTTTTCCGAGATGTCGAGATTCACGGCTTGTATCAGCAGCTTTTGGAGCCTCGAACTGAGCGATTGCCGTTGAGGGTGTATGTTTCGATCCAGGGCATCTCTGACAGTCGGCTAGGCACCTATGGTCATGTCAGCGTAGTCAGTGGGCTTCGATGCTGGTGATCCCAACGAGAGTAAATTGGTATGGATTTCTCATGTGCAAGTCATTGGAAGGTCTATTGAGTTATGGAGACGGCAAAAGTGTCTGGGTCTGGATGTGGCATTATTCTCCATCTCCGTCCTACTGTGTCCTACTCCAAGCAAAACCATCAGGGTAACCGTTGCTTTTTCGTCTACATGTATGCCAATCTTTCCCCGTCTGAACACTGCTGGCGCTAGAGGAACACCATCTCCCAACACTCGCGGTGGCTTCTCCAGGCCGTGCCTCGACATATGGCATTGTCAACGCTCCCCTGCGATGCTGGGACCTCGTTCGGGTCAAATTCCATGAGTGCTTCCACCAGAACGACCAACATGGCGATAGGAACAGAGAGGTGAGTTCGCAACCCTTTCCTTCCGAGTCTCAGCTTCGCGGCGATGTCTTGTGTCCTGAAGTCAACGAAGAGACGAACCCTGCTCGGCCTCTGGCCAAATGGCGCGTCGAATTTGAACATCCACGTCCCAACTTGGCGGCGTATATTCGTGCACAAGAGCGTCAGCCTGTCTGGATTCTCCTGGTTTTCTTCATCCGTCCGGGATAGCCTCAGAAACCAAAGCCTGTAATCGAGTGTCGTGAGGCGATAGTCGAATGTGAAGCTGGAGATGTAGCTGATGTTGCTGGACGCAATCTCAACTGACCACTTCATAGGTCCATCGGAGTGTTCGCTGGTGATGATGGCGCGAAAGTGGTTGTTCTTGTAGTACATTTTAAGACCCTGCTCGCGAAGCTGTCGGCTGACTTGTAAGATGCCTGGCATTTGGTGCCTGCCGAACTTCGAGATCCTAACTGGTTCGTCCGAGATGAGGATGAGTTCGAGGACTCTGTTCATGAGCTCAGGAACAAGCGTGTGCAGACGAGAGCTTTGTGAATTTTGGAGCTCGTTGATGATGCCGTCGACGGTCTTGCGTTTGAGGTTGAAGGTGCTGCGAGTTTCTCTGGTGTTTGCTGGTACCCTCCTGCCATAGGGGCGCGACATGACGATGACGGTGATGCGGTTTTGTCGAGATTTGCTGGTATCTTTGATGAGGAAAAGCAAAGTTGATGTTTGTGTCGGTGAGAAAGAAATTCGAAAAGCTGTTCGCAGCATAATTTGTAGCTTGCGGCGACGCAATGTCGGAGTTTTCACTCGCACTAAATTAGCTACAATAGTCATGTATTGTGCTCATTACGCGCACGCGTAAAGATGTCTTGCATCGTTGAAGGGTAATTATACCACTATTGCATCGTTTAGATGGCGAACAGGCCTTCGATTTAGCAACCAAAAGGGCAGAACAAACCCGGAGAACAAATGTCGCATTGCATCATTTCCACTACGCACAGATAAATAGCTCTTGCGGTGAAGGGTGATTTTAACATGGTTGCGTCGTTTGGTTGGTGCACAGGCCGATGGTGTTCGCGACAAGAAAGGCCTGAGGGACCCACGGAGACCAGAAGACTCTCTCCAAGCAACTCTCCCGTCGAAGAGTCGCTTGTGCCGACATGATATCCACTCGCCCCTTTAGAAGACTTTCTGTTATCTTGGAAGCAGATGGCATCAAGTCAGAGCAATCGTCGGAATAGAAATGGCTGATGTTTCTTAGCTTCGCCGATATCCCTCTGGAAATGCGTGGAGAGCTGTGGTGTGCTCACGCATCTGGAAGACCCTACATCGCTAACGCAGGCATGGAAGAATGACACCGAGGTCGGTAACACGATGTACCTTAGGATACCACAGAGATTGGATTATCTGGGAAACAGGATCAACTCTCGAAACTTTCAACTCGGGAATTGCATCCAATTGGTTAAAGAGCAGGAACATACCGCAGATGGCCGTCTTTCGAGCACTGGAATCCAGAGCAGCTACACCACTAGCTGTGGTCGCTCCCTGGATCCTTTCATACGCTACTTTGGTCACAGCGGATGCCTGTAGGATTCACAGTGTTTCTGGAACGAGGATGCAGGCCACTCCCAGGAGTGCATCTGGTCAAAGAAATATCGTTCAGGGACTGGACAGTCGACTCAGGGCGGATGGGTCGGTGCTGGAGGCGAGGCTCGCCTACTTCAAGGCATTGATGAATCAATGATTTGTGCATGGTCTTTGTAGAGAAGGATCTTGCATTGCTGAGAATAAAATGGCCGACTTTCTCGCAACATCTTCAAATCCGCTTTATGCAGTCAACGATGCCAACAGCCCAGCGAAGCCACCCGTGAAGAACATGGCAGTCCTGACATAGTTTTGCGAAACCCAGGCCTTCAACAAGGCAACGTGCTCTCCGCTGGCCTCGCTCTTGGCCTGCAAAGCCGAGTCGACACTGATGGCGATCAAGCGGTCGATGCCAGGAATCATCACAATCTTGGTGAAAGCCAGCGTCACCAGGGTGCTTCCTGCTGCGATCGACCACAGTCGCCGTTGCGCGGGAAGAGAGTAAGCCAGGTATGCACTTGCCAGGACGGAAGTCAAGGCTGCGGGCACAACGATAGAACCACCGACGCGGAAGACGTGAGCGAAGAGTGGAGTGGCGATACCGACTGGCTCTGGATAGAGGCGCGGGACGATGTTGTGCGAGGCGCAGAGGCCGTAGCCGGCAGCGGTGAAGGCCAGTGGGATAGACACGAGCTTTGCGGCGAGGATGGCTTGAGGGGAGTCCATTTTGAGTTGCGAGGGCTTGAGCTGGTTGAGTAGACGGTGGGTGGGTGGTTTTTGGTGTCAGGGACGGGACGTGAAGGGCTGATGATCAAAGGTGGTCAAGGGTGATTGAGGATGGTAGGTGTGTAAGAGGTGGAAAGTAAGATAGAGACGATGGGGGTGAGGTGAGGTCGCGAGGGCGCTTACTATATACCCTGTCATCCGGGAGCTCCAAGAGAAGGTATCCTCAGCCCAGAAGGATTCACTAACATCTCTATCACCGAAAGCCCGCCCATACCAGACTCAACGTTCCTTGGTTGAAGGCTCGCAAGTATTGCTCTTTGCGTTCTAGCGGTTTGTGGGGGAACGAGACGAAGCTTGGAAGAGGACT
>Ga0265798_10010108_pt1 | contig 11688 bp, 10 predicted proteins | sample P3T30metagenome_FD_192430 | JGI IMG/M metagenome (GOLD analysis project Ga0265798, IMG submission 192430) | Plant litter microbial communities from East Loma Ridge, Irvine, California - P3 T30 | ecosystem: Environmental > Terrestrial > Plant litter > Unclassified | place: USA: California... | reverse complement strand
CCGCACGGTGCACGTGGACCGTGCCGGCACCGGATGGCCCGACGCCTTCGACCGCCCGGACGTCGTCGTGACCGACCTGAGGGAGCTCCCGGCGGCGCTGGCCTGAGCGTCGCGCGCCGGACGACGCCTGGCGCCGCGGGAACAGTTGACACGTCATCGACGTTACGGTGGACGAGGCCCGACGACGTGCCGCCCCCGTCCGCCGTACGAAAGCTGGCCCTCGTGACCTTCGCCCCCACCGACACCGCCCCCGACACCGACGCCGCACCCGCCACCCGCCGCACCGCCGAATCCAGCGTGCCGCTGACGCCGCTGCTCGACGAGCGCTGGAGCCCGCGCTCCTTCGACCGCGACGCCGAGATCAGCGACGACCAGCTCACCGCCCTGCTCGAGGCCGCCCGCTGGGCACCGTCGTGCGCCAACCAGCAGTCGCGTCGCTTCGTGGTCGCCCGCCGGGGCACGCCCGAGTTCCAGGCGATCCACGAGGCCCTGCTCGGCTTCAACGCCGCCTGGGCCGGCGACGCCTCGGCCCTCGTGGTGGGCATCGCCGAGACCTCGACGATCGAGGGCGACCTGCGTCCCTACGCCGAGTACGACCTCGGCCAGGCCGTGGCCCACCTCACGGTCCAGGCGCACGCCGAGGGCCTCCACGTGCACCAGATGGCGGGCGTGGAGTGGGACCGCATCGTCGCGGCCTTCGGCCTCACCGAGAACCTCAAGCCGGTCACCGTGAGCGCGATCGGCACCGTCGCGCCGGCCGAGCAGCTCGTCGAGGCCCTCGCCGAGCGCGAGGTCGCCCCGCGCGAGCGCCTGTCGCTCGACGAGCTGGTGCTCGTCCGCGCCTGACCGGTCGCGCCCGACCGCACACCACGGCACGGACGCGACGCCGCCGCACGCCCGAGCGTGCCGCAGCGTCGCGTCCGTGCCGTCGTCGTTCGTGGCACGGCGGGCGCCCGGTGCTTGCGCTCCGGTTACAACGATGTAAAGATCGCAGCAGTCACCTCACGAAGGAGTGAACATGACCCCGATCACCCCGACCCCGCCACCCTCCGGCCGTGGAGTCAGTCGCCGCGGGCTGCTGCTCGGCTCGGCCGCCGCGCTCGGCGGCGCGTTCCTCACCACCTCGCTCGCGGGGTGCGCCACCGGGGCTTCCACCGCCTCCGGCCAGGCCGTCCGCGACCTCTCGTTCTGGCACCTGCTCAGCGGCGGCGACGGCATCAAGATGTCGGCGCTCATCGACCAGGCCAACGCCGACCACCCCGAGTTCCGCGCCACGCAGACCGTGCTCGCCTGGGGCACCCCGTACTACACGAAGCTCGCCATGGCCTCGGCAGGAGGCCGTGCCCCCGACGTCGCGATCATGCACGCGGCGCGCGTCCCCGGCTACGCGCCCGGCGGGCTGCTCGACCCGTGGGACCTCCAGCGCCTCGCGGACGTGGGCATCCGCGAGCAGGACTTCCCGGAGGCGGTCTGGAAGAAGGGCTTCAACGGCGGCGAGCTGTACTCGGTCGCCCTCGACTCGCACCCGTTCATCATGCTGTACAACACCGACGTCGCCGACAAGGCGGGCCTGCTCGCCAGCGACGGCCAGCTGGCGGAGATCTCGTCGCCCGAGCAGTTCCTCGAGGCCGGGCGCGCCATGCAGGCCATCACCGGTCTGCACGGCGGATCGTGGGGCTACCTCAACGACGGCGCCCAGCTGTGGCGCCTCTTCTACACGCTCTACCGCCAGCAGGGCGCCACCATGGAGCTGCCCGAGGGCGGCACCGTGCAGTGGGAGGAGGACGCCGCCGTCACCGCGCTGTCGTTCATGCAGCAGCTCTGCGACGGCACCGTCATCGCGAAGGCCAGCGACATCCAGTCGGGCATCGCCGAGTTCGTCAGCTCGCAGAGCGGGTTCCTCTTCACCGGCGTGTGGGAGGTGCCCTCGGCCCAGAACGCCGGCATCCCCTTCGACGGGTCGACGATCCCCACCCTCTACGGCACGCCCGCCGTCTACGCCGACTCGCACTCGTTCGTCCTGCCGCGGCAGAGCTCGGTCGACGAGGGGGCGCGCGGCGACGTCTACGAGCTCGTCGCCGACATCCTCAAGAACTCCCTGTCGTGGGCGGCCGCGGGCCACATCCCGGCCTACCAGCCCATCATCGACAGCCCCGAGTACGCCGAGCTGGTCCCGCAGTCGCACTACGCCGACGCCGCGGACGACCTCAACTACGACCCGCCCGCCTGGTTCACCGGCTCCGGCTCGGACTTCCAGACGTACTTCCTCGACGCCGTGCAGGGCGTGCTCGTCTCCGGCGGCGACCCCGCCCGGGCACTGCGCGCCTTCGTCGACCGCGTCAACGTGCAGCTCTCGCGTCCGGCACCGGTGTGAGCCGCACGATGTCCGACCGCCCCGAGCGCCGCCCGTCGCGCTCCACCTCGCTCCCGCACCCGGGCCTCCTGCCCGCCCCCTCCCCCGACGACGAAGGAGTCGTTCGATGACCACCAGCACCGTCTCGACCCGTGCCACCGACGCCACGCGGTCCCGCGTCGCCGACGACGTGGGGCGGGGCAGGACCGGCCCCGGTCGCACGCCGGGCGGTCGACGCGAGACCCGCGCCGGCTGGGCCTTCGCGGCCCCGTTCGCGATCCTGTTCGCGCTCTTCCTCGTCTGGCCCGTCGTGCACGGGCTCTACCTGAGCTTCACGGGGCAGAGCCTCACGGGGCAGGGCGGCGAGCTGATCGGCTTCGCCAACTACGCCGAGGCGCTCGGCGACGCCACCATGTGGCGATCCATGCTCAACACGCTGTGGTTCACCGTGCTCACGACGATCCCCCTCGTCGTGCTCGCCCTGGCCCTCGCCCTGCTGGTCAACACCGGCCTGCCGGGCCAGTGGCTGTGGCGGCTGTCGTTCTTCCTGCCGTACCTGCTCGCCTCGACCGTGGTGTCGCTGTTCTGGATCCAGCTCTACAGCCCCACCCTCGGCCCCATCAACAACGTGCTCAGCGGGCTCGGGCTGCCGGCCCCCGCCTGGCTGCAGGACCCCCAGTACGCCATGGTCGCCGTCGCCCTCACCACCGTGTGGTGGACGATCGGGTTCAACTTCCTGCTGTACCTGGCAGCCCTGCAGAACATCCCCGACCAGCAGTACGAGGCGGCCTCGATCGACGGTGCCGGACGCTGGCGCAAGCTCTGGTCGATCACGATCCCCCAGCTCGGGCCGACCACCGGGTTGATCCTGATCCTCCAGGTGCTCGCCTCGCTCAAGCTGTTCGACCAGGTCTACCAGATGACCACCGGCGGCCCCGCGGGCTCGACGCGCTCCACCGTGCTCTACATCTTCGAGAGCGGCTTCACCGGGTACCGCTTCGGGTACGCGTCGGCCATCTCGTACATCTTCTTCGCCGTGATCGTGCTCATCTCGCTCTCGCAGTTCGCCGTCACGGCCCGCAACCGCCGCAAGGGAGTCCCGGCATGACCGCCACCGCCCCCACCACCGACCGTGCCCTCCGGCCCCCGACCGCCGACCGCGGCCGACGCAGCCACAAGCCCGGCGAGCAGCGCTTCGGCGTCGCGGGCCTCGCGAGCATCGTCGTGCTCGTCGTCCTCGCCGCCCTCTGGCTCGTGCCGTTCCTCTGGTCGCTCGCCACGAGCCTCAAGACCGAGGCCGACGCGGCGGCGACGCCCGCGACGCTCCTGCCCCGCGAGGGCTGGACGCTGCAGGCCTACCGCAGCGTGCTCGAGCAGGGCAACGTGCCCGTCTGGGCCTTCAACAGCCTCTTCACGTCGGCCGTCATCACGATCCTCGTGGTGGCGACGAGCGCCCTGGCGGCGTACGCCTTCTCGCGCATCGACTTCCGCGGCAAGAAGCTGCTCTACGTGGCCACCATCGCGTCGATCATCGTGCCGCCGCAGGTCCTCATCGTGCCGCTCTTCTACCAGATGCTCGCGTTCGACATGGTCGACACCTACTGGGGCATCATCCTGCCGCAGACGATCGTCCCCGCCATGGTGTTCGTGCTGAAGAAGTTCTTCGACCAGGTGCCGATCGAGCTCGAGGACGCCGCGCGCGTCGACGGGGCCGGCCGCATCCGCGTGTTCTTCCAGATCCTGCTGCCGCTGTCGCGCCCGATCCTCGGCGCCGTCGCGATCTTCGTGTTCATCGGCGCGTGGAACAACTTCCTCTGGCCCTTCATCGTCACGAACGACGCCGCCCTCCTGACCCTCCCGGTCGGGCTGCAGACCATCGAGAGCGCCTACGGCATCCAGTACGCCCAGAACATGGCCTCGGCGATGCTCGCGGCCGCCCCGCTGATCCTGGTGTTCCTCTTCTTCCAGCGTCAGATCATCAAGGGCATCTCGACCACCGGCTTCGGGGGGCAGTGACGACCCGGCCCTCCTGACCCCCGCACCGCACCTCCGCACGACCGCCCCACCACTCCCGAGGAGATCCATGTCCACCGCCCGCATCACCGTCGACCGCGAGTTCACGATCGGCGAGGTCCCCCGCCGCCTGTTCGGCTCGTTCGTCGAGCACATGGGCCGCTGCGTCTACACCGGCATCTACGAGCCCGGCCACCCCGAGGCCGACGAGCGCGGCTTCCGTCGCGACGTCCTGGCCCTCACCAAGGAGCTCGGCGCCACCGTCGTGCGCTACCCCGGCGGCAACTTCGTCTCGGGCTACAACTGGGAGGACGGCGTCGGCCCGGTCGAGGACCGCCCGCGCCGCCTCGACGGCGCCTGGCACAGCCTCGAGACGAACGCCTTCGGCCTGCACGAGTTCGTCGAGTGGTCGAAGGAGGCCGACGTCGAGGTGATGGAGGCCATCAACCTCGGCACCCGCGGCGTCGACGCCGCCCGCGAGCTCGTCGAGTACGCCAACCACCCCGGTGGCACGGCGCTCAGCGACCGCCGCGTCGCCAACGGTGCCACCGAGCCGTTCGACATCAAGCTGTGGTGCCTCGGCAACGAGCTCGACGGTCCGTGGCAGATCGGCCACAAGACCGCGGCCGAGTACGGCCGCCTCGCGCAGGAGGCGGCGAAGGCGATGAAGTTCGTCGACCCCAGCATCGAGGTGGTCGCCGTGGGCAGCTCGAACCGTGCCATGCCCACCTTCGGCGCCTGGGAGCACGAGGTGCTCACGCACGCCTACGACGACGTCGACTACATCTCGATGCACGCCTACTACCAGGAGCACGACGGCGACGCGAAGAGCTTCCTCGCGACGGCGGTCGACATGGACCGCTTCATCGAGGAGGTCGTGGCCACGATCGACGCCGTCAAGGCGGCCGGCAAGCACGAGAAGCAGGTCCACATCTCGTTCGACGAGTGGAACGTCTGGTACCAGACGGGCCTCGACACCGAGGACCAGCCGCACAACGTGTCGAAGGACTGGGTCGAGCACCCCCGGGTCATCGAGGACGAGTACAACGTCACCGACGCGGTCGTCGTCGGCACGTTCCTCAACTCGCTGCTGCGCCACGGTGACCGGGTGAAGATCGCCAACCAGGCGCAGCTGGTGAACGTCATCGCTCCGATCCGCAGCGAGGAGGACGGACCAGCCTGGCGCCAGAGCATCTTCTGGCCCTTCGCCCGGACCGCCGAGCTCGCGAAGGGCCGGATCCTGCGCACGCTCGTCAGCAGCGACACCGTCGAGACCGCCAAGTACGGCGAGGCCGACCTCGTCGACGTGAGCGCCACCTACGACGCCGAGCGCGGGCGCGTGGCCTTCTTCGTCGCCAACCGCGGCCTCGACGAGGCCGCGGACGTCGAGATCGGCCTGCGCGGGTTCACCGTCGGCGGCGTGACGCGGGCCGAGGTGCTCACCGTCCCCGAGGGTGGCGACCGCTTCTCGTCGAACACCGTCGAGGCGCAGGACACGGTCGGGCTCGTCCCGCTCGACGGCGTCGCCGTCGACGGCGGCACCGCGACCCTGACGCTGCCCGCGCTCTCGTGGGCCGTCGTCGAGCTCGAGGTCACCGAGGCCTGAGCCGCCGCTGCACCACCCGACGGGCCGTCCTCGCACGAGGGCGGCCCGTCGGTCGTCAGCTGCGGGGCGGGAACAACCGGCCGAGGCGCTGTCGCGCGCTCTCCTCGAAGGCGTCCGTGACGCCGTTCGAGAAGGCGAGCGCGGCACTCGCGGCACTCGTGGCGGTCATGGACCGGATGACGGCCTGCGCGTGGTGCTCGCGGGCGTCGCGGGGTCGCTCGAAGGCGAGGCCGAGGGCGTCGGCGGCCTCGCGGAGCAGTCGCGAGCGGACGGGGTCGATCTCGGCACCCGCCGCGGCGAGCGCCGCGACGCTCTCGTGGTCGAGGCCGTCGACGACCCACTGGCGGGCACGTGCCGGCAACCCGCCCACGGCCAGCAGGCCGAGCACGCGCTGGGCCTCGAGGTCGCGGAGCTCTCGGCGGGCCTCGTCGACGCCACGGGACGCCGCGGTGGGCTCGTGGCCCGGGTCGGGAGCTGGGACGTCATCTCCATGCACACGAACAGACTAGTCCGGACGAAGGACCCGTCCTGTCCCCCGTGAGGAGGACCCGACCAGCGGTCCGTCAGGAGTAGAGGCGCGTGGGACCGGTCGGCTCGAGGTCGCGCGGCACGGCCGGCTCGACCGCACCGCCCTAGAGGGAGCGCTCGATCCGGGCCTTCTCGTCCAGGCTCGACCTGATCAGGGGCAGACCGCGCGCGATCGCGTTGCGGATCCGCTCCTGCAGCAACGGCGCCGTCACCTCGTACTTGCTCGCGCCGCCGACCTCGGTGAAGTCGCTCGAGTGCGCGTAGACGCCGAGCGGCAGCGTGAGCGCCTGGAAGAAGCCGAACAGCGGTCGCAGCGAGTGCTCGAGGATCAGAGCGTGCCGCTCGCTGCCCCCGGTCGCGGCCAACAGGACGGGCACGTCGACGAGCGCGTACTGCTCGACGAAGTCGAAGAGGTGCTTGAACAGGCCCGTGAACGACGCCCGGTAGACGGGCGACGCCGCGATGAGCAGGTCGGCGGTCTCGATCGCGACGAGCTCGCGCTCGACCGTCGCGTCGAGCTGGTCCCGGGTGAGGGCGCCGGCGAAGGCAGGGCCGATCTCGCTGACGCGGATCACGTGCACCTCGACGGGCAGCACGTCGGCGAGCGCCGCGACGATCGCGTCGACGAGGGCGTCGGTCTTGGACGGGGAGCTGAGGGTGCCCGAGACGGCGACCACGCGGAGGGGTCGGGCCTCGGTCCGGTGCTGGTCTGGGCTCACCCGTCCATGCTGCACCCGCAGCCGCTCCGCCCCCCGGCGTGTGACGCCGTGCGACGGCGCGTCCCCGCTCGCCTAGGGTCGGAGCATGACCTCCCGGCCGCGCCTCGTCACGGTGGACCACCTGTGGTCGGGGCGCTGGGCCGGCCGCACGGTCCTGCGGCTCGACGCGCACGGGGTGGCGCCCGCCGGGCGCGAGGAGGCGCGCGGCGCCGTGGCGCACCTCCTGCCCCACCTGCCGGGCACGGTGCTCGCGCCGTTCACCGACTCGCACGTGCACCTCGGCCTCGTCGACGCCGCGCAGCTGCCCGCCGGCGGCATCAGCAGGGTCGTCGACCTGGGCTGGGACCCGGCCGTCGCCGCCACGTGGCTCGCTCCCACGGACGAGGGGCCGGAGGTCCGCATCGCTGGGGGCCTGCTGGCCGCGCCCGGCGGGTACCCGGCCCGCGCCTCCTGGGCACCCGCCCGGGCGACGCTCGCCGTGCGCGGGCTCACCGCCTCCGGTCGGGCACGCCGTGCGCGCACGCTCGTGCAGCGGATGCACGACCTCGGCGCCACGATCGTCAAGGTCACCCTGAACGCCGACGTCGGGCCGGTGCTCGACGACGCCGCCCTGCGCGCGGTCGTCGACGCCGCGCACGACGTCGGCCTGCCGGTCACCGCGCACGTGCAGGGCGTCGGGCAGGCGGCCCGCGCCCTCGCCGCGGGCGTCGACCAGTTCGCGCACGCCCCCTTCAGCGAACGGCTCGACGACGACCTCGTCGCCGCGCTCGCCGCGGCCACGACCTGGGTGAGCACCCTCGCGATCCACGACGGCGCCACGCACGAGACGGCCTTCGACAACGTCGCCCGGTTCCGCGCCGCGGGCGGCCGCGTGCTCTACGGCACCGACCTGGGCAACGGTGACCAGCGCATCGGCGTCTCCGCACCGGAGCTGCGGGCCCTCGGCAGGGCCGGGCTCGGCCTCGCCGCCCTGCTGGGAGCCCTCGCTCCCGACGCCGTGCACGGTGGCGCGCCCGCGGCCCCCACGGCCGCTCCCGAGGAGGCCGACGCGACCACGCTGCGCCTGCCCGACCGGCGCGTCACCTGGATCCCGAGCGCACCCGGGGCCTCCGGCTCCCCCGACGAGCGCGCCGCCTGGCTCGCCTCGGCGCGCGCGGTGACCGCCGACGAGCTCGCGGCCCTCGCGGGACCACCCGTCCCGCACCCGACGAGCGACCGACCCCAGGAGGCACCGTGACCGCCCCGCAGCACCCTCGCACGCCCGACGCGCACGCCTATCTCGACGCGAGGCGCGCCGGTGCGGCCCCCGCCGACGCCACCGCCGACCCGGGCGACCTGCCCGCGGGCCCCCTCGACGCCGCCGACCCGCTCGCGCCCTTCGTCGAGCGGTTCCTGCCGATGGGCGACGTGGTGGCGTACCTCGACGGCAACTCCCTCGGCCGACCGGTCGCCGACCTGCCGGACCGCGTCGACGCGTTCCTGCGGCACGACTGGGGCACCCGCCTCATCCGCAGCTGGGACGAGCGCTGGATGGCCCAGCCGACCGAGATCGGCGACCGCCTGGGCCGCATCGCGCTCGGCGCCGCGCCCGGTCAGACCGTCGTCGCCGACTCGACGACCGTGCTGCTCTACAAGGCGATCCGGGCCGCGCTCGACGCGCGCCCGGGCCGCACCGAGCTCGTGCTCGACGACGACCAGTTCCCCACCGACCGCTTCGTCGTCGAGGGCATCGCCGCCGAGCGCGGCGCGACCGTCCGCTGGATCTCGGTCGACCCCGACGCGGGCGTGACGCCGGAGCTCGTCGCCGCGGTCGTCGGCCCGGCGACCGCCGTCGTCCTCGTGAACCACGTGTCGTACCGGTCCGGCCACCTCGCCGATCTCGAGGGCATCGCCCGGGTGGTGCACGACGCGGGCGGACTGCTCGTCGCCGACCTGTGCCACTCGGTGGGCGTCGTGCCGACCGAGCTCGACGCGTGGGGCGTCGACCTCGCCGTGGGGTGCAGCTACAAGTACCTCAACGGCGGCCCGGGCGCTCCCGCGTTCCTGTACGCGCGGGCCGACCTGCTCGACGCCCTCGCGCCTCCCGTCCAGGGCTGGATGGGCGCGGCCGACGTCTTCGCGATGGCCGACCGGTACGAGCCCGCGGCGGGCATCCGCCGCTTCATCAGCGGCACGCCGCCCGTCGTCGGCATGCTGCCGGTGCAGGCGATGCTCGACCTGCTCGACGAGGCCGGCCTCGAGGCCGTGCGCTCGAAGTCCGTCGCCCTCACCGGGTACGCGCTCGACCTGGTCGACGCCTGGCTCGTGCCGCTCGGCGTCGTCGTCGGCTCGCCCCGCGACCCGCGCGCACGCGGCAGCCACGTCACGGTCCGCCACGGCAGGATGCGCGAGGTCGTCGACCGCCTGTGGCGCGAGGGCGTCGTCCCCGACTTCCGCGACCCCGACGGGCTGCGCATCGGCCTGTCGCCGCTGAGCACGACCTTCGCCGAGGTGCGGACCGGGGTGCTGGCGATCCGCCGGGCGCTGCTCGACCCGGGCGCCTGAGCCGGGCCTCCTGACCCGGATGGCGCGACCCGGGCCTCCTGACCCGCCGCCCGTCAGCTGCGGCGGGGCGCCCCCGCGCTGCGGCGCACGACGAGGTGCGTCGGCACGATGCGGTCCACGCCGGGCTCGCGGCCGTCGAGCATCGCGAGCAGCACCTCCATCGACCGCTTGCCGATCTCGCCGAAGTTCTGGTGCACGGTGGTGAGGGGCGGCCAGAACGAGCCCGACTCCTCGGTGTCGTCGAAGCCGACGACGCTGACGTCCTCGGGGATCCGCCGCCCGAGCTCGTGCAGGGCGTGCATGACGCCGAGGGCCATCTGGTCGTTGGCCGCCACGATCGCCGTGACGTCGTCGCGCCGGCCCAGCTGCAGGCCGATCCGGTGGCCGGAGGCGGTGGTCCAGTCCCCCTTGACCGGCTGCTCGGGGTCGAGGCCCGCATCGCGCATCGTCTCGAGCCACGCCGTCGCACGCCGCGTGGCCGAGTACGACGTGTCGGGACCGGCCACGTGCACGACACGGGTGTGGCCGAGGTCGAGGAGGTGCTGCGTGGCCAGGCGCGTGCCCTGTTCCTGGTCGGTGTCGACGACCACGTAGGGATCGCCCGCGTCGGAGTCGATGATGACGACCGGGAGGCCCACGGGGATGATCACGTCGGCACGGTCGAGCATGTGCGCCTCGATGATGATGACGACGCCGTCGACCGCCTCCTCCTGCAGGCGGCTGAAGGCCCCGGCGACCTCTCCCTCGGTGGGGTGCCGCACGGGCATGAGCGTGATCGTGTAGCCCGCGCCCGAGGCGGCCGTCACGATCGCGTCGAGCGTGCGCATGTTGCCCAGGGTCGACAGCGTGAACATGATCACTCCGATGCTGCGGAAGCGACCGGTCTTCAGCGCCCGCGCGGCGCTGTTCGGACGGTAGCCGAGCTCGCCCATCGCGTCGAGCACCCGCTGCCGGGTGCCGGCCTCGACGTTGGGCGCGCCGTTCGAGACCCGGGAGACGGTCTGGGCCGAGACTCCTGCCCTCGCAGCGACGTCGGCCATCGACACCGTGCGCTGACGGGACGACCGGGCGGGGACCGACTTGACGATCGACGACGGAGGTGTCATGGTTGCGAGCATCCCAGATGTTTGCGCAAACACCTAACGGTGACGCAGGCTCCCCCCGACGAAGTGGATGGACATGACGACGACGTCGACAACCGCCGCCAGGCCCGGCGACACCGGCCGGGCCGGGCGACCCGAGGCGGCCCCCGTGCGCCGCGACCGTCGCCGCTGGACGGGTTGGGGCTTCGTGCTCCCGTTCCTCGCGGTGTTCCTCGTCGTGCTCGTCGCCCCGGTCGTCTACTCGATCTACCTCAGCGTGTTCGAGGAGCGCCTGATCGGCGGCAACGCCTTCGTCGGCCTCGACAACTACGCGCGCGCCCTCGGTGACGGCCAGTTCTGGGACTCGCTGCGCCGCGTCTCGCTCTTCCTCGTCGTGCAGGTGCCGATCATGCTCGTCATCGCCCTCGCCGCGGCGCTCGCGCTCGACTCCGCCCGCCTGCGCGCCTCGTCGCTGTTCCGCATCTCGATCTTCCTGCCCTACGCGGTGCCGGCCGTCGTCGCCGCCCTCATGTGGGGCTTCATCTACGGCAAGCGCTTCGGCCTCGTCGGCAACGCGGACCAGGCCTTCGGCATCGACCTGCCCGACCCGCTCTCCCAGAGCTGGGTGCTGCTGGCCATCGGCAACATCGTCACGTGGGAGTTCGTCGGCTACAACATGCTGATCTTCTACGCCGCCCTCCGCGTCATCTCGCCCGACCTCTACGAGGCGGCCGAGCTCGACGGCGCCGGCCAGTTCCGCATCATCAAGGACATCAAGCTGCCCGCCATCCGCGGAGCGCTGGTCATCGCCGGGATCTTCTCCGTCATCGGCAGCTTCCAGCT
>Ga0265798_10010102_pt1 | contig 11691 bp, 11 predicted proteins | sample P3T30metagenome_FD_192430 | JGI IMG/M metagenome (GOLD analysis project Ga0265798, IMG submission 192430) | Plant litter microbial communities from East Loma Ridge, Irvine, California - P3 T30 | ecosystem: Environmental > Terrestrial > Plant litter > Unclassified | place: USA: California... | reverse complement strand
GTGACCCCGCGCCCGCAAGGCGGCAACCCTAAGCCGCGCATCTTCCGCCTGCCACAGGCACAGGGCATCATCAACCGCATGGGCTTCAATAACGGCGGCGTCGATGCCTTTGTCGCCAACGTGCAGGCGTCCCGCTTCTACCAGGACAAGAAGGGTGTGCTGGGCCTGAACATCGGCAAGAACGCTGACACCCCGATCGAGCGCGCGGCCGACGATTACCTGCATTGCCTGCGCAAGGTGTATCCCTACGCGAGCTACGTCACCGTCAACATCTCGTCGCCGAACACCAAGAACCTGCGCCAGCTGCAAGGGGAATCCGAGCTTGACTCCCTGCTCTCGCAACTCAAGGAAGAGCAGCTGCGCCTGGCCGACCAGCACAAGCGCTACGTGCCGGTGGCGCTGAAGATCGCCCCGGACATCGACGGCGACCAGGTGCGCAACATCGCGGGCGCCCTGCTGCGCCACAAGATCGATGGTGTGATCGCCACCAACACAACGCTCAGCCGCACTGCGGTGCAGGGCATGCAGCACGGCGAGGAAGCCGGCGGCCTATCGGGTGCGCCAGTGTTCGAGCTGTCGAACACAGTGATCCGTCTGCTGAAGGCCGAACTGGGCGATGCGCTGCCGATCATCGGCGTGGGCGGCATCATGCGCGGCGAGGACGCGCGCGCCAAGATCGCCGCCGGCGCCCAGCTGGTGCAGCTCTACACCGGCTTCATCTACGCCGGCCCGGCCCTGGTGCGCGAAGCCGCCGCCGCGCTGCGCCGCTAAAGGAAAGCATATGGAACGCAGGCAGCTTGGCATGACGGACCTGGTGGTGTCGAAGGTCGCACTCGGCACCATGACCTTCGGCGAGCAGAATACGGAAGCCGAGGCGCACAGCCAGCTCGATTACGCCTTCGAGCGCGGCATCAACTTCATCGACACCGCCGAGATGGAATGACGGTTTTATAAGGAAAAAGTAAGTTAATAAATTTAGCCGGTCGAAAGTACCATTTTTCGACTGTCAGTCAAATTTACCTTGTATTTTTTTAAAAGTGGACAAGAATGGTTTCATATTGAATAAAAAATGGTGACTTATGAAGCTCGTCCTAGCTCGAGGCAATTGCTTGCTGTTACGCGACGACGATTCGATTATCTATCCGCTTAGCAAGTTCCTCACTGACCGTTTTAGCAACGCTCATACTCGTGAGTTAGCCGCTCAGTCACTAAGAATCTTTTATCGGTTTTGCTGCGCTTATCGGGTCGAATTAGTTCAACTCGCCGTTGAGGGCCGATGTCTGAGCTATGAACATACCCGGAGATTGGTTCGGTTGTGCTTCCGTCCTCTTCCCGAAATCGAAGCGCTATCGGACAAGAAAATTGTCCTGCTTACCAGTTCCCACACAGGTAAGCCGCCCCACGACATGCCCCAGGCGGTCGAACCCAATACTGCGGACAAGCGGCTTAATCACATCTCTTCGTTTCTAAATTTTTTCTGCGACGTCTTCATTGAGCCAAACACTCTGGCTAGCACGATGCGAGCGCAAGTCAAGCAGGAATATCAAAGAGTATCCCAGCAATTAACAACTTCAATCGCCGGTACGAAACAAGGGCATCACCACAATATCAAAAGTTTGCCATCAGACAAATTTTTGACAATCATTCGAGCAATTTTTGTCCGGCCTGAAGAACTCTTCGTTTGCCAGTCCGGAGAGATTTCACGCTCTATCCTACGCGATAGAGCTATGGCTCTCCTTGCTTGCGAAGGATTGCGGCCAGGTACGCTCGGCAATGTAGTTCGTTCCGACTTCCGGCCAGAGTCACGCCACCTTGTCATCAAAGACAACCGTGCTAAACGGGCGCAGTGTACGACGAACACACCAGTTTTGAAACTAGGGTCTAGCACGCTTGTTAACAGCGCGAGCGAAACTATGATTGTACTTTGGCCGTTCACGACGGCAGCAGTGCAAGACTATATTACCGGCGAAAGAGATGCGGTCCAGTCCAAGCATCTTCAGAACCGAAGCAACGGATTTCTCTTCTTGAATGAAAAAGGGGAGCCTATTAAACACCGCGCCAGCATTACTGAATTATTCAACCGACTTGGAAAACGACTGCGGCAACTTGGATTGCTTGATGTAGGAAACGATCCCTATTTTGAAAAGCAAAGGCAATACGACTTTTATGGCTATGTCCTGCGTCATTCGTCGGCCAGCTTGTTTCTTGAGTATAAGGGTACCGACGAAAGAGCGCTAGATAGCATGAAAGTGAGATTCGGCTGGACTACTAATAGTAAACAGCCGGAGCGGTACGCCGCCAGGGCATTAAGCGATCACGCCAACGTAGATTTGATGAAGTTCAGTGCCGAACTTGTGTTTGAAGCTTCGGCAAAACTACCAATAAAAGAACGTCGCAATGGGATATAGAAATATAGGCAAGGCGCTGGCCGAATGGAACGACAGTGCTCCCTTAGTCGTCACGCTAAGCGAAAAGGTTGGGACTGAAGATGCGCCCCACCTAACCGCCTTCACTTTCGACCTATCGGATCTACAGCAAGGATTCAGCGAAAATTTCTTGCTAAATTTAAAAGATCTTTTGCTTGATTGGCGAAACCGAATTTCTTTGGTATCACTTGAGCTATATACTCGAAATATCAAGTACTTATTTAAAAGAATAATTAGTCTGCAACTGTTTGACGTAAAGATCGACCTGGTAGATGAAACATTTCTACTTGTCCTGAGCACAGTGACTAAGGAAATGACAAAGACTCAGCTAAACACCTTTAAACTATCGTTTGTGGCCCACCCCTATTCTTTACTTTGGGGGCCAGGACTTCAAGCCGATAGCTTTCCAAGATTTTGCGACAATAAGGGCGCGTATGGTCAACAAATAAATCGGGTTCTGGCTAAAGCCTTAACCCGCGCCGCATGCGTACACATCCTATCCGGATGCGAGCATGCTTACGATACAGCCAAAATTGACATCGGTCTCTTCGCCTTTGCTAATCTGGCCTTCGCAGTATTCTGCCGCCCCGAGAGCTATCGCCAGATCCGGCTTGGAGATTTAGTATTTGATACAGAATCGCAGTCATATTTTCTGTACATTTTACCCGTAAAAACCAGAACGAGTAATCCAGATAAAATAGTTTATAGGATTAATGCGCCATTAGGAATTTTGCTGCAAAAACAGCGGCAAGACGTTGTAAAAAAGTACTCTCATCTAGTCGATTCAAAATCCATCGATCGACTTGCGCTCTTTCCTGCCAGGCGATTAAACCAAGAAAAGTCAGCTTGGATACATGGGCATGCGAACGAGCAGTTTGGAATGTATAAACGCGATGCCTTTACTCACGGTTATGCCAGGCAAATCGAAAGATTATTTGAGTCTGACGAACTCACTCTTAATTCAAACGCGCTCAGGCATACAGTCGGCACTCAACTAGCCCAAAGCGGGGCGTCTGCCCGCACCATTCAGGCCGTACTGAAGCATGCTACAGATTCAGTCTGTAAAGCGTACGTCGATATAGCATTCAACGGCCTGATTGACAGTCTAAGCGATGCTATGCAGCCTGCGTTTGACACTCACTTGCCAGTTTTCAAGCGTTTTCGCTCGAAGCAAGGCGATATCGACCCCTCCCGCGCTATTCGTTCCGATGATTTGACAACTGGACAAACGGAATTAACAGGGGAGTGCGGAAGGTTCATTAAATGCGAATTTGCGCCAATTACCTGCTACGGATGTTCCCGCTTTATCCCGTGCTGGGACGCAGATCATAAAGTTAATCTTGATATCGTTGAACGCGAGATTGACGACTACAAAAAGCGGGGCAAGCCATTCGAGCATTTAATTGAAAAGGCGCGCACCTCTAAATATCAGATAATTTTAGTGATGAATGCGGCAGATCGCTACCAGAGCCATTGCATGCAGGAGCCGAGACCATGACCGACATAACCGAATTTAGCAAGGCTCAACAACGCCAATCTTTAGATATCTGGTTAAAGTCTTGCAGAGACAAGATGGCACTACGCTTCCCGAAAATTAATTTTGATGCAGAAGACTGGCCTGTAAAATCACTGCACAAATCGGAACAAGCAGACTGGAGCTTTAATGCCGCTATCGTTGACTTTACTGGTAAGGACCAGAGCTTTTGTGAGGTAGTCAGATGCCTAGTGGCGGAGATGCTCTTAAAAGGGAAACCTAAGCTTCTACAAAAACCAATCAAGGCTTTCCGCCGGCTTTCCACTAATTCAGCGGTGTCTCTGTTCGACATAAGAAAAAATGACATAAAAGTCATTGAAGGACAAAGTTTAGTGTATTGCAGGAAACATCCTCCTGCGGCTAATGAACATTTAAGGAGCTTAGTTGAACTTTCAAAGCACCTCGCTATTCTGTCTAGAAAAAATATCCTTCCCCAACTCAGCTACCACGTAGACGCTAAGATTAGGAAGGAACTACAGTCGCTGAAAATTGATCGTGGAACAGCGCGGACTGCCGAGCTTGGATTGCTCCTCGATCGTAAAATTGAAGCTTTTAATGATGCCGTAAATGCTATGGTCGATCTCGACCCTCGCCTCGATGCTATGGATCAAGTTACGATCTGCGCGATGCTTAGAAAACTATGCGCTCCTTCAAGGATCAATGAAGTTCTATGTTCCAGTGTCGACGATCATGTGACAGTCGAAGATTATGCACGAAAAACGCTCGGAACATCGAATGTGAGTCACAATGCACATCAATTGCTCATAACGATGAAGGGTAGCAAAGGAGCGCAGTGGAGCGCGAAGCCTGCTTTAACTTTCATGATTGATGCATTTCACTATACAGAGGATATCATCAAAAAACACGGTCGGCGCACGCGAATGCTCGTTAACTGGTATCAAGAAAATCCGACGATTCTCTATTTGCCTGGAGAACTAGAATTCCTACGAGGTCAGCCGCTCAGTCGACTCGACCTTTCGAATATAATATATTTCGCTAGCACGACGGCACGAACTGGAGCGGAACCTGCTGTCATGCATGCCTTTACAGCCCTTAAGAACCGATCCTTCAAAGGGCCCAACACTAAGACTCATAGTGTTGATGGACGGATTACCGCGCGAAAGCGCATCGATTTCCTGCCTTGGAACGATGTGGAGCAATATCTACTGGAAAAAGTTCATCAGGCAATGGAGAACTGCCGTAAAGTAACAGTACTTAACCACTACGAAGGTGACCTGAAAAAGATGCTGTTCTTGTTTGATCGAACAGACCTGCCGTATTTGCCCTACGCCATCAATGACCAATGCATTCGTCACCGTCTCAAACGCACAGAATCCCAAAATTTAAATAGAAGACCACCCACCCTATTCGAAAAGCTAGGGATTACGATGCCGGTTAACGGTCGCATTCAAGCAGCAGAATTAGATACTCACGACCTGCGTAGATGGCTTACTACTACAGCGCTACGGGAGGGAGAGAAGCTTTCCGATGTGCTAATAAATAAGTGGGCCAACCGCTCATCTCTTGCTCAATTAAAAGCCTACGATTTCCGCACATCCGTAGAGCTTGCTGCATTCTCGCGGATGCCAGAAATTCCAGAATTAACGGACTTGTCTGCGGGGCTAGACCAAGCACGCAAGCTCGAGGACCTCTACGGACTAAGTACTGAAATTGTTGTGGTGCAAGAGGCCGGAATTAGGGTAACTAGCTTGGATCGCGTGCTCGAAGCGACGGAGGACCGGCCGATTGCTAGGACGAGTGAACAAATTATCATCATTTACCCGACCTTATATGGCGCGTGCCTGCATCAGCACCACGAGACCCCTTGTAGACGCTATTCCACTTGCCTAACATGCGGCGAGAACTACTGCGTGAAAGGACATATCCCTACTAACGACGCGATTCGTAAAGATGCGACATTGCTGGCGACGAGCATCGTCCGCCAACTTGGGACGCTTGTACCCGCCCTAAATCGTGGCATAGCGGACAATCCAGACTCTTTTGCAGACCATCTCGAGATGTTAGTTGGCCGCGGATTGTGCCACGAACAAATGACGGATCAGCTTATCGCCGAGTTCCACGATATAAAAGATCAGATAAAAGACAAATTATTGTGCAAGCGTCTAGAGGAAGCGTTCGTGGCGCGCGGCTATGTGCAACTCCTGGAGGACGACAATGTGCCGAACGGTGCGCTTATGAAGTATCACAACCCAGGGCAGCATGCTGCCCCGGGACTAGAAATGGCCCTTGATACGCATGGAGGCAGGGCAAAGGTCGCGTGTGACGAAGAGGCGTTAATTGCTACGTTCCCAGTGTTTGCGCCAGCTGCCTTGGGCTTGCAGGATGAGCGGCATTTAATCGAAACCGAAGACGACGACGACGGAGAGTGACTATGGCAGGAAGGAAAGAACTACTTACTGAGCATTTGGCCAAACAGATTTGTCGAATGATTTTGCGCATGCCTGACGTGGGCATCCCGGTAACGTGGGTGAACGTCGTAAATCACGCAAAAAGAAAGTTTGGGCATGGTTTCAACCGCCAGATGCTTAGCCAGAAGGAGTGGAATGGCCGGGGGCTTATCGCCGAGGCCTTCAGCGAAGCCAAAGAAGTACAGAGACGGCTACAGCATGATACCGCGCCGAAGTACGCGACGTCTGCGCGCTCCGTTCTGCAAAAACGGATCGCGATACTCGAGGCCAAAAATCTCGCGCTGCAGGAGGAGCTTGAAAAGGTCCGTGCACAGCAAGTCGACACGTTGAATACATTTCTAATTACCCCCCGTGATCTGCGCCATTTACTTGCAGAATCGGCAGAACTGCCCGAACCAAACGCAGCAACAGTTGTACCAATCTCACGCAAGCTGCCAGCTCCGCCTCCGTCCGGTTCAGCCCCGACTACAGAGGTGTAGCCCTACCAAGCGCTCCGATGGCTTTATCATCGGGGCGCAGCCTCCCGAACGGGTAAAGGGGCAGCCATTTGCGCCTGCTAAAAATTGGCGTGCTGCACAGGAGAGTGGATATGGGCAGGAAATGCGGCAGCAACGGCATCCAGGACGGGCGGCGAAATGTGGAGATTTTTCTTGCGTGGGCCTCAGAGGTCCAAGACTTCAAACCGTACGTCCATCAAGGCCTCCTCAGTGTTGCGCGGGTAGCGCGAGAGTGCGGACTGAACAGGGACGTGTTCTATACCAATCCCGGTATCCGTGACATTCACTGGCCCGCGCTCAATAGGCGCTTAGAAGACAGTGGCGTGCTCATAGCCCGGGTCGCGAACCCTGCTGCGAAAATCCTACGGCTCCGCCGCAGCGATCCCCGCGATGAAGCGCGCATCAAGCAGGTCCAGGAAGAGTCCGAGGCAGTGAAGGCCGAGAATCGCGAGTTGCGACGTCAACTTGCGCGCTTTAAAGGGATTGATGAAATCCTGCATACCACTGGAAGGTTGCCATGGTAGGGAACCCGTCCACCTTTGGAGCAGAGCTAACCCAAGCAATCGTCAAGGTGCTTGACGTGCGTTCGCAGAACAAATTTGGCGTCATCTTCCGTGGCCAGCGTATCACCGCAGAAGGGCAATTGCTCGACACCCACAACGAGTTGGTCGTAAAAGCCTTTTCTTCGGATCTCGCGGTGCCGGTCGTGCTCGGTCAATGGTGGGGCGTAACCGGAAAAGTCGAGAGGCGAAGCTTCATCAACAATCTTGGATTTGGAATGTCCGAGGACCAGATGGTGGTGTCGCCGGGGGGTGCCACGATGGTTATGCCGAGCGGCTCCCATATTGTCGATTACATTGCTCGCAACCCGCGATTTAGAGGAATCGGCCGCATCACTGCAGAACGGCTCTGGGAGAAATTTGGAGGAGGTCTACTCAGCATCCTGGACGCCGGGGATATTAAGATATTAGGCGAGATAGTCACAGCCCAGAAGGCCGCCATCCTTGCGAACGGGTGGCGCGAGGAAGGACTGAGCAACAGCCTACAGTGGCTCCAGGCGCATGGTATTCCCCTCAAGATAGGCAGGCGGATACTCGATTACTTCGGCAAAGAAGTAGATGCAAAGATCACAGAGAATCCCTACCGCCTGTTGAGCTTCTCTGCCGGATGGCACGAAGTCGACGCGATCGCCCTCCAGAAGTTGCATATATGGCGGGACGATCCGCGGCGCTTGGCAGCTGCTGTCGAGGAGGCGATATACCGACGCTTCAGCAGAGGCGACACGCTGGTTCCTCGTTGCGACTTGGTTGCGGGCCTGCGATCCATTCTTGTGGGTGAAGATTGCGACGGCGACTTGATTGCGCAGGCTATCGAAAGCAGCCGCGTCACCGGTCGCCTATTGTTTGATAGCGAGGACAATGCCTGCAGCTTGGGGGCATCCCTTCTTGAGAATGCAGTCGTCGAAGGCATTTGGTCGCGTACAACTAGGCAAAGCGAGTCCTGTCCGGTTGATCAAATCATCAAAGCATACGAACGGGGAGAAGGCTATGACTTCCACCTGAACCATGCGCAATGCGATGCAGTCCAGGTAATCGCCGATCACGATTTTGCCGTCGTTACGGGCGGCGCCGGGGTCGGAAAGACGACCGTTCTTAAGTGTGTCTACAGCGTGCTCAAACACCAAAACTACGAAATCACCCAGGTCGCGCTCGCAGGCAAGGCAGTGAGGCGCATGATGGATGCGACGGGTCGGCCAGCGATGACAATCGCAGGTTTTATTCAGTTGATGAGGAAGCGCTTCGACCAGGCGCAGTCGGACAAGGCTTCGATAACTGAACCATGCAAAATGGCACTCGTCATCGATGAGGCGTCGATGGTGGACCTGATCAGCTTCAGCAGCATTCTTCGCTTGATCGGCGACAATTCGAAAATCGTACTAGTTGGCGATCCATACCAGTTGCCACCCGTAGGGTCCGGCCTCATCCTGCATTGCCTTACCGCCATCCCGACGATTCCTCACGTCGAACTCACACAGGCGATGCGCTTTGGTGATGAGATCGCCCAAGTCGCCGATGCTGTGAAAAGCGGCGTGTTCAGCGTGGAGTTCAACGATAGCGTGCGTTTCATTGAAGCCAGCAATAGCAATCTGGAAGAGCTTGGGACCAGCCTCTACTTAGAAGATCCAGAGGGTTCGGTTGTACTGTGCGCTACCCGTAAAGTCGCGGCGCTTATCAATGCACGGGTTCAGACCGCGATCACCTGCACGCACCAGCCGCTGCGCCTTTTTAACAGCGTGTATGAGTTATGGGAACACACCGGATTTTTCGAAGGAGACTTGCTGCTCTGCACTAGGAACCATTGGGAGCTGGGCGTCCAAAACGGGTCTTTAGGTCGACTGATCGAGGTCTTCGACGAGCCGGCGCGTCTCGACAGCGACGCCGAAGCCGATCCCCCGGCATTGGGCTGGATCGAATGGGATGATGGGGAACGTCGACCACTACGGGAGGACTTGCTTGATAGCTTGGAGCTGGGCTTTGCCATTACGGTACACAAGTCGCAGGGATCTCAATGGCGCCGGGTTATCATTTGCTTGCCTTGCCCTCGAACGGAAAAATCATCGATGGTCGATCGCAGCCTGATCTACACGGCGATCACCAGATCTCAAGTAGAGGTGATTATTTGCGGCAATTACTCGGCTCTGGTACGGGCAGTCAGGCGTGAAAAAGCCTCTGATCGGAGAAAGGTGGCCCTCCCAAGGCGGCTGGCGCAGATGCCTTGGGATCGTTCTTGAGATACCCTTCCCTGTAGACGCCTTGGACTGAATAGCATGCGTGAGGACGGTTTCCACCGTGCGCCTCCAGCGCGGCGGTCCGTCTGCGACCGATTCTTGAGAACAATTCAGGCTGAGCCGCCAATCGACGCCATCGGCACTTTGTTAGGATCAATCCCTAGCCGCGCTTTACTTGCTCTTCCGTCAATTCGACCAGTCGCGTTGGCGAAGTGCCTAAAGCGTGCGCGAGCTTAAATACGACCCGGACAGTAGGTTGATTCACGCCGCGCTCGATTAGACTGACGAAATTGCGCTCGACGCCGGCGCTTAATGCAAGCTGCTCCTGCGACATCTTTGCCTCTTTGCGAGCCAGCCGCAAAACCTTCCCAAAAGCAGCTCCCGGATCCAATAAACTCTCCCAGTATATTGGGCGATCTTGTCCGAGTAGCGCATCAGAGTCTTCACAATATATTGGTAATTTCGGTAGGATTGACTAACCTTGCAGTATGAGCTTACTTGCCAACTATCGAGTGAAGATAGTCAGCTATTACAAAACTGGTGAAACAACTCATTAGCAACTGAAACTTTGTTTGGCCAGCGACAGCCGAGATGGAGTGCTCAAATGACATTGCCGAGATACTTGGAAGAAAAATTTTTACTCTGTTTAACTAATAGTTCGCCTTTGGAAAAACTGGTGTACGCACTCTGCGCGGGAGCCGATTACGGCCAGCAAGTTTTCGACGTTCTCAACACAGAAAAACAGAATAAAGAAGCACTTCCTTATGAGTGCGTGATCTGGGGCTTCATCCGCGCTCGTTGGGCTTATTTTGAACTCAGGCGCTACCGCCAGAACAAAAGCGACTACATGGAACATTCCGCCGCGAAGCTTTACCGAGGTTTGGAACGATTGCCGTCGGGAGCACATGTAGCAGAATGGCGCCCGGTCACGGTGCCCCGGTATTTTCTCGCCAGGCTTGAGCAATTTAATTCGGAACGCGAGATTAGTGACAGGCGTAATGCAGAACTTGCTAAGAACATTGCTTTACTGCGCAATAAGGTGTATGTATCACGCTGTTTTCCAGCCCACCTGCGCACGATCATGTTCGAACGTGACGGATATCGTTGCCAACTGTGTCTACGAGACCGGTTAACTTTGCTTAAGCTTGGACTCCACCTAGAGGTCGATCATATTCTTCCTTATATTGACGGGGGGAAAACGACCTACAGCAACGGGCAGACGCTGTGCAGTGAATGCAATGTGGCGAAACATCATGCCAAGAGCTATCTCAGCGCGACCGAATCTTTGGAGGGCAAAACCCATCCTTCTTAAAGAGGTGCGTTACGCATGCCGAATCGTATTGCCATGCTTGTCTCTTTGGGCAGCGGTGGAGAATTGGCGGGCGCAGCTTGACGACGAATGCAGTGGGCGCTACGAGTTTTCCGAGCTTTGAACCTGATTATTGCAACAGCGGAGTTTGCCTCGATCAGTCGGGTTTCGGCCTGTATGCTCACCTCCGAAAGGCGCGGGTACGTTAGCAGCGTCAATACTCGCCGACCCCACAGGATCTGGTCGTGTCCACGGAGCCGGCACAAGACCGCTTCATGAACACGCGGCCAAACGCCGGCCTGCATCCATTTGTAAAGGCGACGCCAGCATGTCATGCCGCTGCCGCAGCCGAGCTCACGCGGCAGATACCCCCAAGGTATTCCGGTCCTGAGGACGAATAGAATTCTGTGAGGGCGGCCCGGTCCTTGATGCGCGGCCGCCCGCCTTCCGGGACCGACAGTAGTCGGGAAGACGAGCGGCTATTAGCGACAAAGATCTTCAGAGAGAAGTGCTTGGGCCATGGCATCAGTCCGGCTGCGAAGACGGCCGTCATCTAAAAGCCGCGCTCCGCTTTAAACATCCGCTATCGACCCAAAGCGGACCTTCCCGATTGCGCTTACGGCGTAGACGCCTTCCACTTTTCAAGACGGTAGAGCATGACCTGACCTAGCTCCGAAGGTTGCCTTAGCAACGAGTCTCGCAGCGGCT
>Ga0265798_10010101_pt1 | contig 11691 bp, 7 predicted proteins | sample P3T30metagenome_FD_192430 | JGI IMG/M metagenome (GOLD analysis project Ga0265798, IMG submission 192430) | Plant litter microbial communities from East Loma Ridge, Irvine, California - P3 T30 | ecosystem: Environmental > Terrestrial > Plant litter > Unclassified | place: USA: California... | reverse complement strand
ATCTCGCGGTCGCGCGCCGAGGCGTCGGGGTCGTCCGCGACCGCGCGCCAGTGCCGCTGGTTCTGCTCGAACCACGTGCCGCCATAGACGAAGGTGCCCGCGCGGCGCAGCAGCGCGAGGTTGTGGTCGTTGAAGGCGTCCTCGAACGGCATGACCGACAGATCGCCGCCGGCGCCCTGGAAGTACCCGTCGAGCGAGGTCAGCACCGAGACGATGAGCTTGCGCATGGCGCGCACGCTAGACCCGCATGCCTCAGCTGAGCTGCGTGCGCTCCACCCAGGCCAGGTACTCGGGGCTGACGGTGCCGGTCACGTACTCGCCCGTGAAGCACGAGAGGTCGAGCTCGGTGATGCCGGTGCCCTCGGTGATGGCGGACTGCAGGTCGGCCACCTCCTGGTAGATCATGTGGTCGGCGCCGAGCACCTCGCCGATCTCGGGGATGCGGCGGTCGTGGGCGATGAGCTCCAGCCGGCTCGGCATGTTGATGCCGTAGACGTGCGGGTAGCGCACGGGCGGGGCGGCCGAGGTGAAGGTCACCTTGTTGGCGCCGGCCTCGCGGGCCATCTCGACGATCTCCTTCGAGGTCGTGCCGCGCACGATCGAGTCGTCGACGATCAGGATGTTCTTGCCCTTGAACTCCGAGCTCATCGCGTTGAGCTTCTGCTTGACGCCCTTCTTGCGCTCCGCCTGCCCCGGCATGATGAAGGTGCGGCCGACGTAGCGGTTCTTGTAGAAGCCCTCGCGGTACTCGATGCCCAGCTTCTGGGCCACCTGCATCGCGGCGGGCCGGGAGGAGTCGGGGATCGGCATGACCACGTCGACGTCGCCGAGCGGCATGTGCTGCTGGATGGTGGTCGCGAGCCGGTCGCCCATGCGCAGACGTGCCTCGTAGACCGAGATGCCGTTCATGATGCTGTCGGGGCGCGCCAGGTAGACGTACTCGAAGGAGCAGGGCGCGAGCCGAGGCGCCGAGGCGCACTGCTTGCTCGTCATCGCGCCGTCGAGTGCGATGAACACGGCCTCGCCGGGCGCGACGTCGCGCACCAGCTCGTAGCCGGCGCTCTCGAGCACGAGCGACTCGCTCGCCACGATCCACTCGTCGGCGGTGTCGGAGGCGTTGCGGCGCCGGCCGAGCACCAGCGGGCGGATGCCGTACGGGTCGCGGAACGCGAGCAACCCGTGCCCGGCGATCATCGAGATCACGGCGTAGGAGCCCTCGACGCGCTCGTGCACGCGCGAGACGGCGGTGAAGACCTGGTCGGTGTCGAGCGCGGAGCCGGGGATCTGCTTCTGCAGCTCGTTGGCGAGCACGTTGAGCAGCATCTCGGTGTCGCTCGACGAGTTCACGTGGCGGCGGTCGTCGCGGTACAGCTGCTCGCCGAGCTCGCGGGTGTTCGTGAGATTGCCGTTGTGCACCAGCACGATGCCGTAGGGCGCGTTCACGTAGAACGGCTGCGCCTCGGTCTCGTTGGCGGCGTCGCCGCGGGTCGCGTAGCGCACGTGCCCGAGGCCCATCGTGCCGAGCAGGGTGCGCATGTCGCGGGTGCGGTACGCCTCGCGCACCTGCCCCTTCACCTTGTGCATGTGGAACATCGCGCCGTCGGCGGTGGCGATGCCGGTCGAGTCCTGACCGCGGTGCTGCAGCAGCAGCAGTGCGTCGTAGACCTGCTGGTTGACGGGTTCGGACGAGACGATGCCGACGATGCCGCACATGCCGAAGAGGCTCCCAGTGGGGTGAGGGGGATCGCCCCGAGCGGGGCGCGAACCAGTCTCGCATACGGTGAACGGCTCGCTGCCCGGCGGTGAACGGGCGCGACGAGCGGATGCGCGGGGTGCGCCCGCGGGGCCTCGCGGGCGCGCGACGGGGCCGCGTCCCGCATCCGCTGCTCACGGCTCAGCGTCGACCAACCCGCGCACAGCGGAGCATCGGAACGACAGATGTGCTGTCGTACGACAACGCCGTTGTCGTTCCGGCACTCCACCGCGGGCGGGCGCTGCGGCAGGCGAGCGCGCGAGCGGATGCGCGGCGGGTGCGCGGGGGCGTCCCGCATCCGCTCGCTCGGTCGCGATGCGCCCGCGCCGGTAGGCTCGTCGCCGTGACCGAGCACCCCTCCAACTCCTACGCCGCGGCCGGTGTCGACACCGCCGCCGGCGACCTCGCCGTCGAGCTGATGAAGCGGTCCGTCGCGGCCAGTCACGGCCCGCAGGTGCTCGGCGGCGTCGGCGGCTTCGCCGGCCTCTTCGACGTCAGCGCCCTCAAGGACTTCGACCGCCCGCTGCTCGCGACCTCGACCGACGGCGTCGGCACGAAGATCGCGATCGCGCAGGCCATCGACAAGCACGACACCATCGGCCAGGACCTGGTGGGCATGGTCGTCGACGACATCGTCGTGATCGGCGCCAAGCCGCTGTTCATGACCGACTACATCGCCTGCGGCAAGGTCTTCCCGAACCGCATCGCCGAGATCGTGGGCGGCATCGCCGACGCGTGCACCGCCACGGGCACGGCTCTGGTCGGCGGCGAGACCGCCGAGCACCCGGGCCTCATGGGCGAGCACGACTACGACGTCGCCGGCGCCGCGGTCGGCGCGGTCGAGGCCTCGCAGCTGCTCGGCCCCGAGAAGGTCGCCGACGGCGACGTCGTGCTGGCCATCGAGTCGAGCGGCCTGCACTCCAACGGCTTCTCGCTGGTGCGCCACATCCTGGCCGGCCGCGGCCTCTCGTACACCGACCGTGACGACGAGCTCGGCGGCGTCGTCGGCGAGGTGCTGCTCGAGCCGACCCGCCTCTACACCTCGCAGCTGCTCGCCGCGATCGACGCGCACCCCGGCGCCTTCCACGCGCTCAGCCACGTGACCGGCGGCGGCATCGCGGCCAACCTCGCCCGAGTGCTGCCCGTCGGCAGCTGGGCCGAGCTCGAGCGCTCCACCTGGACCCCGCCCGAGGTGTTCCGCGTGCTCGCCGGCTGGGGCGGCCACGCCCTCGACAGCCTCGAGGGCACCTGGAACCTCGGCATCGGCATGCTCGCCGTCGTGAACGCAGCGGATGCGGATGCGATCGCCGCCACCCTGCACGCCGCCGGCCTGCCGACGTGGTCGGTCGGCCGCGTCTCGACCTCCTCGCGCGACCTGGCCGGCTTCGAGCAGGGCGCCAAGGGCGTCGACGGCGGCGCCGTGCGGCTCACCGGGGCGTTCGCGGTCTGACGCGGCCGCGGTCTCCTCCGGCTCTGGTCGGGGGTCGCGGCAGCGCGATCCGCCGTGACGGATGCGTCATGCGGATCGCGCTCGGCAGGCATCGACCCGGCTGAGGGTGCGCGTCCAGCCGGTACCGAGACGGTGAGCGGATGGCCGATCAACCCCTCTCCCGTCGCGCCGCTACCGCGGTCACCAGCAGCGCGCGGCAGATGCTGCGGCCGGCGCGGCTGCTCATCGCCGGCAAGACGGCGCTGGCAGCGACGCTCGCGTGGGTGCTCGGCGGTCTGCTGCCGGGGGAGCTCGGTCAGTTCTCGTACTACGCGCCGCTCGGCGCGATCATCGGCATCGCCCCGTCGCTCAGCTCGTCGCTGAAGTCGAGCGCGCAGACCCTGGTCGCCCTCGCGCTGGGCGTCGGCGTGGCCTGGGCGCTGATCATGAGCCCAGCGCCCGCGTGGGTGGCGGTGCCCCTCGCCGTCGGCTTCGGCACCGTGCTCGCCGGTTACGGCGGCCTCGGCGCCGGGCGCGACTACGTGCCGATCGCGGCGATGCTCGTGATCGTGGTCGGCGGCCGCGATGCCGAGGACTTCTCGTGGGGCTACATGCTGCAGATGGGGTTCGGCGCGCTGCTGGGCGTCGCGGTCAACCTGCTCGTCGTGCCGCCGCTGCGCGAGGACGACGCCGGCAGCGCCGTCGGCGCGCAGCGGCGCCGGATCGCCGGGGTGCTGCGCGACATGGCCGGCGCGCTCGACGCGGAGCGCGACGCCCCCGACTGGGAGACCTCGCTGGCCGAGGCGCAGCGACGCACCGACGAGGTGTCGGACGCGGTGCGCGACGCCCGCGAGACCCGTCGGGCGAACCCGCGCGCACGCTTCAGCAGCTACGACTTCGACGAGGACGTCGACGATCTGCGCGTGCTCGGTCGCGCCTCGCGGCACCTCGGTGCGCTCGGTGACGTGCTGCGCGGCGGGGGCGGGGAGCCCGCGCTGCTCACCGAGGCGAGCCGGGACGCGCGGCACGCGGTCGCCGAGGCGCTGCGGGCCTCCGCCGAGCTCGTCGACGAGTGGGATGGCGCTCAGCACGGCTCGGGCCGTCCGGGCAAGGGCACGGGCATCGAACGCCCGCGCACCGACCCGGCGATGCGCCTGCCGACGGTGGATGCGTCCATCGACGAGTCGAGCGGAGGCGATCGCGGCAGCGGTTCCGGCAGCGGAGGCGGTGCCGCTGAGCCAGCCCGACTCGACGCGCTGCGCGAGGTGCTGGCGCGCATCCGTCCCGGCGACGACGGCGATCCCTTCGAGCCGCTCGCCACCGCTCGCTACGTGCTGCGCAGCCTCGCCGAGGACGTGGACGAGCGGATGCGCGCCAGCTGACCGCTGCTCGCTGCGCTGCTCGGTGCCGCATCCGCTCGCACCGCACGGTGCCGTACCTCTCTGCACACCGATCGGCCAGTAGCGGGGCGTTCGCCGGTTCCTCAACCCCGGCTACTGGCCGTTCGCGTAGGAGTCGCGCGAAGGGTCGCGGCGAGGTGCCAGTTGTGGCGGCACTCCGCAGAGCGCACGCGACGACGGTCACCTCGCGAGACGCGAGACGCGAGACGCGTGCCGCGTGCCGCGTGCCGCGTGCCGCGTGCCGCGTGCCGCGTGCCGCGTGCCGCGTGCCGCGTGCCGCGTGCCGCGAGACGCGAGACGCGTGCCGCGTGCCGCGCGTCCCGGTGCGTGCCGCGCTACGCGGCCGCGACCGGCCGCGAGCGCAGCGCGCCGAGCGGGGCGCTGCGGCGCCGCGCCACCGCGAGCACCGTGAGCGCGAGCCCCAGCAGCAGCCAGGCGACGAGCGCCGCGACCGCGGGGCCGGCGCCGGCCGAGCCCTCGGCGATGGCGCGCAGGCCGTCGATCGCCGCGGTGAGCGGCAGCACGTCGAGCACGGCGTCGAACACGGGCGGCACGGTCGAGACGATGCCGGCTGCGAGCGCGACGACGGCGACGAGCATCGAGAGGAAGCGTCCGACGCTGCCGAGCAGGCCGGCGAGACCCTGGTTGACCGCGGCGAAGGCGGCACCGGCCAGCGCCGCGAAGGCGAGGAAGCCGACCGAGGCGGCCGCCGTCACCTCGAGCACCGGCAGCATGACGGCGCCGAGCGCGAGGCCCTGCACCACGCCGATGATCAGCCCGGGCAGGTAGCCGCCGAGCGCCAGGCGCAGCGAGCTGCGGGTCGACGCGAGCGCGCGGCTCGTCGCCGGGCGCAGCAGCAGGTAGGCGGCTAGCGCGCCCAGCCAGATCGCGATGGCGGCGAACAGCGGCACGCCCGAGGCGCCGAAGAGATCGGCGCCGGGGGCCTCGGACTCGATTGGCTCGACCCCGGCCGCGGCGAGGCGCGCGGCCTCGTCCTCGGTGTAGGTCGGCACCTGGTCGACCGCCGTCTGCAGCCCGTCGGCCAGCTCCGCGCCGCCGTCGGCCGCGGTCTGCGCGCCGTCCGCGAGCCCGGTGGCCCCGTCGGCGATCGCCGCGGTGCCCGAGGCGAGCTCCTGCGCGCCCGAAGCGGATGCGCCGGCACCGGTCGCCAGCGCGCCCAGCCCGTCCGCGAGGCCCTGCGTGCCGTCGGCGACGGTGCCGGCCCCCGCGGCCAGCTCGCCGGCGCCGGATGCGGCGGCCTGCGAGCCCTGCACGAGCCCGGTCACCGAGGTGCCCGGTGCGAGCGGCGAGGAGCCGTTGAGGGCCACGTCGGTGGTGGCGATGTCGGTGGCCATCGACTCGAGGATGCTCGGGTCGGGCAGGCCCTGCACGGCGCCGAGCAGACGCTCGACGCAGGTCGGGTCGGTCGCGAAGTCGCAGGTCTCCAGCCCCTGGAACGCCTGCAGCGCCGCGACGATCGACGCCGTGCTCTGCGCCGCCCCGCGCGCGGAGGCGCCGGCCGTGGCCGCGCCGCCGGAGAGCTGCCCGAGCTGATCGGCGAAGGTCGTCGCACCGTCGGCCACCCCGCGGCTGCCTGCGGCGAGCTGCTGCGCGCCGTCGGCCGAGGCGGTCGCGCCCGAGGCGAGCGTGCCGAGTCCGTCGGCGAGCCCCGCGGTGCCCGTCGAGAGCGTGCCGAGTCCGCTCGCGAGCCCGTCGGCGCCCTCGGCGAGCTGCTGCTGACCGTCCGCCAGCTCGCTCGCGCCGTCGGCGGCGGTGCCCAGCTGCTCATTGAGCTCGGTGTAGCCGCCGAGCAGTCCCTCGACGTAGGTCGTGGCCGACTCGCGGTTGAAGAGGGTCGTGGCGGTCGAGGTGATCGTGGCGCTGATCGCGCCGTCGACGAGGCGGCTGCGGTCCGTCGTCGCGATGTCCAGGGTCGCCTGCACCGCATCCGCTGCGTCGCCGGTGAAGGAGAGGGCGCGCTCGGAGAAGTCCTCGGGGATCGTCACGACGGTGGCGTAGTCGCCGCTCTCGAGGCCCGCCGAGGCGTCCTCCTCGTCGGTGATGACCCAGGTGAAGTTGCTCTCCTCGGCGGTGACGAGCCCGGCGGCGAGCTGGCGCCCGAGGGGCACCTGCTGCCCGTCGATCTCGACGCCGTCGTCGAGGTTGACGACGGCCGCGCTCACCTGGCCGAGCCGGGTGGTCGGGTCCCAGAGGCCCCAGAGCAGCGAGCCGCCGATGGCGACGGGCACGAGCACGAGGCCGAGCAGGGTGAACCAGGTGATGCGCCGGCTCGGGGTGGCGGGTTCGATGACGTTCATCGGGAGACCTCCAGGGCCGGTGCGGTCGTGACGTGATCGGTGGCGAGCACCGTGGAGCGGATGGCGGGCGGCAGCACCGCGTCGACCGGCGGCGCATCGACGCAGCTGATCACGAGCGACAGGTCCTCCGCCGGAGCGAGCAGGGCCCGCAGCTCGCGCTGCGTGGTCGGATCGGAGACGTGGTCGAGGTCGTCGATCGCCAGGATGCGCGGCCGCTCGGCGAGCGCGCGGCGCACGGCGCCGACGGGGTCGGGCTCGCCGGCCATGCGCACGACCGCGACGCGGCTGCGCACCGTGGCCGCCCGCTCCGGCAGTGCCAGCCCGTCGACCTTGAGGCGGCCGCCGGTGGACTTCACCCGGCCGGCCAGCGTGAGCAGCAGCGCGCTCTTGCCGGTGCGGTGCTCGCCCCGGATGATCAGCGCGCCGCCGGTCGGCACCCGCGCGTCGACGCCCGAGTAGACGTGCTCGAGGGAGAGGCCCTCCGCCGCGACGGCGGTGCCGGGCGCCCAGTCGGCGACCGCGAGCTCCTTGGCGAGCCCCTCGCCCTCGACGTCGAACGACGGCAGCAGCTTGTCGAGCCAGCGCGGCATCCACCACGCCTTGTCGCCGAGCAGCTGCAGCACGGCCGGCACCAGGGTCATGCGGATGAGGAAGGCGTCGACGAAGACGCCGACCGCGAGGCCCAGGGCGATGGGCTTGATGCTGCTGTCGCCCTCGGGCACGAAGGCCGCGAAGACCGCGAACATGATGATCGCCGCGGCGGTGACGACCTTGCCCGAGCCGAGGAAGCCCCTGCGGATCGCCGCTCTCGCGTCACCGCCGTGCACGTACTCCTCGCGGATGCGCGAGACGAGGAACACCTCGTAGTCCATGGCGAGCCCGAAGAGCACGCCCATGAGCAGGATCGGCATGAAGCTGATGACGGGGCCGACGTTGGCGACGTGCAGCGCATCCGCGAACCATCCCCACTCGAAGACCGCGGCGACGACGCCGAACGAGGCGCAGACCGAGAGCAGGTAGCCGACGGTCGCCTTGATCGGCACCCAGATCGAGCGGAACACCATGGTGAGCAGGATCAGCGAGAGGCCGACGACGAGGATGCCGAAGGGCAGCAGCGCCGCCCCGAGCCGGTCGGAGACGTCGATGCCGATGGCCGTGAAGCCGGTGACGCTCAGCTCGACGTCGTACTCCTCGGCGAAGTAGGGCTGCAGGTCGCGCAGCTCGGCGACGAGGTCCTTGGTCGCCTGCGAGTCGGGCGCGCCCTCGGGCACGACCTGGATGATGCCGGTGTCGGCGCTCGGGTTGGGCGTGGCCAGCGGCACCGAGGCGACGCCCGGCAGCTGCTCGATCTCGGCCTTGAGGTCGTCCATGAGCCCGAGCGGGTCGGTGCTGCCGATGATCGTGCCGGTCACGATGAGCGGCCCGTTGTAGCCGGGCCCGAACTCCTCGGCCAGCAGGTCGTAGGTGTCGCGCGCCGGGGTGCCCTCGGCCTGGGCGCCGGCGTCGGGCAGGGCCAGCCGCAGGTCGAGCGCGGGCACGCTCACGACGCCGAGGCCGGCGACGATGAGCACGATCGTGAGCGCGGGCCACTTGGTGGCGGCGCGCACCCAGCCGTCGAAGAAGCGGTTGCCCTCCTTCGCCGCGACGGGGCGAGCGGATGCACTGCCCGCATCGTCAGATCCGGCCGAATCCTCCGACGCGGCGGCCCGCTTCGATGCGGCGGCCGCGGCCCTGCGGGCGCGCCGTCCGTCGCCGATCGAGCGCCCCATCCGCTGACCCGCGAAGCCCAGCAGCGCCGGGGTGAGGGTGACCGCGATGAGCACCGCGAGGAAGACCGCGAAGGCGGCGGCGATGCCCATGACCGTGAGGAAGGGGATGCCCGCGACGAAGAGCCCGACGAGGGCGATGATGACCGTGAGGCCGGCGAAGATGACCGCGCTGCCGGCGGTGGCGACCGATCGGGCGGCCGACTCCTCGGGATCCATGCCGCCGATCACCTGCTCGCGGTGCCTCGAGATGATGAAGAGCGCGTAGTCGATGCCGACCGCGAGGCCGAGCATGAGCGCCAGCAGCGGGGTGGTCGAGGAGATGTCGGTGAAGATCGTGGCCACGAAGATGGCGGCCATCGAGACGGCGACGCCGAGCAGGGCGGTGAGCAGCGGAAGGCCCGCGGCCAGGAACGAGCCGAAGGTGACGATGAGCACGATGAGCGCGATGACGACGCCGACCACCTCGGTGATCGTGAGCGCCGGCAGATTCACCGAGTAGGCCTCGCCGCCGATCGAGACGGAGGCTCCGGCGGGCAGCGCCGCCGCGAGCGCATCGGCCTCGTCCGAGAGGGCGTCGAGCGCGCTCTCGGGCAGGTCGGAGACACCGCCGTCGAACTGCACGCTGATGACCGCGGCGCCGCCGTCCTCGGCCACCGCGCCGCTGACGAGCTCGCCGAAGGGGTCGCTCGCGGCGCTCACGTGGTCGAGGCCTTCCATCGCCGCGACGGCATCCGCGACCGCCGTCTCGATGGCCGGCTGCTCGACGCTCTCGCCGTCGGGCGCGATCACGACGACCTGCGCACTCGTGCCGCTCACCTGGGGGAACGTGTGCGACAGGGAGTCGAGCGCCTCCTGGCTCTCGGTGCCGGGGATCGAGAACGTGTTCTCGGTGCCCTGGTTGAAGGCCAGCGCGCCACCGCCGACGAGGGCGAGCACGGCGAGCCAGAGCACGAGCACGAGCCTGCGCGAGCGGTACGACCAGCGGCCGAGGGCGTAGAGGACTGAGGACACGGATGCTCCGAATCGTGGGGCGAAGATGGATACATCCGTGTATCCGATACATGAATGTATTCTTTCGAGGCGGGATGGATCAAGCGATCCAGCCCATTCACGGGAGGAGCCGCATGAGCGAGCCGGAGGAGGGCACCCGGCGCGGGCGCACGCGGGAGCGCCTCATCGACGCGGCCTTCGAGGTCTTCGCCGACCTCGGCGTGCAGGCCGCGAGCGTCGAGCAGCTCTGCGAGGCCGCCGGCTTCAGCCGCGGCGCCTTCTACTCGAACTTCTCCAGCAAGGAGGAGCTCTTCTTCGCGCTGCTCGCCCGCGAGCACGCGCGACAGCTCGTCGCGATGGAGCAGCGGATGGGCGAGGCCGTGCCGCGCCTCGCCGCCGATGCGCTCGGCGTCGACGCCGTGGCGCAGGCCGTGCTCGACGTGCTGCAGAAGGATCACGGCGGGCGCCGCTGGTGCCTCGTGCAGCACGAGTTCGCGGCGATCGCGCTGCGCGACCCGGCGATCGCCGAGGTCTACGCCCAGAACCGGCGGAGCATGGTGCGCGAGGTGACGGTGCTCGTCGAGGCGGCCATCCGCTCGCTCGGTCTGCGCTTCAGCACCGACGGCGAGCTCATCGTCGACACCTGCGGATGGATCTACGAGGGCGCGCTCACGAGCGGGCTCATCGCCGGCTCGAGCCTCGAGCAGATCGACGAGAGCGTGAAGCGCCCGATCGCGATGCTGCTGCTCGGGGCGACCGCGCCGGTCTGAGCCTCGCCGCCGGCGACGCCCCGCGAACGCAGCGACGCCGCGTCACCCGGAGGTGTCGCGGCGTCGCCGAAGCGGTGCAGCTCAGGCGCTGCGGTGCTGAGGCTGCTCGTCCTCGTCCTCGTCGGTGTCGTCCTCATCGGAGTCGACGAGATCCGCCCACTTGTCGACGTACTCCTCGTCGCCGGAGGTCGTCTGCAGCTCGCGCTCGAGCGCGTTCAGATTGGTGTCCGGGCTGAAGTACTTCAGGTCGCGAGCGACCTTCGTGTGCTTCGCCTTCTGACGGCCGCGCCCCATGCGCAACCCCCTCGGTCTCGATGGCCCGGCGCACGGATGCGCGGGGCGTAAGTGTGGTGGAAATCTGCCGCAGAGCCTACCACGCAGGCGCACCCGTCCGGCTTGCGCTCAGGCCGTGCTGCGCCAGGATGGAGCGGGGCGACGGAGTCCGGCACCACCGACGCGAGGAGCTGATGCATGACCACGAGGCAGCGCACCCGCGTCGTCGTGATCGGCGCCGGTCAGGCGGGACTCTCGGCGGCCTACTCCCTGCGACGCCTCGGCCTCGTGCCGCACGAGGACTACGTGGTGCTCGACCGCGGCCCCCGCGCCGGCGGGGCCTGGCAGTTCCGCTGGGAAGCGCTGCGGCTCGGCAGCGCGCACCGCGTGCACGACCTGCCGGGCATGGACGAGCTCGGTCTGAGCTTCGCCACCGCCGACCACAAGCGACCGGCCCGTGACGTCGTGGTCGAGTACTACGACGCGTACGAGCGCCGCTTCGAGCTGCCCGTGCTGCGCCCCGCCGCGGTCGCCTCGGTGGCCTACGAGGGCCTGGACCTCGTCGTGCGCAGCGACGCCGGCGACTTCGCCACCGACCTCGTGATCAACGCGAGCGGCACCTGGGGTGCGCCCTTCGCGCCCTACGTGCCCGGCGCCGAATCCTTCCGCGGTCGCCAGCTGCACACCAGCGGCTACGTCGCGGCCGAGCAGTTCCGCGACCAGTCGGTGGTCGTGGTCGGCGGCGGCACGAGCGCCGTCGGCTTCCTGCTCGAGCTCGACGGCGTCGCCGCGCAGCTGACCTGGGCCAGTCGGCGCCCGATCGACTGGATCGATCAGACCGAGCTCACGCCCGAGGCCGGTGCGCTCGCGGTGAGCACGCAGGACGACGCGGCCCGCGCGGGCCGCGCCCTGCCGAGCATCGTCAGCGGCACGGGCATCCCGCGCAACCGCCGCAACCACGCCGGCATCGAGCGCGGCCTGCTGGTGGC
>Ga0265798_10010099_pt1 | contig 11692 bp, 8 predicted proteins | sample P3T30metagenome_FD_192430 | JGI IMG/M metagenome (GOLD analysis project Ga0265798, IMG submission 192430) | Plant litter microbial communities from East Loma Ridge, Irvine, California - P3 T30 | ecosystem: Environmental > Terrestrial > Plant litter > Unclassified | place: USA: California... | reverse complement strand
TGATCAGCGTGATCGTCCCCAGATAGGCGGAGACGTCGTCGACGACGTCCTGGATCACGCGCGCCGTCGCCATCGCGCCGTCGAAGCTCGTCCGCCCGGTGATCGTCTGCCGCCGCATGCCGGTCCACCCCGACAGGAAGAAGAACACGATCAGGATACCGAACAGCAGCTGGACGATCACCGCCGGCGCCGAGGTCGCCGCGAATTCGAGGATCGAGCTCGGCGCGGCAACGCCCGCCGTCGCCGGTTGCTTGATCGGAGTCGATGCGACCTGGCGCAGCGTCCGGTTCACATATTTTTCGAGACTCGAATACAGGTCGAGCAGGGGCGCAAGATTGCTCTGGATCCGGTCGAGCCGGGTCGGCAGCAGGCGGAAGAAGTCGGTCGCCGGGACCAGGATCGCCGCGATCGCGATGTTCGCCGCGACGAGGAACACCAGGATGCAGGCCAGCGCCGCAATCGCCGAAGGGACGCCGCGCCGCTCGAGCCATTCGAGCACCGGGATCAACGCGACCGCGATCACCAATGCGGTCGTCAGCGGCAGGAAGAACTCGGCGCCCGCCTTCAGCGCGAACGGCATGGCGATGACCAGCCCGACGCCCGCGGTCAGCGTCAGCGCGGCGAGCAACCGGTCGCGTCGCTGTGCGATCCGCATCGCGTCCTCGACGCCGACGCCGATCGGCAATCCGAACGCACCATCCGCGCCGGTGGCCGGTGACGAACCGTCTGCCACATCCCGGTTCTGGCCAACATCGGCGGACAAGGCCGGCTCTCCGGAAGATTCGTCGTTCGTCATGTCGCCACCCTCTGCTTCCCCCTCTCCTTGTCGCAATCGCAGCGGGTTACAAGCAGGGATAGAGGCGGCAATCACAGGCGACGGTCAGCGCGCGGGCGCTCGCGACGCTTCCCCGCGCGCATCATCGTCGCCGGAGGATGACACGCCGGCTCAGGCGCTCGCCATCGCCCGGTCGGCGAACAGCGACTGAAGATCCTTTTTGAGGATCTTGCCATTGGCGTTGCGCGGCAGCGTCTCGCCGACGAAATGAATTGCGACGGGTGTCTTGAACGCAGCCAGCCGGGCGCGCACCCATGCCTGAAGCTCCGCCTCGGTCGCGTGCGTCCCGGGCGCCAGATGCACCACCGCCGCGGGCTCCTCGCCCAGTGTCCGGTGCGGGATGCCGATCAACGCACAATCGGTCACCGCAGGATGCTCGTACAGGACGTTTTCGACCTCGGAGGAATAGATGTTCTCGCCGCCGCGGATGATCATGTCCTTGGCGCGGTCGACGATGTAGCAGAACCCCTCCTCGTCCAGCCGGGCAAGATCGCCGGTCCGCACCCAGCCGTCGATGAACGTCGCCGCGGTCGCGTCGGGCTTGTTCCAATACCCCTTCACGATCATTGGCCCGCGCGCCCATAATTCGCCGACCTCGCCCAGCGGCAGCACGGTGACGCCGTCCTCGGCAACGATCTTCAGGTCGACGACCGGCGCCGGCGGCCCTGCGCTGGTCGGGCGGTTGAGATAATCCTCCGCGCCGTGATGAGTTACCGTCGCCATCGTCTCGGTCATACCCCAGCCATTGCCGGGCAGTGCGCCGAGTTCGGCATGGATCCGCTTGACCAGTTCGGGCGCAGACGGTGCCCCGCCATAGGCGACCGATTCGAGCGACGACAGGTCGTAGCGATGGCGGTCGGGATGCTCGATCAGCTGCCACGCGATCGTCGGCACCCCCCCGGTCACGTTGACCTTCTCGCGCTCGATGATCTCCATCGCACGCACGGTATCCCATTTGCGCATGAAGATCATCGTGCTGCCCGTCGCGATCACCCCCATCATCCCAGCCGAACAGGCGGTGACGTGGAACATCGGGATCACCGTCAGGCTGACGCGGGGTGTCGGTTCGGGCGGCGTTTCGCCGCGGCGCAACGCCGACCGCGCCCCCGAATATCCGCCCGTCATGATGTTCGACATCATGTTGCGATGCGTCCCGAGCGCCCCCTTCGGCGCGCCGGTCGTGCCGCTGGTGTAGAAGATCGTCGCGTCGTCGTCGGGCGCGATCGTCGCGTCGGGGAGCGGCTGTTCGGGCAGCGTCGCCCACGCCTGTGGCGGGCCGATGATCTGCTCGAGCGGCGACGCGATTCCACCAAGCGGCTCGACCGCGCGGCTGACGAGCACATGCTCGAGCGACGGGAGTGTGGCATAGGCGGTCTCGAGCCGGTGATGCCGCTCGTCGTCGGCGATCAGCACCCGCGCACCGGAATCGGCAAGCCCGTATTCAAGCTCGGCGCCCGTCCACCACGCATTGAGCGGTACCATGATCGCGCCGATCGCGGTGGCGGCAAAGAACGCGACCGGCCATTCGGGCAGGTTGCGCATCGCCAGCGCGACGCGGTCCCCAGGCCCCACCCCGAGCGCGCGCAGATGCGCCGCGAGCGTCGTGACCGCGCGCCATGTCGCCTCGTAGCTGACGCGCTCATCCTCGTAGATCGTGAACAGACGCTCGCCATGCGCGCGGGCCGCCTCGATCAGATAGCGCAGCGACGGCGGCGCGTTCTTCCAGATCCGCGTCTCGACGCCGCCTATCGTCACGACGTCCATCTCGAACTTGCTTCCGGCCGCGGTCAGCAACCGCTCGGTCTCGGTCATGGACATGACGGGCCAGCGCGGGTCCAGGGCGATGATCGGTTCTTGTACCAAGGCCGGTCCACTCCAAATATGAATTTCGGGTTTGGCTTATCGCCCAACTGGCAGTGGGTTTAGAGTTGATTTACGCCGCGCTCAAGGCAATAGCATGAACAATGTTCGAACCGGGGGTATGGTACATCATGAGGCATGCGCGATGACCGGCACGATCCTCGGCGATCCCGAACGGCATGGCTTTGATCCTGCACGCCTTACCGCGATCGATACGCTTCTTCGTGACCGGTATGTCGCGTCGGGACGGCTTCCCAACGCGCAGCTGCTGATCGCGCGCGACGGTGAGATCGTGCATTTCTCGCATCAGGGGCTCGCCCGCGAGGGGGGCGCGCCGATCGACGAAAGCTCGCTGTTCCGGATCGCCTCGATGACCAAGCCGATCACCTCGATCGCGTTCATGATGCTGGTCGAGCGGGGGCTGGTCGCGCTCGATACGCCCGTCCACCACGTCCTGCCCGAGTTCAAGGGGATCGGCGTCTACAATGGCGGCGGCGCAGGCGTGCCGTTCGCGGTGAAGCCGACCGCCGAACCGATGCGGATGATCGATCTGCTGCGTCATACCTCGGGGCTGACCTACGGGTTCCAGAACCGCTCGAACGTCGATGCCGCATATCGCGAAGGCAAGATCGAGAACTGGCACGGCAATCTCGATCTCGACGGTTTCATCGGCGCGCTGGGGGCGCTGCCGCTCGAATTCTCGCCCGGCACGTCGTGGAACTATTCGGTCGCGACCGACGTGCTGGGGGCGGTGATCGAACGGATCGCGGGCGTGAAGCTCGACACGTTCTTCACCACGCGGATCTTCGTCCCGCTCAAGATGGACGACACGTTCTTCCAGGTCCCCGCCGACAAGGTCGATCGCCTGACCGACTGTTACACCGTCGCACCGGGCAAGGGGCGGACGATGCTCGACCGCGGCGAGAAGAGCGCATGGAGCCGTCCGCCGACATTGTTGTCGGGCGGCGGCGGGCTCGTCTCGACCGCGCTCGACTATCACCGCTTCTGCCGGATGTGTCTCAACGGCGGCACGCTCGACGGCGCGCGGATCATCGGCCGCAAGACCCTCGAACTCATGACGCAGAACCATCTGCCCGGCGGGGCGGATCTCGCGATGCTGTCGCAGTCGCTGTTCAGCGAGGCGGCCAATGCCGGCACCGGCTTCGGTCTCGGCTTTGCCATCACGATCGATCCCGCCAGGTCGATGATCGCCGGTTCGAAAGGCGAATATTACTGGGGCGGGATGTTCTCGACGGCATTCTTCATCGATCCGGTCGAGCGGCTGTCGATGGTGTTCATGACACAGGTTTCGCCCAGCAGTCTCTACCCGATCCGCCGCGAACTCAAGACGATGATCTATGCGGCGATGACCTGATTTGCCGACATCCAGATATTCCGTCACCCCAGCGAACGCCGGGGTTTCCCCGTTACGAGGAGATACCAGCTCTCGCTGGCATGACGTTCAAACCGCAGGAGAGTATATGACCAGCCCGATCCGCACCGAACGCCATGACGACGTGCTCGTCATCATCTCGAACAACCCGCCGGTCAACGCGCTCGGCGCCGCGGTCCGTCAGGGGCTCGAGGCCGCGATCAAGGAAGGCGTCGCCGACGCAAGCATCACCGCGATGGTGATCCGCTGCGACGGCCGCACCTTCTTCGCTGGCGCCGACATCACCGAATTTGGCAAGCCGATGATCGAGCCCGGCCTGCCCACCGTCGTCGACATGATCGAGGCCTCGTCGAAGCCGGTGGTCGCCGCGATCCACGGCACCGCACTCGGCGGCGGGTGCGAAGTCACGCTCGGCTGTCATTACCGCGTCGCCGTCCCCTCGGCGAAGATCGGCACCCCCGAGGTGAAGCTCGGCCTGCTCCCCGGCGCGGGCGGTACGCAGCGTATCCCGCGCATCGCCGGCGTGAAGCTCGCGCTCGAGATGACCGCGAAGGGCGATCCGATCTCAGCGAAGAAGGCGCTTGAGGCCGGCCTGATCGACAAGATCGTCGGCGACGACAGCCTCGAGGCCGACGCCATCGCGTTCGCCCGCGAGATCGCGAGCAAGCGCCCCCTGCCCCGCGCGTCCGAAAAGACCGCTGAGGCCGATCCCGACGCGGTCGCCGCGTTCAAGAAGGAGAACGCCCGCCGCTTCCGCAACTTCGACGCGCCCGCCGCCAACATCGCCTGCGTCGAGAAGGCCGCCGACGGATCGAGCTTCGCCGACGGCATCGCGTTCGAGCGCGAACAGTTCATGGCGCTCATGACGGGCGTCCAGTCCGCCGCGCAGCGCCACATCTTCTTCGCCGAGCGCCAGGCCGCCAAGATCGACGACGTCCCCGCCGACACCAAGCTGCGCGACATCAGGCGCGTCGGCGTGATCGGTGCGGGCACGATGGGCGGCGGCATTTCGATGAACTTCCTGTCCGCGGGCATCCCCGTCACGATCGTCGAGATGCAGCAGGACGCGCTCGACCGCGGCACCGGCGTCGTCCGCAAGAATTACGAGGCGACCGCTGCCAAGGGCCGGATGAAACCCGAACAGGTCGAACAGGCGATGGGCGCGCTGAAGCCCACGCTCGATTTCGCCGATCTCGCCGAATGCGACCTGATCATCGAGGCGGTGTACGAGACGATGGAGGTGAAGAAGGACATCTTCACGCGTCTCGACGCGATCGCCAAGCCCGGCGCGATCCTCGCCTCGAACACCTCGTACCTGAACATCGACGAGATCGCGGCCTGCACCAAGCGTCCCGAGGACGTCGTCGGCATGCACTTCTTCTCGCCCGCCAATGTGATGAAGCTGCTCGAGGTGGTCCGCGGCGACAAGACCGCGGACGACGTGCTCGCGACCGTCATGGCGCTCGCCAAGAAGATCAGGAAGGTCGCGGTCGTCGCGGGCGTCACCTACGGCTTCATCGGCAACCGCATGCTGATGCCGCGCCAGGTCGAGGCGACCAAGCTGTTGCTCGAGGGCGCGAGCCCCGAGCAGATCGACAAGGTGCATGTCGCGTTCGGCATGCCGATGGGCCCGTTTCAGATGAGCGACCTCGCGGGCGTCGACATCGGCTGGCACCGCGACCCGAGCCGGATCGAGAATATCCGCGACGCACTCGCCGCCGAAAACCGCTGGGGCCAGAAGACCAAGGCGGGCTTCTATGATTATGACGAGAAGCGCACCCCCTCGAACTCCCCCCGCGTTGCCGAGATCATCGACGATTTCCGCGCCAAGTCGGGCGTCACCCCGCGCGAGATCAGCGACGAGGAGATCGTCGTCCGCACGCTCTACACGATGGTCAACGAGGGCGCGCTGATCCTCGAGGAGGGCAAGGCGCAGCGCGCGTCCGACGTCGATGTGGTCTGGATCTACGGATACGGCTGGCCCGTCTATCGCGGCGGCCCGATGTTCTGGGCGCAGTCGGAAGGCTTGCCGAAGGTCGTCGCCGGGCTCGAAAAATACGGCTTCCCCGTCGCCAAGTCGCTCAAGGACGCCGCCGCGAGCGGTGGCAGGATCAAGTAACTTCCACTCCCTCTCCCCTCGGGGGAGAGGGCCGGGGTGAGGGGCAGCCAAGCAGTGCTCCGCCCCTGGCAGCCCCTTACCCCACCCTCTCCCCGCCGGGGAAAGGGAGAAAGGATGACCCGATGACCGACCTCGACACCTTCCGCACCGAAACCCGCGCCTGGCTCGCGGAGAACTGCCCGCCCGAGATGCGCAAGCCCGTCCGCTCGGAGGACGATGTCTGCTGGGGTGGTCGCCAGTTCAAGCCATCGAGCCCTGCGCAGAAACAGTGGCTGGACCTGATGGCGGCCAAGGGCTGGACCGTGCCGGACTGGCCCAAGGCCTATGGCGGCGGCGGCCTCTCGCCAGCCGAGACCAAGATCCTCCGCGAGGAGATGGCGGCCATCAAGGCGCGCAACCCGTTGAACAGCTTCGGTATCTCGATGCTCGGGCCGGCGTTGCTTAAATATGGCACCGAGGAGCAGAAGCTCGATCACCTCACCAAGATTGCACGCGGCGAGATCCGCTGGTGCCAGGGCTATTCCGAACCCAATGCGGGCTCCGATCTCGCCGGCCTCGCAACCTCGGCGGAGGACAAGGGCGACCATTATCTCGTCAATGGCCAGAAGGTCTGGACCAGCTACGCCGACAAGGCCGACTGGATCTTCTGCCTCGTCCGCACCGACAAGACCTCGAAGCAGGGCGGGATCAGCTTCGTGCTGTTCGACATGGCCACCCCCGGCGTCTCGACCAAGCCGATCCTGCTGATCAGCGGCAACTCGCCGTTCTGCGAGACTTTCTTCGACAATGTCGAGGTCCCCAAGGTCAACCGCGTCTACGAGGAGAACAAGGGCTGGGACGTCGCCAAATATCTGCTCGGCCACGAACGCGAGATGATCTCGGGCATGGGGCTCGCCTCGTCGGGCGGCAACCCGCTGATCGACGGCGCGATCGCGACCGTCGGGCTCGGCCATGACGGCCGCCTCGCCGACCCGCTGCTCCGCGCGTCGATCGCGCTGTTCGAGGTGCGCGCCAAGGCGTTCGGGGCGATGTCCGAGCGGTTCATCGACGAACTGAAGGCGGGCAAGGCGCATCCCGCGCAACCGAGCATGATGAAATATTACGGCACCGAGCTGAACAAGAGCCGGTACGAGCTGATGATGGCGGCGGGCGGCTCGGACGCGCTCGAATGGGACAGCGACCGCTCGCGCGGCGGCGCGATCCCGCGGTCGTGGCTGCGCACCAAGGCGAACTCGATCGAGGGCGGGACGAGCGAGATCCAGCTCAACATCATCGCCAAGCGGATCCTCGAACTGCCGGCCTGAGCTCTATCGTTCTCCCGCGAAAGCGGGAGCCCAGAATCACGAACGCTGCGCGCGGGGCTCCGGGGCCCCCGCCTCCGCGGGGGAACCAGAATGCCACTCTACCTAGACGACGACCAGACCGTCCTTCAGGACACGATCCGCGACTTCGTGGCGGAACACGCCCCCGTCAGCCACATGCGCGCGCTCCGCGATGCCGAGGACGCCACCGGCTTCTCGCGCGACCTGTGGAAGCAGTTCGCCGAGATGGGCTTTACCGGCATCCTCATCGGCGAGGATCAGGGCGGGCTCGGGCTCGGCCATGTCGAGGCGGGCGTCGTGCTCGAACAGATCGGCCGCAACCTGTCGCCCTCCCCCTTCCTGACCACTGCGGTCGCCGCGGTGGAGGCGCTCAAGGGCACCGGCCAGGCCGAACGCTGGTTCCCCGGCATCATCGCCGGCGAGACCGTCGCCGCGCTCGCGATCGACGAGGCCGCCAAGCACCGCGACACGATCGCGATGACCGCCGAACGCGCGGGCAACGGCTTCAGGCTGACCGGCGCCAAGCGCTTCGTCGCGCATGGCCACACCGCCGACCTGATCATCGTCGCCGCACGTACCGCAGGCGGCACTGACGATGCGGACGGCATCACGCTGTTCGCGGTGCCGAAGGACGCCGCCGGGCTGAGTGCGAACGCCGAGCGCCTCGCCGATGCGAGCCTTGCCGCGCGGCTCGATTTTGACGGGGTCGAGGTCGATGCGGACGCCGTGATCGGCGAGGTCGATGCCGGCCGCGCCCCGCTCGACCGGTTGCTCCGCGCCGGCCGCACCGGCGCGTCGGCCGAACTGCTCGGCGTCGGCGGCGGCGCGATGGACATGACGATCGGTTACATGAAGCAGCGCAAGCAGTTCGGCACGCTGATCGGCAGCTTCCAGGCGCTCCAGCACCGCGCCGCGCATCTCTACTCTGAGATGGAGGTCGCGCGCGCCGCCGTGCTCAAGGCGCAGCAGCTGCTCGACCTGGGCCACGACAAGGCCGACGAGGCCGTCTCGGTCGCCAAGGCGATGACCGCGCTCGCGACGACGCTGAGCGTGCAGGAAAGCGTCCAGATGCACGGCGGCATCGGCATGACCGACGAATATGACATCGGCTTCTACATGAAGCGCGCGCGCGTGCTGGCCGAGCTGTTCGGCGACGCCAACTTCCATGCCGACCGACTGGCCATCGCAGCGGGCTATTGACGCTACGTTGTACCCCCGCGAAGGCGGGGGCCCAGACTGGGCTCCCGCCTTCGCGGGAGAGCATGGAGGTCAGATACGCGTGGATACTGCCGATACGTCCCCCGAAGCCCTCGCCAAGGGCCTTGTCGACCTGCTCGAGATCGAGGAGGTCGATACCGACCTGTATGTCGGCAAGCGCCAGCCCGGCGGTGTCGGTCGCGTGTTCGGCGGTCAGGTGATCGCGCAGGCGCTGCAGGCCGCGCAGCGCTCGACCGAGGCGCCCAAGGCTGCGCACTCGCTCCACGCCTATTTCATGCGCCCGGGTAACGAGGATTATCCGATCGTCTACCGCGTCGTCCGCGACTTCGAGGGTCGCAGCTTTGCGACGCGCCGCGTGATCGCGATGCAAAAGGGGCAGCCGATCCTCAACATGGCAGCGTCGTTCCAGACGCCCGAGGACGGCCTGCATCACCAGGACGAGATGCCCGACGTCGCGCCACCCGAGACGCTTCGCTCGGACCGCGACCTGCGGCTCGAGAATCTCGACGGCATCCCCGAAAAATTCCGCGCGCACATGCTCCGCTGGCGCCCGATCGAGGTCCGCCCGGTCAACCCGCGCAGCTGGATCGATCCACCCGCGCAGGCGCCGAACCATGCCAACTGGTTTCGCATCGTCGCGCCGATCGGCGACGACCCGGCAATGCACCGCGCGGTCCTGTCCTATGCCTCGGACATGGCGCTGCTGGGGACCGCGCTGCTCCCGCACGGCGTCAACTGGATCACGCCGGGGCTACAGACTGCGAGCCTTGATCACTCGCTCTGGCTGCACGAGGATTTCCGCGCCGACGACTGGCTGCTCTACGCCTGCGATGCACCCTGGTCGGGCCACGCACGGGGCTTCAACCGCGGCAAGATCTTCTCACGCGACGGCCGGCTGGTCGCGAGCGTCGCGCAGGAAGGACTGATCCGGATGCGGCGCTGAGCCGACAGCGCCCCGCCCGCCCCCGGGACCGCGTCAGACCGCGGTCTTGCCATAGTCCTGACGCGTCACCGGATGGCTTGATGACAGCCCGCCATCGACGGCGATCGCTTGGCCATTCACATAGCTGGCATCGTCCGACGCGAGGAACAGCGCGACCTTGGCGAGTTCGTCGGGCTGCGCGCCGCGGTGAAGCGGGTTCAGCCGGCCGACGCGGTGCATCTTGTCGGATTCCCGAGCATAATCGAATACCGGTTTGGTCATCCCCGTCTCGGTCAGGCCCGGGCAGATCGCGTTGACCCGGACGTTGGACCCCGACAATTGCTGTGCCGACACCGCGGCAAGGTTGATCACGCCGGCCTTGGAGGCGGAATAGGCGGGCGAACCAGCACCCGACCGGATCCCCGCGACGCTCGCGGTCAGGATGATCGCCCCCTTGCCGCGCTCGCCGATCCGCGGTGCGGCATGCCTGACCGCAAGAAACGGCCCGATCAGGTTGACGCGAAGCACCTCCGTGAACAGCGCCACGTCGGTATCGAACAGGTTCGCCATCCCGCCCGAGATGCCCGCATTGGCGAACATCACGTCGAGCCCGCCAAAGCGGTCGCACGCCAGCGCCACGGTGCGGACGACATCCTCCTCGGATCCCGCGTCCATCCGGATCGCGCTTGCCCTCCCCCCCGCATCGGTGATCATCCGCGCCGTCTCGTCGGCGCCCTCGGTGAGATCCGCGACGACCACCCGGCCGCCCTCCGCGGCGAACAGCAATGCCGCGGCCCGACCGATGCCCGAGCCGGCGCCGGTGACGATGATCGACCTGTCCTGAAATCGCATGATGCCCTCCGTTAAATCGTGACCCCGCCGTCGAGGACCATCGTCTGTCCCGTCATGAAGCTGCTCGCGGACGATGCGAGGAACACGACCGCGCCCGCTATCTCGTGCGGCTCGCCGATCCGTCGCAGCGGTACGCGCGTATTCGCGGCCTCGATCCGGTCGGGATGCTCCCACAAGGCGCGCGCGAAATCGGTCTTGATGAGGCCGGGCGCGATGCAGTTGACGCGGACGCCCGACGGCCCGAACTCGACCGCGAGATTGCGCGCGAGTTGCATATCGGCGGCCTTGCTGATGCAATAGGCGCCGATCACCGGCGAGCCGCGAAGACCGCCGATCGACGAGATGATGATGATGCTCCCGGCGCCGCGCTCGATCATCTCCGGCGCCACCATCTGGATCAGCCAGTGGTTCGAGACGATGTTGTTGTCGAGGATCTTGCGGAACTGGTCGTCGGCGATACCCGCCTGCGGCCCGTAATAGGGGTTCGAGGCCGCGTTGCAGACGAGGATGTCGATCCTGCCAAACGCCGCCCGCGTCTGGTCGACCAGCGCCTGCAATCCCGCCTTGTCGGAAATGTTGGCCGCGATCGCGATCGCGGTGCCATCGCCGTACCGGGCGTTGATCTCGCCCGCCACACTATCGCACGCGTCCTGCTTGCGGCTTGAAATGACGACCTTCGCGCCGTGCTCGGCAAGTTCGCGCGCCGACGCAAGGCCGATGCCCCGCGACGATCCGGTGACGATAGCGACTGTTCCAGTCAGGTCGAATTGCGACATCTGCTTGCTCCCTCTTCCGTCGATTGACGGCGTGAACGCCTACCGCCTCTCCAAACCCGTCATCAGCAAACGCTGAGTTTCGCCAAAGGACGGGACGTCATGGCGCGCATGTCACGCATGTCACGCCCCCGCCTTGACCGCGAAACCCCAAGCCGCGTCCGCGAGACCGTGGATCTTTGCCACCGTCTTCTCCGCCTGCGCGCTCGACGCCGTGCCGTCGATGATCCGCCGCTTGATCCCCTGGACGATCCCCGTCAGGCGGAAGAGGTTGTACGCGAAATACCAGTTGAGATCGGGAACGCCGTCGCGCCCCGTTGCCGCGCAATAGCGTTCGACGACCTGCTCGATCGTCGGGATCCCCGTCTCGTCCCCGGTCATTCCGAGCACGCCGGAGC
>Ga0265798_10010098_pt1 | contig 11693 bp, 8 predicted proteins | sample P3T30metagenome_FD_192430 | JGI IMG/M metagenome (GOLD analysis project Ga0265798, IMG submission 192430) | Plant litter microbial communities from East Loma Ridge, Irvine, California - P3 T30 | ecosystem: Environmental > Terrestrial > Plant litter > Unclassified | place: USA: California... | reverse complement strand
AGCGGTATGTCGCTGCGAGCAACCGCCGAGGTTGCGTTTTGCGAGGGAATGGGAGGGAGGGAACGGGAGGGCGGGGTCAGGACAGGTGGGCGCGGGTCGCGGCGACGAGGGCGTCCACGCCGACGGGGATCGCGGTGTCGGCCTGCGGCGCGTAGAACGGCGAGTGGTTGCTCGGGATGTCCTCGCCGCGGCGGAACAGCTCCGGGTCGGTGATGCCGGTGAACCAGTACACGAGCGGCGCCCCCGCCGCGGTGGCGAGCTGTCCGACGTCCTCCGACGCCATGGCGAGGCCGATCTCCAGGTCGCGGGCGTCCGGCACGACGCCCTGGAGCGCCTCGAGCACGCGGTGCGCGGCCTCGGCGTCGTTCACCGTCACGTCGGCGCCCGGCGCGCGCTCGATCGTCGGCTCCGGCAGTCCGCCGGCGTCGCTCTCGGCTCGGACGATGCGCTCGATGGACGCGATGATCCGCTCCCGGGTCTCCTCGTTGCGCGCCCGCGTCGAGATCTCGATGACCGCCTGGTCGGGGATGATGTTCGGCCGGGTGCCGGCGTGGAAGCTGCCGACGGTCACGACGCCGGCGTCGGACGGCGACACCTCGCGCGAGACCACGGTCTGCAGGCGGACGACGGCGCTGGCGGCGGTGACGATCGGGTCGAGCGAGGCCTGCGGCGCCGAACCGTGCGCGCCGCGACCGTTGAACGTCACGGTGAACCGGTCGCTCGACGCCATCACCGGGCCCGTGCCGACGGCGACGACACCGACGGGCGCGGGCGCTGAGTGCTGCCCGAGGACGACGTCGGGGGTCGGGAAGCGGTCGACGAGCCCGTCCTCGATCATCGCGCGGGCGCCGGAGATGACCTCCTCCGCGGGCTGGAACACGGCGACGACGGTGCCGTGCCAGGCGTCCCGGGTCGCGACGAGGCGTTCGAGCGCGCCGAGCAGCCACGTCACGTGGATGTCGTGCCCGCAGGCGTGCATGGTCGGGACCTCCGCGCCGTCCTCGTCGCGGCCCGTGGAGGTGCTCGCGTACGGCAGGCCGGTGCGCTCCTGCACGGGCAGTCCGTCCATGTCGGCGCGGAGCCAGACGACGGGCCCGTCGCCGTTCGCCAGCACGCCGACGACACCCGTACCGCCGAGGCCGGTGGTGACCTCGATCCCGCCGACCTCCGCGAGCCGGTCGGCGACGACGCCCGCGGTCCGGTGCTCCTGGAAGCCGAGCTCCGGGTGGGCGTGCAGGTCCTGGTACAGCGAGAGGAGGTCGAGGGTCACGCCGTCCACCGTACAACCGGGACCGGCCCGGCCACCTCGACGGAGGCGACCGGGCCGGTCGTGGAGGGCTGCCTCCAGGCTGCTCCTTACGCGTCCTGGCGCTTCAGGCGGGCGTAGGCGCGCTGGCGCGCCTGGGCGTCGAGCTCCACCTTGCGGATGCGGACGGCGTCCGGGGTGACCTCGACGCACTCGTCCTCGCGGGCGAACTCCAGGCACTCCTCGAGCGAGAGCTGCTTCGACGGGGTCATCGACTCGAACGTGTCGGCCGTCGAGGACCGCATGTTCGTGAGCTTCTTCTCCTTGGTGATGTTCACGTCCATGTCGTCGGCGCGCGAGTTCTCGCCGATGACCATGCCCTCGTAGACCTCCTCCGTCGGGTTGACGAAGAACGTAATCCGCTCCTGGAGGTTCGTGATCGCGAACGGCGTGACGACGCCGGCGCGGTCGGAGACGATCGAGCCGTTGATGCGGGTCTGGATCGGGCCGGCCCACTCGCCGTAGCCGTGCGAGATCGCGTTCGCGATGCCGGTGCCGCGGGTCTCGGTGAGGAACGACGTGCGGAAGCCGATGAGGCCGCGCGACGGCACGATGAACTCCATGCGGATCCACCCGGTGCCGTGGTTCACCATGTTCTCCATGCGGCCCTTGCGGGCGGCCATGAGCTGGGTGATGGCGCCGAGGTGCTCCTCCGGCGTGTCGATCGTCATGTGCTCGTACGGCTCGAGGAGCTTGCCGTTCTCGTCGCGCTTCGTGACGACCTGCGGCTTGCCGACCGTGAGCTCGTAGCCCTCGCGGCGCATCTGCTCGACGAGGATGGCGAGCGCGAGCTCGCCGCGGCCCTGGACCTCCCACGCGTCGGGGCGGCCGATGTCCTGCACCTTGAGCGAGACGTTGCCGACGAGCTCGCGGTCGAGGCGGTCCTTGACCATGCGGGCGGTGAGCTTGTGGCCCTTGACCTTGCCGACGAGCGGCGAGGTGTTGGTGCCGATGGTCATCGAGATCGCCGGGTCGTCGACCGTGATGGTCGGCAGCGGACGGACGTCCTCGGGGTCGGTCAGGGTCTCACCGATGGTGATGTCCTCGAAGCCGGCGACGGCGACGATGTCACCGGGGCCCGCGGACTCGGCCGGGTAGCGGTCGAGCGCCTTCGTGACGAGCAGCTCGGTGATGCGGGCGTTCTGGACGGAGCCGTCGTGCTTGACCCAGGCGACCGTCTGGCCCTTCTTCATCGTGCCGTGGAAGATGCGCAGCAGCGCGAGACGGCCGAGGAACGGGGAGGCGTCGAGGTTCGTGACGTGCGCCTGCAGCGGGTGCTCGTCGTCGTACGTCGGGGCCGGGACGTGCTGCAGGATCGCCTCGAACAGCGGCTCGAGGTCGTCGTTGTCCGGCAGCGTGCCGTCCTCCGGCTTGTTGCGGCTCGCGGCGCCGGCGCGGCCCGAGGCGTAGACCACCGGGACGTCGAGGATGGCGTCGAGGTCGAGGTCGTCGACCTCGTCCGACAGGTCGGAGGCCAGGCCGAGGAGCAGGTCCTGCGACTCGGAGACGACCTCGTCGATACGGGAGTCCGGGCGGTCCGTCTTGTTGACCAGGAGGATCACCGGGAGCTTCGCGGCGAGCGCCTTGCGGAGCACGAAGCGGGTCTGGGGCAGCGGGCCCTCGGACGCGTCGACGAGCAGGACGACGCCGTCGACCATGGAGAGGCCGCGCTCGACCTCGCCGCCGAAGTCGGCGTGACCGGGGGTGTCGATCACGTTGATCGTGATGCGGCCGCCCGGGTTGAACTCCTCGGCGTGCTTCCCGTTGTAGAGCACCGAGGTGTTCTTCGCGAGGATGGTGATGCCCTTCTCGCGCTCGAGGTCGTTCGAGTCCATCATCCGGTCCTCGCCCTCGAAGTGGGCGTCGAACGAGTTGGTCTGCGTGAGCATCGCGTCGACGAGGGTGGTCTTGCCGTGGTCGACGTGTGCCACGATGGCGACGTTGCGCAGGTCGGACCGGGTGGCGAGCGCCATACAGGACATCCTTCATGTGTTCAGGAGAAGATCGGGCGGCCGGTCGTCGTGGACACATGGCACCCGCGGGCAGAACGCCCGACACGCCAGTCTACCGGTAGTTCGCAACCGGGGAGGAGTACAGCGCATGAGCCGTCGGCGAACGTGGATCGAGGTCACGATCGTCCTCATGCTGTCCCTCGGCGGCAGCGCGCTCTACTCGGTCCTGCAGATCATCGACGACCTGTCGCAGACGACCCCGCTCGGGGAGCAGTCCACCGCGCTCAACACGTCGACCACGACGGTGCAGTACGTCGACCTGGCGCGGCAGCTCGTCGGCATCGCGGTCGACCTCGCCCCGGTCGCACTCGTCTGCTACCTCCTCTGGAGCGCCCGCCGCCCGCACCTGCACCGCCTGGGCATCGACCGGTTCCGCGTCCGGCCGGACCTCGGCGGCGCCGCCCTCATCGCGCTCGGCATCGGGATCCCCGGACTGGCGCTGTACTTCACCGGGCGGGCGCTCGGCTTCACGGTGGACGTGGATCCGGCGGCGCTCGGCTCGTACTGGTGGACGGTCCCCGTCCTGCTGCTCTCGGCCGTGCGGTCGGGGCTGCAGGAGGAGGTCGTCGTCATCGGCTACCTGTACGAGCGGCTGGGCGGGATCGGCTGGGGTCGGTGGCAGGTGATCCTGTCCACCGCGGTCCTGCGCGGCAGCTACCACCTCTACCAGGGGTTCGGGGCCTTCGTCGGGAACGCGGTGATGGGGATCGTCTTCGGGTGGATCTTCACGCGGTGGGGGCGACTCCTCCCCCTCGTCATCACGCACTGCCTGCTCGACGCCGCCGTGTTCGTGGGGTACCCGTGGGTGGCGCACGCGTTCCCGGCGCTGTTCCGGTAGGCGGCGCGGACCGGAGGCCCGGCGACCGTGCAGCGAACGTCCAGCGCGCCGAGCCGCGTCACCGAGGCTGCGGCCCTACCGTGAGCGCATGAGCATCCCCGAGGTGGGCAACTCCGCGCCGTCGTTCACCCTGCCCGGCACGATCGTGCGCGACGGCGTCCGCACCGACGGCGAGTACGACCTGTCCGCGCAGATCGGACGCACCGTCGTGCTCGCCTTCTACCCGGGCGACGCCACCCCCGTCTGCACCGCACAGCTGTGCAGCTACCAGGAGGAGCTCGACGACTTCGGCGACCTCGGGGCCGTGGTCTGGGGCATCAGCCCGCAGGCGCTCGACTCGCACGAGGCCTTCGCCCGCGGGTCGTCGCTCGCCTTCCCGCTGCTCAGCGATCCCGCGTCCGACGTCGTCCGCGCCTACGGCCTCCGGGTCCCCGGCTTCCGGGTCCGACGCTCCGTGTTCGTCATCGGGCCGGACGGCGTGGTGCGGTGGCGGCACGTCGGCCTGGTGGGCCTCCGGTTCCCGAGCGCCGAGACGATCCGCGAGCAGATCGAGCTCCTCGTCGCCTGACGGCGTGTCGGTTTCCTGGGGATCACCGAATGGGGTATTGACACCCGAACGGGGGGCCGGGACGATTGACGACACGAGAGATCCGCACTGGATCTGCCTCCCCGGAGAATCGGGTCGTCCGGAGATACGCGACGGTGTGTCACACCCGCTCCCCGGACGTCTCCGGGGAGGCATCTCGTACCGCTTCCGCGTCCGCCGCGTCTCGGCTTGTACCCTCGTCCGGTGACCACGATCACCGCCCCGGGCATGCGCGCCCTCGCCGTCGCCCTCTGGATCGTCGCCGTCGCGCTCGTCCCGATCGCGCTGCTCAGCGGAGACGCCCCCTGGCTCGCCCCCGTCCCGAGCGTGTTCATCGCCTTCGTGGCCTGGGCGGTGCTCTGGCGTCCGCGCTACGAGCTCACCGCGGACCACCTCCGCATCGTCGACGTCCGCCGGACCAGCACCTACGCGTGGCGTCGGGTCACCGAGGTCCGAACGAAGTACGGCATCGAGGTCGTCTCGAGCGAAGGGGTCCGCCGCACCTGGCTCGCCACCCGCAGGTCGGCTCGGCTGGCCATCGTCGCCGACGGGCAGTCGGGAGGCGCGACCCGGCTCGACGTCGACGCCGCCGCCGAGCGGATGCGGGCCTTCGTCCCCGCCCCGGCCGAGCACGACGGGCCGCCGCCGGCCACGGTCACCGCGGCGCCGATCACCCACCGGGCGCACGGCTGGTCCGTCGTCGCGATGATCGTGCTCGGGCTCGTCGCGTCGATGGCGGCCGCCCAGCTCTGACGGGCCGGTCCCGGCCGCGCACCAGCGCGACCGCCGGAGCGCCGCCGGCTGCACGGCGGACCCGCACCGGGCCTCCCGGCCGCCGCTGCCTGGCGCACGACGCACGACATCCCCGGCGTCGTGCGACGCCGGGGATGTCGGGGACGGGCCGACCGTGCGGTCGGACGGTGCCTACTCCTTGTAGCCGACGTCCTGCCACTTGACGGACGACTGCTGGAACTGCGCCGGACCGTAGTTCACGAGGTCCTTGCGGACGCCCCAGGCGTAGGGCTCCGGGAACAGCGGGATCGTGCCGGCGACCGAGACGATCGTCTTGTCGATGGCGTTCGCGTCGTCGATGCGCGCGTCCGGGTCGAGCTCGGCGTTGGCGGTGTCCCAGAGCTCGCCGAGCGACGGGTCCGTCACACCGGTGTAGTTCTGGCCCGCGTCGGCCGGGTAGTAGATCGACTTCGTCGACGACACCGGGAACGGCGTGCCCTGCCACGCGAAGTACGTGGCGTCGAAGTCACGGGTCTCGGTGGTGATGTACTTCGTGAAGAAGTCGTCGGTCGGCACGGTGTCGATGGTGACCTTGAAGCCGGCGGCCTTCGCCTGCTGCTGCACGAGCTGCGCGATGTTGGCCGAGTTCTGGTTGTCCGACGGGATGACGAAGCGCACCTCGAGCGTCTTGCCGCCCTTGGTCGCGTAGCCGTCCGAGCCGGTCGTCCAACCGGCGTCCTCGAGCTTCTGCTTCGCCTTGTCGGTGCTGTAGCCGTAGACCTTGGACGCGTGGTCCGTGTAGCCCTTCTGGCCGGGCAGGTAGATGAGGTTGTTGAGCACGACGACCGGGCTCTTCACCGGCGACAGGATCGCCTGCGCGAGCGTCTGGCGGTTGAGCGACTGCGCGAACGCCTGGCGGACGGCCTTGTCTTTGAAGACGTCGGACGTGCCGTTCAGCGTGATCTGGCGCTGCGTCGTGCCGAGCGATCGCTCGATCTTCGAGTCCCCGCGGGAGTTCGCGGTCTTGAAGTTGTCGGCGCTGCCGTTCAGGTTGAACGCGTCGAACTCCTTGTTCGCGAAGGCCTGCGCGACACCGTCACGCGACACCGTCTTGAAGACGATCGTGTCGAGCTTGCCCGGGTCGCCCCACCACTCCGGGTTCTTCCCGAACGTGACGACGCCGCCGTTGGCGTCGAAGGACTTCAGGATGTACGGACCGGCGGAGACGTACGTCTTGCCGTCGGCCGCGTACGGGCCCTTCGCCCACGCCTTGTTGAAGTGGTCCGGGGTGTCGACGGCCCAGGTCGGGTAGATCGCCGTGAAGACGGACGCCCAGTCGGCGTTGGTCTTCGAGAACGTGACGATGACGTCGCGCTCGTCGGAGCCCTGCTCGACGCTCTCCACGTCCTCCCACACGTTGGTGGCGAGCGGCGCGAAGGCCTCGTTCGACCCGTTGAGGGCCTTCCAGTTCGCCTCGACGTCCTTCTCGGTGATCGGCGTCCCGTCGGACCAGACGGCCTTCGGGTTGATCGTGATCTCGACGGTCTGCGGGGAGTCCTTCGTCAGCTCGATGGAGTCGACGTAGTCCTTGTTCGCCTCCCACTCGCCGTTCTCCTTGAACTGGACGAACCCGGGGAGGTAGGTGCCGGCGATCGTGTTGTCGTCGACGGTGCCGGAGTCGAGGTTGCTCAGCTGCCAGTTGGCGGGTGCCGAGTCGATCGGCAGCGTGATGGAGCCGCCGTCCTTGATCGAGTCGCGATCAGCGGTGGTCCACCCGGTCGACTTCAGCGACGACGTGGCGACTGCCGAGCTGCTGCCGCCGGCCGTCCCGCCGCCGGAGCAGCCGGCGAGCACGAGTGCGGCGGCCGCTGCCGTGGCGAGCACGGCCGTGCCCTTGATCCTCATTCGCATGGCGAGGATTCCCTTTCGTTGTGGTTCGCGCAGGAGCGCTGGAACGCGAACGGCCCCCGCCGTCACGTCGTGTTGGTTGAGAACCCTAACCACATCCGAGGCATTGACAAGGGGTCATGCCAGGAATCGAAACACGCTCGTAACGAATGTTGCATAGCGTCACTTCCCATCGCCCCACCACGGGTCGAGAACGGCTAGCCTGTCGCCACCGACAACGCCGTCCGGACGGACGGCCGCACCCTTGAGGTACTTCGACCATGCTTGCTTTCATCGCGAAGCGGATCGTCAACTACGTGATCCTGGCGATCGTCGCGACGACCCTGGGCTACATCCTCGCCAGTTCGACGCTCAACCCGGCCTCCCGGTTCCTGGGTCGCAACCCCGCGGTCCCGCAGGGCACGATCGACGCGTCGCTCCGGAAGCTCGGCGCGGACCCGGGCGTCCCGCTCATCGTGCGGACCTGGGACTGGTGGGTCGGCCTCGTCACGCACGGCTCGCTCGGGATCAGCGCCCGCGGCACCGAGGTGACGGCGGACATCGTCGCCCGCTCCGGGACGAGCCTCCGGCTGCTGGTCATCGGCACGCTGCTCGGTGCGCTGCTCGGCGTCCTGCTCGGCGTCTGGAACGCGGTCCGGCAGTACCGGACGTCCGACCAGGTGTCCACGTACCTGTCGTTCGCGGTCCTCGCGACGCCGCCGTTCGTCATCGCCGTCGTGCTCATGATCCTGGCGACGGCGCTGAACGGTGCCACCGGGACCCAGCTGATCAGCTTCACCGGCGAGTACACCCCCGGCGTCACCGGGTTCTTCCCCGCGCTCGGCGACCGGATGGTGCACCTGCTGCTGCCGACGATCTCGCTCACCATCGGCGCCGTCGCGTCGTACTCCCGCTACCAGCGCTCCGCGATGCTCGACGTGCTGTCGAACGACTTCATCCGCACCGCCCGGTCGAAGGGCCGGACGCGCGGATCGGCCATCATGCGCCACGGCGTCCGGGTCGCCCTGATCCCGATGTCGACCTTCTTCGCGTACTCCTTCGGCCTCATCCTGACCGGCGCGAGCATCACCGAACTGGTCTTCAGCTGGCACGGCATGGGCGAGTACTTCGTGCAGAGCATCACCAACAACGACATCAACGCGGCGGCGGGCACGATCCTCTTCACGGCGATCCTCGTGCTCATCGCAGGGACCCTCGCGGACCTGCTGTACGCCGCGCTCGACCCGCGAGTGAGGGTGTGACCCGTGTCTGTTCTCGACCCCACGACCACGACCACCGCCGGCGACCCCGGCAGCGGTGACGCCGGCAAGCCCGCGCACGTCATCGAGGCGGGCACCAGCCGCACGCCGCTCTGGCGGAAGGTGTTCGGCACGTGGCGCGCCCGCATCGGCGGCGGAGCCCTGCTGCTCATCGTCCTCTGGGCGTTCGTCGGGCCCCACCTGTACACCTGGAACGCCGTCGACTCCGACGGGCTCGCCTTCGGCATGCCGCCGAGCGCGGCGCACTGGTTCGGCACGAACGACATCGGCCAGGACATCTACGCGCAGACCCTCGTCGGCCTGCAGAAGTCCCTGCTCATCGGCCTCATCGCCGGCCCCGCCGCCACGCTCATCGCGGGGATCGTCGGCGCCGTCGCGGGCTACTTCGGCGGACTCGTCGACCGCGTGCTCGTCTGGGGCATCGACCTGCTGCTGGTGATCCCGTCGTTCTACGCGCTCGTGCTCCTCAGCCCGCTGTTCAAGAGCCTCAGCTGGGTGGCCCTCATCATCGGGCTCGCGATCTTCGGGTGGATGATCATGGCCCGCGTCATCCGCGGGCAGACGATGTCCCTCCGCGAGCGCGACTACGTGAAGGCCGCCCGCTTCATGGGGGTCCCGTCGTCGACGATCATCCGACGGCACATCCTGCCGAACGTCGCCTCGCTGCTCATCATCGACGCGACGCTCGGGGTCGGCGCGATGATCCTCGCGGAGAGCGCCCTGAGCTTCTTCGGCTTCGGCATCCAGGTGCCGGACGTGTCCCTCGGCACGCTCCTCGCCGCCGGCAGCCAGTCCGCCGTGACCCGTCCGTGGCTGTTCGTCCTGCCGGCCGCGACCCTCGTCGCCACCGTCCTCTCGACCAGCCTGCTCGGCGACGCCCTGCGCGACGCCATCGACCCCACCTCTGGAGCCAACCGTGACTGAGCCCCTGCTCACCGTCTCCGACCTCTCCGTCACGTTCAACCCGAAGACGAAGCCGGTGTACGCCGTGCGCGGCGTCGACTACTCGGTGGCCCAGGGCGAGTTCCTCGGCATCGTCGGCGAGTCCGGGTCGGGCAAGTCGGTCTCGTCGATGGCCGTGATGGGCCTCCTCCCCTCGTCCGCCGAGGTGGGCGGCAGCATCCGGTTCGACGGCCGCGAGGTGCTCGGGCTGAACGACCGGGAGATGTCGCGGTTCCGTGGCGGGGACATCGCCATGGTGTTCCAGGACCCGCTGTCCGCGCTCACGCCCGTGTACACGATCGGCCAGCAGATCGTCGAGGGGCTCCGGCTGCACGACCGCGCCCTCACCACGCACGCCGCGCGCACCCGCGCCGAGGAGCTGCTCCGGATCGTCGGCATCCCCAACCCCGCCCGCCGTCTCGACGCGTTCCCGCACGAGTTCTCCGGCGGCATGCGGCAGCGCGCGATGATCGCCATCGCGATCGCGAACGACCCGAAGCTCATCATCGCCGACGAGCCCACCACAGCGCTCGACGTGACGATCCAGGCGCAGATCCTCGACGTGCTGCAGACCGCGAAGGACATGACCGGCGCCGCCGTCGTCCTCATCACGCACGACCTCGGCGTCGTCGCCGGCAACGCCGACCGCGTCGCGGTGATGTACGCGGGTCGGATCGTCGAGACCGCACCGGTCGAACCGCTCTTCCAGGAGCCGGTCATGCCGTACACGATCGGACTGCTCCGCTCGATGCCGAACATGACCGCCTCGCGTTCCGAGCGGCTCGTGCCGCTCGAGGGACGGCCGCCGCTCCTCACCGCGAAGCCGACCGGCTGCCCCTTCGCCGACCGCTGCCCCGCCGTCCTCGACGCCTGCCGGGACGGCGAGCCCGCGCTCGTCGCCCCGTCGGTCCCGCAGCGCGCCGACAACCCCGTGCTCACCGGGGCGACGCCCACGATCACCAACGGCGGCCTGCTCGACGACCACACCGCTGCGTGCATCCGTCGTGACGAGATCGCCGCGGGCACCCTGGCCCGGTCGGAGATCTTCCCCCGGCCGGACGACGTCCCCGAGTCGGCCATCGACCACGGCGACGAGGTGGTCCTCGAGCTGGAGGACGTCGTCAAGACCTTCCCGCTCACCAAGGGTTCGCTCTTCCGCCGTCGCATCGGCGAGGTGCACGCCGTCGACGGCATCTCCCTCACCCTCAAGCGCGGGCAGGTGCTCGGCCTCGTCGGGGAGTCCGGCTGCGGCAAGACCACCACGATCATGGAGATCCTCGAGCTCGCCGGAGCCCAGCAGGGCACCATCCGGGTGAACGGCGTCGACACCGGGACCCTGAGCAAGCAGGACCGTCGCGCGCTCCGCAGCGACATCCAGGTGGTGTTCCAGGACCCGATGGCATCGATCGACCCGCGGCTCGACATCGGCTCCGTGATCGGCGAACCGCTCACCGTGCACGGCGTGCCGAAGGACGAGATCCGCCGCCGGGTCCGCGAGTCGCTCGAACTCGTCGGCCTCGAGCCCAGCTACATCGACCGGTACCCGCACGAGTTCTCCGGCGGCCAGCGTCAGCGCATCGGGATCGCCCGCGCGCTCATCGTCGAGCCGAAGATCCTCGTGCTCGACGAGCCGGTGTCGGCCCTCGACGTGTCGGTGCAGGCGGGTGTCATCAACCTCCTCGAGGACCTCAAGCACCGCCTCGGCCTGTCCTACCTCTTCGTCGCGCACGACCTGTCCGTCGTGCGGCACATCGCTGACGACGTCGCGGTGATGTACCTCGGTCGCATCGTCGAGTACGGCCAGGGCGACCGGGTCTTCGACGACCCGCAGCACCCGTACACGCGGGCGCTGCTCTCCGCGGTGCCCGTGCCGGACCCGACCGCCGAGGCGATGCGCGGCCGCATCCTGCTGCAGGGCGACCTGCCGTCCCCGACGGAGCGCATCGAGGGCTGCCGGTTCCGCACGCGGTGCCCGCTCTACCAGCTCCTCGACGAGGACCGGAAGCAGCAGTGCCGCACGGTGGACCCGCACCTCATCGACGTGCACGGCCGCGGTGTGGCGTGCATCCAGACCGACCAGGAGCACCTGCTGACGGAGCGCGCGGCCGCT
>Ga0265798_10010095_pt1 | contig 11695 bp, 10 predicted proteins | sample P3T30metagenome_FD_192430 | JGI IMG/M metagenome (GOLD analysis project Ga0265798, IMG submission 192430) | Plant litter microbial communities from East Loma Ridge, Irvine, California - P3 T30 | ecosystem: Environmental > Terrestrial > Plant litter > Unclassified | place: USA: California... | reverse complement strand
TTTTATAGACGTTCTTAGTTAGAGTATAAATAGTAAGATTTAGAGTAAACCTAAGTATTTCTATTTACGTTCTTTAGTGCTTACATTCTCTATATAAATAGTTATTCTTTTAGCTAGAGTCTATAGAGTTTATTATTAATATAGATAGCTTTATTTATAAGTTTCTAAAGCGTGCTAATACTAGTTCTACTTCTTATTAGTTCTTTGCAAACCTAGAGTTTAAGACCTTACTTATATATCTATATTAAAGCGTTATTATTCTAATTAATAACTACCTAGTATTACTAGAACTAAGTAGTATAGTTAGTAGTAGAGTACGTCTAGTGTAGCTATTAAATCTTCTACTTAGTAATTACTATCTTCTAGAAGAGTAAAAAGACTTTATACATCTTTGCTTTAAAAGTGTTCTAGTCTTTAACTAGATTCTTATTATCTATATTCTTAATAGTGTTGTCTATATAGTAATAGATAATAGATATAACTTATTCTCTAGCGTTTTCTTATAGAAACGTAGTAGCCTAGATAACTATATTATTATTATTAATCTTATCGCCTTTAAGGTAGAAGTAATAGTTAACCTAGAGTAGCTAACTCTTAAGCTTATTACGTTCTCTATTATAGATATTAAGCTTATTACTCTTACTAGTAACTTTTATAGTATAGAAAGTAACGAAAGTGTCTATCTTAGTATTACTTATCTTAAGAGTGTTTAAAGTATAAAGATTATTCTAAGATAATCTAAGAGTTAGTTCTTAGAAAGTAAGTAAGTAAGGTAAGATAAGTTAGTGTACTAGCATAATTAGAAGATTAATATAATAGTATAGAAGTATAATAGCATATTTAGTAGAATAATATAATATTATAAGAGGTTAAGAAAGAAGTATAATCTTTAGATTAAATACTAGAGTTTTGTATAAAGTTAAATATACTAAACTAGAAGAGTTTAGTACCTAAGCTATATACTTAAAGTAACTCTATAGTTTTATAAGTCTTAGCAAGTCTTAGCAAGTTCTAGGAGCTAGAACATAGTAAGGCTAAGTAGAATTTCTAGGAATTTCTACTATAGCTAATAGCGCTAATGCATGTAATATACGTAGAACTGCAGAGCAGGTTACATATTTCTTAGCGCTCTCTTTATTCTCGCAGGTTAGGTGTTATTATACCTAACACAGCTGTTAGTCTTCTACAAAACCTAGTGCTCGTCCACTCCTCTCTCTGTAACTGTAACAGCGCGAAACTCGAGCACCGCGTCTCTAATACATCGTCTTAACCTTAACACATTGTCGCGACTCTAACAAACTCTTGCGAACGCGTCGCGACTGTGTCGAACTCTCGCGAACGCGACGCGAACACAAACACTCCCCGACATACTTGCTTATCGCATAGGCATCGGGACAGAGTTCACGCAACTCTGCCAGGACGAGTTGTGCGAACCGGAGACCTTAAACTCTCGTCAGCGCAGCCTCTCTCTTCATCGAAGCTACTCACATTAAAAGTCGTCGCGTACGGGTCCCAGGTAGAGTCCAGGTGCGGCGCATACTCAATTACGTTGAGCAGGTAGTTGAGCGGTTGCGCGCCGTAGAATCTGCTCAAGAGGGCGTATGTCGCATCGAGACCTTTGTCATGTCAGTAATCGCGCCGTCGACGCCTCCGCGATGCGGTCCTTCCGATTGCACATACTTGACGCGGTTCCCGACGTAGTCCAGATAGTACCGTCCTCGACCCAGCGCGCTTGCGGCACCCACGTCACGTTCGGTCCGCGCTCCGTTATCCACGCCCACCCAGACTTGTTCGTTGTCGCCTTCTTGCCGTCGAGCACACCAGCGCTCGCAAGCGTCGCTACGCCGAAGCTTACGCCGACCAGGTACTCGAGCGAAGCGAGGCGCATCTTAACAAAGTCAGCCACCCCAGTGTCGTTGTTTTGGTCTAGGGTCACAACGCCGAGCCCACCGGGAACGAAGAGGATATCGAGCGCCGGCGCGTTCTTGAAGTTGTGGGTTGCTTCTACACGAGGCGCGATGACGTGTCCGAAGTCGGTTGGCGGCATGCTGTAGTCGTCAGGGCCGTATGGCTGCATGCCAGCGGGCACAAGGCCAGTCTCTTCGGCGATGACGGAGAGGGTCATCTTGTTGAAGGCCGAGAGCTACATGGACGCTGTCAGCGCTGAGACACGAGGACTGTGAGTATCGTTGGGTTCATACAATGGTCAGCATCTCCATGGGGCCAAAAACATCCAGGAGCTCAAACCCGGGAAAGATGACCTGGAAACGGTAAGCGCATGAGGTCTATGACTTACGAAGATATACGTACGAATCCGACGGAGAGGGTACGCATGGTGTTGAGCTCGGGTGTGAAGACGGGCGATGAGCTGTTTCCTGCTTGACACACCGCCGAGGGCAGCAAACAGGAGGCGAGCGCCACAACCTGTCCAAAGAATCTGAGATTCATGATGTATCGTGAGTCCTGCGAACGAGCTAAGAGACAGTCGGCGTTTGTGATACTGAGTAACCTCCGATTCTCAACACCTGCCGAGCACGTGGCGAACAAGGTACTGCGAAAGAGTTCTTATATCCTCGCGCTCGCTGCGCACAGGCGTGTCGTCACTTCGCTACATCTATTCCACAACAGCGCCATCTCCAGTCTCGACCTAGCCGCCATGATCCTTTGAGTCTAGGCGGGCGCGGCAGACAAGCCGAAGAAAGGGAAGAGGAGACGGGACGAAGATTCCGCTCAATTGAAGCGAACGAGGGTAAGAACCTGCAGGAACTCCCTCGCCGGGCGTAAAAGAGTGCTCGTGCGGAAGGCTTACATTCAGCATCACGACAGTGCTGCCTGCGCGGATTTGAGCACGTTTGCGGAACGTGAGCGAATATGTTTCCCGTGGCGTTCAGCCACAGCGATCCGTCAAGCAGGTCGCAAACATGGCAGCTTTGCCGTGAGAACCCTTAGAAGACGATCTCTACATTGTCGTGTCGAGGTGGAGGAGGTTGTGTATCGTAAGTCTCCGGCGCCAAGGGCTTTGCCCAGGTTTGACAGCGGCCAAGCGAGCTGCCGCATGCCGACCAATCGAAGACTCACCACCTCCCCTTCTGTTACAACAAAGTTCCTTCGGCTTTGGGTGGTGTCGGGCTCGTGTTGTCAGGCAAGAAACCTCAAACATTCACGCAATACTTTCCATGGATCAGAACAGTGACTCGTGGACGGGTTCGCTCGCCCTGGAAGTTGACGAGATGCGCCACTCGCTTGCCAGGCGCGTAATCAGGAAGGGCTTTTCAGCTGAACATCGTGTTTTGGCAATGCTGGCAGCTGTCCTGCCCCGCCTTTCTCCTCTTCCTCGCTCAACCGCAAGATCATCCTCGACTTTGGGGCTCGTGGCAGCGGCACCTTGTATCGCATCAGGAACGCATCGCTGTCGCGCGACAAACGCGCAGCGACACCCACTTCGCGCGCCATTGTCACTCACTCGCGATGTCCGGCGCTCCACCGGCGCTCCCTCCCCGGCCTCAGAAGCCGGTGCCTCCACCATCAGGCTGGACCGAACACATGTTCTACACGAACGGATCGCCCACACCCGCGTTCGAGGCGTTGATGAAGCAGTTCTTCGCGAAGCTTGATCCCAGAGGCACCGGGTACATAACGCCAGAGGCATTCTCGAGTTTCGCAGAGGTATCGCGCTGCCCGGATCCTGACAACATTTGTAAGTACTCTGCTACGCGCGGGCGAACAGTTCACTGTACGCAGGTTGCGCAAGAACGACTGCTGACTCTCCCGTGTTTTGACGGTAGGGAAGAGAAGTCTTACCCATGGCGGCATGTTCGCGAAAGAAGACATGGCAGACTATGAGTTCAAAAACGTGATGGAAGGCTTCTTCTTCGACCACAAGGTCGTGACGCGCAATCCGGGCGCGCCGCAGCTACCATACGGCGGTATGCCTCTGCTCAGCTTGGCCGGATTCACAGATTGGATTGGATTCAGTTGCGCGGCGCATCCCGACGGCATCTTTGTGGTCCCTGGGTTGAATAACGCGCTGCGGGTTTACAATGTCTGGCCGGAGCGTGGGCCCTTACCGCGATACGTCTTTCCTCCATGTCGACCAATCGAGGTACAGCAGCGCATGGATCAAGCGACACAGCGTTGCAATATGAACGCGCAGCAGAAGCTCAGAGCGACTCAGTTGGAGGCTGAGATTAAGGCGCAGGGCCGAGAGCATGCCATTGATCTGGTGAGTGATACGTATCGAGTCTATCGGTACTATTGAGATTGTAACGCGAGCGTGTGTGGTATGTTCTTCTATTTGCCCTTCTCATTCTTCGTCCCGCAACTCAGTAGTTCCATAATGCCGTCGTATAGCAGATCAAATACATTCCTCCTTGTTGTACTCCAAAGCTTCGCATGGTCATCGAGTAGCCGCAAGCTCCGACGGCGGCACATGCGGCGATGGAAGTTCCTGCGACCAAGTTGGGGTGTTGTTGTATGACTTTGTATCCCGGTCACCTGCGTGATGCGCCACTGCAACACCAGGTGGCTTCTCGTACTGCTGCGCTTCAGCTTCGGGTTGATAACTCATCCTGGTATTCATGTCCTTCGTCTTGCGACGGTTACGGTAGAATAAGAATGCCGCTGCTGCGACAAACAGTGCGCCCACCGCGACACCAGCACCGATACCAGCCTTGGCGCCAGTCGATAGGCCGCCGCCGCTATTTACACCTGCTGCGGTAGCATCGGTCGGCCCTGTGGGCGTGGGTGTCGACGGGATCGATGGTACTGTGCTAGCAGGGCTCGAGATTGCGGTCGTAGATGACATCGGCATTGGCATTGGCGTTGGCGAAGATGATGTTTCGGGGTTCAACGCTACAGTCGAAGACAACGCGAATATCGATGCGGCTTGAGAAGAGGTGGCGGAGGTAACGCCTATCGTGGCACCCCCGATATTACCGGCGCCCGCTTCTTCGATCGAAAGTATGCACCCTGCGGGAAGAGACCAGTCATCAAATTGTCGGGACAGGTAGATTGGCGACCATTCTTTGGTTCCGTTCTGATTGATATCTAAGCTGAAGGCTGGATTCAATGTTAGCGAAGTTGCGATGATAAGAGAGGCTGTGATGGATCGCACTTTCTCCCTGCCCTGCTTCGATGTCGCCTCGTTCATAGCATTGGATCATGAGGGTATTCGCAAAGGTCGACCACCAGTCTACATTCACTGAGTCATCGACATTGAGGACCACATGATGCTCCTCGCGCGGATAGTTGAAGGCGCCTGACATATCCAGACGCTGTCGGCGTTGCAAGCTGAACGAAGGGTAGAGATAGAGAAAGTGGAGAGTCGAACGGAAAGGTTGTTGTACGCCAGTGCAGCAGCTGCAGCAGCAGCTTTGTAGAAGCCTGCGATCCGCCTATCTCTATCTCGCATATATCTAGCTTTATTGCCAGCAAGTCTTTTGCAGCCTCGAACGATAGCGCGCGAATCCCGAGGCGAAGTGGTGTGAGGCTGAGAGCGCAGTGTAGCGAAATGGCCCCCATTCAGCATACTAACGAATGTACAAGGGAGTTTGTTTTTCGCGATTACGAAAGGAGAGCGACGCCATGTTGAAGCCACAAGCAACTGACATGCCATGTTCTGTCGTTGCCATTATGTGGAGTGGGTCCACGATGCAGCACGATGCGGAACATTACGCCGCAGGCCTGGGCACGGTGGTAGAAGTTGGGGCGGTTTCGCGCATCGTCAAGCTGGCATACGCCGTTGATCTATGATACCGAGTTTCGTCACATCGTGAGTCCAGGTGGATTGGCGCAAGAGTCATTTTGGGCGTTCGTTGTTGAGGGGAGCTCAAGATTGCTTCTGCGAGGCTGAGCCGTAGCCGAAAACGCGGGTGGTGCCACCTCACACATGGGCTGCGCCATACACTTGGCATCATCGCTAATTGGCGGGCTTCAGAAGCACAGCAATCCAGACATGGCTTCTGGGCTTCACGCTCGAGCCCGAGTCTTTTTGAGAGAAACCTTGGGCACGCGCGTTGCGGGGGTTGGAGAGTCGGAGATGGTGGTTGACCAGGGCTGCTGTCGCATCGTGTGGGGTTCACACACGCGTCTGAAGAGTGGTGAGAGGCATTCCCAGTCGAACTGACTACACTTTCCGCTTCCATTGTGTAGTCATGACCATGAGGGATGTGCAAGCGGAGCAATTGAACGAACGACAACAGGGTAGTATTATAACACAGAACTAGTCAAGAGACCCTGCGAATGCGACGCGCAATACTAGCAGCCGTTAAACCCTAAGCGCACGTCTAGGAAAGCTGCACCGGTACCTGCGGCGAAGAATGAACCTGCGACATTGTAGCCTCGCTGTACGGCCTCTCGTATCCATTGCTTCCATGAGGCGCGACCGCAACACCCGGAGGCTTGTTGAATTGTTCGGCCTGAGATTGGTAGCTAAGTCGTGCGTTGAGATCTTTTAGCTTGCGATGGTTGCGGTAGAACAGGTATGCAGCCGCCGCGACAAGCAACGCGGAAACACCAATACCGGCGCCGATGCCAGCCTTCGCTCCTGTGGACAGACCAGCACTGTCGCTCGAGGTTGTGGTGACGACTGGGCTGGTGGGCGTCACGGTTGGCGGTGCTGTATTGCCTGTGTTGGCGGGGGTTGATGCGGTGCCCGAGGCCGGCGCGCTTGTCGTGGTCCGCTCATACGTGACGGTCGACGACAAAGCAAAGATCGATGCGGGCTGAGTTGCAACGGAGCTTATGGTGACTGAAGAGGCGTAGATAGTCGTGGTTCCACCTCTCTCATAGAACTTGATACCGCACTCGACAGGCTCGCTCCAATCTTTCACGTCCTGCTCCAGCATTGGCAGCGACAGATCTTGCGTGCCATTCTGCGGAATGTCGTACTCGTATACTAACATCTCGTCAGGTCAAACATGATCTTGAAGATATGTTGTGAGGGCCGCACTGTAACCTAGATCTGGGTTGTTGTCGTTCTCATAGCACCAGAACTGCAGTCGCTCGGCAAATGTTGACCACCACGACACCTCCACCTTGTCATTGACATTGACATAGAGTGGAACGATCGGATAGTAGAAGTCTCCAGACATGTCGGAGAAGTTTTTGTGCGGATCTTCCGGTACGAGGCAAAGTGTCGCGATCTAGAGCTGAAGCAGGCAGGGCAAGCGGGCAGCCGTCAGCAAGTGCAAGGGGCATACCTTTATACTTACGCGCAGCAAACCTATCTTCGGTTTCTCGTACGCTAACAGCAGCCTGGGCCGACTATTGCGAATCACGATGCGAAGTGGCGCAAAGCTGTGGTATCATACAGCGAAATGGCCCCCGATCGACACACGCTTGATGCCCAGGAACTATTTTCACTTCGCGCAACGAATAAAATGACTGTCAGGCGCAATGAAATGGCCATGTGACCTGTGATACGACACTTCGTCAATAGCTGCGGGAAGTGGAATTCTCTATCGCAGTGTTGTCGATTGGCGGACAGCCTGGTGCGGGAAAGAAAGTCGCGAGCCCTGGACGAAGTCTAGAAGAGTTGCAGCGTCGTCGCAAGTCTTGAAAGCAAGAGAATATAGAAGGATATGAGCTTTAGCGACATGATGGGTTGCGCTCGAAGTATCCTGATGGTGAGATGTTTCGGGTCATCTGGGTTGGCAATAGGTGCACCAACACTGACAAGGCTGAAGTTGGACCAGAAGGCTGAGCTACAGCAGAGGCACCGATTACCTTGCATGCGCTGTACCGCTCGCTGAGCTCCTTCTTCTACCGACATATCACGCGCGTGAGAAAAAGCTGCAACGACTCAGACTAGCCTCAACCGACGTACGTTGAGCGTCCCGCTCTTCAGCTCGTCTGCGATCTCGCCATTCATTTGGCCATGTACAAAGCCCTCACCGACAACCTGCCACGCAGCTTGCAACGCCACTTTCCGCAGGACAAGCGGGATGCTGCATCCGAACAAGATAGCCACGACATCGCCCGGCCTTGCGCGACACGGCGCCATGCCAACGTAGCCTTGTTCGGTGACCATCAGCCGGCGCGCTTTCTTCCGCACAGTATCGTGGAAGCGTGAGAGAAAGGTATCGAGCTTGTCGTTCATCTGATGTACGGGATGCGACGGTGGCCGATGCAGTGTTGGGGCAGGTGAAGAAAATTTGGTGGGTATCTGTCGGACTATGTCTTCGAGCGACATGTTGCCGAACATCACATGACGGTTGCGCTCAAACCATGTTGCAAAGCTCCAGTCGACAGGATCGCCGTCAACACAGGCATGACAGAGGAAGAGGAAGTCGCTGATGTAGTGCGATGGCGCCTGGAAGCAGAGGTATTTGTCTCGACGGTCGATAACCAAGGACCGCGCTATAGCTTCAAGCCACTCAGCAGGCTGCTTTGCGACTCGCGAAGCACTATGCTGGTATTCTTGCGACTGCATCAAGTCATGACCGGCCTCGCGGCAGACAAAGCTCTCGCATCGCAATTCGCGCTCGTCAAGCCCGCCGAGCCCGTGAATAGTGTCCAACACGACACCGTTGCAGTGGAGTTCCTTCAAGTCCTCGGAAAATGAAACATCTGCTTCTTTCCTCAGTGTCTCTCCAGGAGCATCGTAGATTGCTTTCCAGCGTGTTGATCGTAGCGGTCTGAAGTTTCCAATGTGCTCACACGCACTTTGGCTTGCCATCAGCGGCACAGGCGAAGCGAAGTCGATTGTCGTCCTCCAGTCCGGAGCCCAGGTAGGCACAGGATCTTCGACACCGGGGTCGCTGACTGCGGCGTTAGGACAGAACAAATGCGCGAAGCAGACGATATCCAGGGACCGATGGACGGTCCAGAAAGAGCGAACGAGTCGTGCAAATTGGTGCGCAATACTGGTGGTATATTCGGCAGGTCCGATGAGCGCTCGGTCTTGTTCAGTGATCAAACCTAGCACGGAGTAAATGCGATCTCTACTGTCGGTGGCGGAGTGATTACCCAGATACGCCATGATGGCGATCAGGTTGATGCCGATCGAGGCCGGCTTGGTGTGCCATTGATGAATGCGGCGGCGATTGAAGGCTCCATCAAAGAGCTTTCGCGGAACAAGCTCGTGTTCAAAGTCCTTGCTGATGGTGCTGCAAAGGAAGATGCTATAGATGGCGCTTTTGAATCTTCCGCGACTGATACTATCCACGCCACAGTAGAGTTTCGCCTCCTTTGGCAAGACAAACTCTTGTAACGTCCAGACCCTTGTCCACCACGGCCTGGCGAGAAGATTACTGACGGCGGCACACTTATCGGTGAACTCTGGGTTCTCGAGTTTCTTGCGCATGGCAAGGTCGTCCCCATTGAACCCGATCTGCAAGGTGGACAGGTAGTGCATGAAGTCGATGGCATCGGTGCAGTCGCTACCGTCTTCTTTCTCCTCACCCAGCCAGACTATTGCTCGCCTGGCTCTTTTGTAGATGTCTGCCATGATGCGCACCTGTTTCTCGCGTTCGCTGGGATCATCCAAGTTGATGCACAGCGAGTCAATCCACCACCAGTCTGTGGTCTTGAAGTCGCCATGGCGGGTGACCATGTGAATAAATGGTACCAGGCTGTTTAGTATGGGTAGTCCTCCGGTCTTCAGATTAATCTTTGCACCTTTGTACTTGCGCTCGCCCCACACATAGCTGGCTGTGTAATAATGAGGGGCGCTGGCGATGGCGAACTTCTGCAGCTTGCCAACGAAGACGCCATCTTCTGGCTGCGAGAACCGGAGAAGACGAATAGAGCTCTCATCGACGGGTTCTGGGAAGACTGTGGTTCTGACTGGCGGTCGCGCGTCAAGTTCCATAGGTGTGCATGCTGCGAGATGGTAGGTGGGACGGTGTGCATGGCCGCGGGAGTGGCTGGATTGACGCCCCGCTTAAGCTCGTTCTTGGCGGCTGACCCAAGCCCTTGCACCTCGAAAGCCGCGCAACGACATCGGAACAGCGGAACAGAGCAGTTTTTCGACCGAGAGCAGTACAGCTTCGACTGGGCATCTTTAAACTACATACCGCCGCTCTCACATGTCAAGTATCCTGGTCCACTCACCCGTTCTTTCAACGTCCTGCAGCGCACTCTTACTGGCAACCCAATTCTGTCCCTTAGTCCTATCATACCAGACCCTTAACACCCCATGTTCGGCCACCCAATCGAGACCATACATCTCCTGCATATACTCCACCTGGGCCATGATGCAGAGGTCCGCTAATGTGACGTTTGCGCCATCACCACTCAAACTTTCGCTCTTGTTGCCAACCACGTCTCCTTGTATCCGAGCCTCCAACCGCGACAAGAGCATGTGGAACTTGCCACGCGCATGCTTTGCCGCGCTCTCACTCATCTCACCCTCTGTCAAGCCCGACCAGGACAACGTGTTCGGATCCGAATGTACAAGCGCGACGTTGCTCCAAGTGATGACATCGGACAGCAGGCTCAAGATGTCTCTCGTCCGAGCCCGTTGTTGGATGGTTGCGCCCCTCACGTCCAGATACCCATTGTCCACGCTGAAGACTTCTTCGAAGTACTCCATTATCGCATTCGACTCGTATATCCAGAAGATTGTGCCATCGGCGTATGTGATGCGCAGTGCCGGCACCGAGGTTCCGGTAGGACGGGCTTCGAGGCCGGGGTGGGGGACGAGGTCTGGTGTCGGCGCATCTTTGTCAAGAAAGATGGGGATAAGACGTATGTTCTTCTCGTGAAGCATCGAGGACGTAATGTTCTTTGCGCGGAGGTAGTAGATGATCCGGCGCGGGAACAGGCCCGTCGGCCAGAGCCAGACGGTTGTTTCATGCTGCTGGTTCTGCGACGACATGGTAAGTTGGGAAGGGTGAAGTTGTAGAGTGACCAGACTCATGCGCGTGCCGCATCTTTGGTTTGGCTTCGTGATACGTATATATACATCCCTACATGTACAGGATGGTCAAAAGGAACGGAAACTTTTCGCATACTTCAGGGATTCTGCCGACGTTGAGCCATCTCGAGGGCTGATTACTGTAATGTTTCCGAAGGTTGTCCACCGCGACGCATCATTCCGGAGACTTGAACAAGTCGCCGGGTGCTGGTGTAAAATGATGTCTTCCGATCATAGTGTCAGAATTCCCGTCGGTTGATACCGCAACAGGTTAGGTAAATGCGGACATCTCACGGCCAGCATCGGAATGCGCACAGGTGGTGGATGGAGTGCAGGAGGTGAGACGGCGCGCGAAAGCTCGGGCAAGGGCGGTCGAACCCGTTACGCGCTAATCCTTGGCGGCCCTCATCACGCCCGCACGCCCGCCCGCAGCAACACGACGTATCACAACACACCATTGTGTTGAGACAAACCGTTTGTCCATTCCACCCTACTCTTCCTCATCCAGTGCTGCACGAAGACGCGCAATGCGTGAGGCTTGATGTCAGCAGTCGCTTCGTCATCCCTGCGCAATGTTTCTTGCCATGCCGATCCAATCTCGTGTTCATCACCAGGAATACTGCCTACAACGCTTTCGTGCTACACCAACACGATGTCACATGATTAACAGCTATATCGCTACTCTACACGTCTGCCTCAATCCCACTCACACATAAGCCAACCCCTCCAAATCAATCTCCTCCCTCCTCCGCCTAAACCTCAGCCTATTCCCTTTCCTCAGCGCCTCCGTCTCGCCAAACAAGAACCTCGATTCCAGATCCGTCCCCTCCGCCAACT
>Ga0265798_10010094_pt1 | contig 11696 bp, 9 predicted proteins | sample P3T30metagenome_FD_192430 | JGI IMG/M metagenome (GOLD analysis project Ga0265798, IMG submission 192430) | Plant litter microbial communities from East Loma Ridge, Irvine, California - P3 T30 | ecosystem: Environmental > Terrestrial > Plant litter > Unclassified | place: USA: California... | reverse complement strand
AGCTATAGCCCCCGAACCGTCGTAAAGCCTACAACACCACGACGGAGTTTCCGAATCGTCGACGCGGCGGTCGCGTCGACGATCCGATGGAACGGATCAGTTGTTGGTGAAACCGACGAGGAGACCGCCGGTCACACGCACACTGAGGTTGTAGAGCACCGCGACGATGGCGCCGATCACGGTGCCGATCACGACGTTCAGGATGGCGACGACGATCGCGAAGAGCATGACCTGGCCGATGCTGAACGACTCTTGGATCGAGAAGTCCTGATCGCCGAGGATATCGCGCAGCAGCTGGTCCAGGTCGTTGAAGATGCCCGTCTGGTTGAGGATCAACCAGATCAGGAACGTCGCGACGACGGTGATGATGCCCAGGGCGACCGCGATCAGGAACGAGAGCTTCACGACCGACCAGAAGTCGATGTAGACCAGCTTCAGCCTGACCTGCTTGGTGCCCGCAGGTCGCTTGGCTTTGCGCTGGAGTCGCTCGGCGACACTACTCATTGATCGGTTCCTCTCCGGTGGTGCCGTCGTTCGGCACATCGGTCGTCGTGGCGTCGGTGTCGACGGCGTCGATCACGTCTCCGGGACTGACGGCCGGTACGGCCTCGTTGTCACCGACGGCATCGATGACAGCCTCGTCGGACTGTGCCACGAGGTTGCGCTCGGTGTTGCGCGCCACGGCGATGATCCGATCATCTGCGGCGAACCGTGCGAACACGACACCCATGGTGTCGCGGCCCTTGGCAGGCACTTCGGCCACGGCAGACCGTACCACCTTGCCGCTCGACAGCACCACGAGCACCTCGTCGTCCTCGCCGACGATGAGTGCGCCGGCGAGGTCGCCCCGCGCCTCCGCCAGCTTGGCGACCTTGATGCCGAGACCGCCTCGGTTCTGCACCCGGTACTGGTCGGCGGCGGTGCGCTTGGCGTAGCCGCCCTCGGTCACGACGAACACGTAGCCCTCGTCGTCCGAGACCGACGCCGACAGCAGCGTGTCGCCCTCGCGGAAGGTCATGCCCTTCACACCCGACGTCGACCGACCCATCGGACGCAGCGAGTCGTTCGTCGCCGTGAAGCGGAGCGACATCCCGTGGCGCGAGACGAGCAGCAGATCGTCGTGCTCGTCGACCAGCAGGGCGGAGACGAGCTCGTCGTCGTCGCGCAGGTTGATCGCGATGATGCCGCCGGTGCGGTTCGTGTCGTACTCGGTGAGCGCGGTCTTCTTGATCAGACCGTCGCGGGTGGCGAGCACCAGGTACTGGGCCACCTCGTAGTCGCGGATGTCGAGCACCTGCGAGATCTGCTCGTCGGGCAGCATCGCGAGCAGGTTCGCGACGTGCTGGCCCTTCGCGTCGCGACCGGCCTCCTGGAGCTCGTAGGTCTTGGCGCGGTACACGCGACCCTTGTTCGTGAGGAACAGCAGCCAGTGGTGCGTGGTGGTGACGAAGAAGTGGTCGACGACGTCGTCGGCGCGCAGCTGCGCACCCCGCACGCCCTTGCCGCCGCGGTGCTGGCTGCGGTAGTTGTCGCTGCGGGTGCGCTTCACGTAACCGCCGCGGGTGATGGTGACGACCATCTCCTCTTCGGGGATGAGGTCCTCGACGCTCATGTCGCCGTCGAAGCCGAACATGATCTCGGTGCGCCGGTCGTCGCCGAACTTCTCGGTGATCTCGGCCAGCTCGTCGCTGACGATCGTGCGCTGGCGCTCGGGCTTCGCGAGGATGTCCTTGTAGTCGGCGATCTCGCGCTCGAGCTTGTCGGCGTCCTCCTGGATCTTCTGCCGCTCGAGCGCGGCCAGACGGCGCAGCTGGAGGTTGAGGATGGCCGAGGCCTGGATCTCGTCGACCGTGAGGAGGTCCATCAGGCCGACCCGCGCCTCCTCGACGGTGGGCGACCGGCGGATCAACGCGATGACCTCGTCGAGGGCGTCGAGCGCCTTCAGGTAGCCGCGCAGGATGTGCACGTCGGCTTCGGCCTTCTTCAGACGGAAGCGGGTGCGCCGCTGGATGACGTCGATCTGGTGATCGACCCAGGCCGAGATGAAGCCGTCGAGCGCGAGCGTGCGCGGGATGCCGTCGACGATCGCGAGCATGTTCGCGCCGAAGTTCTCTTGCAGCGACGTGTGCTTGTAGAGGTTGTTCAGCACGACCTTCGCGACCGCGTCGCGCTTGAGCACGATGACGAGTCGCTGACCGGTGCGACCCGAGGTCTCGTCGCGGATGTCGGCGATGCCGCCGACGCGACCGTCTTTGACGAGCTCGGCGATCTTGATCGCCAGGTTGTCGGGGTTGACCTGGTACGGCAGCTCGGTGACGACGAGGCAGGTGCGACCCTGGATCTCTTCGACGTTGACGACGGCGCGCATCGTGATCGAGCCGCGACCCGTGCGGTAGGCGTCCTGGATGCCCTTGACGCCGAGGATCTGCGCGCCCGTCGGGAAGTCGGGCCCCTTGATGCGCTGCATGAGCGCCTCGAGCAGCTCTTCGCGCGACGCCTCGGGGTTCTCGAGGTACCACTGCGCACCCGACGCGACCTCGCGCAGGTTGTGCGGCGGGATGTTCGTGGCCATGCCGACCGCGATGCCGACCGAGCCGTTGACGAGCAGGTTCGGGAACCGGCTGGGCAGGATGGCCGGCTCTTGGGTGCGGCCGTCGTAGTTGTCTTGGAAGTCGACGGTGTCTTCGTCGATGTCGCGGACCATCTCGAGCGCGAGGGGCGCCATCTTGGTCTCGGTGTACCGCGGTGCCGCGGCGCCGTCGTTGCCGGGCGAGCCGAAGTTGCCCTGGCCGAGCGCGAGCGGGTAGCGCAGGCTCCACGGCTGCACCAGACGCACCAGCGCGTCGTAGATCGCCGTGTCGCCGTGCGGGTGGAACTGGCCCATGACGTCGCCGACGACGCGCGAGCACTTCGAGAACGCGCGGTCGGGGCGGTACCCGCCGTCGTACATCGCGTAGATGACCCGGCGGTGCACGGGCTTCAGGCCGTCGCGGACCTCGGGCAGCGCGCGCCCGACGATGACGCTCATCGCGTAGTCGAGGTACGAGCGCTGCATCTCGAGCTGGAGGTCGACCTGCTCGATGCTGTCGCGCTTCAGCGCCGCCGCGAAGGTGGGCGTGACCTCGGGGTCGGTGCCCTCGGGGGTGTCTGTCGGCTCGTCGGCCATGATTCTCCGTTTGTCGTCGTCGGCCCCGATCTGCTCCGCGGGGCGCGGATGTCCTCCGGATCACCGGAGGCGCGTGTCAGATGTCGAGGAAGCGCACGTCTTTCGCGTTCTGCTGGATGAAGTTGCGTCGCGACTCGACGTTCTCGCCCATCAGGGTGTCGAAGATCGTGTCGGCGGCCGCGGCGTCCTCGAGGGTCACCTGCAGCAGGGTGCGGGTCTCCGGGTCCATCGTGGTCTCCCACAGCTCCTTGTAATCCATCTCGCCGAGGCCCTTGTAGCGCTGGATCGCGTTCTCCTTGGGGATCCGCTTGCCGGCCGCGCGACCCGACACCAGCACGGCGTCGCGCTCGGCGTCGCTGTAGACGTACTCGTGCGGCGCGTTGCTCCACTTGAGCTTGTAGAGCGGCGGCTGTGCGAGGTAGACGTAGCCGAGGTCGATCAGCGGACGCATGTAGCGGAACAGCAGGGTCAGCAGCAGCGTCGTGATGTGCTGGCCGTCGACGTCGGCGTCGGCCATCAGCACGATCTTGTGGTACCTGGCCTTGTCGGGGTCGAAGTCCTCGCCGATGTCGGCGCCGAAGGCCTTGATCATCGCCTGGACCTCGTTGTTGCCGAGCGCGCGGTCGAGACGGGCCTTCTCGACGTTGAGGATCTTGCCGCGGAGGGGCAGGATCGCCTGGGTCTCGGGGTTGCGCCCCTGCACGGCCGAACCGCCGGCCGAGTCGCCCTCGACGATGAAGATCTCGCTGAGCGAGGGGTCTTTGCTCTGGCAGTCCTTCAGCTTGCCGGGCATGCCGTTCGACTCGAGCACGCCCTTGCGGCGGGTCTGCTCGCGCGCCTTGCGGGCGGCCATGCGGGCCTGCGATGCGAGGATCCCCTTGCGGACGATCTCGGCGGCCTGACGCGGGTTGCGGTCGAACCAGTCGGTGATCTGGTCGAACGCGACCTTCTGCACGAACGACTTCGCCTCGGTGTTGCCGAGCTTCGTCTTCGTCTGACCCTCGAACTGCGGTTCACCGAGCTTGATCGAGATGACGGCGGTCAGGCCCTCGCGGACGTCGTCGCCCGTGAGGTTGTCGTCCTTCTCCTTCAGCAGCTTGTTCTTCGGGTCTTTCGCGTAGCGGTTGACCAGCGTGGTGAGCGCCGCACGGAATCCCTCTTCGTGGGTGCCGCCCTCGTGCGTGTTGATCGTGTTCGCGTAGGTGTGGACGCTCTCCTGGTACGAGGTGTTCCACTGCATGGCGACCTCGAGCGAGATCTTCTTCTCGGTGTCCTCCTGCTCGAAGGCGATGATGTCGTCGTGGACGGTCTCGACCTTCTTCACCGAGTTGAGGTACTCGACGTAGTCGACGAGGCCCTTCTCGTAGTGGAAGACGTCGTGCCTCGGCTCGGCGTCGTCCTCTTGCACGCGCTCGTCGCTGAGCTCGATGCGGAGGCCCTTGTTCAGGAAGGCCATCTGCTGGAATCGGGTGCGGAGCGTCTCGTAGTCGAACTCGATGCTCTCGAAGATCTCGGCGTTGGGCCAGAAGGTGATCGTGGTGCCGGTGGTCTCGTCCGCCTCGCCCTTGGCGAGCGGCGCGACGGGCACACCGTCGGTGAAGCTCTGCCGGTACACGTTGCCCTGGCGGCGGACCTCGACGTCGAGCTCGCTCGAGAGCGCGTTGACGACGGAGCTGCCGACGCCGTGCAGACCACCCGAGACCGCGTACCCGCCACCGCCGAACTTGCCGCCGGCGTGCAGCACGGTGAGGACGACCTCGACCGTCGACCGCCCCTCCACCGGGTGGATGTCGACCGGGATGCCGCGGCCGTTGTCGACGACGCGGACGCCGCCGTCTTCGCGCATCGTGATCTCGATGTGGTCGCAGTGCCCCGCGAGGGCCTCGTCGACCGAGTTGTCGACGATCTCGTACACGAGGTGGTGCAGACCCCGGGGCCCGGTCGAGCCGATGTACATGCCCGGTCGCTTGCGGACGGCCTCGAGCCCTTCGAGCACCTGGATGTCGCCGGCGCCGTAAGAGTGGTCGGGTTGGGCGTCGGTGGTGTCAGGTGACATGTGCGGGGAGGCTCCTGCCGGATGGGACGAGGGTGGAACGCCCGTTCTCCGAACCCCTGGAGAGGCCGGCGGACGACCTTCCGAGTCTACCGCAGGCCCGTCCGCGACGGGGCGAAATCCGCCCTCAGAGGGATTTTCTCCACCGCCTTGGACGATTCACCCTCGTCACCCGTAGGTATCGCGAGGACCACGCCCTGGAACCGATCTGGGACCGCGTTTCCAGGTCGGGGCGTTGGGTGCCAAGAATCGCACCGACTGGATGCCCGCCTCGGGGTACCTCTGGACGATGGTCGTGGTGACCTGTCCGCGCATCAGACGGAGCTGCGTCGCCCAGGCCGTCGAATCGCACTGCACGGTGAGCGTGCCGTCGTCGATCGACACCGGATGCGAGTGCCCCGAGAGCTCGTCGCCCACCAGCGCGGGCCACGCCTCCATCAGCTCGGACTGCGCGAGCGGGGAGTTCCAGCCCATCTCGGTCGTGACGCTGGCGAGCACGTCGGCGATGCCCCGTGGCTCGCGACCCGTGCCGAAGGGCTGACTCGGCGATCCGAGCTTGATGGCCTTGCGTCGTCGACCGTCGCGCGACCGGCTGGTGGGGTCGCCGAAGACCCGGCGGAATCGCAGATACACCCGCTGCGCCTCGTCGGCGGGCGGCGGCTCGACCGGCGGCAGCTGCGGGCCGGGGACCGGAGGAGGCGCGGCGCCGGTCTCGGACGGATCGGGCGCGTCGGTCACGGGGTCGCCTCGTCGACGATGGTGCCGGCCGCGATGCGCACGGTGTGCGCCTTGAGCCGCTGCGGCACGTCGCCCTCGACCGCGGCGGTGATGAGCACCTGCTCGTAGCCGGCGACCTCGTCGGCGAGACGCTCGCGGCGGGATCCGTCGAGCTCGGCGAACACGTCGTCGAGCACGATGACGGGGTCGCCGGTGGCCGACTCGGAGCGGACGACCGCCGCCGACGCGAGCTTCAATGCCAGAGCGAACGACCACGATTCGCCGTGGCTGGCGTAACCGCGTGCCGGGAGGCCGTTCAACGAGAGGAAGAGGTCGTCGCGGTGCGGCCCGACCAGGGTGAGACCGCGATCGAGCTCGGAGGGACGCACGCGGGCGAGCGCCTCGCGGAACACGTCGGCGACGGACTCGGCCGGGATCGCCTCGTCGGGGACCTCCGCGGCCGCCGCGGTCTCGTCGTCGGGGACGGACCCGCGGATGCTCAGCACGGTGGCGAGCCGGGCCCGGGGGTCTTCGCCGGCCACGGCGGCGTAGGCGCGGGCGACCTCGGGGGCGAGATCGGCGGCCAGTCGATCGCGCGCGATGATGAGCTCGCTGCCGAGGGCGACGAGGCGTTCGTCCCAGATGTCGAGGGTGCCGAGCTGACCGGCCTTGACGCCGCTGGCCCTGGCCGACTTGAGCAGGGTGTTCCGCTGCTTCAGCACCCGCTCGTAGTCGGTCTGGACGCCGGCGAAGCGAGGTGATCGGGCGACGAGCAGCTCGTCGAGGAACCGGCGGCGACCCGACGGTTCGCCTCGCACGAGCGCGAGGTCTTCGGGGGCGAACAGCACGCTGGTGAAGTAGCGCGGCAGCTCGCGGGGCTTGATCGCGCCGCGGTTGATCTGCGCCCGGTTCGCCGACGACCGGTTGATCTGCACCTCGGCGAGCAGCTCGCGACCGTCGGCCTCGAGTCGGGCCCGGACGATCGCGGAGTCGGCGCCCTGTCTGATGAGGGCGGCGTCGCTCGAGACGCGGTGCGAGCCGAGACTCGAGAGGTAGCCGAGCGACTCGACCAGGTTCGTCTTGCCCTGGCCGTTGCTGCCGACGAAGAGGTTCGGCCCGCGCGCGAGGCCGACTTCTGCAGTGGTGTAGTTGCGGAAGTCGGTGAGACTGAGATGCAGTACTCGCACGCGGGCCGGAGAGGCGCTAGGCCTTCTTGACCGCGTGGCCACCGAACTGGTTGCGCAACGCGGCGACGGCCTTCATGGTCGGCGAACCCTCGCCCTGACGCGAGACGAAGCGCGCGAAGATCGACGCGCTGATCGTCGGCATCGGCACGGCGTGGTTGATCGCCTCTTCGAGAGTCCAGCGACCCTCGCCGCTGTCCTCGACGTAGCCCGAGATCTCGGCGAGCTTCGGGTCGGCCTCGAGGGCGAGGACCATCAGCTCGAGCAGCCAGGAGCGCACGACGGTGCCGCGCTGCCAGGCCTTGAAGGTGCCGGGCACGTTCTTGATCAGGTCGGAGCGGGCCTCGAGGAGCTCGTAGCCCTCGCCGTAGGCCTGCATGATCGCGTACTCGATGCCGTTGTGGACCATCTTCGCGTAGTGACCGGCGCCGGTGTCGCCGGCGTGCACGAAGCCCTCCTCGCGGGGGCCCTCGGGACGGAGCGCGTCGAAGATCGGCTGTGCGATGGCGACGTTCTCGGTGGAACCGCCGACCATGAGGCCGTACCCGTTGTCTTTGCCCCAGACACCGCCCGAGACGCCGGCGTCGATGTACTTGATGCCCTTGGCGCCGAGCAGCTTCTCGTTCGCGAAGTCGCTGGTGAACTTGCTGTTGCCGCCGTCGATGACCAGGTCGCCCTCGGAGAGCTCCTTGGAGAGGTCTTCGATGACGGCGGCGGTGATGTCACCCGCGGGGACCATCACCCAGACGATGCGGGGGCTGGGGAGCCCGGCGGCGAGATCGGAGAGCGTGGCGACGTCGGAGACGGCGGGGTTGGCGTCGTAACCGGTCACCTCGATGCCCTTGTCGCGGAGGCGGGCACGCATGTTGTTGCCCATTTTGCCGAGACCGACGAGGCCGATGTGCATAGGTTTCCTTTGTTCGTGGGAGGCGCGGGTGGGCGCCTGCTCTGGGGGGCGCGTCTAGCGCAGGAGGAGGTTGGGCTGCAGCAGGTACTTGTAGCTGTCAGCGCCTGCCTGGTCTTTGGAGGACTGACTGGTGATCAGCACCGGACCGGGCTTGTTCGGGTTCTCCGTCTTCGTGAAGGAGATGCGGACGAACTCGGAGTGGACTGCTCCGAGACCGTCGAGGAGGAACTGCGGCTTCAACGAGACCACGGTGTCCTCTCCCGTCAACAACGCATCGATCGACTCTGACGCCTGCGCCTGCTCGCTACCGATGGCCTCGAGGGTGAGGCCGTCGATGGTGAACGTGAACCTGAGGGCCGCCTCGCGCTCGAGGACGAGCGAGACGCGGCGGATGGACTCGACGAGCTCGGCCGTGTTGATCACGGCGTAGTTCTCGACGGTCTCGGGGAAGAGCCGCTTGACCGGGGGGAAGTTGCCCTTGATCAGCAGCGAGGTGACGGTCTTGTTGCCGGCCTGGAACGCGATGAGCTCGCGGTCGTCGCTGCCGGTGATCGACACGGAGACGGTGGTCGCGTTGCCGAAGGTCTTGCCGACCTCCTGCAGGGTGCGGGCCGGGACGAGCGCGGTGGTCGTCTCGGCGCTGGCGGCGGTGCCCGGGTCGAAGTCGATGCCTCGGACGGCCACGCGGTACCGGTCGGTGGCCACGAGCGAGAGCGCGTTCTCGGTGACCTCGAGCTGGACACCCGTGATGACCGGGGTGACGTCGTCGCGTGACGCGGCGACGGCGACCTGCGAGACGGCCAGTGCGAAGCGGTCGCCGGGTACGACACCCGACTGCTCGCCCACCGTCGGCAGCGTCGGGTACTCCTCGACGGGCATGCTCAGCAACGAGAAGTTGGCGGACCCGCAGCTGACCGCGATGCGGTTCTCCTCCGTGGAGAACGTGACGGGAGCGTTCGGCAGGCGACTCGCGATGTCCGCCAGCAGACGCCCGGAGACGAGGATCGTGCCGGGTTCGTCGACCTCGGCGGGGATCTGCGTCTGAGCCGAGACCTCGTAGTCGAACGACGACAGCGTGAGGCCGTCGGCGTCCGCCTCGATCAGCACCCCGCTCAGGATCGGCAGCGTGGTGCGCTGCGGAAGGAGCTTCACCGCGAAGGAGACGGCATCGCTGAAGACGTCACGGTTGACCTGGAACTTCACGCGGGGGACCCCTATCGACTACCTGCTCGTGGATGGCCGGTTAATACTGGCACAGCAATCGGCGCCCCGGACCCGTGGCCTCGAGGGCCCTCGATCCGTCCACAAGGTTGTCTCTCCAATGATTTCTTGTAATGAGGATTAACAGTCTTAACCGTTGTGCACAGTGTGGATAACCTGTTAAAAACCCCGCGGCGACAGGGAACTACAACCGTGTGACTTGTGCACTCGGTGTGGACCGGAATCACAAACTCCGGGACGACCGCCGGTGGGGTCGAGGGCTGTTCCCACAGGGTCATGTCATCCGTGAACAACCGGCCCCCAAGTTATCCACCACTTTCCACAGGTTATCCACACTGTGGGATCGTCCGGTCTCCTGGGGTGCTGCTGCGCGCCTCCTGCAGGTCGAGGAGACGACGAACGGGCGCCGACCGATGGTCGACGCCCGTTCGGACGGTGCTGCCGGGAGGTGACGATCTCGCCCCTCGACCTGGCCCTTATTTGTAGCGGGTGTCCTGTTTGATGCGGCTGGTGAGCTCGGTGACCTGGTTGTAGATCGACCGGCGCTCCTTCATCAGCTCGCTGATCTTCTTGTTCGCGTACATGACCGTCGTGTGGTCGCGGTTGCCGAACAGCTGACCGATCTTCGGCAGCGACAGGCTGGTCAGCTCGCGGCACAGGTACATCGCGATCTGCCTCGCGGTCGCGATCGCCTGCGACCGCGACGAGCCGTAGAGGTCGTCGACCGAGAGCTTGAAGTAGTCGGCGGTGTGGTTGATGATGTCGACCGGCGCGATGATGTTGTCCTCGTCGAGCGTGATGAGGTCCTTCAGCACGGTCTGCACCAGCGCCAGGTCGACGGCCGTCCGGTTCAGGCTCGCGAACGCCGTGACCCGGATGAGCGTGCCCTCGAGCTCGCGGATGTTGCTCGACACCTTCGTGGCGATGAACTCGAGCACCTCGTCGCGGATCTGCAGCTTCTCGCTCTGCGCCTTCTTGCGGAGGATCGCGATGCGGGTCTCGAGGTCGGGCGCCTGCACGTCGGTGATGAGGCCCCACTCGAAGCGCGAGCGCATGCGGTCCTCGAAGCCGGTCAGGTGCTTCGGCGGCAGGTCGCTCGTGATCACCAGCTGCTTGTCGTGATCGTGCAGCGTGTTGAAGGTGTGGAAGAACGCCTCCTGGGTGCTGTCCTTCCCCTGCAGGAACTGGATGTCGTCGATCAGGAGGATGTCGATCTCGCGGTACCGCTGCTGGAACAGGTTCGAGCGGTTGTTCGCGATCGAGTTGATGAAGTCGTTCGTGAACTCCTCGCTGCTGACGTAGCGGACGCGGATGCCCGGGTACATCGTCTCGGCGTAGTGGCCGATGGCGTGGAGGAGGTGCGTCTTGCCGAGGCCGGACGACCCGTAGATGAAGAGGGGGTTGTAGGCCTTGGCCGGCGCCTCGGCCACGGCGACCGCGGCGGCGTGGGCGAACCGGTTCGAGGCCCCGATGACGAAGTTGTCGAAGCTGTACTTCGGGTTCAGCCGCGAGTCGTTGCGCTTGCCCGTGGTCGGCGACTCGACCGGGGTGGGGACGAACGGGGCCTCGATGTAATGGGCCGGCTCGGTCTGCTCGGGCTGCTGGGTGAGGGTGTCGGGCGTGATGTCGGGGTTGACCGTGATGGCGAAGCTCGCGACGGAGTCGTCGCCGAGCGCGGCGATCGATTCGAGGAGCGGACCCCGGATGCGCTGTTCGAGCATGCCCCGGGTGAGGTCGTTGGGCACCTCGAGGTAGAGGGTGCCGCCGAGCACGCCCTTCGGCTCGACCAGACTGATGAAGCCGTGCAGCTGGGGGGTGATGCGGTCGTCGGTGGTCAGACTCGCGAGCACGGACCGCCAGAGGTCCTGGACCGGATCGACGGTGTTCGCCACGGGGATTTCTCTTTCTGCCGGTGATCTGCGTGCTGGGCGCGCCGTGCGCCCCAGGGGCGACGGCATCTCGGCGGACCGAGTTATGCACAGCTTTGTCCACGGGTCGGCGGTGGCCGATTCAGCCGGGAGTGGTGCTCGTTCCCCGTGTTTACGCGGATCCGGAGCGGGAGGTACCCACCCTAGTTCGGATGAGTATGTCTTCTGCAATCGGAGTTTTCAACACTGTGGATAAACTCCCCCGAGGCTGCCGTTTGACCGCAGGGCCGATGCCGCGTACTTTTAATCAGTTGATTTCAGCCAGTTGGGCTGTACAAGACTTCTCGGATCATGGCAGCAGGCCAGGTCCGCATCACTGGAGAAAACACCATGAGCAAGAGAACGTTCCAGCCGAACAACCGTCGCCGCGCCAAGAAGCACGGTTTCCGTGCTCGCATGCGCACCCGTGCGGGTCGCGCCATCCTCGCCGCCCGTCGTGGCAAGGGTCGCACCGAACTCTCCGCGTAGTCGCACCCGGTGTTGGCCAGAGCCAACCGGATCGTCCGCGCAGACGACTACC
>Ga0265798_10010093_pt1 | contig 11698 bp, 7 predicted proteins | sample P3T30metagenome_FD_192430 | JGI IMG/M metagenome (GOLD analysis project Ga0265798, IMG submission 192430) | Plant litter microbial communities from East Loma Ridge, Irvine, California - P3 T30 | ecosystem: Environmental > Terrestrial > Plant litter > Unclassified | place: USA: California... | reverse complement strand
ATGCAATTTTGCATGTACTTGTGCACGAGAGGAATGTTCTCACGATAGTTCCCGCCCCAGAGGAAGTTCGGGTAGCCAGGGATCCAACATTCGGAGAAGGCGATCAGTTTGGCGTCATTCTGAGCGGCTTCCTTGATGAGCTTGATCGTCTTCTCAACTGCTTGGTTTTTGTCGAACCAGCATGGCTCGGCCTGGACAGTGGCTGCTTTGTATTGGCGGATGGACATTGTGTATGTGTCTGAGGGTTGCGTGATTGAAGCTAGGAGTGGAAGCGTGATCGATGCCCAGAGTGAGATTGGACTCGAGCTACTTATGTGAATCGATGTCGCGTACCATGCTATCGAGACCGAAATTTTCTTTCCCTTGTGACCGAAAATTGTACGTGATCGGCCCATAGGCAATGCTGATAACAGCATTGCCCGTGGGTCGATCACCTCTCTGGCATCTCGTCGTCTTTTGGTACGATCAGTTACTTCTAGCCAATGATTCTGCAGGATAACCAATGGCAACTCTCCTTACATCTGCGACGTGTTGACAACACATGGAGCTTTGACATACAGCGACCAATCAATCGTCAAGGCGGTATCGAGCCCCATCCCGGGTGTGCATTTTCCTGAGAATAAGCTTTCCACCCCGCATTTTATGTGAATACCATAGTGGAGACCAGTCAGCCATCGTGCTATCGATTCTGTCGCTATCCGGATGATAGGAACGGTCGTTCACGATTGGCATTGGAGACCTGGACTTGGGCGTTTCGATAATGGGAATCTGATGAACAGCTCCATCCCGGATGAGCATTTTCCTTGAGCTGCCTGTTGATTAGCCAACGAGCGTAAACGCCCAAGTCCGGGTCTCCAATGCCAATCGTGAACGATTGTTGCATAGTGATGATCTTTGCATATCTGAGTATGTCTCTTAAACTCGATGAGCATTCGATACGTAAGCGGCGACCAATGATCGTTTCTCCGAGTCGTTGTCAATCCAATCCGGGTACCTACTACCCGCCCCACATCCTGCTATCATCACAACTCTGGTTCACATGCAAGAGACCCCATATCGGAGAGACGCATACACGAATCTTACACGATAAGGAGCTCGATAGTAAGGTTCAGTAGTCCATTCATCCACGAGCTCTGAGCAAAGTGAAGATAATCTGATCAAGCAATGTCTGCCTTATATAAATGCGTGGATCTTGTCCCTTGTTATGTTCTTCCGAGAGGTAATCACGCCGTCTTTGAAGGCTCGACAGCTCGTTTTACCATCGATCGCTCGTCTTGACGAAACGATCACATCGATAAGACAACCATGGCCACTGAAGTTACGGGCGAGAAGCCTAATCGCTTCACATGGTACAACATCGCCGTAAGTGCTCCGGGTAACGTCTGATTGCCAACATGCAACGCTGACGAGATGTGTCCTCGTGGAATAGATAATACTGTCGTTGTGCCTCGGCAGCATCTGTTACGGATTCGACTTCAGCATTGCTACATTCACGATTGGACAACCGACCTTCTACACGTCCATGGGCTTGACGACGGATCCGACAGACGCGGCACTCTACGAATACTCCAACGGAATCATCGGAACGATCCTTGGACTCTTTGCTGCCGGAGCCTTCTTTGGCGCCATTTTTGCTGGATGGTACTGCGACGCTTATGGGCGGAAGAAATTGCTCAGTACGTTACCCTTGACCAACTACAAGTCTGATCGAATCGATCGACCTTGCTAGACATCTGCTAAAGTAACACTTCATCGCTCTACAGTCCTTGCCGCGATCATCAACATCGTCGGAGGAGCTCTGCAAGCAGGCTCTGTGCACGTCGGCATGTTCATCGCTGCTCGCTTTGTCACTGGGTTTGCTGCAGCCATGTTTGTATCGATGGTCCCATTGTACATTGCAGAGGTTGCACCGCCCGCTGTCCGAGGTCTTCTGGTTGGTCAACACGGTTCGTGACAAACCTATCGTACAGCGATTACTACGAGCGCTAACGGTCATCTCAGGAGCGTCATTCTTGTTCGGTTACACAATGGCATCGTGGATCTCAGTAGGATCATTCTTTGCTACGGGATCAAGCTTCCAATGGCGCTTCCCTTGCGCCCTGCAATCTCTCTGGCCTATCCTGCTATTGTTCTTCATCCGCGGAATTCCAGAGTCCCCACGTTGGTGTAAGTCCATGGAGAAGATGACATTGTTTGAGAGAGGATACCAAGCTAACTAATGGCCTTGACAGTACTCAGCAACGGGCACCCAGAGAAAGCATGGACCGTCATTGCCAAACTCCACGCAGACCCCAACGACCCATCCGGCGAGTTTGCGCGTGAAGAGTTCCACCAGATGTCGGAGCAGATCGCGCGCGACAAGGCTACTTACGGCAACGTCACGATCTTGGACATGTTCCGCAAGCCGCAATTTAGAAAGAGGATGATCGCAGCAGCGTTGGTCATGGCCTCGTCGCAGCTGACAGGAAACCTGGTCATCTACAGTACGTTCAAGCTGCGCTTCCTATCCTCCTCCTCCCTGAAAGCAATAATCCAACGCTGACACACGCAAAACAGGCAACATCGCAATCCTATACAAAGGCTTAGGTCTCAGCGACGTCCTCTCCCTCATCGTGTCGGGCTTATACATCACCTGGGCATGCGTCTGCAACTTCATCAACGCCTCCTTCCTTGATCGCTTCGGCCGCGTTCGCTCAATGCGTATGTCTGGAACATCTACACCACTCTGCTGCAAACCAACGCCAAGTTCCAACTGCTAACTCCTCCACCATCAACAACAGTCATCGGCTACTCCTCCGGAGCTTGCATCATCGCAATCGAAGCCGCGCTCGTCGCAACCTACGCCGGAACAAACCACAAAGCCGGCCTCGCCGCAACAGTCGCGATGCTGTTCGCTTACATCACCACGTAAGGGAGGCACCTTCCTGGACAGACATTCCACCTTGCCCAATTTCGGTACTGACACGTTATTTTTTTCCCTTGTGATAGTTTCGCCGGCTTCGTCGACACGACAATCTACGTCTACTGCACCGAGATCTTCCCCACGAACCTGCGCGCCAAGGGCATGGGCTTCAGCATCGCCGTCTTCATGCTAGCCACGATCCCGTACCTCGAGAGCTTCACGCTCGGCGTGGCGGAGATTGGGTGGCGGTACTACCTCGTCTTCATCGTAATGGCGGTGGTGTTTGTGCCGGCGATTTGGCGCTGTTGTCCGGAGACAAAGGGGCTTTCGCTCGAGGAGATCAACGGGCTGTTTGGCGACGAGGTGGTGGTGCAGTTGACGCATACCAGCGCGGCCGTCCTGGAGCGGACTGCGACGAACGAGACCGAGGTAGTACGAGGGGAGAAGGGTACTGTCCACGGCGGTGGGGGGAAGGACTCCAAAGTTTGAGAGCAGGCACTGGTCGGGGCTGCTGGACGTCCTGATCTGGTTGGATTAGAAGTTCGGACGACGATCGTTGTTTCTGAACGACTGATGAGCAAGTCACGTTGTCGGACTCGCCCAAAGTAGCATTCTATAGAATATCATAGGCATCAGAGTAGTCTAAAGCTGGGTGGCGGCAATGGATTTCTTCCTCGGGGTCGCCGTCGCGCAGTCTCTTCGTGTTGATTTGTCACAGAAGCCGAAGTGTATCTGCGATTGTTGATATGTCATGTCGCCGCTATGGTTAGACAGTATCATGGCGTGCTCCGAGGGCCAGGTCATACCAAGGCAGGTGCGTTGATTGATGAAGAAGCGTGGGTCCATGCCGTGTTCGCAACGCTAGTACCAATTCAAGGGGAAATTGCGTCAAGTACAGAGCGAAAACGCAGTTAGATATAAAAGTTATCAAAGTGAAAAAGGGTATCGTAATTCAGCGTTATCAAGTGAAGTTTTCCGCAGTGGCGTCGTCGTCCTCCACGCTGCTCTCTCTCTCGTCGTCCCCCCCGCCTCAAGAAATCCCATCATTCCAGAAGAACGTCCAAGTCGCTCAGAACCTCTGAGCCTCGCCGTGCCCAAGGTGGCTGATGGCGAAATCGCCCCGCGCCATCTTCTCGCGGTAAGCCGCCATCTCCTCCTGGTGCGCATTCCATTCCTTGTCGGCGATCTCGCACTCGGCGCGGCCCTTCTTGCGTTGGGTGATGCAGACGAAGGTGTAGATGATGCAGACGAGGAGGATGGTACCGCCGATGCTGGCGCCGATGGCGATCTTGGCCGTGTCGGAGAGGCCAGTCCACTTTTGCTCGGCTTTCTCGGTGGTTGAGAGTTGGTTGAGGGCCTTGTAGAATTCGGATTCACCTCTGTAGGGGGATTGTTAGTGGTTGCGGTTAATTTTGAAGTTGGGTGGACATACTCTTCAACTTTGATGCTCGCATGGCTACCGGTCTCGTCTTTGTAGCTGTAAGCAGTGGTGTTCTGGTGGCCGTCAACGACCTTGAGAGACTTTATCTTCATGGTGTAAGGACTGGGAAGATGGTTAGCATAAATCCGATGTGGTGTAATCTCACAACAACACTCACCCAGCATCGTAGTCAGTCTCGCCGCCAGCCCACGCGATAACACCGGGCTCATTGTCGGGATCACCGCCAGCCCAAAGACTCAGGTTGATGTGGCAAGGAGTCTGGGGGTATGTGCCAGGTTCTCCAGTGCCAGCCGAAACAGTGCGCACGTTCTTATCATCAAGCCAGAATTGCAGCTCTTCCTCAGTCCAGACAATGGTGTAGTTGTGGAACTCCCCAACAGCGTTCTGCAGCTCGGGGTCCATGCCGTTCTGCTGGTTTCGGTCGCCCTTTCCGTACCAGTTGGTCGAGGCAACGTCGGTCTTGCTGCCGAGAAGTTCCCAGTCGATTTCGTCCAGGTCGTCAGAAAGCAGGTTGACGGAAGAAATGACACCTTGGCCGGGAGCCGCTGAGATGATGGCCTCGACGCGGCCGTAGAAGATGTAGAAGCCAGTCTTGACGAGAACCGAGTCGCCGTGCTTGCGAATGGCGAAAGCAGCGCCGTCCTTGTCGTAGGAGATCAGCTGAGCACCGGCAGAAACGTTGAAGAAGCGGTCGTCCATTTCGGACTGCGTGTCGTTGAAGATGTGTTCGAAGGTGGTTCCCAGTGCTGGGTTGTCGGGGCAGATGTCGCCTTTGGTGGGGTTACATTCGGAGGATGTCTGCGCGGAGACTTGAGTGGCCAACAGGGCCGCGGCCGCGGCCATGAATGAGAAGCGGAACATGGTGAGAGAGTCCTGGAAGGATGTTGTTTGAATTTGTTGTGGTTGTGAGTGTATGTTGAGCGTTCAGGGCCAGCCCGAGCGCGTTCTAAAAGAGTGTGGGATTGTTGGTTGGGCTCGTGAGAGAGCTGCAAAGAGCGACTGTGGTGAGAGAGTGTGGTGAGTGTGTGTGTCGTGAGAGACAAGAGGCACGAAAAGGCACAATACAGCAAGGGAGTTGTTCAAGGGGGCGTTTCGTATCGCAACACCCTTGATACACGTGCCGAGTCGATCTTTCCCCTTATCGAGTACGCTATCCCCGGTCCTTGTCGGCGCTTAAGGGTGAGAGCCAATCAAATACCTTGCCGAGTCGATAGGCGTACTCTCAAACCGCCCGACTCACTCTGGCGTACAGACTACAAAGGCTAAAAATGCTATCTCGAGAACATGTCCACCGTATATTTCGCTTATGAGGAACGAGGGGGGTACTGTAGGTTGTGCGTGCGAACACCGGCAATCATCCGTCGCCAGGACCATCTCACCTTGGACTCTTCACAGTTGTGTTTTCGATTGCTGGACTTACTAGATAACCAGGTACCAAAGTTATGCTTTATGTTGTAATGACACAACGGCGTCTGTGAAGATCGAAATCGGCTTCATCAAACCTTGGACTTGTGTCTCAGCCCTCCGCCAAGTTTGCGGAGAAATACGTCTGTGACACGATCGAGTCGCGACACTACTGGCGAGCACGATGATTCGGCAGTTGTCTTGCATTCACTTACACATGGTGGAAAAACTTGGCCGTCAACATGGTGGAATCGTCAAAATTGGGGCGGAGAGATGGCGTGAAGTTCCGTTACCAGCCTAACATGTTCGAACAACTGCAGACCATGGGTGGAGAACCCCCATCCACCAGCCCACACACAGCATCCCACCTCCTCAATAATCCGGAAGCCTGCACTCCACAACAACAAACCTCCCCGTCCCATCACCCTCCCAAACCCTCTCAACAACCAGCCCAGCCTCCCTCACGATCCTCTCAAACCCTTCCTTCGTCCTCTCCTTGCCCCCAATACACAGCATCAACATATCTTGAATCCCCATCAAACCCCCCATATCATCCCTCGGGTCCTCAGGCAACAAAGCCTCCGCAATCAAAAGCCTCGAATCCCGCGCCATCGCAGAAGCAACACATCCCAGCATGCGAACGCACGTCACATCCGGCCAGTCGTGCAGGCACGCGCGGAAGTGGTAGGTTCTGGCGCCTTTGACTGGGTTCAGGGCGAGGAAGTCGTGGGCCTGGTATCGCACGCCGGAAGGCAAGATTCCGCTTTCCTTCGCAGAAGCTATCACCTCAGCGAGTTCTTGCAAGACAAAGCCGGAAGCGGGCAATTCTGGGTGCGCGGCGAGGATTGCGGCGATGGCGTGGCCGGTTCCGCCGCCGATGTCGACGAACAGCGGCCTCTCTGAGTCGGCATCGTCCGCGAGGCGCTCCCACGGGTAGATTCCTGTGAAAGGTCGGAAGCTTGCGGCGGCTTTGAGGACACGGCCGAAGACTGCGAGATTCTCGGGGTGGCGGGCTAGGGTTTCGAAGAGCGTCTTTCCCTCTGTGTGGTTGTAGTACGTGAGCGGATTGTGAGTGCCAGAGTTCTCGCCGCTTGGTTCAGACGCCTTCTGGGGGTTGTTGTGTCCCAGCCAGTCGGGCAGGAGGATCATGGGGGCCAAACCAGTGTCGTAGCACATGGTCAAGACGTCTTCGGCTGGGCTGTTGGCTTGTGCCCATGGGGCTGATAGGTGAGTGTGTTGGAAGACCCGGCTTGGAACGTGGTAAGATAGGAAACCAATGCTGGCGGCCGAACGAAGGAGTCGTTCGATGAGACTGGTCTGAGAGCCTGTTGCATTCGCGACGGTTTCTGCTGTGGCGCCTTCTAGGAAAGGTATCGATTGGAATGCTTTCAAATGACCCAAGGTTCGGATGACAGCGGCGCCCATGACAGAGCCCACCGTGGCCATGCTGTAGTCCACGGGTGATTGGACGGCTGCTATGAACGCCTTGGCTTTGAGTACGATCTTGGGCTCGACGGCGAAAATCTGCTCTTGCTTTGGTTCGAACGTCTCGCTCATGGCGAGCAGCTCTTTGGCCAGAGAGACCAGCGTGGCCTGAGTTGCTGAGGTGTTGGTAATTGACATGTTTGCAAGTTGTCTAACCTGTCTGCAAGAAAGCTTTGATGGTGGTTGACATTCTTTATCAGATCTTAGCTATGCCGAACTCTCTTTTGTAGACAATCTCTATATCCGAACACTCTGAGATACGGTAAATGATCCATCGATGTACCACCGGTTTAATAGCCTAGTCAGGCAAGAAGCTGCAATCGGTTGTGTCGATGTCGGGGCGTGAAGCCAAGAATGGGCTCCGACGTGGAGTGCAAATCTTCCGAGCTCCTCAACAGACATTACTGCATGTCTGTATAGTCAGCAGGTTATCGCAGCAACATGTCAACCGAACCGCCGGTCACGTGGTGCTGTCGTTGTTGTCAAGTCCGAAGCCCGGGGATCCGATACGGCCGGGCATTATCGATGTCCGTGAGACATGCGAGACGGGATACCGGGCATGACAAATGTGGCTTCGAAAGAAGAAGAGTCTGGCCATGGTAGATCACGATCAACAAGATGATAGTAAATTGAGCGGGTAGAATCGATAAATTGCAATCCAGTCTCCCTTTGGTGCCGACCCTTACCTAAGGAAAAGCACACGACATATTGTCTAAAATACAGGGTATATTCCATTTTCCCAGCCGCCCCTTCCTAGTTCCCAGTTTCCAAGTGTCCAGGTCCCACGCTCAAACGCGCCAAAGTAAAAGCAAAAGTGATGAATAACAGTAGAAATGTGTCGTTAAAAGTTCCAGATAGATCCAGAAAAGATGGTGCATTCCAGGCGAAGAATACGTTCACCAGCACTTGAGGGCCGAGTACCAGCGTTTTTTCTTCGGCGGCGACGGGAGTTCTTTCTGCGATGCGTCGGTAGTAGCCGCATCTGTCTCGTGGTCAGGTCGTGAGGTGGAGTTGGTAGGACTTTTGGTAGTTGGCATCTCTTGGGGAATGCCAGCGGCAGCATTTTTCCTCGCTTCGACGACACGACGGACGATGACTGCTTGCAGGTCAGCAACAATATCACCACATAGCACTCCTCTGCTGTCCACTTACGAGCAAAAGTCTCCTCAATGTTCACCATCTCCCTCGCGCTCGTTTCCATGAAGCCAAAGTTATGCTTCCTGCTCCAGTCCATCCCATCTTTCGCAGCAATCTGCCTATTGCCCTGCAAATCGCATTTGTTCCCCGCGACGAAGCAAACAGGCAAGATCTCGTTCTGCTCCAGCCTGTCCTCGCGCTCCATGTCAATCATCTGCGTGAAGTACTCGAGTGCCTCGAGCGAGCTGGCCTGCGTGATGTCATAGACCAGCAGGAAAGCGTCACATTTGAGGTTCGCCTGCGACCAGAGGCCGCGGTATTCCTCTTGCCCAGCAGTGTCCGTGAGCCGGAGAGAATATGTCGTGCCGTCGATCGTTCGCGTCACCGAGTAGGAGTCCTCGATCGTAGGGTCGTACCTGGCAAATTCGACGTCAGCATTCCCTGGCCTGAATCTTGCGCGCGCGCGCGCAGTATCACGACATACTCATGCGTCCACTGGCTGCGCACCAAGCGCAGCGTGATCGAAGACTTCCCACAACCTCCATCTCCGCACACGGTAATCGTAACGCGGTGCGAGTCGTCCATGGTGACGGGAGTGTTTCAACAGGGAGTAGAAAGCTCCAATAGGGCGCGTTCCAGATTCCAAAAGATCCCTCCTCTAACTTCGCAAACCTTGAACCTCTTATACTTTCCTACCACCGCGAAGTCACACGACTGCAGCGAGCGGTCAAAGATGCGACCAAGCGGCAACAGACAATATGGCCGTGTAGCGTTGCACAATAACAAATGCAAGTTGCCAGCGCCCCCAAAGGAGTAGCTGCACAGACAAGTTCGCGATGTCCTACCCCTGTCGGCGATCAAACGGAGTGGATCTCGTGTAATCGGGAGGGGGAGGGGGAACGATTGCCGGACGCAAAAAGGATTGTAGATTCGGGGGGGTAGACGGTTTTGGTTTGCAAAAAGTGTATGCAAGAAATACAAAGTGGCGTGCGAAACCCGAAATTGCGAAGAGAAGAAGAAGGTGTTGTTTAAAGAGATAGACTACTCGCGCGAATGGAGAATACAATCGCGTAGAGTTCGGTTCGTCCAGTAAGGTTCACAACGGCGAACCGATCGGCGTGGTCCGCCCTCCGCGGTGGCTCTAATCTGTCCCGCCTTCTTGGTTCATATGTCCCAGCATTCTGTCTCTGGTCCGTTTGGTATCTCCACACTGTAAACGGGGGCGTTGGCGGGCAGTGTGGCATCGAGAGGACGCTTTGATGTTGTGCTTGTCTGCTGGCTTCGCTTGGTAGGATTTGACCGAGATATTGGTAGATTGGAGCAGACGAGAACCACTGGAGACAGAGTTTGGACTGCGAAATCTTCTGAGCTTCACAGAGCTTCACGCTTGTGTTGCTGCCCAACTTCAGTGATCTAGGCATCTTCCGTGTTGATACCTTACCGTCGAGCAAATCACACTCTGGACCTGACGACCGAAAAGCCCGCAAAAGACATAATCCAGCGCGGGTCTTGCGCGTACCGAGGTCCTTCGATATGCTGAAAGCCCAAATCGCGGTTGCTACTACTTTGCGTGTCTTGTCTTTTAGTTTTGATACTTTTGTCGGACCGGAAAGCCTAACTCGGAGGTTCGACTGGATGTCTTTCCGACAGGTCGACTTTAAGTAGCGCGAGATAGCTACATGTACCTCTATGATACTCCAAGCGATGATGTGTCAAAAACGAAGACTTCTCTTGTCATGTGAAGCCCTTCAAGTACCTCCCGCCATGGGTAGCTCTGGGGCGGATCTCACATGATCTCGATATGTCGTCCATGTACATTTTACCATCATATACGTGTAAGTGTAAGCTGTAGATTCGAAACATCTCAACCCGACACAAGAGAAAGAAAAACCATATCCATCATCACATAATATCGTTGCCGTCAAATTCCGCTCAAATAACATTCTTCAACTGCTGACCGGCAATGAACTTCCTCAAGTTCTCAGCGATCAAGCCCTCCGCTCCTTGCGGCCTGCCACCCGCAGCGTGAGGGCTAAGAATGACATCCTTCTGCTTGTACAGCGGCGAGCTGCCAGGCAGTGGCTCTGTCTCGAACACATCCAGAGCAGCACCGCCAATGCTGCCTTCGCTCAGAGCGGCGTCGAGAGCTGCCTCGTCAATCGAAGTACCCCGGCCGACGTTGACAATCCAGGCGTGGCGAGGAAGAAGCTTCAGGCGCTCGGCGTTGAGAACATTTTTTGTTGCGTCCGAGCCGGGCAGGATCATAACCAGGGCGTCGATGTTGGGGAGCACAGAGGGCAGGTCGTCTTGAGAGTGGATTGTGATGCCATTCCGGACGCCGGCGCTACGAGCAACACCCGACACGTTGGCCCCGAGAGCGGTGAGGTAGGGCGTGAGAGTCTTTGCGATGTTGCCGAACCCCCAGATGAGGACGTTGGCGTCGCGGAGAGTCGTGAACGCTCCCTTTGGCCTGTCGGGCTGGGGTCCACCAAGGTGGCCAGGCCACTTGCCTTGCACCTGGTAGTCACGCATCTCGTGGAATTTGCGGGCAGAGGCGAGGAGCAGGCCGAGAGCGTGCTCGGCGACTGTGGCGTCGTGCAGGCCGGAGCCGGTTGTGATGGTGATCTTGGAAGGGTCGAAGCCGGCGCCGAGAACGTCGTTGGGTCCGGCGGCGAGCGACTGGATCCATTTGAGCTGCTTCAGGTTGGAGGCGGCGTGCTTGAGGTTTTCGGGGGTGTTGGTCCATGTCACCAGGACATCGGCGTCGTGGTGCTCGGAAGGGATCTCCTTCTTGACATCATAAGGCTGCAGGTCGACTGAGAAGCCTTCGAGGCTCTTGACGTCGAGAGCGAGAGATGTGGGATAGAGGAGCTTCATCTTGATATCTGCTGTGTGGCGGTCTTCCGTGGGCTGTGTGGACTGTGATGTAGATGGGGAGTTGTTGAGATGGTCAGATACCAGCTGCACACGTTTGATTCCTTTTTGGAGTGACTGAGAGTTGAAAGTAGCCGACATGCCACTCATGAAGACTAGGTGGGGTCTTTATACGTATGTCTATCATCAATGCTCGGAAGATTTCCCTCGCTTTGACAGAGGTCAGGCCGAATGACACCGAGTGCAGTCGCCGATGGGGGATGCGTCGGTAATCCGGGAGTGTGGTGTTCTTTCTCGTGTGGTCCAAGGAAAATCCTAGGGAGATTTCTTTGGTTTTTTATTGGGCACGATAGGCCGACGTGAGATTATCCGCCTATCGATAACAGTAGCAAATGCCGAGACTCTGGTTGCCGAGCTTGTTCGCGACGCACGCGTGTTCGCTTCGACTGGAGTGA
>Ga0265798_10010092_pt1 | contig 11700 bp, 7 predicted proteins | sample P3T30metagenome_FD_192430 | JGI IMG/M metagenome (GOLD analysis project Ga0265798, IMG submission 192430) | Plant litter microbial communities from East Loma Ridge, Irvine, California - P3 T30 | ecosystem: Environmental > Terrestrial > Plant litter > Unclassified | place: USA: California... | reverse complement strand
ACTTTGCCTTATGACCAATCTAGGGAGCTGCCAGCCAGGTAATAGAATAGCACTATCCGCGCAAGCTGATTTGCTGGTCAAGCAGCAAAAAGGGTTCGCTAGCCCCCGGGCGTGTCAGCAGGCCTACGCCACCAAGCGGGACGCTGAACTGAAAGCCAGCAGAATTTCGCTGGGCTTCAGCCTGCTGCTAAGTTGCTTAATAGTAGGTGAGGGGCTATGGGCAATAAAGCTAACGAAGCAGGGCTTTGCGCCTGATAAGCAGGCGGCTTCATTTACCAGGCAGTTGGTAGGCGCCGGCGCGCTGCTAGGGGTGATTGCGGCAGCGCAGGGGGTATCAGTATCATTTGGGCATGAAGGTGATAGCGTATGGTTATCAGGTGGACATGTACAAGTGCCGGTAAAGTTTTTAATCAGCGACTGAGCGGTTAAACTGGCTGGGAAGGCGGTGGCGCGGCCAGCAACTGACTAAAGAGGCGGCCGCAAATCCGTAACTTGCGGCCTTGTTCCTGGGTGCTGCATGGTGGCTCTACTCACCAGTTCACCATTTTACCATTTCACCGCATGTCCTCTAACCTCCTCGCCGGCAAAGTCGGCATTATCTCCGGCGCGCTCAATTCCCAATCTATTGCCTGGAAAGTGGCCCAAAAGGCGCATGAGCAGGGCGCCCGCATCGTGCTTACTAACGCGCCGCTGGCCATGCGCATGGGCGAAATCAAGGCGCTGGCCGCCGAGATTGATGCCCCCATCATCCCGGCCGATGCCACGTCGGTAGAGGAACTGGGTACGCTGTTCACCGAAGCGCAAACCCACTTTGGCGGCAAAATTGACTTCCTGTTGCACTCCATTGGCATGAGCGCCAACATTCGCAAGGGCAAGAGCTACGGCGACCTCGACTACAAATTCTTCCAGCAGACGCTGGACGTGTCGGCGCTGTCGCTGCACAAGATGCTGGCGGTAGCCGAAAAGCAGGACGCCTTCAACGAGTGGGGCAGCGTGGTGGCGCTCAGCTACATCGCCGCCCAGCGCGCCTTCCTCGACTATACCGACATGGCGCAGGCCAAGGCGGTGCTCGAAAGCATTGCCCGCAGCTACGGTCAGCGCCTGGGCCACCTCAAAAAGGTGCGCGTGAATACCATTTCGCAGTCGCCGACCAAGACCACGGCCGGCGCGGGCATTACGGGCTTCAACGCATTTTATGAGTACGCCCAGAAAATGTCGCCGCTCGGCAACGCGCCCGCCGAGGCCTGCGCTGACTACTGCGTATCGCTCTTCTCGGACCTGACGCGCTACGTGACTATGCAAAATCTCATGCACGACGGCGGCTTCAGCAGCACTGGCATCTCGCAGGAGCTAGCCGACCTGATGGAGAAGGCCGGTGAGTAATCATAAGTAGCTTGGGCGCTGCGAGTCCGATGTACGAGCAGAGCGAGCAGGTACGTCTTCGGGCGCCTGTTTACGGTGGCTATTCGCTGTACTCACGCCTGGATTAGCAGAGTCAGAGTTGCACAAAAAAGCCCGGCCGCTACTGCGGCCGGGCTTTTCTTATGAGTGAGTGACTGGCTAGCCTTACGCGGGTACCGGGGCACCTTGCGGGGCATCACCTTCGCGGGGTGCGTCGTCATTTTTAGGACCGTCGTGGTCTTCAGGCTTGTAGTTTTTCTCTAGCTCGGCTAGCTTCTCTTTGCCGTAGGCGAAGCGCGTAATGATGACGTAGAGCACCGGCACGATGAAGATGCCGAGGCCCGTAGCGGCGAGCATACCACCCATCACTGTCCAGCCCAGCGTCTGGCGGCTTTGGGCACCGGCGCCGGAGGCGAATATCAGCGGTAGGATACCGAGGATAAAGGCGAGCGAAGTCATGATGATGGGGCGCAGGCGCTGGCGCACGGCGTCGAGCGTGGCGTCGACTAGCGGCATGCCTTTATCCACCCGCTCCTTGGCAAATTCCACAATCAGGATGGCGTTCTTGGCCGAGAGACCAATGAGCGTAATCATACCGATTTGGGCGTACACGTTGTTCGTGAGTTTGGGCAGGAAAAACAGCGCCAGGATGGCCCCAAAAATACCCACCGGCACCGCTAGCAACACCGAGAACGGCACCGACCAGCTTTCATACAGTGCAGCCAGGAACAGAAACACGAAGATGATGGACAGCGCGAAGATGTAAATCGTCTGGCCACCGGCCAGCAATTCTTCGCGGCTCAGGCCCGAAAACTCGAAGCCGTAGCCCTGCGGCAGGGTCTGGGCGGCGGTTTCCTGCAGGGCCTTGATGGCGTCGCCGGAGCTGTAGCCTGGGGCCGGGTTGCCGTTGATTTCGGCCGAGCGGAACAGGTTGTAGTGCGAGATGAGCGGCGCGGTTTCGGTGCGCTTATAAGTGGTGAGCGTGCTTAGCGGCACCATGCCGCCGGCGGTGTTGCGCACGTAGTACTGGCCCAGGTCGGAGATATCACCGCGGTACGACGAGTCGGCCTGCGCCACCACGCGGAACGTGCGGCCATAGAGCGTAAAGTCGTTGACATAAGCGCTACCCAGGTAGGTGCGGAGCGCGTTGCCCACCTCCGTGATGGATACGCCCAGCTTCTTGGCCTTGCCACGGTCAATGTCGAGCTTGTAGCCGGGCGTGTTGGCGGTGAAGAAGGAGAAGCCCGAGGCGATTTCGGGACGCTGCCGGATAGCGCCCAGGAATTTTTGCAGGTTGGCATCAAATACCCGGATGTCGCCACCCGCTTCGCGCTCCTGAAAAATGAACGAGAAACCGCCCGTATTACCCAGGCCCGGAATGGCTGGCGGCGAGATAACCACGGTAGTGGCTTCCTTAAAGCGGGCCATGCGCTGCTGCACGCTAGCCATCAGGCCTTGCAATTGCAGCTCCTTGGCCTTGCGGTCTTCCCAGGGCTGGAGCTGGCAGAAGATAGTGCCGGAGTTCGATTTGGAGGAGAAGTTAACGGCGTTCAGGCCACCCAGGGCAGCGTAGTGCGCGATGCCTTCGGTCTTGGCTAGCTCCTTCATCATCTCTTCGAGCGTGGCCACGGTGCGGCCAGTAGACGCGCCTTCGGGCAGGTTGAAGGTGATGATAATCCGGCCTTCATCCTCGGTGGGGAGGAAGCCGCTGGGCTTGCTGCGGAACAGTAGCCCGGCGCCCACCAGCAGGCAGACGAGGATAATGACCACGAAGCGCGAGTGCTTGATACCGCGCTGCACGCCGTTGCCGTACTTCTCGGTCACGCGCCCAAACCAGTCGTTGAATTTCTTGAAGCCCTTAGCTACGAAGCCTTTGGGCTCCTCATTGTGGCCTTCTTCGTGGGGCTTGAGCAGCAGCACGCACAAGGCGGGGGTGAGGGACAAGGCCACGAAAGCCGAAATCAGCACCGAGATGGCGATGGTAATGGCAAACTGCTGGTACAAGCGCCCCGTGATGCCCGGAATGAAGCCCACCGGCACAAACACCGCCGCCAGGATAAGCGCAATGGCAATAACCGGCGCCGATATCTCGCGCATGGCTTCCAGCGTAGCTTCTACCGGGCTTAGCTTGCGCTCGTTGATATTCACCTCCACGGCCTCGACCACCACGATGGCATCATCCACCACAATACCGATGGCGAGCACAAAGCCAAAGAGCGTCAGGGTATTAATGGTAAAGCCTAGCGGGATGAAGAAGATGAACGTGCCCACGATGGACACCGGAATGGCGAGCACGGGAATGAGCGTAGAGCGCCAGTTTTGGAGAAACACGAACACCACCACGATAACCAGCAGCAGGGCCTCGACTAGCGTGTGCACCACTTCTTCGATGGACACCTGCACCACGCTGGCGGCCTCGAAGGGCACGACGTAGTTGAGGTCGGCCGGAAACTGCTTTTTGAGGCCGTTCATGGTGGCGATAACGTTCTCGTACGTTTCGAGAGCGTTGGCACCGGGGGCTTGGTACACCAGCAGGTAGGCGGCGCGCTTGCCGTCCACGTAGGAGTTGTTGGCGTAGTTAAACTTGCCCAGTTCGATGCGGGCCACGTCGCGCAGGTACACCAGCGAGCCGTCTTGCGGGCGGGTTTTCACCACCACGTCGCCAAACTGCTGAATGGTAGCCAGGCGGCCTTGCACCGTCACGATGTACTCAAACGACTGCCCGTGCTGGGCAGGCGGCGCGCCAATGGAGCCGGCCGCAATCTGGGCGTTCTGCTCGGCCAGGGCCGCCGAGATGTCGGCGGCCGTTACGCCGAGTTGGGCCAGCTTATCGGGCTTGAGCCAGATGCGCATCGAAAAGTCATCGGCGCGGCTCACGATATCACCCACGCCTTTGGTACGCAGCAAGGCGTCCTTGATGAACACGTTGGCGTAGTTATCAAGAAAAGTAGTGTTGTGCGAGCCTTTGGGTGCGTACATGGCCACCAGCATCAGGATGCTGGGGTTACGCTTGCGCACCGTGAGGCCCAGGCGCTGCACCTCTTGGGGCAGGGTGGGGGTGGCAATGCCCACGCGGTTTTGCACGTCGAGGGCAGCGATGTTGATATCGGTGCCTACCTCGAAGTTCACCGTCATGCTCATCTGCCCGTTGCTGGTGCTGTTGCTTTGCAGGTAAGTCATGCCGGGCGTGCCGTTTACCTGCACTTCCACGGGCGTGGCCACGGTTTGCTCCACGGTTTGGGCGTCGGCCCCGATGTAGTTACCCGTCACCGACACCGTGGGCGGCGTGATTTCGGGGTATTGCCCAATGGGCAGGTTCAGCATGGCCAGCACGCCCACCAGCACTATCACCAGCGAGGCGACAATGGCCGTGACGGGCCGGCGAATAAAGGTTTCTGCAATCATAAATAAGTCACGTTAGCTAGTGGCTGCGAGCGGCTAGCCGGGATGAGAAAAGCGCCTAAAACGCCGGGCGTTATTTGGCGGCCGGCCCGCCGGCAGCCGGGGCAGCCGGCGCGGCGGCCGCTGCGCCGGGCGCGCTCACCTGGATTTTGCCACCGTCGCGCAGTTTTTGCACGCCTTCGGTCACGATTTTATCGCCGTCGTTGATGCCGCTGAGAATCACGATGTCATCGCGCAGGCGCGGGCCGAGCTGCACCTTACGCTGCTTGGCGCTATCGCCAAGGGCCACGTACACAAAGTTTTCGCCCATCTGCTCCACAATGGCTTTGTTGGGAATGACGAGGCGGTTGCCCGACTTGGTGTTGAGCACTTTCAGCACGCCGCTCAGGCCGTCTTTCAACTGGCGCTGGGGGTTGGCAAATTGCACGCGCACCGTGATGGTACCCGTTTGGGCATCTACGCCGCGGTCAATGGTTTGAATCTTGCCCGGCTGCTTGTAAGCTTGGCCGTTGGGCAGTACAAAGCGCAGGGTAGAATCGGTGACGGCGCCCTTCTGATTTTGCAGCGTAATAAAGCGCTGAATATCAGTTTCATTCACTGCAAAATCCACCGCAATCGGGTTTTCCGTCGAAATGGTATTGAGCAGCGTGGTGCCGGCGCTCACCTGCGCGCCTAGCCGCACCTGCGAAATGCCAATGCGCCCGGCAAACGGGGCCCGGATGGTGGCAAAGCCCAGGTTGGTGCGGGCCGCCGTAACGGCGGCGCGGGCGGCGGCCACCTGGCTGCTAGCCGTGCTGGCGGTAGTGCTGGCGTTCTCGGCAAGCTGCCGGGCCACGGCGTCTTGCTGAAGCAGGCGCTGGTAGCGCACCCGGTTCACATCGGCGTTTTGGGCCGAGGCCTGGGCGCTGCGCAGGTTGGCCAGCGCCTCCTGGTAGGCCGCTTCGTACTGGCGCTTGTCGATTTCGTAGAGCACCTTGCCAGCGGGCACCGTCTCCCCTTCCTGAAAGTTGAGGCTAGTGATGAAGCCCGTGACCTGCGAGCGCAGCTCCACGCTTTTGAGGGCGACTACGGTGGCCGGGTACTGGTCGTAATACACGGCATCGGTAGTGCGGGCCGTCACCACGCTCACGGCTGTGGGCGGGGGAGCAGCGTTTTTCTTTTCTTCTTTTTTGCCGCACGCAGTGCTAGCCAGCAGGCCCGCAATGGCGCACAGGGCCAGGTAGTTGGTATTCATTGGAGCGAAAAGCAGATATTAATAGGTGGTGGGCAGCGTGCCGAGCGTGCGCAGTAGCTCCACCTTGCTGGTAAGTACCTGGAAGAGGGCGCTGTAATAATTGAGCTGCGAAGTGCGCAGCGTAGTCTGGGCCACGAGCAAGTCGAGGTAAGCCTTAATGCCTTCGCGGTACTGCAAGTCCACCACCGTGTACACCTGGCGCGAGAGGTCCAGGTTTTGGCGGCTCTGCACGTAGGCCTCGTAGTAGCCTTTGTAGTTGGCCAGCGCGGTGGCGTACTCGGTCGTTACCTGGTTGCGGGTGTTCAGCAGGTCTTCGTCCACGCGCTGGTCTTGCAGCCGGGCCAGGCGCAGGTTTTGGGTGCGCCGGAAGCCCGTAAACAGCGGCAGCGCTATCTGCATACCCGCGTACGAGTTGGGAAAGCGCTGGCTGTACTGGTCGCTCACGGTATTGGCCTGGTACACCGAGTTGTAGTTGCCAAACGCCGAGAGCGATGGCAAAAAGCCCAGGCGATAATAATCGACCGTCGTGCCTTGCAGCGACTTTTGCGTCAGCACCTGCTGATACTCAATGCGGTTGGTGGGGTCGAGCTGGGCCAGCGTGTCTACCACGGCCTCGCGCTCCAGTTGCAGCGTGTCGTACTTCAGCTCCACGAGCCGGCTAGCCGGAAAGCCCATTAGCTGCTGCAAATAAGCCGTGTTGGCGTTCACCGCTTCGAGCGACTGCTTGCGGCTAGCCTTCGAGTTATTGAGTGAAATCTGGGCCTGCAAAAAGTCCGTTTTGTCCACGATGCCGGCGTCGTAGCGGGCGCGGGCGTCCTGGTAGTTGCGGGCCAGGCGCCGGATGTCGGCGTCAAATACATCGGCCTGGCGCTGGGCCAGCAGCACGCTGTAAAAGGCCTTGCTCACGTCCGATACAGTCGCGATTTTATTGTTAATCGTGTTCTGGCCCGCCGCCAACCGGTTGAGCGGCGCCTGGCGGGCGGCCAGCCGCACATCGTTGTTGTAGATAACCTGGGTGCCCGCCAGCCCCAGCGTCGTCACGTTCCTCACGCCCAGCTGGCGCGGCGTGGCAATGCCCGTAGTAGGGTCGGGAAACACGGTGAAAGGCAGCCCAAAGTAATGCTGGCCCACGGCCGTAGCATTCACCTGCGGCAGCCAGGCCGACAGGGCTGCGCGGTTGCTGGCATCGGCAATGCCTTCATCAAGGCGGGCCTGGCGCACCAAGGGCTGGTAAGCCAGGGCATAAGACAGGCACTGCTGTAGGGTTAGTGGCCCGGGCGGTGGGGGCGGGGGAGTGGGTGCCTGATTTTGGGCCATCGCCCAGGCCGGGACCAGTAAAAAGCCCACGAAAAGGGCCCGCAATCGGCCCCGCGCAGCGCAGAGTAGAATCTTCATAAGGGACTACAACCGGGCAGTGCCGGCAAAGGTTGTGGTGGGCTGGCAGGCGGCTAGCCGCTAGCTCTCGCGATGGGTTAACTGGATAAAGCACCCTATGGTTAGCAAAAAGCCCGGCCATTGGGCCGGGCTTTTAGTGATAGGATGCGCAGTAAGCAGCAGCTAGCGAGCACTTTCGTTGCCATCTACTGGCTCAGCTTGTTTGTGCATGATAGCGGCCACCGTGCTATCGGGCAGCACGTGCCCCAGCACGGCCTGCGCCTTATTCATGAGGCCCGAGATGATTTTGTCCTGGCCAGCCATCAGGGCTTCGTAACCGTCTTTGGCCACCTTGGCGGGGTCGGCTTTCGGGCCTTCGGCCACCAGCTTGGCGCGCTCCATATCGGCCTTGTTGAAGAAGTCGGTATCGGTCACGCCGGGCTCCAGGATGGTAATGGTCACGCCGCTGTCCTTGGTTTCTTCGCGCACGGCCTCGGTGAAGGAGGTGACAAACGCCTTGGTGCCGTGGTACACTGCTTGCAGCGGCCCCGGAATCTCGGCGCCCAGGCTCGACACTTGCAGGATTTTGCCGCTCTTGCGGGCCACCATCTCCTGCAAAAACAGCTTGGTAAACGTCACGTAGGCCCCAATGTTGAGCTGGATAATATCCAGCTCGCGGTGGATGTCGGTGGTCGTAAACTGGCCGTACTGGCCCTGGCCGGCGTCGTTTACCAGCGCGTCAATCTGGATGCCCTGGCGCTGCACCTCGTCGTACACCTCAAACGGCGCCTGGCGCTCAAACAGGTCTTTGGCGATGGTCGTCACCTGCACGCCGTACTGCTGCTGCAATTCGGCGGCGGTTTGGGTCAGCTCGTCCTGGCCGCGGGCCACGAGCACGAGGTTGTACTTATCCTGAGCGAAGCACTTGGCTAGCTCGCGGCCAATGCCGCTGGAGCCCCCCGTAATGAGGGCGTATTTCTGCTGGTCTGCCATGAGTAAGATGGGCTTAAAGCAAGTGGAAAAGGGCTTTTCTTAACGACGCGCCCCCGGCGGCGGTTATAGCCCAGCTTCGCAAAAAGCCGCCTGCTGGCCTGGTAAAGCCCGACGCAACGCTCGCGGCGCCGCCCGTGTCATTAGCCGTTGGTGCTCCTGCCTTTTCGCTAAACCAAATCTCCTTTTTGCATGCAAAAACTACTCGCTACCCTAGCCGCCGCTAGCCTGCTCGCCGCGCCCGCCCTGGCCCAGGCGCCGGCCGGCGCCAGCCAACCCGCCGAAAAAGTGGATGCCGCCGCCCTGGCCAAAATCAAGGACGAAGGCCTGAACCGCTCCAAGGTGATGGAAACGGCCTTTTACCTCACCGACGTGTGCGGCCCGCGCCTGGCTGGCTCCGAAGGCCTGGCCCGCGCCAACGCCTGGACCAAAAAGCGCCTCACCGACTACGGCCTCGCCAACGCCAACGTGGAAGCCTGGGGCGACTTTGGCCGCGGCTGGGACATCGACAAAAGCTACGTGGCCATGACGGCGCCCTACTACCACGCCCTCATCGGCGTGCCCAAGGCCTGGACGCCCAGCACCGCCGGCGCCCTGCGCAAGCAAGTAGCCTACGTGAACGTGAAAACCGCAGCCGACCTGGCTAAGTACCAAGGCCAGCTGCGCGATAAAATTGTGGTGCTGCCCGTGGCTACGCTGCCCCAGCCCAGCTTCGAGCCCGATGCCCGGCGCCTCACCGCCGAAGACCTCCAAAAGCTGGCCGACGCGCCCGCCGGCGGCGGTGCCCCCACCGCCGCCAACCGCCCCGCCGAGGCCAACCCCGACGCTCGCCGCGCCGCTATGCTCGCGGCCCGCGAGCTGCGCACCAAGCTAAACGACCTGCTGATGGCCGAAGGCGTCGCCGCCATCCTCAGCCCCGGCCGGGGCACCGACGGCACCGTATTTACTACCAATGGCGCGCCCTACGCCGCCGATGCCAAGCCCGTGCTGCCCGAGCTGGAGATGTCGAGCGAGGACCAGCTGCGCCTCATCCGCCTGGTGGAGGCCGGCATTCCGGTGGAAATCGAGATGGAAACCAAAACCCATTTCCAGACCCAGGACCTGAAAGGCTACAACGTGGTGGCCGAAATCCCCGGCACCGATAAAAAGCTGAAAAGCGAAGTCGTGATGCTCGGCGGCCACCTCGACTCGTGGCACGCCGCCACCGGCGCCACCGACAACGCCGCCGGCGTCGCCGTGATGATGGAGGCCGTGCGCATCCTGAAAGCCAGCGGCCTCAAGCCGCGCCGCACCATCCGCATTGCCCTCTGGGGGGAGGAGGAAGAGGGCCTGCACGGCTCGCGCAACTACGTGAAAAACCACTTTGCCGACCCTGCCACCATGCAGCTCAAGCCCGACCACGAGAAGCTAGCCGCCTACTTCAACCTCGACAACGGCGCGGGCAAAATCCGGGGCATCTACGCCCAGGGCAACGAGGCCGTGAAGCCGATTTTTGCCACCTGGCTAGCTCCTTTTGCCGATATGGGGGCCAGCACCGTGACGCTGCGCAACACCGGCAGCACCGACCACATCGCCTTCGACGCGGTGGGCCTGCCCGGCTTCCAGTTCATTCAGGATGGCCTGGATTACTTCGCCCGCACCCACCACTCCAACCAGGATACCTACGACCGCCTCGTGGCCGATGACCTCAAGCAGGCTTCGGTAGTGGTGGCCTCCTTTGTGTACAACGCCGCCATGCGCGACCAGAAGCTGCCCCGCAAGCCGCTGCCCACGGCCGCCAAGCCCCAGTAAAAAGACAGCTGAGGTGCCGCCCGCAGTTGCTCTGCTGAGCCAGGCAAGCACCTTGTCGCGCTCAAGCAAGGCGTACGAACCTGCTAGCCTGCTTCCCAGCCTGCACATGGCAACCGGTTCCAACGGCCGGGAGGCAGGGGCTCACCAACTGCCCACGTTGCTGAAGAGAAATTAATCTGAGCTTAAGCTTGGGCTTAAGCTACCGCCGGAGGTTTGCAGCGCAGTAAGTTTTTACTGCGTTGCAAACCTCCTTTTGTTATGTCTAGCGAAACCAAAAACCGTGAAGTAAAAGAAGTAAAAACCGCCAAGCCCGCCCCCAAGGCTTCGGCCGACAAGTCGGAAAAAGACAAGCCCAAAAAGCCCGACCATAAGCCCGCCAAACCCAGGGCACACCTGCACAAGCTGACCGCCTACGCCGGCACGGTAGGCGAGTACGGCGCCAACCCCGAGGGAGTGTACGACCGCTTTGTGCTGGCCGCCCCTGGCGCGGCCCACGCGGTAAAGTTTCCGCCGCACTTTGGGCAGGTGCTGCAAGCGGCGGCTCAGCCGGGCACGGCGGTGACGGTGCTGGGCTTCCTGCACAGCACGCCCAAGGGCGACGAGCACCTGCACCTGGCTAGCCTCGCAGTAGCCGGCCAGGCGCTGCACCCCCAGCCAGCCGGCCCGGCGACCGAGCTGGGAGCCGTGCAAGGTGAAGTAGCCGAACTGCTGCACGACCCCCAAGGCCACCTCCGCGCCGTGCGCCTGGCCGGCGAAGCCAGCGAGCTGCGCTTTGCGCCGCACCTGGGCGAGCAGCTGGCTGATTACCTGCTGCTTGGCGTGAGCGTGCAGGCCAGTGGTACCCGCCGCGCCGACCACCCCGGCGAGGTGCGCGCCCCTGGCAGTGCCGCCCCGCTGCAACTCGCGCTGCTGACGGTAGGCGGCGAGTCATTTCTGATTCGCTAGGTTAAGAGCGAAGGCATTTCTGCCATTACCCCACTTCCCAAAAGGCCATTCTCCTGCCTCATACCGAGTGGAGAGTGGCCTTTTTTACTGCCTAGGGCCCAGCTTATTTTAAGCTAGGCCCTAGGCAGCAGCGTCTCGTTGCTTCTTCTCGTTTTGCTATTCGGCGCTATGCCCGCTTCCCCTCCTCCCACCGACCAAAACTCCCCGCCCGACCTGGACGGTAGCCCCAAAAAAGGCAGCATCCAGGCGCTACGGGCGCTCAGCTTCTTTCTTGCCGACGTGCAAAACGGCATGGGCCCCTACATGGCGCTCTTTTTGCAATCGAGCGTGCACTGGAACCAGGCCCAGATTGGCTCGGCGCTGGCGGCTGGCAACATCGCCCAGGTGCTGGCCCAAACGCCCGCCGGCGCCCTCATCGACCGCCTGCGTCAGAAGCGGGGGCTGCTGCTCATCGGCATTGGCCTTATCGCGCTGGCGGTGCTGGCCACGGCTTTATTTACGACTAAAACCGTGGTGATGAGTGGGCAGGCGCTAGTTGGTGTGGCCGGCGCCATATTTCCGCT
>Ga0265798_10010090_pt1 | contig 11700 bp, 9 predicted proteins | sample P3T30metagenome_FD_192430 | JGI IMG/M metagenome (GOLD analysis project Ga0265798, IMG submission 192430) | Plant litter microbial communities from East Loma Ridge, Irvine, California - P3 T30 | ecosystem: Environmental > Terrestrial > Plant litter > Unclassified | place: USA: California... | reverse complement strand
TCTTGGGGTCTTTGAGTACTTCGGTCCATTCGCAGAAGAAGGTGCCGACGAGGTCTTCCATCTGCTTCTCGAGATCTGCGCAGATGCCTAGCTTGTCTTCGAGGATGACTTCTTGGAGGTACTTGATGCCGCCGGGGAGGTTCTCCATCCATCTCGCTGTTCGTTGGAGCTTGTCGGCTGTGCGGATGTAGAAAGAGAGGTAGCGGTCGAGGATGGGCACCACATCGTCTGGTGGCACGTCCTTGGCGAGTAGCTCCGAGTGTCGTGGCTTCGCGCCACCGTTGCCGCCCACGAAGATGTTGAAGCCCTTCTCAGTCGCAATGAGACCAAAGTCCTTGTTCTGTGCTTCAGCGCACTCGCGTACGCAGCCGGACACACCACCCTTGATCTTGTGGGGCCCACGGATGGACTTGTAGCGCTCTTCTAGACGCACCGCCATGCCCACACTGTCGCCGATGCCGAAACGGCACCATGTAGTACCAACACATGACTTGACTGTTCGTAGTGACTTGGCGTATGCGTGGCCAGACTCCATACCGCCATCGATGAGCTCTTGCCAGATGTCGGGGAGGTCTTGTTTCCGTGCGCCGAACATGTCGATACGCTGACCACCGGTGATCTTGGTGTAGAGGTTATACTTCTTCGCGACGGTACCGATGACAATCAGTTTCTCCGGGGTAATCTCGCCACCTGAGACTCGCGGAACAACCGAAAAGGTGCCGTTGCGTTGGATGTTGGCCAGGAATCTGTCGTTGGTATCTTGTAGACCCCTGTTGTTGACTTCCAGTAGATGCTTGTTGTACAGCGAAGCGACGATGTTGCCGATGGTGGGTTTGCAGGCCTCGCAACCCAAGGAGTTTGGATCTTTTCCAGCTTCCTTCATGACGGCAGCGAAGTCCTTCAGGCCCCTGACGTAGATGATGTTGAAGAGATCGGCGCGCGAGTACTCGAAATGTGGGCAGAGGTGATTCTTGACTTCGTTGCCCATGGAAGCCATGGTCTTGTTGAAGATTGTCTGTACGAGCGGCATGCAACCTCCGCATCCGGTGCCAGCTTTGGTGCAAGACTTGACGTCGCCGATGCTCTTGCATGTTCCGTCCTTGGTAGCATTGACCACATCGTCCTTCGTAACGTTGTGACATGAGCAGATCTGAGTGTCGCCGGATCTATGTGATGTTAGTACAACATTCTTGTATGAGCGCAGTGCAACCTACAGATCTGAACCATCGTCGTCGCCCTTCTGCGCACCAACGATAAGCTCACTTGGCGCCATCTCCAGCTGCTTCTGGTTCTTCACCATGGGCACCAGCTTGATGTAGTCTTTCGTGTCGCCGATCATCATACCGCCCAACAGGTACTTTCCGTCCATAGTAAACAGATACTTCTTGTACACTTGTTGGAATGGATCCTTGTATGTCAGGGCCTTGACCGGTGGTGGCGCTGGCCCATCCGTCAAGTTCTTAACTCGATCTCTCGGCGTCGCTCCATTGGCGTCTTTCTTCTCAGCTCGCGGTCGTCCAGGCATGTTCTTCGGGCCGTCGCGATCCGCGAAAAAGTCACCGAAACTCGCCACCTCAACACCCAGAAGCTTCAACTTGGTGCTGAGATCAGGTGCTTTGAACTTGCGCGGCGCGTGTGCTTTCGCTTGTGTGAGGTTGAAGGCGAGGACATCTGCCATCTCGACACCGGGAGCGATGAGACCGAATGTCTGGTTCTCCCAGCTGGCGCATTCGCCTACAGCGTAGATGTCCGGCTGTGAAGTGGACAGATCAGGGCCGACCACGATACCACCTCCTCGATCGGCGCATTTGATACCTGCTTTCCGGGCGAGCTCGTCTCTTGATTTGATACCGATCTGCTAAAGTCAGTCTTTGTCGTTGTTTCACGGTCCAATGTTACTCACCGCGAAGCAAATGCACGAGCACTCCATCTCATCACCATCTTCAAACACCACACCCTTGACAAAGTTGTCCTCGGTTGTCAAGATCTTGCCCACTCTCTTACTTAGCATGACATCCAAGCCCAAAGCGCGGACCTGTTCGACGACCATACCGCCCGCATCGCCATCCAGTTGTCTCGATAGCACCCATCGATTCCGCTCAATAAGCTTCACTTTCGCGAAATCTTCGAGATCCATCATCGCGTGTGCGGCTTCCAGACCTAGCAAACCACCACCGACTACAGCTCCTGTTGTACCCTTTCTTGTCGAAGAGAATTCGATGAGCCTTTGTAGGTCTTCGATTGTGCGGTACACGAAAACGCCATTCGCGTCATGGCCGGGTGTATGTCGTGGGAGGAGCGCGTCAGACCCTGTTGCCAGGACCAAGATATCGTAGGGTACCGTTTCACCGGATGAAGTCTTGACGTTCTTCTCGGCGGAATCGATTTCGGTAACGAGGGTGTTGAGATGGTAGTTCAGCGAGCCTTCCGGCATTGATGCATACTGGAATGAAGTTAGCCGCATACACTTCGTCCTCGGTTGATGATGTGCCTACCCATTCCTTGGGGTTGAGATACAAGTTCTCGACTTGCCGATGTTGGAAAAAGCTCGTCAAACCGACGCGGTTGTATGCAAGATGTGGTTCTTCACCAATGACAACCACGTCGTATTCTCTCCGCTTCACATCATACTTCATGAGTTTCTCGCTTGGACGAGTTAGCTGTTACTCTTTTATCCCAAAAGACTTGCCGACTTACATGAATGCAATGCCGACCATACCCAATCCAACAACCACAATCTTCTTCCGTGGATGTTGATCATTGATCTCGCCCTTCTTCTCCAGCTCAGCTACCTTCTCAGGCAGCTTGTTAGCTTCCGCATCGTTCCACTCCGCATTCGATATATTCCCGTCTTTCGATCCCCATGTCGCTGTAATATGGCGGTCGCCAGGTGGGGAGTGTGATTCGCCAGATGAAGGCTCGATGCCTTGTGTGACGATTGGCTCCGTCTCAGCCATGATGTGCGTGAAGGTTATCAAAGCCTCGGGTATCTGAATATCAAGGCGACGGATGTACCTCTGAAGAAGTAGTCGAACTAGTACACTCAGCCAAGAGGGCACAAGATACCACAATGCGTATGCGTAAGCGTAAATTGCAACACTCACTCCCAGAAGAGTAAGACACAGAAGTTTGGGAGAAGGAAAAGATGGCAAAGGCAAGAGATGACTTCAGCGAGTAGAATCAGTAGACCAAGATACCTCAATAGCCGCAACCAGCAACTCCGTGGCGCGAACATCTCCCGCGCGTCGACCCAACACGCGCTTTGCCCTCCCGCGCCAACCCCTCCGCCACATACGAAGGATAGATAGCTCAATCATCCCATCTCCCAATCACGCATGCCCCGCGGTGGTCGCGGAAATGCATCGTAACGCAGCGGGGTTGCTCTCATCCCCTGCAACCGTCTGTACCACATCCCAGCTGCCGTCCCGCGGCAGTAATGAACGACAAGGATACCGTGGCGCGTCCAGTCAAACAATTGACATTGCTCATTAACGTTACTAGGGGGCGATGGAGACGTCGTTCTCCGTGGAGATTTCGAGACAGGTGTGATGTGGAGACGCGTCGGGTGGGTTTGGCACTGGTTGGGTGTTCCTTATCGCGAGCTAGGCGGCTTGGCGACAGGGGGTGTCTCGCTTCGTTATCAGGAGGGGAGAGGACGGAGATGCGTTTTTGTGGTTGATGGTCTCCGGGGGATGTCATTGTACATGTGTATTTTGGCTTGGAGGGTGATGAGTTGAGGGGTGATTGAGATGGGCGGGTAAAGTGCGATGTCATGGCGAGGCTGGTCTTGGCCCTACACGTGATGGGAACGAGCAAAGGACTTGGTGATAGAATTGTTGATGGTATGCTTTTAGCATGGCATACTTTGGCTCTTCAAGCAAATGCAGTACATGCAATTCGGGAAACGCGACTTTATGTACAGTGAATGGACCGAAATGATATGTATCCCAATCCCTCCAATACCTCCAAACTCCTCGAACAACAATGTCGAGATCAGAAAAACATCAACTCCTCATCCTTCCAACCCTGCTCATTCAGCGCCTTATGCGCCGCCTTCTCCAGCGCCTCTGGTCCACAAATCAAGACCAAATTCTCCCCTCCATCCCTAACACAATGCTCCCCCAACAACTCCTTCCCAATCCTCCCCTTCAACCCCTGCCAATCCTCCGGCCCTTGAGTCAACGTATACAACAACTTACACCTCTCCGTGTTGTCCCTAGCAAAAGCATCCAAATCCTCTCTGCACAGTATATCTTCTACCAGCCGGTTGCCGTTGAGAACAGTACAATGCGTCTCATCCTCTTTATCCTGCATGACAGCGCGTAGAACCTGGAAAATGGGTGTGATGCCACTGCCGCCGCAGATCATGAAGAAACGCTTCACTCTCCGCTCTTTGCCGTTGACGGCGCAGAGACCGCGACCGAGATACTCGAATTTGCCGATGGGGCCTTTGAAATCGACCCAGTGGCCTGTGGGGATGGAGTCGAGCGCTTTCGTCATTTTGCCGCCGGCGCGGTGGGGTGTGTCGGCGTAGACTTTAATGAGGACGTCGCAGTAGCCGGTTTGCGTGGTTTGGCTTATGGGTGTGTAGGACCGGATTATGGCTTCGCGGGTGACGGGATCGCGGAGACGAATCATCAGATGCTGGCCGGTGGGTAGACCGAGGGCTTGGTCCGGATGGTCGAGCTTGAAGCGGAAAATGCGTGTGTCCCAGGAGACTTTTGTCTTGGAGTGGAGGAGTGTTTTGCGCCAGTTGCGGGAGTCGAGGAAGATGGGGCGCGGGGTGGTGGATTCGGGGATGTGTTCAGGTTCTGAAAGGAGTTTGCGGGAGGTTTCTGAGAGGGTGCCGATGTGATAGTCTGGCATCATGGCTTTGGCTGTCTCGCTGTCTGTTGATTGTTAGCCGGGGTTGTGCCGTTTGTTTCGGTGATGTAGAACTCACGAATCGCCATGAACTCATCTGTAGCATCCTGGGCCGCTGCGCTTATGATGCTCTGCGCACCGCCCGGGTGGCCTTCCAGGAAAGCAGTGCCGTCGTAAACTTCGCTGTTGACCACGAACCATGGGTTCTCAGCCTTGTCGTGCTGCCGCAGCTCATCGATATCGATGACCTTGTCAACCCCATCTTTCGTCATTTTGATCTCTTTCGCCTCCTCGATGGCAGCATGTTCTGGCTCTTCACCTCCAATCTTCTCGCCCCAGTATCCGTTCGTGAGATTCCCACCGGCCTTCTTGACGCGCTCCATCCAGCCACCAGGCATCAAAGCGGGTTGCGTCGGATGCTCAAATCGGAGTACGTCGTCTTCCTTGTGAATAACTATCCGGAACCATGGGTTGTTCATCATACCCAACACACTCCAGTACATATCTCTTGGCTGAACGCACATCGCTTCGTCCATCACCCGCACCACGATATCATCCGCCTCTTTCAGCTCGGCAGTGCTAATCTCCAGATTCCAGAAGCACCAGCAGAAGCTCGTTTCGCGCCAGTCCATGTCCAACCTTGCGCCGTACAGTTGTCGGTCTTCAAAGGCCCGGTACTTGTCTTCTGCGTAATCGATCTTCGCAAGTCGCCATGTCTTTCCCTTGTCGAGAGATAGTTCGCATCTTGTCACACGTCGTCCACCACCACTGTAGGCATAGCCACGGACATTGTACGATTCAGGGCTTGACGATAAGGCCAGCTTCTCTTCATGTGCGGGGCATGCAATAGCCGAGTTGGGTGAGAGATCATAGATGGCGTAGCGATCGTCCATCCACCATTTCGCATTCTTCGCTGCCTCATCTGGGTCGACAGTGGTACTGTAAAATGTTAGTCTTGATCCCATTTCCAAATTCAAGGCACATACGGTAGCACCCGGTTGTCGTAAATGTGGTACCAGTTGTCGCTTGGCTCAGCCGTGACGATCAACTTCTTCAACCACTTGACGCTTCGGCCACCGATCTGTCCCGGTATCACGGCTCTTAACGGCTTGCCGTGATCGGGCCTCAGCATTTCGCCATTCATCTTGTGCGCCAACATGATGCCCCGGTTTGGGTCCATGACCCAGTTGAGTTTCACTGATGTGCCGTAGTATCCGTTGGGCTATGCATAGTGTTAGACATTGTACGTTGTCCACCGAAATGCGACTTACAAGTTTGTCAGCACCTTCCATGCACACGTACTTCGCTTTCCGTAGTGGCTTCGCTCGCTCAATGATGTCTTTCATGACTACACCAGTGAACAACGCTGTTGAAACGCCGGCTGGGCCCCAAGAAAATCCTTTGCTCTTCCTCACGACGTTTTGCTCTTTCCGCCTGTTACCGGCACAGACTAGAGTTACAGGATATGTGACATTCTCGTATTCCTCAAGCAGCTGCCGCAAGGTGATCTTCAAGGGGTTGGCTACCAGACTAATGGAGGTTTAGTATCAAGACATCATCTTCCAAGAGCGCAACATACCCTTCAACCGAGAACTCCCAATCAAGACACTCTGCATCCTGTACATCAGGCACTGGGCCATGGTTTCGCACATAGAACAGCTCTGGGCTAGTCAAGAAACCCTCGTTGAACAGGTCCGTTAACGGTGCTTCGGTGTTGAAAGGATGAACACCGGTTAGCCGGATTAGTCTTGGGTCTCTTGGTACATGCGCGTCCGGGGTGGGTTTGTCAACGTCCAGAACTTGTGGTGGAGTATTTGCTGGCGGTGGAAGCGGAAAGTCTGGTTCTGATGTCGAAGTGGTAGACTTGGTGTCGTCTCCGTTCACGGTCTCTGGTGGTGATGGCGGCAGTTGTATCGATTTCGACGCGGCATGTGGCTGTGGCTGATGTTCATGGGCAGGAGGGACGGGCACTCCCGCCGGGTTTTGGGTTGCCACGCTCATGATGCGTGACTAGGAGATGGGGTACCGAGACTTGGGGAAGATTCAGTAGGATCGGTATAGGGCTTGTGCTATACGTGGCGGCCACTGTGATCAAACAGGTTTGGAAATATTCATGAAATTATGCCGATGGAGCGGAAAGGATATGCGCAAAGCAACGTATAGGCAAGATGACGATGTTGAGATACCAGACCAGACTAGACCGGACAAAAGGCAGATGGGGCGATCGAAGTTGTTTGGAGTTGGTGATACTATGTTAAACCCGGAGTGTTCTAAGAACGTAGTGGCACCCTTCAACCAGCTAGTTGGATACGTCAACGGTATGGTCAACGTCAGCCGCTGCACAGCAATACCGCGGAAACTCTACTTCGATCTGTGGGGAAAGATTCGCATCCTGCATTCCGTCATCATCCTAGCTAGCATCGAACGCCAGGCTTCGGTCATCTTGAATTACCATACCAGATACGCTGGGATATGCGAGCTTATCTTTGACGCTCAGATTAGGAATAGCGCGTGATATGTGTACGCCATGGCGTTAGCGGGCCTTGATGCCGCTAGAGAATGTTCCTGGCCGGACCGAGTAGGCTGAAGTTGGTGTGGGGGCTCGGCTCTTGATGTGGATCCAACATCTATCCAGCGGAGATGCCACACTCGAGAGTTCCAGAGATGCTGGACTTGCGCATTCTTTGATCTTGTTTGATGCACGGTAGTCGCCAATATTGCGCGAATCTTTTAATTTTCCTAGTGCTCACAGGGCGAAATCGCGTGTAACAGTTCTGGTATTGGGACTGTTGCGAACAACTTGTGGTCTGCAGACATGACATTTATCACTCTTCTGCAGAGTCGAATGTCTCGAAAAAGACTCGTTTGATATTTCGTCGCATGCGAAATAGACGCGACATATTCCTGCTTGTTTTCTGGCTTAGCGCCATAGCTAGAGTGTGCTGTTGCATGGCTGAGAAGAAGATGTAAAGACTAAAATCATTACATCTTCTTCTCAGCCTTGCAACAGCACACTCTAACTATAGCTCTAAGCTGAAAATCACGCGTCCGAAGTAAGCCTTGGCTTCAGTGTTTCTCAACCATGGGAATTCAGAAAAATCTCAACTCAACGACCAAAGTACACCAGACCACTCATAGTATCTCTGACGCGTGGTTTCCTGCTTGATTTCGAGCTTATGAGGGATAAGTCGGAAATCTAGCAGGAAACCACGCGTCGGAGATACCATGAATGGTCTGGTAGGTCTTCGTGCTCGAATTTGTATTTCTCCGCGGCTGCGCACTTGCCGAGGCTAGCGACTCAGCGTAGTGCGAGGTTATCGCTAGGAGCTGCAAGCCAACATATTCCCGCGACACGCGATCGTGTCTGCGAAGACATTCTTATGCGAGATATATGCAAAGATCGCGATGCCTTACTCAAGCAGCTCCTCTTTGAGTGTTGAGCCTTGCTCCAAAGGCCCGACTCGTACTTGTCCTTGGAGTCGTTGCTCCATGGTCTCCGCGCGAGCTCTCTTGCGCTGTTCAGTCCTTTCTTTCACGCCCGCTTTGTCATATCGACTTTTCATTCCATGTTTGAGGCGAGTGATCATATCACCCGCCTTGCCCTTGCTCACATCTTCCGGCTTTAAGGCATCTTCTTTGGGGCGGAATTTGTTTAGAAAGTCGACCTGAGCTTGCGACGCACGACCCTTACGCCATGCTTGATGCTTTGAGATGTAGAAGTGTTGGAAAGCATCCATCGCATACGTGTCTGCCGCGTGAACAACATGGTCGAATGAGTCACCTTCGGCGATGACACGCGCTCTACCCCAGGGGCTGTTGACGATTTTATCAGCCGGCAGCTTCCAGTGGTACTTGGCCACAAAATGACCTTCGACATCTCCGGATGGTTCGATCACTAAGTAGTTGCCAGTATTACCACTGAGAACGTATTTTCCGTCGCCAACGGCAACCCAAACGTTCTGGCTAATGTTGCGTATGTATTGATCGGCGGAAGTATCGGCTATCAGATCATGCACAGAGTCGTATTCAGTGAAGGAGACGGTTCCGGGTAACTTTTTAGCGACAGTTTTCTTCCTAAGCTCGGAAGCTTCCTCTTCGCGTTGCTTGTCGGAAAGCTTCTTTTCTTTAAGCTTCGTCAAGCTTTTAGTGTCTGCTTGGTCGACGATCTCGCCCGGGTCGAGGCCGAACAATGTAGGCGTTGACACTACTCCAGTGCTAAGTGCCGAAACCATGTCGATGATGTGACAATTCTGCTTGTCCTTATGTAACCGCATGCCACGTCCGATCATCTGAACGAGGAGATTACGAGACTTGGTGGGGCGAGCTAGCAGCACGCAGTCGATATTTGGAATATCCGTCCCCTCAGTGAAGACACCGCAGTTTAGCAGCACGGGAAAATCGCCGTTCCTGAAAGCGTCTATACGTGCACTGCGGATTTTGGGAGGTGTGTCACCGGTGACATACTGGGCATCGATGCCGGACGTCCGGAACCTCGCGGTCAAGTCGGTAACATGGCTGAGATCGACGCAGAATATGAGGGTCGAGTGTCGGTCCCTTGCCTTTGCTAGCCAGGTCTTGACAACGAGCTCGTTCGTCTCCGCAGTGTTGATGGCTGTAGAGAGGGCGCCGGTTTGGAAGTCGCCGCCAGCGCCAGTGCCCACTTTGGTCAAATCGGCCTTGATCTCGACTGTTGTAAAGATGACATCGGAAAGCCAATTCTCATCGATCATATCTACATAGTCACTAGATATGTCAGTCTGGGTCTATAATCGGGAAAGCTGGTGTCATACCGATGATAGACGATGTGGTCAATGACAGCTCCCAGCTTCCTTCCGTCGAAGCGCGAAAAGGTGGCCGACACGCCGACGAGGGCAGGAGCGTTTGACTTGGTCCAGTCAGTCGCATGTCTCAGACCGAAATGCTCCAAGACGTCTAGGTATGTCTGGCTGACAATGTGATGTGCCTCGTCCACCAGTACAAGCTTATAGCGCGAGGGGTCGAACTTCTCCAACCGCCCACCCGACGTGATGCTCTGTATAGAGGCGACAGTGATGTCGGCAGCACCAGAGGCCTGGTTGTTGCCCATCTCGATGTCTACATGTTTATCGGGGTATGCGAGGCTGCAGTGGCGTGCAGCTTGTTCAACGAGTTCGCGGCGGTGGGCGAGGATGAGCGTCTGGGAAGCGTCGCCAGTGGCGGCTATGCGGTCGATGAGGTGGGTGAAGATGACGGTCTTGCCGGAACCCGTCGCCAGAGAGACGCCGAGGCGTTTGTGGCCGGCATCGAGGTAGGACAGCACAGCTTGTATGCAGTCTTCCTGGTACTCGCGCAGCTGGATCTTCAGCGGCGGGGGAGGCGGAGGAGCTGGGGGCGGACTGGGGACCACGGCCTGGGGGCTCTTGGCCCTTCTTGAAGCATATCTCGTGGTTGCGCAAACAGGCTGGTAGCCCATTCGCGTGCAGTTCCTCAACGCATACTGGGCGAAGCGGAACATCAAGACGCGTGCCAGGACAAAGTGGGAGCGAAGATGTTGCCAAGTCACGATGCATGACGCAGGTCCATGGTACAAGACGCGGTACGCCGAGGCCTGGCCCCACCAAAATGTTTCCGTGCTCTTCACCAACCTTGGGACAACGCTGCCATCACCGCCCACCATGGCCGCTATACGCGCACAACCACATGACGTGACTCAGCATATCTTCCACGGCGATACTGAGGTCGCGCCTGCCCTCTCGCATCCGCCATGAGTTCCGCATCCGACTACAAGCATTCCGAACCGTCAGAAGATTCCAGCGATGATAGTTCGCGACCGCCTACACGACCAACATCGCGCCGCCAGTCGTCTACGTCGCACACGCCACGCAAGCAGCGTCGTCTAGAGTCGATCGATCCTGCCCGCGTGCGCAAATACTACCTCGAGGGAAAGTACAACGACGCATATCGCGTGCTCTTCAACGAGGACGTGACTCGGGCTGCTGCGCGCTTTGAGACGGATGCCGAAAGCTTCCAGTACTACAACACACAAATCGGCGCTTCATATTGGTCCGCACAGGAACAGACCGTCTTCTTCGCGGCGCTTGAGCGATTGGGAAGGGACGACATCCCCGGCATAGCAAGAGCGATCGGCACCAAGAGCATACCAGAGACGCAGGAGCTGCTATTGTTGCTTCACGATGCTGCCACCAGACAGGGCGATTCAAAGGTGACACTCCGCGACGTCCCTGCTGCCATCGACGTGGGCGACGAGTGCAACGAGCAGCTGGATCTTGCGGGTGAAGCCCTGGCGTGGATGCAGGAGGTCTTTGAGGCTAGCCAGGAGCGAGAGAGATTCGGAGACTACTGGCTGATCACGCCTGCTGTAGCTGACAAGATTGAGAGCGCACACGACACTGGTCGTGACCGAGCGACCACATCGCCGCCCGCCAGCGAGCCGGAACCGTCACGAAGAGGCGGAAGAGTTGTCGTAGGGTATGCAAGGCCTACCAACACTAAGCGACAACATGCTGATATATCACAGAGCATGTATTTCATGCAAGAAGTTCAAGCAAAAGTGCGATCGAGCAACACCATGCGCCAACTGCGTACGACGAAATACGGGCGAATGCATATATCCCGAACAATCTCTCAGATCAGAGGCAGGCGACCAATCTGACAAGAAAGCGCCCAAGAGAAAGCACGGCATCCTCGAAGATATTCCAGAAGCCACTCTTTTACACCCACAGGTCATGCTCACTCTCTCCAAGACCGTCTTCATGAACCGCTCGCCTACGATACCATCCCCTTGGCCACATTGGTCCGAATACACCTCGGAGCTGGCTCGAGAACCAAGCATCTACC
>Ga0265798_10010089_pt1 | contig 11701 bp, 10 predicted proteins | sample P3T30metagenome_FD_192430 | JGI IMG/M metagenome (GOLD analysis project Ga0265798, IMG submission 192430) | Plant litter microbial communities from East Loma Ridge, Irvine, California - P3 T30 | ecosystem: Environmental > Terrestrial > Plant litter > Unclassified | place: USA: California... | reverse complement strand
GCGCGTACGTTTAGTGTCGTGGCAGGACGATGCGGCCGCCGTGCCGCAGCCAAAACGGATCGACGCCGAGCGCGCCGAACTGAGCATCCGTATCTTCATCGATCCGGCGGCGTGACCATGGCGCCAGCCTCGCTGCACGGTTGCCTGGCGCCGGCCAAGCTGAACCTGTTCCTGCACGTTACCGGCCGCCGCGCCGACGGCTACCACCTGCTGCAAACCGTGTTCCAGATGCTGGACCATGGCGACACGCTTGATTTCGACCTGCGCACTGACGCGCAGATCGTGCGCACCACAGACATTCCCGGCGTGCCGGCCGAGCAGGACCTGATCGTGCGTGCGCTGCGCCTGTTGCAAGGCGCGTATGAACAGCGCCATGGTCGGCTGCCGCCCGGCATCGATGTGGCGATTCATAAAATCCTGCCGATGGGCGGTGGCCTGGGCGGCGGATCGTCCGATGCCGCCACGGCGCTGATGGCGGCCAATCACCTGTGGCAAGCCGGTTTGACGTGCGCTGAATTGATGGCGCTGGCGTTGCCGCTTGGCGCCGATGTGCCGTTTTTCATCTTTGGCGAAACCGCTTTTGCCGAAGGGGTAGGGGAGGATCTGCAGCCGGTGGCGGGCCTTGATGCGTGGTTTGTTGTCATCGAGCCCGGCGTCGCCGTACCAACGCCTGCAATATTTTCTGCTGCGGGTTTGACAAGGAACACGAAAGCCGTCACAATATCGGACTTTTCCAGACACCTCACCGGCAGCATGGGTTTGATGGGGTTCGGAAGGAACGATTTGCAAGCTGTTGCCGTAGAGCTGTTTCCAGAGGTCGCGCAAGCGCTCGATTGGTTGGCGGGCTACGGTGATGCGCGGATGACTGGCTCGGGTGCATGTGTGTTTTGCGCCTTTGCCAGCGAAGCGGAAGCGGACCAGGTGCTCGTTGAGATGACGGGTAAATGGCAAGGGTGGAAAGCCGGTTCGCTGAAGCAGCATCCGTTAAAATCACGCTTGCATAACGGTTGCGTTGTAGAATAAAATTCGGCCTGTCGTAAGTTTGACGCTAAAATGCGCAAGCTAACATGTGTAAAACATACGGCAAGCAGCAAGTTGCGTAGGGGAATCGCCAAGCTGGTTAAGGCACTGGATTTTGATTCCAGCATACCAAGGTTCGAATCCTTGTTCCCCTGCCATTCGTTTAGTCTGGTCTGTCGATGCGATGTTTGTGTCCAGCAGGCGAACCGGGCGATACCGCTCTCGCGGATCCGCCTTGAAGTTTACAGCACCACCTCGTTGACCGGCCCCCCGGCTGGCGACTTTTCAAAGATATCAACGCTCATCTCTTGGGACTCCCATGGCTTACGAAAACCTGATGGTTTTTACCGGCAACGCTAATCCGGCGCTGGCAGAAGGGGTCGCAAAAAACCTCGGTATTCCTCTCGGCAAAGCCGTCGTTTCGCAGTTTTCCGACGGCGAAGTCATGGTCGAAATTAACGAGAACGTGCGTGGCAAGGATGTCTTCGTGCTGCAGTCGACCTGCGCACCGACGAATGACAACCTGATGGAACTGATCCTGATGGTCGACGCGTTGAAACGCGCGTCCGCCGGTCGCATCACTGCCGCCATTCCATATTATGGTTACGCCCGCCAGGATCGCCGCCCGCGTTCGGCGCGTGTTGCGATCTCCGCCAAGGTAATCGCCAACATGCTGGAAAAGGCCGGTGTCGAGCGCGTCCTGATCATGGATCTGCACGCTGACCAGATTCAAGGCTTCTTCGACATTCCGGTCGACAATATCTACGCGTCGCCGCTGCTGCTGTCCGACCTGCAAAAGCGCAACTACGACGACCTGCTGGTCGTGTCGCCGGACGTTGGTGGCGTGGTGCGTGCCCGCGCGCTGGCCAAGCGCCTTGGTTGCGACCTGGCCATCATCGACAAACGCCGCCCAAAGGCGAACGTGTCGGAAGTGATGAACATCATCGGTGAAGTCGAAGGCCGCAACTGCGTCATCATGGACGACATGGTCGACACCGCCGGCACCCTGACCAAGGCTGCCGAAGTGCTGAAGGAACGCGGCGCCAAGAAAGTGGTGGCTTACTGTACCCACCCGGTGCTGTCCGGTCCGGCCATCGAGCGCATTGCTGCTTCAACGCTCGACGAGCTGGTCGTCACCGATACGATTCCCCTGTCGGCCGCGGCTGCTGCCTGCGGCAAGATCCGTCAATTGACGTGCGCGCCACTGCTGGCCGAAACGTTCAAGCGGATCGTCAAGGGCGATTCAGTGATGTCGCTGTTTATCGATTAAGTTCGAACACATGTTTTCAGGCGGCGCGCCAGGCAAACATTTGCCGGCGCGCCGTTCGATTTTAAAATTCCTGGGTGCGATTGGCGCCCAGTCACGAAGGTTCCTGGTCGCGGGGGCCTTCATTTACGCGGGACAACCCGCATTTTTGGAGTAACACATGAAAGTTATCGCATTTAACCGCACTTTGCAGGGCACCGGAGCGAGCCGCCGCCTGCGCAAGGCTGGCCAGACCCCAGGTATCGTCTACGGCGGCACCGCTGCACCAGTGCTGATCGCACTGGACGGCAACGCGCTGTACCACGCGCTGAAAAAAGAAGCGTTCCACGGCTCGATCCTGGACCTGGAAATCGACGGCGCCACCCAGCAAGTCCTGCTGCGTGACTTCCAGATGCACGCGTTCAAGCAATTGGTCATGCACGCTGACTTCCAGCGCGTCGATGCCAACCAGCCAATGCACGCCAAAGTTGCACTGCACTTCGTCAACGGCGACACCTCGCCAGCCGTGAAACTGCACGCAGCTGTCATTTCGCACGTGATGCAGGAACTGGAAGTGTCGTGCCTGCCATCGGCACTGCCAGAATTCATTAACGTCGACCTGGCCAACATCGATGTCGGCCACTCGATTCACGTTGACGATCTGCAACTGCCAGAAGGCGTCACCGCCATCACCCACGGCCAGAACCTGACCGTCGCGACCGCCGCCATCCCGGCTGGCCAGGTATCGGCCGATGCTGAAGCGGAAGTTGCTGCTGAAGAGCCAAAGAAGTAAGCTCTATCTTGTGTGCCCGGCCGCTTGCGGCGCCACAATGAAAAAAACCCGTCACGACTTCGGTCTGGCGGGTTTTTTTGCAACTTGGTCGATACCACAAATAACAAAACAAGGTGAACTGATGAATGTTGCCCAACGTCCCATCCCGGCCGAACGCGCGCGCTGGCGCTTGACCCCGCCCCAGGCCTGGCGCCTGGCGATGTGGCTGGTGCCGGTCTTCTTTGGCCTGGTGGCATTGTCGATGCGCCAGGATATCAACTGGGACCTGCGCAACTACCATCTGTATAACCCGTTTGCCTGGCTGAATGGAAAGGTCGGCCTCGACCTGGCGCCGGCCCAGATGCAGACGTATTTCAATCCCACCATCGACTTGCTGTACTACGGGCTGATCAGCATTTTCCCGCCCCGGGTCAGCGGTTTCATCATGGGGACGATACACGGGCTCAACTTCGTGCTGCTGGCCACCATCGCCCGGGAAGTGCTCGGCCCCCATCCAGCCGGGCGGCAGCGCTTGCCGCTGTGGCTGGCGTTTGCCGGCCTGCTCGGCGTGGGTTTCATTGCCCAGATTGGCAATACGATGGGCGACAACCTCACGGCACTGTTCGTCCTCGGCGCCGTCCTGCTCGTGCTGCGCCACTGGCGCGCCGTTACGCGCGGCGAAGGCGCCGCCACGTTGCTGCTGGCCGGTGTCGTCATGGGCCTCGGCATTGGCCTGAAACCGACCAACGGCATCTATGCGCCGGCACTGTGCCTGGCGCTGCTGCTGGTGCCGGCCTCGGCCCCGTGCCGCATCCGCGCGGCGTTCCTGTTCGGCGTCGGCGTACTGGCAGGCGTGGCGGCCAGCGCCGGGCATTGGTACTGGAAAATGTGGACGTTGTTCGGCAATCCGCTCTTTCCCCAATTCAATAACATTTTTCATTCGCCCATGGCCGCACCGGTTGGTGTGGCTGACTTGCGCTTCCTGCCGCATGGCCTGATCGAGAAAGCTTTCTGGCCTTTTATTTTCGCCATCGATTCAGCGCGTGTTTCGGAAATCAAGCTGTCGATGGTGGTCTGGCCGGTCCTGTATGTTGCGGTCATCGCGGTGGCAGTCGTGGCCTGCGTGAAGGCGGCGCGCCGCCCGGCCGCCATTGCGGTCCCGCCCAATCTGTCCAACCCGGTCGATCGCTCGCGTGACAATGCACTGCTGCTGTTTTTGGCGCTGGCGTACCTGGCGTGGATGAATATGTTCAGTATCGCCCGTTACCTGGTACCACTGGAATTGCTGGCGCCACTGATCATCTGGATGGCCGCGCAGCGAATCTTTCCGCGCGCGGTGGCCGGGAAAGTTGCCACCTGCATCATCCTGGTGATCGTCGGACTGAGCCTGCATTCGAAAAACTGGGGCCGCAGCGGATGGGGCCAGCAGGCCTTCAGCGCCGAGGCGCAGGCCATCGACGATCCTGCGCACAGCATCATCTTCACCACCCACGTCGATCCGCCGATGGGCTGGATTGCCACGTTTTATCCCGCCAACGTGGCGTTTGTCTCACTGGCAAGCGGCTTCGAATCAGCTGGCTACGTGCAACGGCTGGAGGCCATGAAGGCCGGGCGTCACGCCGCGATGTACGTCATGCTGAGCGACAGCGGCGCCACGGTCGAGCCCCGCATGGAAGCCGAACGGAAGCAGCAGGGGCGGGAAGCGGACGCGGCGATCAACGTGGAGGCAGGCCGCCTGCTGGCCGCGCACGGCATGCAATTTTCGCCAGGCACATGCGTCATGCATCCGGCGCACATCGGCGACCACCTGATGCACTACCGCCTCTGCCCGGTGGCGCAAACGCGCGTGCCTGGCTAGGTATAATGCCGGTTTGCTTTTATCGATCGTCATGTCCATTCGCCTTATCGCCGGCCTCGGCAACCCCGGGCCAGAATACGAACAAACCCGCCACAACGCCGGTTTCTGGCTGGTCGAACAGCTTGCCAACAGCTTGCCTGGCTGCCGCCTGCAGCGCGAGTCGCGGTTCAATGCCTTTGTTGCGAAAACCCATATCGCCGGCAAGGAAGTCTGGCTGGTCGAGCCGCAGACGTTCATGAACCGTTCCGGCCAGTCGGTCGGCGCGCTGGCGCGCTTCTTCAAAATCCTGCCTGACGAAATCCTGGTCGTGCACGACGAACTCGACCTCGCCCCCGGCGCTGCCAAGCTTAAAAAAGGCGGCTCGTCAGGTGGGCACAATGGTTTGAAAGACATTACCTCCGCGCTGGGAACGCAGGATTACTGGCGTTTGCGCCTGGGCATCGGTCATCCGCGCACGATGGGCATCCAGCAACCGGTGGCCGACTTCGTGCTGCACCGGCCGCGCAAGGAAGAGCAGAACCTGATCGAGGACGCCATCGATAAAAGCGTGCGCATCATTCCGCTCGCCTGCGAAGGCAAGCTCGACATGGCTACGATGCAGCTGCACACCGCCTGACAATTCACGCTCGGCCCGCGCTCCACGCGCGGATATGGTTCGACCACATCTGCCGGCCGCCTCGTACGATGGCGCATCGCGGCCCGGTCGTCGACGCGCAGGCCTTCCGCATTTCAGGGATTAAAAACAGAAAACGACGTGTGGAAACACCCGGTACTGTGAATATGGTCGCGCGGGTTATTGGCAGAAGAATCACATATTAAATATGCTGTCGACGCATGATGAACTGATGCGCATATGACAATTGCATCGGCGCCTCTTTTATCTGGCATCCAGGTTGGTGGTCGATATGGCTGGCCTTAATGATCTCTCTTCAGTAATAGTCACTGCCTGGGATTTTCGTATAAGAACGATTATCAATCAAAGGACAACGCACCGGCCAGTATGGCGGTGACAGTCTGTCTCCGCCCTGCGAGGCATCCTTTTGTGCGCGGAAATGATTATCCTGCCCTTTCAGTTCTTTACTGAATTAATTCCGCTTTAACTTAATTCGCGCGAGAAATCTGCAAGCGCTGGATTTTTTCTTTTCTATTTACTTTCAATTGAATCGCCCGTAAATTTTATCGAATGCTGACGACTTATGTGTCGATATAAGTTCGCCAGCGTATTTATTATCGGGAGGAACATATGGCATTCAGCCTGTTTGATTCAAAAGGTACACCCATTGAAAACCAGCGTTATACCTGGCGCGATATGGTTCGCAGACCGCTAAGCAAGCTCGACGATGACGCCTTTACCCGCGTGCGGGTAATCATGATGAATGGCATTGAAATCGAAGCACTGCGCTTTTCACACATGGCCGCACGTTTCAACAAGGAATTGCGGTTGCCGCTGGCGCTGATCCGGCGCTCCGAGCAGCACCAGGCAACGATGATCAACTGGCTGCTGTCGGCCGACCATTCGCCGCTCGAGATCACCATCGCCTACGAACAGGTCGCCATCGAACTCACCGCCGCCGTGGCGCAGCGCGAGCCAGACCCGTACCTGGCCCAGGCGTACCGCTTCGGCCTGCTGGAAGACTTCGATCACATCTACCGCTATTCGGCGCTGCTCGACCGCCTCGAAGGAAAGGATCCGAACAACATCACGCAGAGCTATACCGACATCGTGCCGGGCCGCCCTACGTGGGTGCACCACCGCCATCCGTCCAGCGACCTGGTCGAGAATTACGACCGCACCACGGCGGACATGCTCAGCAAACTGCACGCGCTGACCATCACCTCGACTGAGGCGCAGACCCACAACTACTACATGAACGTGGGGCCGGTATTTTCCGACCCGCTGGCGCGCCAGCTGTATGCCGAGATCGCGTCGGTCGAGGAGCAGCACGTCACCCAGTACGAATCGATGCTCGATCCGTCCGAAACCTGGCTCGAGCAATGGGTGCTGCATGAGGCCAACGAGTGCTACAACTATTACAGCTGTGTCGAATCCGAGACCAATCCGCGCATCAAGGCGATCTGGGAACGCTTCCTGGATTACGAGCTCGGCCATTTTCACGCCGCCTGCGCGGCCTTCCAGAAGTGGGAACAGCGCGATCCCGCCGAAATCATCACCCGCCCGTTCGACAGCCCGATCGAACTGAAAAGCCAGCGTGACTTTTATCGCCAGGTGCTGGTCGATGAGGTCGACCTGCGCCGCAACGGCACGCAGTTCGTGCCCAAGGAGCAGGAAAGCCAGGCCAGTGTCGACTATCGCGGCATGTTGTACAGCGAAGGGGAGCCCAGCGGCCCGATTTCAGCCGGTTATATCTGGACGCCAGGTACCGAGCTGATGCACCAGGGCGGTGGCGACGGCGCCACCATCGCGACCGGGACGCAAGCAGCTGCGCGCATGCCCTTCAGCAGCGTTCCACACTAGCAATCACGCACTGGCAATTCATATCGCAAGATCGATTCAGGAGGAAATATGGCTCAGCAAAACGAACACGTGGGCATGAACAAGACCGGCGTACAGATGTCGCCATTCGACACCAAGGCCATGCTCAGCGACGACAACATCCTTGCCCGCGGCCATACGGGCGATGAAACCGCGGCCGTGCGGCTGCGCCAGTCGTACATCACCGAAGGCGACAACCTCGGCTCGATTCCCGTGCCAGGCACGGTGAAAGGCATGGCCAGCATGGGCATGCACATGCTCACCGGCGACATGCCGCAGGTCCTGCTCGACAAGATGGCCGAGCGCCTGGCGATGGAACGCACGGCAACCCGGCTGTACGATGCCTTGCTGACCAAGCTGGCGGTGGTCAGCGACAGCAGGTCCTCGATCAGCCTCGACCAGGTGGCGAGCATCCGCGGTGACGAAGCGCGCCACGCGCTGCTGCTGGCCGACGCCATCGCGTCGCTGGGCGGCGACCCGACGTCGATGACACCGAGCGCCGACCTGGCCGGCGTTGAGGCGATGGGCCTGGTGCAAGTGTTGAACGACCCGAATACCAGCCTGGCGCAGTCGCTGCACGCGGTCCTGACAGCCGAGCTGATCGATGGTGTCGGCTGGGAAACCCTGATTGCGCTGTCGGACGAGCAGGGCCATCCCGACCTGGTCGACGGCTTCAGCACCGCTTCGCAGCAGGAGCGCAAGCACCTGGCCATGATCCAGACCTGGTATGAGGAAACCGTGGGACTGGGTGCGCAGGGACGCGCCAGCGTCGACCACGCCACCAGCGCGGCAGCGACGCCCGGTGCGACGCTGAGCGAACCCGGCGTGGCAACTGATGCCAGCGCCGGCGACCCCAACCTGGGCGCTACCGCAGGCAATACCAGCGGCGCCGACCTGGGCGCCACCAGCAATCTCGCAGGCGCAGGCACGGGGGACGGCGCATCGGACAGCACCGTCAACCAGGGCATCGTCAGTCCCGACGGTAAAACCCACTAAGGTGTTTCACCGCCCACATGAATACACCCACCGACGCGCAATTTCTTCCCACACATCCAGCCAGGCGCAAGCGAAGCAGCGCCGTGCTGGCCGATTTGCGCCAGGCGCTCGGCCTGTTTCATGTGATCGTCTACATGGCGGTGGGCGACCTGCGGTCCCGCTATCGCCGCAGCGTGCTGGGCCCCTTGTGGATCACGCTCGGCACCGCCGCTGGCACGGTGGGCCTGGGCCTGGTCTGGAGCGAACTGCTCAAAATGGACCGGGCCGTGTTCGTGCCCTCGCTCACGGCCGGGCTCATCATGTGGCAGCTGCTCAGCGGCTGCATCACGGAAGCCACCACCACATACTGGCGCCAGTCCGCGCTGCTGCGTAACGTCAGCGGTGTGCCGCTGTCGATGCCGCCAATCCAGATGGTGCTCAAGCACCTGATCAATTTCCTGCACAACGTGCCGGTGTTCATCGTCGTCGCGCTGTATTTTCACGTGCGGGTGACCCCCGCCACGGCGCTGGTGCTGCCGTGCATGATGCTGCTGGCGCTGAACCTGTTCTGGATCACGCTGTTGCTGAGCATGCTGGGCGCGCGCTTTCGCGACCTCGAATACGTGATTGGCGCCGCGATGCCGGTCCTCATGTTCCTCAGCCCGGTGTTTTACCGGCCCGACTATCTGCCGTTCAACCAGGCATTCGTCTGGGCCAATCCGTTCAGCCATTTTATCGAACTGGTCCGTTATCCATTGCTGGGCGCGGCGCCGCCGGATTTCGTGGTGCTCGTCAATATCCTGATGTGCGTGGCAGGCGGCGCGTTCACGCTGCTCCTCTTCAATGCCAAGCACGACCGCATCGCTTACTGGCTGTGAGAGGGGATCCGATCATGGCGCGCCTCGCATTCCACGACGTCACTGTCCAGTACCCCGTGTATGACGTGCGGGCCAAGTCGCTGCGCAGCCAGCTGGTGCGCATGTCGACTGGCGGGCGCATCGAGCAGGAGTCGTCCGGCGTACAGATCGTCACGGCAGTGCGCAACGCCTCGTTTTCGTTTGCCGATGGCGATTGCGTCGGCCTTACCGGCCACAACGGCGCCGGCAAAAGCACGCTGCTGCGCGCCATGGCGGGCGTGTACCGGCCGGCCCACGGCAACGTCGCGCGCGAAGGCCGCGTGTCCACAATGTTCGAACTGGGCGCGGGCATGGACAGCGAACTGACCGGCTACGAAAACGTCGTGCGCATGTCGCTGCTGCTGGGCCTGACCCAGGCGCAGATCCGCACGCGGATGGCCGACATCGAATCGTTCACGCAACTGGGCACGTTCCTGCGCCTGCCGGTGCGCACGTATTCGGCCGGCATGACCACCCGGCTGATGTTCGCAGTCGCCACCTCGACCGCGCCGGACATCCTGCTGGTCGATGAAATTTTCAGTGCCGGCGACGCCGAATTCCAGGCCCGGGCTGCCGAGCGCATGCATGCGCTCATCGCCTCGGTGCGGATCTTCGTGTTTGCCTCGCATGACATGCTGACCCTGAAACGTTACTGCAACCGCTTCCTGCGCCTCGAACACGGCGTGGTCAGCGAAGTTTCCGCCAGCGATCTTTAAGGAATGACGCACCAGGAAAGCGACCGTACCAACCCGCATTAATCCGCACTACTCCGCACCACCACGCACCACCACGCATCACCTGACAGCGCGAGGAGGACACCATGAAACGGCTCATCATCGATCTCGACGACACCATCACGCTGTCGGCCGCCGACGGCTACGCGAATGCGCAGCCGAACCTGCCGCTGATCGCGGCGCTGGCGCATTACCGCAGCCACGGCTTCGAGATCGTCATCCACACCAGCCGCAATATGCGTACGTTCGAGGGCAATATCGGCAAGATCAATGCGCATACGCTGCCCATCATCCTGGCGTGGCTGGCGCGGCACCAGGTGCCGTACGACGAGGTCTACGTTGGCAAACCGTGGTGCGGCAACGACGGTTTTTATGTCGACGACAAGGCCATCCGCCCATCGGAATTCCTGCGCCACGACCTGGCCGGCATCCATGCCTTGCTGGCGGCTGAAAAAGTCGGGAGATAAGCCATGCTGCTCATCACTTCCGGCGCCTATGTGGAAAGCGAACTGTTTGCCGAGTTCGGTAAAATTCCGCCGGCCTTTCTGCCCGTTGGCAACAAGCGCCTGTTCAGTTACCAGATTGCCCAGTTCGCCCACCAGTACGATTGTGTCGGCCTGACCTTGCCAGCCGACTTCCAGCTGGACGAAGCCGATGCGGCCTGGCTGCGCACCCATGAAATCGGCGTCTGGCCCACGCGGCCTGGCGCATCGCTGGCCGAAGCGCTGCTGCAGATGCTGCAGGACGCCAACTGTCCGGGGCGTGTCGACATCCTGTACGGCGACACATTGATCACCGATCCTCTACAGGACGGCAGCAACTGGCTGGCCATCGGTCAGACCGACGAGTACTACAACTGGTACCACACCGGCCCGGTCGACGGCCAGCCGGGCGGCACGTGGACTGGCATGTTTTCGTTTGCCGACCAGACGCTGCTGCGACACTGTCTCGAAGGCTCGGACAGCTTCATCGATTCGGTGAACGCCTACGGCCGCGCCATTGGCGGGCTGGCGCACTGGCCGGTGGCGCACTGGCTCGATTTCGGCCACGTTCACACGTATTTCGACTCGAAACGCATCATCACCACGCAGCGCCATTTCAACCAGTTGTGCGTGAACGAGGGGGTGGTCACCAAGTGCAGCGGCGACACCGCCAAGGTACTGGCCGAAGCGAGCTGGTTCGAAGACGCGCCGGCGTCCGTGAAACCGTTCCTGGCGCCATTCATCAGCCGTATCGAGACCGCGCCATGCGGCTACCAACTGGAATACCTGCACCTGGCCGCACTCAACGAACTGTACGTGTTCGGACGCCTGCCGGAGCGGGTGTGGTGCAAGATTTTTGGGGCCTGCGACACGTACCTGAAAACGGCGCGGGCCGTGCCGGTACCCAGGGCGGCCGACCCAGGCGTCCTGCGCCACACTTACCTGGATAAAACGCTGCAACGGCTCGATGCCTACGCGGCGCAAACGCAGTGCGACCTGGATCAACCCTGGCAGCTGAACGGTGTCAACGCGCCGTCGCTGCGCGACATGGCGCACCACGCTGCCGACGCCGTGGTGGGCAGCGCGGTCGATGACGCGTTCATTCACGGCGACCTGTGCTTTTCCAACATCCTGTTCGACTTTCGCGCCGGGCGCATCAAGATCATCGACCCGCGCGGCACCGATGCGCGGGGCCGGCCCACGCCATATGGCGACCCGCGCTAC
>Ga0265798_10010086_pt1 | contig 11702 bp, 13 predicted proteins | sample P3T30metagenome_FD_192430 | JGI IMG/M metagenome (GOLD analysis project Ga0265798, IMG submission 192430) | Plant litter microbial communities from East Loma Ridge, Irvine, California - P3 T30 | ecosystem: Environmental > Terrestrial > Plant litter > Unclassified | place: USA: California... | reverse complement strand
AGCTGAACGAGAAGTGGGGCAAGGCAGCGTTCTGGTTCTGGATCTCGGGCTTCTACGTGGCATTCATGCCGCTGTACGCTCTGGGTTTCATGGGCATGACCCGTCGTCTGAACACCACTGATAACCCGGACTGGACGCCGTATCTGCACGTTGCCTTCTGGGGCGCTGCGCTGATCATGGTTGGTATCGCCTGCCAGCTGATCCAGATCTACGTGAGTATCCGTGACCGTGAGCAGAACCGCGATCTGACCGGTGACCCATGGAATGGCCACACCCTGGAATGGTCCACTTCGTCGCCGCCTCCGTTCTACAACTTCGCAGAGCTGCCGAAGGCGAACGAGATCGACCCGTTCTATGCGGCCAAGCGTGATGGCGAAGCGTATTCGGTTCCGGCCAAGTACACCGACATCCACATGCCGAACAACACGGCGACCGGCCTGGTGATGGGCGCACTGCTCACCGTCTTCGGTTTCGCGATGATCTGGCACATCTTCTGGCTGGCGGGCGCGAGCCTGGTAGGCACCATCGTCTACTTCGTCATCCACGCTGCACGTGACGATCAGGGCTACATGGTTCCTGCTTCGGAAGTGGCACGTATCGAAGGCGAGCAACACAAGATCCTGGCCTCGGTGCGTAACGCCCAGGCGAACACTCCTGTCAACAAGCTGGAGCAGGCATAAACAATGTCGAACTTAGTATTTGAAGGTGCGAAGGGTCACGACCACGGTCATGACCATGAGCATGACCACGGTCACCACGACGCCGGCGAGATGAAGATCTACGGCTTCTGGATCTACCTGATGACCGACTGCATCCTGTTTGCGTCGATCTTCGCAATCTATGCAGTACTGGTGAACAACGTTGCCGGTGGTCCTTCGGGCCACGACATCTTCGAACTGCCGTACGTGTTGGGCGAAACCGCCTGCCTGTTGCTCAGCTCGATCACCTACGGCTTCGCCATGCTGGCGATGCACAAAGGTAACAAGGCTGGCGTTCTGGGCTGGTTGTTCGTGACCTTCCTGTTCGGCCTGGGCTTCATCGGCATGGAAGTCAACGAGTTCCACATGCTGATCTCCGAAGGCTACGGCCCGAACCGCAGCGGTTTCCTGTCGGCGTTCTTCACGCTGGTCGGTACCCACGGTCTGCACGTGACCAGCGGTCTGATCTGGATGGCGATCATGATGTATCAGGTCAGCAAGAACGGCCTGACGTCGACCAACCAAACCCGTCTGAGCATGCTCAGCCTGTTCTGGCACTTCCTGGACGTGGTCTGGATCTGCGTGTTCACCGTTGTCTACCTGATGGGGACCATTTAAATGGCTAATTCACATCATTCTCATGACGATGCCAGCCACGGCAGCTTCAAGTCGTACATGGTCGGTTTCGTCCTGTCGATCATCCTGACCGCGATCCCTTTCGGTCTGGTGATGTTCCCGACGATCTCGAAGGTTGCGACCCTGTGGGTCGTCCTGATCTTCGCAGTCGTGCAGGTTCTGGTTCACCTCGTGTACTTCCTGCATCTGGATCGTTCCGCGGCCCAGCGCAACAACGTGATTGCGTTTGCATTCGCCACGTTGGTGATCTTGCTGCTGGTGGGTCTGAGTGTCTGGATCATGTTCAGCATTCATACCTTCATGATGGCGAAGTGAGGAAAACCTGATGTCACTGAAGCACTTTATCCAAATCACCAAACCGGGGATCATTTTCGGTAACGTGCTTTCGGTGGCTGGTGGCTTTTTCCTCGCATCCAAGGGACATGTCGATTTCGGCCTGTTCCTGATCGCGATGATCGGTACTTCGCTTGTGGTCGCCTCCGGTTGTGTGTTCAACAACTGCATCGACCGCGATATCGACCTGAAGATGGAACGCACCAAGAACCGTGTTCTGGTTCAGGGCCTGGTTTCGGTGAAACTGGCCCTGGCTTACGCTACGGTCCTGGGTGTTGTCGGTGTCGGCCTGCTGTACTTCAAGGCCAACGCACTGGCGGCCTTGTTTGCAGTGATCGGTTTTGTGATTTACGTCGGCTTCTACAGCCTGTACCTGAAACGCAAATCCGTTCACGGCACCCTGGTCGGCAGCCTGTCGGGCGCGATGCCTCCGGTCATCGGCTACGTTGCCGTCAGCAACAGCTTTGACCTCGCAGCGCTGACCTTGCTCGTCATGTTCAGCCTGTGGCAGATGCCTCACTCGTACGCCATCGCGATCTTCCGTTTCAATGACTACCTGGCTGCTTCGATCCCGGTTCTGCCGGTCAAGCGCGGCATCCGGGTGGCCAAGCGGCATATCCTGATCTACATCCTGGCGTTCCTGCTGGCGACCCTGATGCTGACCTTTGGCGGTTACGCCGGGCTCAACTATCTGGCCGTTGCGGCTGCCATGGGCATGTACTGGTTGTACATGGCCTGGACTGGGTACAAAGCCAAAGATGACACCGTTTGGGCACGCAAGCTGTTCGTGTTCTCCATCTTCACCATCACGGCCTTGAGCGTGGCGATGTCGCTGGACTTTCAGGTAACCAAAGAGCTGCTGGTGACGTACGCAGCCCCTTGAACGCCTGAACTGAAACACAGGAAACCCCGTGACGCTTTCGAGCCACGGGGTTTTTTGTTGGGTGCGAGTTAATGGCTCGCAGGAATATTCGCTTAGTGGAGGCGGTAAAATCCGCAATTTGGGCTTTTCAGGCTCTAATCAGCCCATGACAAAGCCCACTGCTTTGCCGCATCATGTGTTTGTTTTGTACAAGGATCGTATCGAAGTGCATCCGATCCAGTCGTAGAGACACAACAAACAGAATTATGACTGAGCACATCACTCCAGACATTCGGCCCAAAAATGATTCGATGCCTCTCGTATCGATCATTGCGCCCTGCTACAACGCAGAAAAGTATCTGGACGTTGCTCTGGCGAGCATTTTTGCCCAGGACTATCCGAACGTCGAAGTCATCATCGTCGATGACGGGTCCACCGATAACAGCGTGCCGATGCTACGGGCGCTGCAAGGTCAATACGATTTCCAGCTGTACTCCCAGGCCAATCAGGGCGTCAGTGCGGCGCTGAATCACGGATTGCGGTACGCCCGCGGTGAGTATGTGTGCACGCCTGATCTGGACGACATCATGCTGCCGTCGTCCGTACGCCTGCGTGCCGACTACCTGAATCAACACCCGGAAGTGGGCTGTGTCGGCGCGCTGATCATTTACATGGATTCCGACGGCAACGACACCAAATCCCAGAAGCTGGATGGCATTCAGAAACTCAGCTTCGACGAGATCCTGGGTGACGCGCTTGTCGTGGGCGCCCCCGTTTCGCTGTACCGCATGGACGCGTTGAAGACCGTGGACTTCTACGATCCCGAAATCAGGGTGCAGGATTTTCAGATGACCCTGAAAATCGCCAGCAAGGGTTATGAGGTACACGTGCTGCCGGTGAGCGTCACGCGGTATCGACGCCACCCGAATAATCTGTCGCGCCGCTACAAAGTCCTGTTTGACGCCGACATGCGCACCATTGCGCCTTATCGTTCGCACCCGGCCTACAACCGCGGGCTGACCGCGATCATCAACAAGGCTTTGAAATATGCAGTGGTCAGCGACAAGAAGTACGCCTGGACGCTGCTTCGCTCGATTCCGTTGAGGCAGTTCAACCGGACCACCTTTCGTCGCTTCAAGCGTCTTCTGTTGCATCGCCAGAGCAGTTGATCTGCCCTTGTCGTGCCCGCTTCAGTTCACGGACCCCGCATGAAATTCTTCGAACTCCTGAAAGCCCGTAAAACCAGAAAGCACCTGCGCAGCCTCGACAAGCTCGAGCGCGCCCCGGAAAAGATCCGCCTTCGTTATCCACATTATGTGGTGGGCACAGGCACCTACGGGATTCCGGAAGTGTTCGAGTTCGGCGACGACACTATTTTGCGCATCGGCTCCTACACCTCGATTGCGGCGGGTGTGAAGATCCTGCTGGGTGGTGAACATCGCACCGACTGGCTGACCACTTACCCGTTCCCAGCGATGATGAAGGGTCTGGAAGACATCAAGGATTACGCGCCGAGCAAAGGTGACGTCGTTATCGGCAGTGATTGCTGGATCTGCGCCGACGCCACGATCCTGTCCTGTGTGACCGTCGGGCACGGCGCTATCGTGGCGGCAGGCGCAGTGGTCAACCGCGACGTGCCACCCTTCGCCGTTGTGGGCGGTAACCCCTGCAAGTTCATTCGCTGGCGTTTCGAAGAAGACGTGCGTCAACAACTGCTCGAAGCCGCCTGGTGGGACTGGCCGATGGAAGAAGTGAAGTCGGTTGCCCGAAACCTGTGCGGACCTGATCTGGATGCCTTCCTCTCGTACGTCAGGGGGCGCAAGGCCGCGTGAATGGTTGAAAGACGAAATCCTATTCTCCTCGGAAGGGTGCAGGTGTTCCGGGTTTAAGCGTTCGGCACCGGATCGCCAGTACCTCCAACATCTTCCTTCGGGTTCGGGGTCGCTTCCTTGGTGGGCCCCAGCACGATCGCCAAGTGCCTCAAGTCGTCGATTTCCACGCTGACGCTTTTGCCCGACGGGCTGGCTGCCAGCGTGCCCAAGGCGAACACAGTAAAAAAGCGCACTTCGTCTGCGTGGCTGAGCAACTCGCTGATGTAGCGACTGGACCGGTAGGCCTGCATCTGGGCCGGCGAGACGTATAACGTCACCTGCTTGCCCTGCAGTCGATCGAAGAACTTGAACTTGAACCCCGTGCCATAGCGTTCCACCAGACCGCCGCCGTAGAGCACGCGTCGCTCATCCTCCAGCTTGGCAAACTTGATATGGCGGAACCAGGACCGCAGCGTCACCTCGCCCTGACCCGGAATGCGCAACGTCAGCAGGGCGAACTCTTCCTTGCTGAGGGTGGCCTGGGCCTGCCTGAAACTGTCGACCAAACGCTCCAGGTTATTGGTACGGGTTTCGGTGGGCTGTTTGGTGATCGAGGTGGTTGAAGAGGGTGTCGCGCTCGCGGGTTTTTCTTCAGGCGAGGGTTCGGGTTTGTCAGTGGAGGAGGCCGGCCGGGTTCTTTCCTTCAGCGCTGGGTCGAACACATCGATGTAATCGTCCAGCTTGCGCTTGACCTTGCGCAGCGCAGTTTGCGCGTCGGACTCCTCAGGGGCGGGCTGGTCCTCGGCTACACCAGTTTCGTCGACCCACTCGCAGTCGGCATGGTGCTCGTAGTTGGGGTTGGCCCGGAAGTGCGCCACCACAAAGGTCGGATGCTCCTGTGGCTTCACGTCGTAGCGCACACCCGTGATCTTCACGCCCTGCGCTCGACATGGCTCGGACGAGCACAGGAAGTTGAAGCGGGCGCGCGGTGGCTCCTGAGAGAAGTATTCACGACGCGCCGCCACGATCGACAGCTCCTGCTGCAACTCGACACAGAACGCGCGGGTGATGCTTTTGCGGGTCTTCATGACAGCGGCCGGGTCCTTTGCAGAGGGATCATGCCGGGATGATGCTGAATCGCAAGTGATTAGCACAACCCCAACACGCCATTACTGCCCCGGAACCGCCAGCCATTCACCCACCACCTTCTGATACGCACCGGTTGCCTTGCTCAGATGCAACCATTGATCGACGTAGCTTTTCCAGGTGACATCGTCGCGCGGCAGCAAATACGCCTTTTCGCCATATTGCATGTAACGGGAAGGGTTGACCGTGCACAGCCCCGGCGTGCGCTTCTGCTGGTAGAGCGCCTCCGACGCATCGGTGATCATCACGTCGGCCTTCTTGTCCAGCAACTGCTGGAAGATCGTCTTGTTGTCGTGAAAGGACAGCGAAGCCTCGGGCAAGTAGGCCTTGGCAAACGCCTCGTTCGTGCCGCCCTGAGGTTCGATCAAACGCACGTCGGGCTGGTTGATCTGCTCGACGGTCTGGTACTTCGCCTCATCTTCACACCGCACCAGCGGCACCTTGCCGTCGATGTCCAGCGTGCTGCTGAAGAACGCTTTCTTCTGACGTTCCAGCGTTACCGAAATACCGCCGACCGCGATGTCACACTTGCCCGCCGTGAAGTCCGGCATCAGGTTTTTCCAGGTCGTCGGCACCCACTGCACCTTTACGCCAAGACTCTGAGCCAGCGATTGCGCCAGCTCGATATCAATGCCCTCGTATTGCCCATCCGGCTTGAGAAACGAATACGGCTTGTAATCGCCGGTGGTACAGACCGCGAGCTCACCCTTCTGCTGGACCGCGTCCAGGTGCGACGCCGTTTCGGCGGCCTGCGCGTGAGTGACGCTGGCCAATCCCAGCAACAGGCTGGCGGTTAAGCATGTCTTCATCGTGTCGATCCCTGTGAGTTCGCTGCCCGAGCGGCTTTGACTTTAGCCCGGTGATGGCGATACAGCGCCAACCCGGCGGCCAATACAACCACACCGATGAAAATCGGCAAACGGTAAGGCTTCAGGTCCCCCAGCAGATGCTGCAACGCCTCGCCGGCCCAATAACCTCCCATCGCGAACAGCGTCGCCCATACGGCGGCGCCCAGTAGATTGATCAGCGCGAAGCGGATGGGGGAGAGGCGACTCGCACCGATCACCAGCGGCCCGATGAGGCGCATACCGTAGAGAAACCGCACGGAGAAGACCGACGCGGTGGGATAGCGCTTGATCAAGTCGGAAACCCGGTCGATGGCCGATTGCTGTCGGTGCAGCTTAGGCAGGATCCTAGGGCCGAAGTACCGCCCGGTCCAGAACAGAATCTGATCCCCCAGCATGCCGCCCAGCGTGGCGATAAGGATGACGTGCGGCAATTGAAGGGACGTCTGGTGAGCCGCCAACCCTCCCAGGATCAGAATGGTTTCGCCTTCCAGCAGGCAGCCGATAAACACAGCCCAGTAGCCGTAGTTCACCAGCAGATAATTGATGTCGACGTGATCGAACATGAGCTCCAGCGGCCTCGAAAAAGGGTTAGCCGCAGGGTCATCCGGCGGAAGGCATGCCGTTCGACCAAAGCTGAACGCCAACAGTTCTATCGCGCGTCAGTATCGAGCAGGGTCACTCGCTGTATTCGGCCTCCAGGGCCGCAAGATCTTTCTCGATCACCTTCATCAGCATTTCCCACTCACCTTGAGTGCGTTTCAGCGCCTCGCCTTCGCGGGAGTAGAGGAAGTCGATAATGTTGGCGGTTTCCTTGGCCTTGGTCGTCGGGCGGAAGGCGTCCATGCTCAGCACGCGCGCCAGCATGTCCAGTTCCGTGGCGTGGTTGACCCATTGCCAGTCGTCCTTGATCACCACCTTGTCGATGAGGATGCACTGCTTCTTGAAACTGCGCAGGCTCGCGCCAAACGGGCTGGCCGCCAGTAACGAGGTAATGCGCGACCCTTCGCTGTTGGCCTTGTCCACCGCATTTGGGCCGAAGAACCACTCGTTGAAACTCAGCTCGATTTCGCGAAAGGCGACATTGGCATCCCAGATGATGCCCAGCGCCTTGTTGTGAATGATCTCGTTCTTCCACGCTCGGTAGGCCTTGAACGCCAGGCCCACCAGGCCGATCGCCGCGAGCGCCTGCACCAGCGCGGAACACGAATTGATGACGTCATACGCTCGTGCCGACCCTGAAAAGCCGGCACCCGTGTAGGACTCGTAGAACACCGCGCCGGTCATCGCTGCAAGCGCGAACAAGGCGCAATAAAACCCGAACGCATAGGGATCTTTCATTGTTGTTTTTATCCGATCAGCGAGGTTAAACGTTTGGTCCATTCGCTCTGGATCAGTCAATTTTCAGGCTAGTTGAGAACTGGGCTTTTGCAGGGGCGAGGGCACGAAAAAGGGCGGGCGGTCGAATCCGGGCTCGGGCTTTGAATTCTGGTTCCAGACCGTGGGGAGTGCAGCGTGTTCGCGGCTTGCCGCGCAGCGGTGGCAAAACCGAACACGCCGGTCCTATCCGTTATCCCTCGACGGCTTGGGAAACATTGCCTTGTCCGAAAGGCAGGCAATCAGATGGTCATACACCAACCGAACCCGGGGCGGCACCGGCCCCGACTGGGTGCGGTACACAATCAAGTCGACCGTCGGCTGCGCGCATTCGGCGAGCACCTCGACCAGCAAGCCATCACTCAGATGAGGCTCCGCCAGATAGTCCGGCATCTGCCCGAACGCCAGCCCGGCCAGAACAAACTCCAGCTCCGTTTCCGGGTCATCGCAACTGAACGCAGGGGAGGGCGGCAAGTAACTCTCACCGTCCGAAAAAAACCATGGCCATGGCCTGCCGTTGTTCCGGTCGATCAGCACCGACAGCGGCAACGGCTTGAGCGCCTCCACGCTCGACGGTGCGCCCACCGCTGCAATCAACGCGGGGGCCGCCACGATCTTCAACGGCACCTGAGCCACCGCCCGAGCGATGAATCGCCGATCACGCACCGCCCCGATACGGACCCCGATGTCGATCCGCGACAGCACCGCATCCGTCAGTTGGTCATCCAGATTCAACTCGATTCGCAGCCCCGGATGTTGTTGCATCAACGGCTTTAAAAACTCCGCCATGTACAGCTTGCCGATGGCATGGGGCGCGGTGATCCCGACACGGCCAGCGATATCGGCGCTCTTTGGTGTCGAGCGCGACACGAACAGCCGGTCAAACTGATTGAGCGTCTCCCGCGCCTGCTGCGCGATCTCTGCCCCGAACGCGGTGAGCGTCGCCTGTCGTGTGCTGCGATGAAAGAGCGGCTCGGCAAAGGTGCGCTCCAACTCCTTGACCGCCCGCGTCACCTTCTGCGGCGATGTCCCCAGCCGATGCGCAGCCTCTCGAAAGCTCGGCGCTTCCACCGCGACTAGAAACACACGGAGCATTTCCATGCGATTGAGCATTGATCGGGATCCTTGTTGCGACGGTGAAATGAATAGCGTGTTCCAGAAAGTGGAATTCTCAAAGCCAAACTCTTCCATTTTCTGGGCAGAAGATCCACTGCAAACTCCTGCTCAACCACTTCCGACCCTCTGCAGGAGATTCACCATGAGCAACGGCATTCAAGGCAAAGTCGTCGTCATCACCGGCGCGAGCAGCGGTCTGGGCGAAGCAACCGCCCGCCACCTGGCCAAACTCGGCGCCAAAGTCGTCCTCGGCGCACGTCGTCAGGAACGCATGGACGTCATCGTCCAGGACATCAAAGCCACAGGCGGCGAAGCATCGGCCTACACCGTCGACGTCACGCGCCGGGAAGACCTGACCGCGCTGCTGGAAAATGCCATCAACGACTTCGGCAAGGTCGACGTCATGATCAACAACGCGGGCCTCATGGCCATCTCGCCCATCGCCGAACTGCGCGTCGACGAGTGGGACCGCATGATCGACATCAACGTCAAAGGCGTGCTGTACGGCATCGCCGCCGCACTGCCGAAATTCGAAGCCCAAGGCTTTGGCCACTTCATCAACATCTCGTCCGTGGCCGGCATCAAAGTCTTCAGCCCGGGCGGCTCCGTCTACAGCGGCACTAAATACGCCGTCCGCGCCATCTCCGACGGCCTGCGCCACGAAGTCGGTGGAAAAATCCGCACCACCACCATCGAACCCGGCGCTGTGGATTCCGAACTCAAATTCGGCAGTGGCCACCAGCCAAGCGCCGACGTCGTGAACGAGTTCTACAAACAAGCCATCCCCGCCGAATCCGTCGCCCGCGCAATTGCCTACGCAATCGAACAACCAGGCGATGTGGACATCAACGAAATCGTCCTGCGCCCGACCTCGCAGGATTTCTAAGCGTTGAGCGGTGTTGCGACAGGCCCCTACCTGTCGCATCCTGCACAATGCTCGCCACCCCTTCAACAGCACCTCTCGAGAGCTACCCCCGTGGGAGCGAATTTATTCGCGAAAGGGAGGTAAGGCCGCCACTGCCCTGTCGGCTGAACCTGCCCCTCGCGAATAAATTCGCTCCCACAGTTTTCGGCTGCGTTCTGCTGATCAACCCAGCTCTTGATTCTGGCCGAAGGCCGTAGCAACTGTCTTCCTCACGCTGCATGCACAGCCTCTTCTGGAGGCTTTGATTCTGCTCGCAGGGCGTAGGAGCGCGCTTGCCCCGCGATCTGCCGGGAACCGGCAGCAAAACCTATGCATTCGGGGTACCAGGCACAATCGAGTCGCCGTTTCTGCCCGCAGGGCGTAGGAGCGTGGCTTGTCCCGCGATCTGCCGGGAACCGGCAGCAAAACCTGTGCATACGGGGAACCAGGCACAACCGAATCGCCGTTTCTGCCCGCAGGGCGTAGGAGCGCGCTTGCCCGCGATCTGCCGGGAACCGGCAGCAAAACCTGTGCATACGGGGAACCAGGCACAACCGAATCGCCGTTTCTGCCCGCAGGGCGTAGGAGCGTGGCTTGTCCCGCGATCTGCCGGGAACCGGCAGCAAAACCAATCACCCTGTTCCTTCCAGGCAGGCCTAAATCCAAACGTTTTTGTAGGACCTTTCTGAATTTCCACCGTCGGGTTGTCGACGAACAACGCCCACGTTAGCCTCCCCGCCGTCGTTGTGATCAGCGACCGGATTTGACGATCTGAGACTAAGGCGCACAGCGCTCCATCTATGCTTTGAGCTATTACGCTTGAAGCACGTGTTATGGCAGCTGTGCGTCGGAGACCTTCGGGTCTGCCGGTAGCCTTAGGCCGGTTCGTCAACCTTCGCACAGCTGCCACCCATTGTTTGACGGCATTGGAGTCAGCGTTAACTAAGGAGCTTCACCCATGCAGGTATCGCATCAACCCAAATCCCCACCCCCATCGCTAACCCCGGAAAGGGAAACAAGGCGATGACCGACTGCTTCCAACCCCAAATCTTCATCCGCCACCACCGCCAACTCCGCGCCCTCCAACTCGAAAACCAAGCCTGGTTCTGCCTCCAGGACACCGCCCGCCTCATGGGCAAACCCCTCGACGAACGCGCCACCTACAAACTCGATCCGGACCAACGCCGCACTGCCTGGCTAAACAGCAACGGCCAATGGAGCAAACAACTCCTCATCAGCGAGTCCGGCCTTTTCGCCATGCTCGTCCACCACTACGTCCCCGAAAACCGTGCATTAAGGCTCTGGCTGACCCACGAGGTATTGCCGACATTGCGCGACAAGGCCGAGCCGCATTCGCCGAGTGTGAACGCCATGAAATGGGCAGGATGTTCGGTGGGATTACTGCAATGGCAAAGCGATTACTGGGTGCGGCTCAGGGATATGCCCGAACTGATGCTCGAGCGGAGTACGAACAGTGGCGTCGTCCGCGATGACTGGAAGAGCGTTTTGGCCAGATGTCGAGACAAGCTGATCGGTAGATGATGGTGGGCGAGGGGATATTTGACGGGATAACGCAGGCGCCGATAGCGGGCATTGATCTCAGGACAAGCGATCTTTGGATTTTCTGCCTGGAGGATCTCATCCACTCGCTCGTCTCCAAATCCCGCCCACAAAAAAACCGGCTCAAATCTGGCCGGTTTCTCTGTGCTTCAAGCTACGTAACCACTTGAAGGTATTGCTGTTTGGTGCCCCGAGGGAGACTCGAACTCCCACTCCTTTCGAAAACGGATTTTGAATCCGCCGCGTCTACCAATTCCGCCATCAGGGCTCAATGGCGGCGAAGTATAGAGACGCTCCTACCGTTGGTCAATCATGTTTCATGGTCAATTTTCACTTATTCGGCTAAACTTCCCGGCCCTGCTAGACGAACCCCATCATGCGTGTCGCTGACTTTACCTTCGAGCTCCCTTATTC
>Ga0265798_10010081_pt1 | contig 11704 bp, 13 predicted proteins | sample P3T30metagenome_FD_192430 | JGI IMG/M metagenome (GOLD analysis project Ga0265798, IMG submission 192430) | Plant litter microbial communities from East Loma Ridge, Irvine, California - P3 T30 | ecosystem: Environmental > Terrestrial > Plant litter > Unclassified | place: USA: California... | reverse complement strand
AAAACACATATATTATTAAAGAACAGTTACCCTATTAGTTACCCTGTGAAATTTTTGCTCTTTAAGCATGAATTAGGGTAACTAAATTGGAGAGTTTCCCCGGGAATTCCCAGTAAACACAGGTGGCTTTCAAAGTTTTTAAGTCAATTTAAAATTAATTTAAAAACTGGAAATTATGTTAAAAGTAATCTTCTACATCAAGACAGAGAAGGCTAATGCGAATGGCCTGTCACCGATTTTTGCAAAAATCTCCTTTAAGCAAAAATCTATTACTATGAGTACTGGCAAATTAATTAGTAAAGAGCGATGGCTATTTACCAAAAACCTCCGCAGTGTGCTTAAATGGAAAAAGAAAAGGTCATCAAACAGGCGCTGGATATCTTCCAAATGAACATTGAAAAGAAATTTAATGAGTTACAAAAAATCGATCCTGAAGTTTCGCTTTCCCTGCTTAAAAATGAATTTCAAGGTAAAGTAAAACTTAAAGCTAAATCAATCAGCATTCTTGAAGTGATGCAAAAACATGCAGCCTTTTTCGAAAGGAAAGTTACTGCGGGAGAACGGGCACCCGCCTCTTTGCAAAAATATGGCCGCGCTAAAGATTTACTGGTTGCTTTCATGAGGAAACAGTACGGTATCGATGATATTGAAGCTATTGAAATTAATAGTGCGTTTGTATACAACCTTGAAGAGTATTTAAAGTATGAAAGTAATTTTAAAGGCAGATCAGGGATTAAAAACAATTCGGTGGTAAAATATATCAGGGTGTACAAGACAGCGTGTAATTACTGCATTAAAATGGGTTTACTGGATAAAAACCCATTTATGGTGTATGATGGAAAGCTAAATGTTAAGGATGCCACGTTCCTTACGCAACAGGAGCTTAATGCCATTGAGGAAAAACTTATTGGTAACGAACGTCTACAAAAAGTCAGGGATATATTTCTTTTTAGCTGCTATACAGGCTATGCGCCTGTAGATGCCTGTGCTTTAACCAAAGATAATTTGTATGAAGATAGTTCAAATGACTTGTGGATTTTAACCCACAGGGCTAAAACAGCCATTAAAGCAAATGTACCGGTATTGCCTCCGGTATTGAAAATTATAACTAAGTACGACGGTAAACAGGAAAACCTGATCCCTAAAATCTCCAATCAGAAGATGAATGCCTACCTAAAGGAAATTGCAGATATATGTGATATTAATAAACACCTCACATGGTATGTCGCCAGGCACACTTTCGCTACAACAGTAGCCTTGGGTAATGGTGTGAGGATTGAGAACCTTTCAGCAATGATGGGCCATACTAATATTAAGCAGACACAGCATTATGCAAAAGTTATGGATTTTAATGTGAAGGAAGATATGGACAAGCTAAAGAAACGTTTTGCTTAATTTGTTTAATAATAATTATTTAAAAAAGCAAGTGCCCGTTATAAGCACTTGCTTTTTTTCTTTTAAGGTTCGCTGTTAGTTGTAAGATTGATATTATACAACCTGACGGCAATAACCCCATTGCAAAATGCTATCATTTAAATCAGCAGTCTTAAGTCTGGTTATCCTTGAGAATTTCATCAATTTTAGTTGCGTCGTATAAAAATATATCGCCAAGTTTCGTATAAGGCAATACACCTGTCTGCCTGTATTTAATAATAGTATTATTTGACAAGCCAAATATCTTTTTAAGGTCTTCATTCCGATAAAATTTCTTCGGCGATAGACCTTGCTGCCCTTTTAATTTAAAATCTATTGTTTCCAATTTAGCATACAAAGGTTCCAGCATTTTTTTAAGTACTGCTTTCAAAAGAAATTTATCCCTGCTTTCGTTTTCAGACATGACCTGGCTTTTAAAATTATTGCAATATGACCAATCATTAGCTCCATCATTTTTTAGCGATACGCTCCCTGCGTTGAAGCAGTACCTCTAGTATTTTATCTATAAAAGCAAGATGTTTTTCCCGATACGTAAATCCTTTGGCTTCTGAAAATTGTTTGCTAATTTCCAGGATAGGGGTCTGTAGACCGGCATCACCACAAAACGTAAAATGATTTTTTAAAAAATCCTGCATTTTTGCTCTATTAGCTCTTTCATCATGCCCATCAAAAAATAGAATCCTTTCATCCATCAATATAAAGAACAGTTGTGCTAAATCGCTTTTGTTGTATTGAGAATGACATTTACTCATTACCGGACTTTTTTTAAAACCGGCAATAAGATTGCTACTGCTAAGTACGGATTCAATATATTCCAGCTTTTTGCGAAGCCTCCCGACTTCAAGCGGCAATTTCTCTATAGTAATCTGCTCCATCTTCCTTCAGTATTAATCCATCACAAAAATCAATTAAGGTTCAATTTATGAATTAGATTATTCAGGTATAAGTAATGTCCTTTAAAATGACTAATTTGTCTTTACACGTCCAATATTTCACGAAGCAAGAATTATGAATAGGCATAGTTTCTTATATTAGAGTTGTTGATTTTATACCATTAAAGCACTCCCTTCCTTTCGTTGGGAGAGCTTATTGGTATCTAAGCTGTATTGCCAATTTGCAACTGCACTCCTTCGTCGCTCCGATGCTAAATGGCAGGCGTGTTTTCTGAGATAGTTTAACTATCTCTTCCTGCCTTTTGACCTTTTTTTCATTTGCCGTGCAAATTCCTCTTCTTCATAATCTTCACCTGTCGTTTGCGGCAGTAATCCACCGAAAATATCCGATATAGCACTAGCTGAATTTAATAAGTATGTCTTGCTTTCAATTTCAGAAAGCTTAGTTTGAGTAATTGCGGGATTGATATTATTTTTCGTTTTTTCAGAACTATGAGTCTGCAACTCAATTTTTGGTTTACTGCCATTATTCCACCAGTCATTAAATACACCGGCACTGAGGTTTTTGCCAAGATGTGAGCCGTTCCATACGGATCGGGTTTGGTGGTCGATAAATGTAATTCCGTAAATACGGTTGTCGGCTGTCCGCCTGACAACGGTGTTGATTCCTAAACTCTTTAAACTTTCTTTAAACTCATTTTCATTGTTAGCAGCCTGTATCGTTTTTTCTATGGATGTTTTAAGTTTTATTCTGTCAGGGCTGTTTTGCATTTGCTCACTTGATTTATTAAAATGCAGTTGCAGTTCATTATAACCTGCACTTTTCCCGAACAAAGAAGCTTTGAAGGGATTGCTTGTCTTTTCTCCTTTTTCATTAAGCGCAAAATATACAAGTCCCTGCCGGGCGTTGCCGTTGTATAGCCCTTTGACTTCTTCAGAAGTAATATTGAACAGCGATAGCAAAGCATTATATGTTCCCAGGGTTGTATACTGGTAGTATTTTGGCAGGTAACGGATAACAGCAGCCATCTCGCTTTTAGTATCGCCTGTTTTATAATTGACCGGTTTAAAAATAGATTCGGTACGGTTCTGCTTTTTATAAACAGCAGTTTTTAAGTTGTAGTGCCGTTCCATTTCCCGGCACGCTGCCATAGAACGTCTTTTTTCAAAAGCATCGGAAATCTTCCTTCCCTCTTCGTCTACGCATACCGTTACAATATGGATGTGGCTACGCTCAATATCATTATGTTTAAAAACTACAAAGGGTTGTTCACCATAGCCCATTTTTTCCATATAGTCTTTAGCCAGTCTTTTGTAGTCGTTGTCGGATACTTTATCATCGGGGTCGGGGTTTAACGAGATATGTAAAACCGGCTTTTCCGTTTTCCTATTAGCCGCAAGGTGCACCTGGAAAGAGTTGGCAATCTGTTGTAGTGTAAACGAACCGTCAGGAGATTCGATAATTTTCTGGCCTGCCAGTACCGTAGCGGTATTGTTTTTGACCTTACCCATATTATAGGATAATGCACCGAACAGGCTTTTACCCCTGCCAATCTTTGCTATCATAACTTACTTGTTAAGATGGTTCACTTCAAAGTCTGCCGTAAGCTGTATGATTTTATTACTTAATGTTGAAAGTTCAATGGTTTGTTGTTCCAGGCGGTACAGGTATGCTGCGGCTTTCTTTTCTGTGAAGTTAGTGTATAGCATTTTGATCAATTGGTTGTAGTTTACACCGATCGCACGGAACTGCCCGAACAAGCCAGTAAGCTTTACATGGTAATCCATTGCGGCCTTATCAATTTTTACTGTAGTGATTGTTTTTTGGAAAATACAGGCGGTTATAAAATGTGCCATGACATTCATTCCTGATTGTTCAAACAACGAAAGGAACTTTGCGTTTTCAGCCGCAGTCAGGCTGATGGAATAACGATAAACGGCACGGTCATCCTTTGGATACCTGCCGCCTTTATGCTTTTTATCCGCGCTATCATTTTCCATTTACGTTTTTCCTGATTAATAACAAACGGTGAATTTAGTATCCGTTTTCATGTAAATCTGTTTCATTCTTCTTATGGCAATTATTGGCATTAATTGGCCAACTTTTTATCAAACAACCATTCAACGCCAGTTGGCGTTGTTAACTGTTAGACTTATGATGTATTATCAAAATACATTGATAGAAACTTTTCCCAAGATAAACCGGTAAAAGGCAGCTAATGTATTGCGGGTAAAGCCAGTGGTAAAAGCAAAAGACTACGGCATAATGGCTTTGCTCGCACACTCACAAACCCACCCTTCGGGACTTATTCCGTTTCCTTTTGTTTTACCGCTTTACCCACATTGTTTATCTGCTTTCTTTTTTCGGTTTTCTTTTGGGAAAAAGTTATGCGGAGCGCAAGCGAGGCAGGACGGTATCAGATTTAGAGGACTGGCAGAAGATACAAACAGATTGTATCATTTTAAATTCAACGATTATGACACATAATTTAAATTTCAACACAGAGACAGGGCAGCACGCATTTATGAGCGTTAAGCAGCCCGCATGGCACGGATTAGGGCAAATTGTCGAAGACTACCCTACTAGCCGCGAGGCAGTCGCCTTTGCAGGATTGGACTACGAAGTGGCTAAAGCCCCAATTTTCGCTAAAGGCGCAGGGCTTTTTGAGAGTTTTCCAATCCCTGACCAGTTCGCCACGATGCGCACCGATACCAAAGCCGTGTTTGGTGTGGTGGGCAAGGATTACCAAATCGTGCAGAATGCGGATGCATTCGCCTTTTTTGATGCTATCGTAGGCGATGGCGATGGGGTGCTCTATGAAACAGCTGGCGCAATTGGCAACGGGGAGCGCATTTTCATAACCGCCAAACTGCCCGGCTACATCCGTGTAGGCAATGGCGATGATGTAACCAATAAATACATTTTCCTGACGACCTCCCACGATGGAAGCGGCAGCATTACCGCAGCATTTACACCCGTGAGAGTTGTTTGCCAAAACACACTAAATGCAGCCATGAAAACAGCTACCAATGTGGTGCGCATTCGCCACACCGCAGGGGCTAAAGAACGCCTGGAACAGGCACACAAAGTAATGGGCGTTGCCGATAACCTGTCTTTACAGTTGGAGGGCATCTTTAACGAGTGGGCAAACACCCGCATCGAAGATAAACAGGTAAAGGAGTTGATACAGTTAGCCCTTTGCCCGAACAAGGAAACGTACAACCTTTTGAAGAAAGGGGCTACTGAGGAACTTTCAACCATGTACAAAAATGCCTGTGATGCTGCTTTTGAGTACGCTATGGCAGACGATACGCAAAGCATGGAAACGACCAAAGGCACATTGTTTGGCGCATACAATAGCGTTACGGGCTACTACCAAAATGTACGCGGCTTTAAAACGGGTGAGGATAAACTAAAGTCCATCTTTTTAGGCGGTACAGCACAGGTACGGGGGCAAAAAGCTTTTGACCTGTGCGGGGACTTTGCCAAGAACGGGGCAGCCGCCCTGATATTGAACTGATAGTAGCAGTCCCGCTTTGCGGGACTGTTTTATTTATAGGAACATGCGTAATTATATAATAGTTTACAAACAACTATCAAAATAGATGCGCAAGCGTATGTATTTACGTTGATACAATGATACGCTGTCACGTACTTACGTAGTTACATTTATACAGTGGTAAAGTTGTAAAACCGTATGTACGTATTCACATAGCTACGTAGCTATGTGGATATATAGTGCTGGCAATATGGCTGTCTGTAAATACAGGAGTACGTTTGTACATAACGATGTTGTTATGCAAGTGCAGTTGTAAACATATTGTTGCTTTAATACCTATAAAAATATAATTCGACTGGATTATTTCCCTGCAAGCTGGCCTAGTTTAAAATGTGGATTGAAGGGATTTTTTGCGCGCGCGGGCAGCCTACGGGGCTGCCCTAAATTAATTGACTTGCTTACTTTTATGTATACATACTTTGATGGTTTTGTTTTTACTGTCAAAGAATGTTGCCAGTTTAGCAATTGGCCAAACAGTTACTTTCTTTTCAAGTACTATTTTTTATAAAAAGGCTTTAAAATTTACAAAGCAGTTGTATACCATTGGGATGGGTTAATAAAGTAGCAGTATGTTTGGGTTTTCAGGATTACTCACAGTTAACAATGGATTACGGCGACAAAGAGAGCAAGGTAATTCAAAACACTGTTGGTAATATTTTCAGTGGCTAGGTTGTAGGCGACACTGCAAAAAACCTTTCGGAACGTTTTGGTAAAGTGTTGCAGAAAAGACAAAGCATGTCAATCAACCGCAATGATACCTCGACCTCAATTTCCATACAATTGGACAGCCTGATCCCGGCTTCTAAAATTTCCACTTTGACACAGGGAATGTTCGTGGGAGCGGTATCGGATAATTTTGAAGAACGTATCGAGCAGAAAATCTTCCATGCTGAAATTGTTGTTGACAATGAAAAGGTAGCCGCCGAAACCAAAACCTATCAAAAAATACCAGATATATTATCCTTTATAAACAAACATGGTGTTGATTATGATGAAACAGGAAATTGAAGCCAATTACAAGCAAATAAAACGCGATATCGTTCTAGTTATTGAAAGCGAAATGGAACGTATCAAAAATGACCCTGATCTGCAACATTTGGTTAAAAAATGACGATTTCGAGGCGAATAAATAAACTCAACGAACTCTTTATTTGACAATCTGGCGAGCCGACCTTTACCTTATGCTAAAGTCAATTTTATGCCTTATAAATATTATATTTGTAAAAAACAAAAAAGGTTAATGCAGCACAATCCCTACCACATGTAGGCAATAGGCGCTGCAAATATTGCCTATAGACAGTTATAGACAATCTCGCCAAAAATTGTTGTAAACAAACATCAAATAACAAATCAAAATGCAGATTACTAGAGAAAACTACAGCCAGATTTTAAAATCCTATATAAGTCAAAACAAATTAGAACTTCGAAAAATTTCAAAAGTAATTGACTGCACAATTCCCACTTTGGAAAGATTAATTGATAATCAAAGTATTCCCAGCGATGAAATGATTAAACAAACAGGTATATTAATTACGTTAGGTTTTGCAAAATATTCTAAATTGAGCGATGCTGAAAAAGAAAAATATTCCGAAAAACTTGGTACCTTAAGCGGTGCCGGAATTGGGTTTGCAAGTATTACCGCAGTTGTTGGCGGGTTAGGCACTGCGGGATTATCGGGCGCCGGGATTATGTCTGGATTAGCTGCTGTTGGAGGATTTGTTGGCGCTGGGGCCGCAACCGGGATCGTGCTTGTTGCTGCAGTCCCAATATTAACTGGAATTGCAGGTTATGGTTTGATAAAAGGAATAAAACATCTTACAGGAAACTACAAACAAAAAGCAATTTCTATAGATAAACGTTGGGAAATTTCTAAATAAAAACACTATCTGCAACCACCGTTAATCAATCAGGAGGTGTCTATATAGAAACAGGCGCTTTTACCAAAGCCACACAACTTAGATTTTCTACTTTCCAAAATACAAAAAATCATTTGTTTGTTACCTTTCCATTCGGCAGAGAGTACAATCTCCGAATGTCCGCAGCCGCTGTTAGCGGCCTAACATTATTATCAATGCTTAAAAAAATTACAAAGCAAAATGAAAAAATCCTACTACAAAAGTAAATCTCACAAAGGATCACAACCAGTTAGAGTTTTATACCAAAATGTCTACCATTGGTTTCACAATACCTATCCAAACTTTAAGAATGATGAACTTGATGAAGCAATTCAACGACTTGGGCTAAACGAAGAAATTAACATTATTGAAAGGGAAGAAAAAGTTGCAATGCCTGCGGGTGTGGGAACTTTTAAAATCATAACTATCCAAGAAACTTTTTTATCGTACTTATGGTGCATGTCATATTCGCTAATGTATATATACGACAAAAGTATTCATGAACCGAAGATAAATCCTAATTATGATCTTACTGACGAATTAGAAAACAGAATTAGCGCAGCTCATAAGCTATTTAATTATGGACTTTCTCTCTTAGAAAGTTATGATACGTGGAATATCAATGAATTACCCAATCCAGAATTTTATGAAGTTCTCGAAGAAGAATATGTTGAAAAAGCTAATGGTGTATATCTAAATGCAGTAAATTTTATTTTACTGCATGAACTCGCACATGTAGCATTAGGCCATATTGATAAAGATATAGAGAATTCAGAAAAAAAAATCGTCACATCTGATGCAGATATTTTAAAGGATGAATACGATGCAGACAGTTTCGCTTTCGAAAGAATCATAAAAGGTGCTGAAAATTTGACAAACCAAAGTACAGTAGCAGCAGGCATAATTGTAGGAATGTGTTCATTTCTTTTTTTTAGTTCCTCTTTGAAAGGTGGCGATCATCCAGACCCCGATGAACGTTTAAAAATCGCACTTGAAAAATTAAATTTACAACCCGAAGATAATCTTTGGGGAATTTCATGTCTCGCATTTAAGCTCTGGTCCATTAAGCATAAGATAAATTTGGATTGGCCGCCAATTGTTGAAACTTATCAGGAATTGTTTAATTCCACAATAATCACACTTAATAAAAACAAATGAGAGGATTAGCCGTAGTACTGATGGTAAAACAGGCTAAATAATTTGCTGTATTTCAATTATAGAGAACCACTTTTTTCATAAATTTCAATCCGGTCACAGAGAAGACTCAGCTCCGTAAATTGTAACTAATCATAACTTTAGCAATTACACTATGATCGAACATCGTCCAAACACATTGGCGGAATTTATTACAATCAATTCGCAGATAAGGCGGGATTCATGGAGTCCATATTTAGCTTTTTTTCGTGGTCAGTCACGAGATTGGCCAATTGTACCAGGCATAAATCGGGAAAATAAATTTTCTATTGATGAAATTAGAACTAAAGAAATCCAACTGTTAGAGGAATTTCTTAAATCGGAACATTTAGGATATAAATTACAAAAGCATTTTTCAAAAGATGATTTTCAATTCGCGCAAAGATGGCTTGATTTATTTCAAGCACAGCATCTTGGAATCAAAACTCGTTTAACTGATTGGACACAATCTTACGAAAATGCGCTTTCTTTTGCGCTTCAAAATAAATCTACTGATGAAAATGATGCAATATTATGGGTGTATAAATGCCCATACACAGATTCATACCTTATTAATTTTAACCGTGAAGAAGACGAACATTACTTTAACAAAGATCCCTTTGAATTACCAATTACCATTGCAGTAAAACATTATGGTATGTTCGATGACTTTATGGATTATCAAGGAGAACGAAGAAGGTTTCGTCAAGATGGTAGCTTTTTAATTTCAAGTACAAAGCATTTAAAAACGCCCATAGAAGAAATTCCCGAAATCAGGCCACATCTTGAAAAAATCTATATTTCGCCAAACTTAAAAAGAGAAATTTTAGAAAATCATCTGAATCCAGAATTAGGCGACTACATGTATGATAAAACCGATGACATTAAGATCGGTGAATTTGATGAACTTAGGAAAAATATTGAAGTATTAAATCAAAAGCATTTTAATTAATAAAGTTGCTAACATAGTTATTTACTATTGCTAAATAAAGAAGATATAAGCTATAATTTTAATTGTCTTTGCAATAGAATTATGTTTTACAAAAAGCGACAACATCAATAGAGTTAAACTCGTCAGCCGCAAGTTAAAGATAGCACGTTTAAAAACCGTTAATTAAGGAATTAGTATGTTGACATATAGTGAAATCGTAGTGCTGAAAGACAAATTGCTGAATAGCGAAATTCAATTAGAAGTCGCGAAAATCCAATTTTGGGGTGACTTAAAAGAAGGACAACGATCTTGGAATACAAAAGACTGGCAGGAAAGAAGGTCTCAATTCCTCAAAGACAAATGCGAAATATGCTATGGCACTGAAACATTAACAGTACAACACCTTTCTCACCCAAGAAAATACTCGGACTATTTAAGAGAAATAACAAGAAAATATACCCAAGACCAAATAGACACTAATCCAGAGATTCAAAAGTCGCAGTTTACAGAATACGTACTAAAAAAGCATGATTATTTGCCGGTTCCATTGTGTCCAAATTGTAAAGGCAAAAATCCTAGCGAAAGGGTGAGAAAAACCCCAAAATATCGTTGCGCTGATTGCAAACACGAGTTTGACGAAGCACTTTATAGATCAGTAAATGAGCTAATCACTATTTTTTATGAAAATGAATATGCCTACGAAGTTATAGATAAATGTTTCGTATCAAAAGATACCTGGAAAAACAAAAACAATTTATTGAGTGTAAAATATTGGATGCAACGAGAACGTGCAAATAATAGCGATTCTGAAACGATAGAGAAAGAGGCATTTTTGATTCATCTAAATGACTGCATTAAATATCTTTCTTTTGAAGATGCAATAACTGCTTGTAAGAAATGTGCCTATAATTTCGATATACAAAAAATGGAATTATGTCCTAAATGTAAACAACATTACAAGGGACTTCAGTATCCTACCTGCATAGAGTGTTTGCCAGAAGACAGACGAAAAGCTGCATTAGAAAGCATTCAATTCGGAAAAGAATGGCATGAAATGCATAAAAGACTTGGAATCGACTAAATGTCGGCTAAACTGCAACCAGCAATTTAATTTTTTTTATAATTGTTCGCAATTAATTCTTCTTTAATCGTACAGGTCGTCTTTCATTTTCCTGCGAAGTATTCGTTGTGACTGTTTCGCTCTGCTCTTTATTTTCAGGAGCGATGGATAATTGTATTTTCCTGTCGACAGCTTTTAAAGTTTGAAAAGCTATTTAGAAACGATAATAAAAGCATGCTGTCGCGGGCAGCCTACAGGGCTGCCCTAAAGTAATTGACCTGCTTGCTTTTATGCATACATACTTTTCACGGTTTTGTTTTTACTGTCACACAATGTTGCCCGTTTAATAATTGCCCAAACGGTTACTTTCTTTACAGGTACTATTTTTTATAAAAAGGCTTTAAAATTTACTAAGCAGTTGTATACCTGCTTTTATGCTTTTAAGGTTTTATGCTTTTACAGTTGGCAAAGCTATTTAGAAACTATAATAACAGCATGCCGTCGAGGGCATACTACAGGGCTACCCTTCATAATTCGCTAAGTTTTCCATGTTTTTTAACTGTATTTTTCACCGGAAAATATGAGTTATGGATAAAAATAAAAGGGCACGAAGCCCTATTCAGTTATACATCCATTTCTAAAATTACCATCGCGTGATGGTAGCAAGTTGTGTTTTGAGCAGCTTGAAATACTTTCCGCTGCTCAAAACAACTTGCCCTTGCGCAGGGGGCTAAAAAATCTCCGGAGTCGATTTTTCC